>SKFA01000002.1_pt1 | contig 361436 bp, 426 predicted proteins | sample 4820291 | NCBI WGS metagenome assembly SKFA01 (sample SAMN11008795, study PRJNA524170) | human gut metagenome | isolation source: fecal sample from pouch patient p30 | place: Israel: Tel-Aviv | reverse complement strand
AATTACTGTTAACTATAAAAAAACACTTTAATTTTATTAAAAATTAAAGTGTTAAACTAGTTTATTTATTTTAGATAACCTAATTTAGTCATTTTATCAGTAAGCTGTTTTGCTAATAATTCATTATATTTGCTATTTCCATTTATCTTGTCATCTAAAAGACTAGACGGAGTATTTTTATTAGCTAGATTTGTTTTATCTTGAGCAGTTTCTGTAATTCCTGCATCTTTTAAACCGCTTGTTAATAAATAACTTTTAAAATCTAAATAATGATCACCATGTGTTGTCTTCAATAAATTATTTGTAGCATCACGATCATCTTGAGTTAATGATACAACAATATATTTATCAGTGTTAAATGCACTAATAATTTGTTTTTGATATTCAGCTAAGCTTCCTTGAACACTTTCTTCATAAGAACCAGTAAATAATATTAAGATGTTATCCTTATTAATTTCAGGTTTTGTTACTTCTATTTTAGTTAAAGTACTGATTTTACTACTTTCACCAGCTTTTGAACGTTTGAAAACTAAACGATTATTAGCTGTATCATAATTGATGGAACCTTCAATGTTATTGATTGTACATTTATCAATATTGGTCTTACTTGTTAAAATAGCATTTACGGCCTGGCCATTTTTATCTAATAAGGTAATTGTAGTTTCTTCACTTTTTGCAGGAATCGTAAAGTTATTAACATAGATTTCACTAACGCCAAATTTAATTGCTAAAGCAAGACTGTTAATAGAGTCATCTCCAAAAGTAGTAATAGTTGTATTAATGCTATTTTCTAAATATTTGGGATAACTGGTATTTTTGCTAGTTCCAATCGTTGTACTATCACCAACGCAATAGATAGTTGGTAATTTGTTTTCTAACGATGTTTGATTATTGTTTTTAGAAGTATCGACAGTTTGATTATCTTGCTTGAATTTTTTTGCTAACTGGTTGGTTTGGTAACGATCATAGGCAAATAATGCTACTATTAAAATACAAAGAATTGGAACAACAATAAGAAAAATACTGTTTTTTTTATTTTTCATTGTTAGTAATAGTAGTAATATCCATTGCTAGAGCCATCTTGCTCTACTTGAGTTAATACTGTTCCAAGGATATTGACATTATTCTTTTGTAAGATTTCGATTGAAGCCTTAGCATCTTTACGACCAGTTAGTTGTGATGAGCAAACAAAGATTGTTCCATCAACCACATTACCAATCGGAATAGCATCACTAACTAACATAATTGGAGGACAATCAATGATAATAAAATCGTATAATCCTTTTAATTCATTAATAAAGTCTTCGAAGATTTGACTACTTAATAATTCACTAGGGTTTGGTACTTTGACCCCAGAAGTTAAAACTGATAATTTTCCTACAAACGATTCATCTTCAATGAATTGGAAACATTTTGAACTAATTTTTTTAGTTTCACCATATTCGATCAAAGCGTTAGTTAATCCTCGTGAGTTCGATAGTTTTAAATAACGATGCTGGGTAGCTTTTCTTAAATCGGCATCAATCAATAAGACATTTGCATATTTCGTTGCATATATCATCGCTAAGTTTAATGATGTAGTACTTTTTGATTCACTAGGAATTGAAGATGTCACATTGATTGCTTTAACATTTTTACCAACAGTAGAATATTCGATGTTTGTTCTAATGTGGCGGTATACTTCTTTAAAATCGATTTTCCCATGCTTTTTATCTGGCGAAGTAATCAGATATGTGTCTTTTTCACTCTGTTTTTTATTCTTTTTAAACATTTATTTTCTCCTTTTAAACCAAGGTAATTTAGATATTTTACGAACTTTTATTAATTCAGGCGCATGTCCATTGATAATGGCTAGAGGGTTATCATACATGAGTCTAGTTAAATCCTCAGCTTGATATTTTTTTGCTAAAACTTCATATGTCTCTTGGAGATTAACACTACGTTTACCATTAGGGCGATGAACATCATTAGCGATTACATGAACCATACCATTATCTAATAGCTGGTATGCGTTTTCTTGAATCATACTACCATGGATTCCTAATAAACTAGTGCTGTTAACTTGAATAATATAGCCACGATCAATCCACTCTTGAATTAGATTTAAATCAATACTATGATGAAAATAACGTTCTACATGAGCGATAACAATTTTTTGCTTTATTCCATATTCATATAGACGATCATCATAATCTTCGGGTAATTTTTGAGTAACATTAAATTCAACAAGTAAATACGGTCCATTGTTAATAGTTAAATATTGATGATTATCTAATAGTTCTAGATAGTCTCCATTAAGCATAACTTCACAACCTGGATAGATTTCAATTTGATATTCTTTGGCAAGCTTTTTTAATTCCTCAATCCGTTCTTTAATTTGTTCAAACTCTTTTGCTGTAGTTGTTCCTGGAGTAAGATGAGGAGTTGCTACAATTTTAGTAATATTTTGAATTTGAGCTTTTTTTAATGCTGCCTGTGCATCTTCTCGAGTTTCGATACCATCATCAACATTCCAAGCATAATGACTATGTATATCAATAAATGCCATGGTTATTCCTCAAAGAAAGGGACGATTCCCAATAGAGGGACCCCTAGATATTGTTCAGCTTGTTCACCGTTTTTAATTTTAGTATCTAATAGGTATGTAAGTAATAAATACCCCAAACTAATAACGATACCGGCTACTGCCCCAATAATAACATTTTTAACCATGCTTGGTGAAACTGGATTAGGATTTACTTCAGGCTGATCAACGATCGTAACATTTGTCACATCTAGCTTTTCTTGGATTAAAGTTGTAAAAACACTAATTGTTTCATCAACGATTCTTTTAGAAAGTCCAGGATCAACAGTTGTTGAAGAAATTTCAATAATTTGTGTATCAGTAGTATTTGTAATACTTAATGAACTGCGTACTTCGGCAGAAGTAATATTTAAGTTTTTAGCAACTTGATCTTGAATGTTATTACCTTGTAATAATTTAACATAGTTATTTACCATCATTTTATTTGTGTTAACTTGAGTTGAGTCTAATGATCCATTAACTACATCAGCTTTTAATAATACACTTCCTTGTGACTGGTATTTTTTACTTATTAGAAAGGTAGTTGCAGAAGCTGCAATAATTATTCCGACTAAGGCTAAGATAATAATCAAGCGAATATTCTTTTTCAGTAATTTCAATAATTGTGATAAGTCGATTTCAACTTCATCATTTAATTCATTTTTATCCATAAGTCCTCCCATTATTAATATATTGAATAAAACTATTCCAAAACGTATTATCCTTTATAAGCGGATAAAATGCAAGAAATTACCAATAAAAATTAATATTTATTGTAGAAAAATGTTAAAATAGAATGTGTGACAGAGTTGTTATTTTATAAATTTAAAAAAAAGAATGAAAATAAGATTAAATTTATGATGGATATTGTCGGTAATTGTAATAAAATAGAGAAAATATGGAAAATCACTTGATTTATTGTCTTAAATTAATCATAATTGCCTTGTATATTTGATAGAATCTTTTATCATGCTTAAAAATAGAATGTTAAATGATTTTAGAAAATCGAGAAATGATAAGTAGTTACTTTTCTGAGTTTCTAGAAGGGAGATAGAACAGAATGAAAAGATTGGGAGAAAAGACGCAACTGAATATTAGACGAATATTTTTAGTTAGTTTTGATGTTATTAGCATTATAATTGCTGCATATGGATCTTTATTATTGAGATTCAATGGACCTATTGAGTCTCAGTATCTACATAGAGTAAATATATTGATTGGTTCAATGATATTAATTGGACTAGCAATCTTTATTACTTTTCGTCTATATCATAGTTTATGGCAGTTTGCATCGATAATTGAACTAAAAAATATTATATTTGCGTCGATTATGAGTGCCATAGCAAATATCTTAATATGTGAATTGACTGGAAATCCATTACCAAGAAGTTGTTATTTTATTTACTTTTTATTATTAGTATTGATGGTTGGGGGAAGTCGATTTATTTATCGTTTTATTAGGTTATATGCCGCGCGTCATAATATAAGGGGAAGAAAAGAGCAACGACCTTTAGAAAAAGTAATGATTATTGGTGCCGGAGTTGCTGGGGAAAAAGTTTATAAGGAGATTTTAGGTTCAAAGAGTATCTATAAAGAAGTTATTTGTTTTATTGATGATGAGCCAAGTAAATGGAATCGAACAATTCATGGGGTTTCAATATATGGTGGTCGTGATAAGATCATTGAAGCTATAAATAAATATAAGATAGAAGAAATTATGGTAGCGATGCCTTCAGCAAGTAAAAGAGATTTAATCGATATCTTTAATATATGTAAAGAAACAAAATGTAAGTTAAAAAAGTTGCCTGGAATATATCAGTTTATTAATGAAGATGTTCATATTTCTGATTTAAAAGAGGTTGAGATTCAAGATTTATTAGGACGTGATCCAATAAAAGTTAATTTAGCTGATATTATGGGCTATGTAACCGATAAAGTTGTTATGGTAACAGGTGGGGGCGGATCAATCGGTAGTGAATTATGCCGTCAAATTGCTGCAAATAAACCAAAACAATTAATAATTGTAGATATTTATGAAAATAATGCTTATGATATTCAATTAGAATTAAAGCATAATTATCCAGAACTTAATTTAGAGACTTTAATTGCTTCTGTAAGAAATGAAGTCAAGGTCAATAAATTATTTGAGATTTATCATCCTGATATTGTTTATCATGCGGCTGCACATAAACACGTTCCTTTGATGGAAGATTCGCCGAATGAGGCAATAAAAAATAATGTTTTTGGAACATTAAATGTTGCTCGAGCTGCAGATAAATATAATGCACAAAAATTTATTTTGATTTCGACTGATAAAGCAGTCAATCCAACTAATGTGATGGGTGCTACAAAAAGGTTATGTGAAATGATTGTTCAAACTTACAATAAAAGATCACAAACTGAATACGTTGCTGTAAGATTTGGCAATGTTCTAGGTTCGAATGGCTCGGTAATTCCAATATTTAAAAGACAAATTAAAGAAGGTGGACCTGTAACAGTAACCCATCCTGATATAATTCGTTATTTTATGACAATCCCTGAAGCAGTATCGTTAGTTCTTCAAGCAGGTGCCTATGCTAAGGGTGGTGAAATTTTTATTTTAGATATGGGTGAGCCAGTAAGAATAGCTGATATGGCAAAAAATTTAATTAAATTATCTGGTTATGAACCGGATGTTGATATAAAAATCGAGTATACTGGATTAAGACCAGGAGAAAAGTTATATGAAGAATTACTTATGGAAGAGGAGGGGCTTCAAGATACTCCTAATCATATGATTCACATTGGAAAACCGATTGAGATGAATGAAGATACATTTGTTGAAAGATTAATAAATTTAAAAGAAGCTGCATATGGAGAAACAGATGATATTCGTTCATTGATTAAGGAACTTGTGCCAACTTACCAATATGGTATTACTCCAAAGAGAAGAAAGACACCAGAAATAAAGAAAGATTCACATGTTCAAGTTAATGAACAAGTTCAAGTTAGTAAAACTGTAAATATTTAAAAATGATTAATCGTGGTAATCGTCGCTATGTCGCGTTACTATAAGTAATTTGTAATATGCTAATACGGCTAGTATTTGTATATAGATGAATGATTGAATGAATATATCTATATCGATATATTCTAGATTTGATAGATGTAAAATGATATGTATTAGCAAAGCTCTAGGCAATGATGCCCAGAGCTTTTTTTTGTTAGGGCAGTTCTAGAAAATAAAATAATACTTAGTATGAATTGCTGTGATATTTTTTGGCTTATGTTATTATCACAGATTAGTTGAATGTTTAAAATACCAAGTATGATAGTTTATTTGTTCTAGTGATAAATATATATAATTAGATTTTCATGAATAGTACTAGAAAATATAGAAACAACACATCTTGTCTCTGTAAAATAAATCAAAATTATTTTGTGATAGTCTAATTTACTTCCCTGGTCATATGTTTAACAGCTGGTAGAACTGCCAATTTATTAAAGCTGTATGATGACTGGTGAATAGTTTTCAAAGGAGAGAGAAAATGTTAGGAAGAAAGAGAAAAAAGGCCGTAAAAAGTACACATAAAATTATTGATAAAAGTAACAAAAATAATCATGTTGATTATCAAGAAGTATATCGTAACATTAGGACTAATATTGAATATTCAGCAGTAGGAAAAAATGTTAAAGCAATTAATATCACATCTTCAATTAGTAATGAAGGAAAGAGCACTACGGCTTTAAACTTAGCGATGATATATGCAACGAAATATGCAAATGTCTTATTGATTGATGCTGATTTAAGAAGACCGACCCAACATCATTATTTAAAACTATCGAACTCACGAGGATTAACTAACGCTTTGATCGAATATGGTGAAACTAAAAAAATTAGTTCAAAATATTTTCAATTTATTGAAGATGAATCATTTGAGGGAAAGTTATCAGTACTAACTGCTGGCATCAAGGTACCAAATCCTAGTGAGTTAATTAGTAGTGATATCTTTGAAGAGTTTATTAATGAGCTGATGAAGCTGTATGATTTTATAGTTATTGATTGTCCACCAGTTATGTTAGTTAGTGATGCTATTCCGATTGGTAATGTGGTTGATGGAACGGTTTTTGTTTGCTCATCACAACTAACTGGTCGTAAAGATGCTAAGGCTTCAATCGAAATCTTACAAAAGAATAATGTCAATATCCTTGGAACAGTATTAAGTCAAGTAGAAGTTGAAAAGGATAAATACAATAATTATTACTATTATTAAGGAGGGGCAATGAGAAAGTTTAGTGTAAGAAGAATTATTTTAATTTTAATTGATTTAATTTGCATTATTCTAGCAAGTTTTTTAGCGCTATTTCTTAGGTTTAATGGAGAAATTCCAAGCTATTATTTTAATATATTAAAGAATTTAATGGGACTGGAGATTTTTATCTCGTTGGTGATTTTTTATCTTTTTAAACTTTACCGTAGTTTATGGCAATTTGCTTCAATTAATGAGCTTAAAAATATTCTTAGCGCTGCAGTAATTGATAGTATTGCTAATGTTTTTTTTATTTGAAATAGCCGATAAAAGTTTACCGCTAAGTTGCTATTTTATATATTTTTTATTGATTACCATGTTTTTAGGGATAACAAGATTGATTTATCGAATGACTAGATTATATCGAACAGAAAAGGGCAGTGATAATTATAAAGAGCGACGCTCCTTGGAAAAAGTAAGAGATTAAAGGCAGCATAGTATACAGTGATAGATACAATTTCAATTTTGGTGGTAAATTGTACAATAAAGAAGGTACTGTTGTTGATGGGATTCAAGTTAGAACACTATATACAGGTTTTTCTAGTGATGGTAAGTATCACACTAATACAAAACCAATTTTAGAACCAGGTGTATATACTGAAACAGTATATACTTTAGGGAGTAATTATGCAGTAAAACCAATTACTCGTGTATATACAATTAGAAAAGAAACAGTACAAATTAAGTTTGATAATTATTTAAATGTGGAAACATATGATGGTACATCAAAATCATTAATTGGAAAAGTTTATGATAAATCGGGTAACGCTTTTATTGATGCTAAATTAGTATATAAAGGTGTTGATAATAGTTATAATAGTACTATCCCCCCAACTGCAGCTGGTCGATATCGTGTTGTAGCGTCATATAGTGGTGATGATACACATTATGCGGCAATACCGAAAGTAGCTTCTTTAGTTATTAAAAAGGCTGATAAAGCAATTGTAACTGTTAATGATATAAATAATAATTATGGTGAAGAATACAAATATTCATATTTTTTAGAGGGTGTAGTAGCACGCGATATTGATACATTAGTATCATCGATTGTTTGTGTTACAGATAACAATGAAAATGTAGGGAATCATAAAATAAAGGCAATTATCAATGAAGATGTAGCTAAAAACTACAAAGAAGTAGTAGTTGTAAAAGGAAAGCATACAATTACACCTAAAGCTATAAATATTAATATTGATAACATTAATACGACATATGGTGATGATGAAAAAGTATTAACATTTTCACTAGCAGTGGATAGTACTTTAGCTTATGGTGATACATTGGCGGATTTAGGAATCACTTTAGAACGTGAATCGGGAAATGATGTAGGTGAATATAAGATTACTGGTGATGCAAGTAATGAAAACTATGATGTAACATTTACGGATGGTACATATACTATAGCTAGTAAAAAAGTGCAGCTAATAATCGATGATAAAATGAAGGTTGAAGGAGAAATTGATCCAGAATTTACTTATAATATTATAGGATTGGTTAATGGAGATATATTTACTGTTGAGTTAACTAGAGAACCAGGTGAAAAAGCAGGAAAATATGTAATCAATGGTAAAGTCGAAGGGGCCAATAATTATAATTTAGAAATTGTTACTGGTACTTTAACGGTCAACGCTAAAACCGCCCTACCTGTTAAACCTGTAGATAAGGGAACCCCAACCGGTGATAACGTAGATTTAAATACTTTGATAGCATTGGCAGGAATTAGTGCCTTACTATTGTTAATTATTTTAAGAAAAATACATAGTTTAAATAAATAGCTATTATATGAAATTCCCCACTAAAAAATGATATGATCCCTCTAAAGTAGACAATGTAAATAAAACATTGTTTACGAAAGGAGGGATCAAAATAGTGGGGAATATTATTTTATTATTGAACTTATGGATATATTTATAAGTATAATACTAAAATAATTAAATTATAAATCATATAAAAACTTAATATCAACTTTACTAAAAGTGACTTTTAATCCTCTTTGATAAAGATATAATGGAATAAAAATAAGGAGTGATAACAATGTCATTGGTAAAGAATATGGATAATTGGAGTGATATGTCTAAATTAGATTTATTATACAAATTTTCAATAATAAAGTATCTTCGGTATTTCATTATTCCAGAATTGTTTGGCTTAAGCATCTTGGTAATTGCGTCAATAAAAATAAGAGGAATATTTATATTTATAATTATTGTAGTTATAATGATGTTGTATCAAATTAATAAAATAAGTCAGTCTTTTATCAAAGAAAAAGCAGGTAAATTGATTTATCGTCAAAAAACAAGTTTTTTTAGATCATTAAGAAATTTCGATGAATGTACATATAGTGATTATTGCATTAGAAAAATAAAAAAAGTTAAATCGTTTTTTAATTATTATGTTATTAACGGGGAAATTGTTAAACGTAGTTTTATTGCTTATATGGATGATGATGAAATTTGTATAGATGAAAAATATTGTACAGTATTAAAAATTCCTAAAGCATATCACGGTTTAGATAAATTAAGAGATTTTTAAGAAATGGGCTAAGGCCTGTTTTTGTGTATATAAAAAACGGATTTTAATCCGTTTTAAAATAAATATTTTAATGTTTTAATTGTTTTTGATAGATATGTTGATTTAGAAGCATTAGTGTCACTATAAACATCATAGGTAGCAATTGTTTTGCCATCAACAATGACATCTAATGTGCCAATAACATCACCTTGTTTAACCGGTAAGAAATTTTCTTTATAGTTTACTTTAGTAGAAACTTTAGCATCAGCGCTTTTTGCTTTAGTATATACTATATCTTTCTTACATTTGACATCAATAGTCAGGTTATCCATTTTATCAACTAGATGCTGTTCAATTAAAGTATCTTTTTTAAAAATGGTAACTTGCTTATAATTATTAAAACCATAATCCAGTAAACTACACATTTCTTCATTTCTTGTTTTTGGAGCTGTTTCTTTCATTAGGACACCAATAATTCTTTGACCATCACGCTGTGCAGTGGTAACTAAGCAATAACCAGCTTCTTTTGTATATCCAGTTTTTAGACCATCAACACCATTATATAACTTTAACAATTTATTAGTATTGACTAGCCAAAAGCTTTGTTTCGTATCTTCACGAATATAACTATCATACAATGACGTTACAGCAAATAAGTCTTCACCGCCGATTTCAATTAGATAGGCAGCCATTATTGCTAAATCATGAGCACAAGTGTAGTGATCGGGATCATGTAGACCGGTTGCATTTTTAAAATGAGTATTCTTTAAACCTAATTTTTTAACCTTATCATTCATCATCTCTACAAACTTATTAATACTTCCAGCAATATGTTCAGCTACTGCCACACTAGCATCATTAGCACTAGCGATAGCAATTGATTTAAACATATCTTTTAAAGATAAACTTTCACCAACTTCCAAGTAAACTTGACTTCCGCCCATACTAGCTGCATATTTTGAAGTAGTAATTTCATCATCAAATGATATTTTTTTATTTCGTAGGGCCTCAAACATTAAAATCATTGTCATGATCTTAGTTGTTGAAGCAGGATAAAGCTTTTCTTCAGCATTTTTATCGTAGAGAATTTGCCGTGAATTTGCCTCAATCAAGATTGCAGACTTTGCATTAGGAGTAACATCATTGTCCAATGCTTGAACTCTAGAGATTGGTAGTAAGCATACTACCAGTAGGGTTATTAGTAATTTTTTCATCAATTTTATCGCCTCCCTAATTAATATGTCCAAGTTTGATAAAAATACATCTAGTAGTTATGAAATTTGTTTATGACTACTTTTTTTGTATGCTTTCTTCTAGTTTTGTCGAAACCATTTCATCATTATTTTAAAAGATGTAAGATACAAACGAGGAGATGAAATAATGGAAAATAAGATTGAATACAAGATATTAGATGATAAAGTTATCGTCTATTTTTATGGCGAACTTAGCTGCAGTAATGTTGTTAAATATCGCAGCTTACTAAATAGTATTTTAGATAAGGGCAATGGACCTGTCTATTTTGATTTTTTACATACTAATTTTATTGATAGTTCAGGCATTGGATTAGTTTTAGGACGTTATAATCAATTGAAATTAGATGATCGCCAATTATATTTAGCAAATTTATCAAAAACATCTTATAAAGTTTTTGAATTATCAGGAATGTTTGATTTGATGGAATATGTAGAGGAGGTAAAAGGATAATGAACCAGATGGAGTTAAGTTTTAACGCTAGAATTGAAAATGAGCCCTTTGCGCGAACTAGCGTTGCATCATTTATTACCTCATTAAATCCTACAATCGATGAATTAGTTGAAATAAAAACAATCATTAGTGAAGGGGTTAGTAATGCCATTATCCATGGTTATCAAAATAATCCTGAATGTAAGGTAATTATTAAAGTAACAATAGAAGACAATCGTCAAATTAAAATCATTATCCAAGATTATGGAAAAGGAATTGAAGATATTGATGAAGCAAAAATACCTATGTATACCTCATTAAAAGAATTAGAACATGCGGGGATGGGGTTAACCATTATAGAAGCCCTTTGCGATAATTTAGAAATACATTCAACACCGGATTTAGGAACTAAACTAACTATTAAGAAACAATTGAAAGACTCTAACCTTGGCTAAAAGTAATACTATTGAACTGATTGAACAAGCACATCGCGGGGATGATCGTGCTAAAGAATTAGTTGTCAGTCAAAATCTTGGACTAGTTTGGTCAATAGTCCATCGTTTCAAAAATAATTATTATGATAAAGAAGATCTTTTTCAAATTGGATGTATTGGTTTGATGAAAGCTGTTAATAACTTTGATACTAACTATGGGGTACAATTCTCTACATATGCAGTACCAATCATCATGGGTGAAATCAAACGTTATTTTAGAGATGATGGGACAATTAAAGTGAGTCGCTCTTTAAAAGAACTTAATTTAAAAATAAATAAAGCTCGTGAATTACTAACTAATCAAACCGGTCAAGATCCAACAGTTGAACAAATTGCAGCTTATTTAGATGTTGATGTTCAAGATGTTGTTGAGGCAATTGACTCATCTTATTATCCAACCTCATTAAGTGAACCAATTTATGAAAAGGACGGTTCTTCTATTTCAATGGAGGAACGAATTGAAAATAAACATAATAAGATGTGGTTTGAAAAAATTGCATTAGAGATGGAAATTGATAAACTTGATGAAAAAGAGAAGTTAATTCTTTATATGCGTTATCAGCTTGATTTTAATCAAGAGCGAGTCGCTCAGCGTTTAAATATTTCCCAAGTTCAAGTATCAAGATTAGAAAAGAAAATTATTGCAAAATTACGTAGTCATTTAAATGAACAGTAATAAATGTTATGATGTTCATAGGTGATAAAAATGAAAGAGGCTACACAAAGTAAAAAAAGTATTTTATTAGAATATTTAAAAGTAATTGTGCTCACTTTAGTGATTACATATGGAGTATTGTATTTTATTCAAATATCAAGAGTTCAAATGACTTCAATGGTCCCTACATTTAAAGAGGGAAACATTGTTTTGGTAGACAAGGTATTGTATAAAAATAGTAGTCCTCAGCGAAATGATATCGTAATTGTTGATTATAAAGATGCAAATCAAAAAGAGAAGCATATTATCAAACGAGTTATAGCTATTGGCGGAGATCATGTTGAAATTAAAGATAATATAGTATATCTAAATGGCAAAAAACTTGATGAAAACTATGTCAATGGGGTTATGGCTAATAATGAGGATATGTCGATCAATATTCCTGAAGGTAAAGTTTTTGTAATGGGCGATAATCGTAATAATAGTCTTGATTCGCGGCGTTTGGGTTATTTTGATTTCAAAGAAGATGTAGTTGGTAAGGTTTTCTTTACGGTTCCGTTCTCTTAATAAAATTATTATTTAAAAGTGAGTTTTAGCAAAATAGCTAAACTTACTTTTTTTTAAAATTAAATTATCGTAAAATAACATAGTTACTTGATTGAACAACAAAAAGTGTTATAATGACTTCAGGTGATAAAATGGAAGAGGCTATACAAAGCAAAAAGAGTATTTTATTGGAATACTTAAAGGTTATTGTAATTACTTTAATAGTTACATATGGTATATTATATTTTGTTCAAATATCTAGGGTTTATGGAACGTCGATGATACCAACTTATCATGAGGGTAACATTGTTTTAGTTGATAAGGTATTTTATAAAAATAAAGAACCAAAACGTAATGATATTATTGTTGTTGATTATGTTGATGCTGCTAAAAAGGAAACTTATATTATTAAACGTGTAATTGGAATTGGTGGCGATCATATTGATATTAAAGATAATCAAGTTTATTTAAATGGTAAATTACTAGAAGAAGACTACATTAATGGGGTTATGACTAATAATGAAGATATGTCGATCGATATCCCTGAAGGTAAAGTTTTTGTTATGGGCGATAATCGTAATAATAGTCTTGATTCACGACGATTAGGTTATTTTGATTTTGATGAAGATGTGATTGGCAAAGTTTTCTTTACAGTTCCTTTCTTTTAAATTAATTAGGTCTTAACGACCTTTTTTATTTTAGAAAGAAAATTAACTTTTTTTATAATAAGTATTGTATACAATGTGCCTTTTGTGTTAAAATGACAAAAATCAATAAGTGGGGGAAGTAGCTTGTTGAAGAAAGAAAGGGTGGTAAAATGAGTTATAAATTTAAAATTACTCGCGGGAACGCGATCTTAAACTTTTCTGAAGAATATTGCCAATCTCGTTGTCAATTAATCGAAAGTGAATCTTTTGCACGAGTTTTAAAAGGATTCGTTCACGAAGGAAAAAGAAAAGAAAATACTACTTATACTTATTTAAGAGAAGTAAAAAGTGAGAGTGTGGAAATTGTTAGTGATTTAAGAACAATTTTTAAATTGTTATTAGTGATGTCTGTTGAAGAAGTTCTATCTTCATATCCACATTTATCAGGATATTTTAGAGATCGTGATGAATTTGTAAAAGTAATTGAGGAAGTATATCTTTTCTGGAGAAAATTACAACGTTATAGTGTTGTATATAATGAAAATACAAGTAGAGGATATCAAAATGTTCAGTTTGGAGATGCTCAAGCTAAGTTTGAAGAATTAGTTTTATCAGTATACCGTACTATTGAAGAAACAGCTTTGGGATATCGTCATCATGTATACCGTCAAATTACTGCGGGGGTTAATGCAGGTTTAAGAGTAACAAATATGCGTTCATTCTTACCTTATGAATATCGTAATTTAGATGATATTCCATTTATTGAAACCGTAATTATTCATCCACCATTCATTACTTATTCTAAGCGGAATAAACGTGATGGGGTATTCCCAGAAACAAAACATAATCCAATCGAAGATTTGAAATTTGATTCTGAACAATGGTTCTGTTATCCAGCTAAAGTTGGAGATTTATTAGCATTTGTATATTTCAATGTAGCATTTATGGCTCAAGGGGTTGCTTTATGTAACTTATTTGAATTAGCAAGTGAAGAAGAATATCGTAATCGTAAACCAGATATCATCTATGTATACGGTTATGAAGATGGTAAGATGAATCAAAGTTTCTATCAAGATGATGAAAATGATATGATGGTAGCATTATTATCAGCAAGTGATGATTTTGATTACTTTGGTTATATGAAAAAAATGATGTTAACTTTACACAATGTTCGTAAGATCAATCAACGTCAATTACCTATCCATGGAGCGATGGTTAAAATTACGTTACATTCTGGTGAAGTTAAAAATATAGTAGTTATGGGTGACAGTGGCGCTGGTAAATCAGAAACAATTGAACAAATTAAAGTATTTGGAGCAGCTTATATCCGTGATTTAGTAACTGTATATGATGATATGGGTGTTCTATTATTAGACGAAGAAGGTAAAGTTAAAACTTCTGGTACAGAAATTGGAGCATTTGTACGACTTGATGATTTAGATGCAGGGTATAGTTTTAAAGAATTAGACCGTTCTGTTTTTATGAATCCAGATAAAGTAAATGCGCGAATCGTAATACCAATCACTGATTATAAAGATGTTGTTGCGCATCATGATGTTGACTTCTTCCTATATGCAAATAACTATGAAGAGGGTGGCGAATCATTAAGTTTCTTTGATGATGTAAATAGTGCTTTAGATGTATTTAGAGCAGGAAATCGTATGGCTAAAGGAACTACTACTGAATACGGTTTAGTAGGCAGCTATTTTGCTAATCCATTTGGACCAGTACAACGTGAAGAACAAACTGAAGTTATTTTAGTTGATTATTTCAATAGAATGTTTAAACAAGGGGTTAAAGTAGGACAATTAAGAACACGTTTAGGAATTAAAGGAAACGAACATAAAGGTCCTCAAGAAGCAGCTACGGCAATTCTTAAATATATTACTGGTGAAGATGAATTAAAACAATTAGAAGAAGAATAAATCTTAGATAAATGGTACATCCCGTGTCTGCTTGACGAGGGATGTACCACGATACTAAGATTTTTTTGTTTATCCTCACGGAGCAGTTCTTTTTTTTATAAGGGTGAATATGGTTTGATGAGGGGATCAAAGTGAAAAAGTATAAACTACTTCTAATTATTTTAGTTCTAGTTATTACCTTGATAATATTATCAATTAAACCAACTAATCAAATCGTTTTATACAACTATCATCCTGTCATTGAAATATCTAATAAATTCGATCCTCAGGCCAATATTCAAAAAGTTATTGGCGGCTCAATTAGTGACGTTAATGTAGATACTAGTAAGATTGATTTTAGTAAAGTCGGTAAATATCCGATTACGTATATTTATAATAACATCAAAACTACGATTACGATTGAACTTCAGGATACTTTAAAGCCAAATGTTGAAGTACAGGAAGTTACTGTTGATCTTGGAATGAAGATAACTGCTCGGGATGTAGTAAAAGATATTTATGATAATTCTCGGACAACAGTTAAATTCAAAAAAAATTATCAATTTGATCATGTAGGGGATTACGAAGTTGAAGTATCGATATGTCGGGCTAACAGTAACTGTGTAACCAAAAAAACAGTCGTGCATGTGTTACCTAAAGATACGACTCCGCCAGAAATATTAGGAATTCGTAATTTAAGTGTTTTAAAAGATAGTGATATTGATCTTCTATCAAGTGTCAGTGTTAAAGACAATCAAGATGATAATCCAACTTTAACAATTGATAGTTCTAATTTGGACATTTCTAAAGTAGGTGATTATCAAATTGTATATTTTGCTAAAGATCGTTCTGGGAATATGACAAAAGAAACATGTATTGTTAGCGTTGTTGAAAATAAGACAATAGGAAGTTTTGAGCCTAGTGATGAGAAGGTAGTATATTTAACATTTGATGATGGTCCATCGATGAACACCCAAAAGGTTTTAGATATTTTAGCGGTTTACGATGCTAAAGCAACTTTTTTTGTAACAGGAACCAATGAAAATTATTATGATTTAATAAAAAAAGCTCATGACCAAGGTCATACGATTGGATTACACACTTATATTCATGAATATGATCAAATATATAACTCGTCATCAGCATATTTTTCAGATTTAAAAAAAATTGAAGATCTTGTATATAGTCAAATTGGAAGTGTGCCTAAATATATTCGTTTTCCTGGCGGCAGTAGTAATCAGGTTTCTAAGAAATACTGTCATAAGATTATGAGTAAATTGACTAAAGAAGTAGTAAATCGCGGTTATCAATATTACGATTGGAATGAGGATAGTGAAGATGGCTCGGGACAATTATCAGTAAAACAATTGATTAAAAATGCTACAGCATCGACTGAGAAAAATATTATGTTATTGTTTCATGATGCTAATGGAAAAGAGAATTCTTTAAAAGCAATTGGGCCTGTAATTCAATATTACCAAAATAAAGGTTACGTATTTAAAGGAATAGATGATAGTTCTTTTGTCGTACACCATAGTGTAAATAATTAGAATTCCTAAAGGAATTCTTTTTTGTTTTAAACATATACTGTATTGGTGATTAGATGAAAGAAAAATTAATTAAATATAGTTATTATTTGATGATAATAATTATGATTGTAATAGCTACATATGTGTTAATAAACTGGCTGATTCCGCTTTTTTTTAGTTGCTTGATTGTTTTGGTACTGCAGCCGCTATTAGCTAAAGAAATTAAATTATTAAAGATTGAAAATATTTTTCTTTCAAAATGTTTGATTGTATTTAATTATCTTCTTTTTATTGGTGTAATTATTGCCATGATTATATTTGCTGTAATTCAAATATACACGGTATTAGAGTTATTGCCTAATTATCTTGAAAATTTATATCAGTTATTTAGTCAAAACCATTATATAATTGATGCAACAAAGTACTTAGATGTTATTTACAGTGGATCAATGAGCATAGTTGAAAGTATTTCTACTGGCTTTATTACTGGTTTAATTGCTTTTATTATGAAAATACCAAGTATTTTATTTGATTTAATATTTGTTGTTATTACTTCATTATTTATTCTTCTAGATTATTCTAGAATTGAAAGACTGGTAGTTAAACGATATGAAATGGTGGCACTTATAATAGATACAATTAAAGAAGTATTAAGTAATTTATTTAAAGCTTATTTTATAATTATGATCATTACGTTTGGAGAATTATGGCTAGGATTTAAAATAATAGGGATTAATCATAGTATAATGCTGGCTTGCATAATAGCAATTTTTGATTTTATGCCGGTTTTAGGATTAGATATGATCATGATTCCATGGATCATAATCAGTGCTCTGACAAATAAAATATATCTTGCAGGAGCATTACTTGTTATCTATATGATTATTGTAATAACAAAAAATATTTTGGAACCAAAATTGATTGCTAAAAATCTTGGAGTAACTCCAGTTCTTTCATTAGTTGGGATGTATTTAGGAATGAAAGTTATGGGTGTAATAGGTTTGATTATTGTGCCGACATTATTAATGGTGATTATCCAAATTCTCAAAGTCAAATATCAATTAAAAAATAAGGTAGAGATTCAAAAATCTTAAAGAAGGTAATGTATAAATTATCAGCTTTTTCATATACTTGCTAGTAGGTGAGAAAATGAAAATAGAAAATACAGAACTTAATTTACATCTTAAAGACAGTGACCAGCGCTTGTTTGAAGGATGGTATTTCAAAATTGTTGATTGTAAAATTTCTTTAGCAATTATTGTCGGGATTAGTAAGACAATTGAAAAATCTTGTGCATTTATTCAAACTTTGGATACATATACAAACCAAAGTCAGATGATTGAATATAGTTTAGATGATTTCCAGTGGGGAAAAGATCCCTTTTACATTAGAATTAAAAATAATTTTTTTACTAAAGAACAAATTATTTTGGATCTTGATAATGGGCTAGTTGATATTCAAGGAAACTTGAAAAATAGTCAGTATACTAAACTAGAAACAACATGTTATGCTCCAACGATTATGGGACCTTTTCATTATTTACCATTTTTAGAATGTAATCATGCAATAATAAGTCTGCGACATCATATTACTGGGAGCTTAAAAGTAAATAATCAGAAATTTCAGATAATTGGTGATGGCTATATTGAAAAGGACTGGGGACGTTCATTTCCACAAGATTATTTATGGTTACAATCAAATAGCTGTAAAGAAAAAGAGGCAAGTTTATTTTTATCAATTGCTAAGATTCCACTATTAGCGTGTAGTTTTCAAGGATTGATCATGAACTTATTAGTAGATGATCAACAAATTCGAGTAGCAACTTATTATGGAGCAAGAGTAAAAGATATGTTTACGCGGGAAGGATATCATTATTTAATTATTAGTCAACATCCTCATACATTTTATTTGAAAATAAAAGCAGGACATCGTTTTGAATTAAAATCACCACAATCAGGAAAGATGAATGGTTATGTTGAAGAAAGTCTTAATGCTTTAGCTGTTTTATTAGTTTATAAAAAGAATAAAAAAGTTGCTAAGTTTAATTTTATTAATTGTGGCTTTGAATTGTTTGGAAATTGGTTATAAGATGATTAATTATCATCTTTTTTTATTTGTCGTGGTACAATATGAGTATATAATAATGAGTTATTTGGATAAGGGAGAAAATAATGGAAACAATAATAACAGAACGGTTGATTTTAAGAAGTCCCGATAATAATGATGCTCAAACTCTTTTAAAGATTCATAATGATATGGCAACGTTAAAGTTTAATGCGATGACGAAATATGAATTTGCTGAGATGATTAGAGATATTGAGAGGGAACATGATATGATGTATTGCATAGAACTAAAAAATTCTAATAATGTTATTGGTGCTGTGTTTATAAATCCTGATCGTTTAAGATATCGTGTAAATGCTCTCAGTTTATCATATTATTTAGACTGTAGGTATTATCGTAATGGCTATATGTATGAAGCTCTGCAAGCTATTATTATAAAATTGTTTGAGCAAGAGATTGATATTATTAGTGCTCGAGTGTTTAAAGAAAATACTGCTTCTGCAAGGTTGTTAGAAAAACTAGGATTTCAGTATGAAGGTTGTCTTCGTATGGGGGTAACCGGTTATCAAGAGATTGTTCATGATGATTTCTTTTACTCAATTTTAAAAGATGAGGTAAATTTGACAGTATAAAATTTCATTGCTATAATAAAAAAAGATTAGCGTTGATACATTCAGCGCTTTTATTATGAAAAGAGGAGGAAAATTATGTTAAAAGTATGGGTTGTTGGTTCCAATGGCCAAATCGGAACAGCAATTAATGAAGTAATTGAACCATTAGAAATAGAAGTTTTAAATACAGATCAAGATGAATTAGATATTACTAATACAGATGATGTGATTAGTTTTGGAGAAATCAATCGACCGGATATTATCATTAATTGTGCTGCGATTACCGATGTTTATAAGTGTGAAAGGAATCGTGATCAAGCTTTTCGGGTCAATGCTTTAGGACCACGAAATTTGTGTATTGTAGCTCGAAAAATTGGAGCTAAAGTAGTTCAAATTTCAACTGATGATGTTTTTGATGGTAAAAGTGATACACCATATAACGAGTTTGATGTGGCGAAACCGAAAACAGTGTATGGCTGTTCAAAAAAAGCAGGAGAAGACTATGTTAAAGAATTTACGCATAAACATTTTATTATTCGAAGTAATTGGATTTATGGACAAAATGGTACAAATTTTGTTAATGAGTTTATAGCTAAAAGTAAAAAAGAAGATTTTTTAAATGTTGCAAATGATCAATTTGGGTCACCAACTAGTGCTAAAGATCTTGCTCGAGCAATTCTATATTTAATGGAAACTAGTGAATACGGAACATATCATATTACTTGTAAAGGTGTGTGTAGTCGTTATGAGTTTGCTAAAGAAATCAGTAAACAAATTAATAGTCATGTGATGATTACGCCAGTTTCAACAAAAGAGATGGCTGATGAGGTGGTTCGGCCATCATATGTCGTACTAGATAATTTTATTTTACGTTTAGTCAATGGGTATCAAATGCCAACTTGGCAAGAGTCGTTACAAGAATATATAAAAGAAATCAAGGAGGATTAGGATGGCATTAAAGAAAGCGAAGAAAAAAATTGGTTTAACTACAAAAATATTTATTGCCTTGATAGCGGGGGCAATTTTAGGAATAATACTATTTAACTTACCCGCTGGTTCAGTTCGGGATGATATTGTTATTGATGGTATTTTATATGTGATTGGACAAGGCTTTATTAAATTGATGAAGATGCTTGTAGTGCCGTTAGTTTTTTGTTCTTTGGTATGTGGAAGCATGGCAATCGGAGATACAAAAAAACTTGGTTCAGTAGGCGTTAGAACGATTGTTTTTTATCTTTTTACAACAGCGTTAGCAATCACAGTAGCTTTATTGATTGGTAATTTGATAAATCCTGGACTTGGATTAGATATGTCAGCTGTTCAATCAACTGCTGCAAATGTAGGGACAACAGAATCTACAACACTTGTTGAAACACTTTTAAACATTATTCCAGATAATCCAATTAGTGCATTATCAAATGGCAATATGCTTCAAATTATTGTTTTTGCTTTATTAGTTGGCGTTATTTTAGCTAAGTTAGGTGAACGTGCTGAAGTGGTTGGTAACTTTTTCAGTCAGTTTAATGATATTATGATGGAGATGACTATGATGATTATGGCAATTGCACCATTAGGAGTATTTTGTTTAATTGCAAGGACTTTTGCGGGAATAGGATTTGGTGCTTTTTTACCATTAGGTAAGTATATGATTGCTGTCTTGATAGCATTGGCGGTTCAGTGTTTATTTGTATATTTAGGCTTACTCAAATTATTTACGGGATTAAACCCGATTAAATTTATTAAAAACTTTTTTCCGGTTATGGCTTTTGCTTTTTCAACTGCCACTTCAAATGCGACCATCCCTTTATCAATAGATACGTTAGCTAAAAAAATGGGAGTTTCAAAGAGAATTTCCTCATTTACAATTCCTTTAGGGGCTACGATCAATATGGATGGTACGGCAATCATGCAGGGAGTGGCAGTCGTCTTTGCGGCACAAGCCTTTGGAATCAATCTAGATCTAACAGATTACATAACCGTAATTGGAACAGCTACATTAGCTTCAATTGGGACAGCGGGAATTCCAAGTGTTGGATTAGTTACTTTAACGATGGTATTTAATTCAGTTGGGTTGCCAGTGGAAGCGATTGGGATGATCATGGGAATTGACCGTATTTTAGATATGACACGAACAGCAGTTAACATTACAGGTGATGCTGTTTGTACAACAATTGTGGCACATCAAAATAAAGCAATCAATCGTAATATTTTTGATAATAGTGATATAAAAAGAGTTAGTGAATAGTTTGTAATAATCATGTATAATAAAAGGTGAAGATAGGATCTTCATCTTTTATTTTGGAGGATATTATGAATAAGTTATCTGGTTTGAAAACAGACTGTTGTGGTTGTAGAGGATTTTGTTGTCGAGCACTATTCTTTTTTAAAAGTGATGGTTTTCCTTATGATAAACCAGCAAAAAGAAATTGTAAAAATTTATTAGCAGATTATCGTTGCAAAATACATGACCAGCTAGAAATTGTAAATTATTATGGTTGTATAAACTACGATTGTCTTGGAGCGGGACAAAAGACAGCCCTGTTCAAAGAAGATGACCAGCTTCTATTTGAAGTATTTGAAGTTATGGTACAGCTGCATGAAATTTTATGGTATTTATATGTTGGTAAAAATTTTGTACAAAGTCAACGATTAAATGAACAGCTCGAAACATATTATCAGATGATTGAATCATTAACTTATTTAGATGCCGAAGAAATCCTTGCACTTGACTTAAATAAGTATCGGCAATTAGTAAATCCTTTATTACAGGAAGTCTATTGTCAAATGAATAAAGATATTCAAATTAAACCATTGCAAGCTAGAAAAACAGTACTGAATCGTGCTGATTTTATGGGTTGTGATTTACATGAAAAAGATTTACGTGGACAAGATTTTAAGGGGGCCTTTTTAATTGGGGCAAATTTGTCTAATTGTGATTTATGTGGTGTTAATTTTTTAGGAAGTGATGTAAGAAAGATGGATATTAGAAATAGTGATTTATCAAAAAGTCTATTTCTAACACCAGCTCAAATAAGTGCATGTGCTATTAATCGGTACACAAAATTGCCGGAATATATAGGCTATTAGTAAATTTGTAAGAGGGAGAAGATAAAGATGGACAGAGTAGGAATTAAATTATGGGCTAAAGAAAAAACACGATCGAATAAATGGAATATTTGGAAAGGTTTTTTAGCTATATTTGCGGCTTCACTAGGACTTTCTTTTATTGCTTTATTACTATTTTCAGTAATGATCGACATTGGGGGAAGCAGTTATTATGATACTTTTACTTTTATGGATCTAGCTGTGACAGTGGGAGTATTTGCTTTATATTTTTTAGTAATTGGTTTTTCAGTCAATATATATCGTTATATCAAAAAAATTGTGCAGGAGGATATTGCTGATCTTAATGAATTGAGAGCACCTATAGGGCAATATTTTAAACAGGGATTTGGTGTTCTGGCTGTTGGACTTATTTGTGTTTTAGGAACATTGGCATTTGTTGTTCCAGGAATTATTTTGGGATTAGGGTTATCAATGACACCTTATCTTTTAGCAAATTATCCTAGTTTATCAATTTCTGAAGCAATTACAACAAGCTGGAAAATGATGCAAGGAAAGAAAATGAAATGTTTTGTCTTATTTTTTAGTTTTTATGGCTGGATTTTATTAAGTACAGTAACACTGGGAATATTATTTATTTGGTTATTGCCATATATGACATTAACATTTAATAAATTCTTTTTAGAAAACGAGAATGAATTTTATGGTGTAGTTAACAGTAACAATAATGTAAGTAGTAATGATATTGAAGAGTTTGCTTTATTAAATAATTTGAAACTTGATACACGTAATAATGTATATGGAATGTTTAATGATTATCCAGTAGTAGTGATGTTTGGGAGTGCTAACAATGACCTAATTATTACAATCGATACTATTGGGGAAGATCGAACTGCTCTAGATGAATATTTTAATAATTTAAGAACAATATTAACAAACATTAAAACTATTAATTATAGTAATGGAACAATTACCTTAAGTGCTTTGCGAAGTGAGGAATTACATGAAGTATATGAGATTTTAAATCGACTTACTTTAAAGTTAAGAGATCTGGGCTTCCTTCCAAGTTGTGGAACTTGTCATATTAATAAACCAACTTCATTCTATGAGTATCATGGTCACTTGATGAATATGTGTGATGACTGTAGAGATACAATCAGTACCCAAGCTGAAGAAATCGTTGAGGACAGTAGCCGAGGAATCATTGGTGCTGTGGCTGGTGCTCTAATTGGTGGTGTGCTTTGGGCATTGGTGTATCAAATCGGTTTTATCGTCGCATTCTTAGGTTATTTAATTGTTTTTTTAGCGATAAATGGTTATCAGCGAATGGCTGGTAAAATTTCTAAAAAAGGATTAATAATTTCAATTATTTGTAGCGTTTTGGTACTGTTTTTTGCAGAATCAATCAGCTTAGGGCTAAAAATTAAAGATCTGATGCAATTACAAAGTATTTTTACTGCATTTTCATATATTCCTTACTTCCTTTCATTCAGTGAAATCTTTGCTATTGTAGTTAGAGATATAGTCCTTGGATTAATCTTTATGGGATTAGGAAGCTGGCAATATATTTATAAGATTAAAAAGTCTTTGGATGAAGAAAATCTAAATAAACTCGATTAAACAGTTTCAGTAGAAACTGTTTTTTTGCACAAGTAGTCATAAATAAAAAAATGCATTACGTTTTTTTCATTGTTGATTTTAAAACAGTGAGTTTGTTCAACTCGGCGCATCATCCCTAGATGCTCATAGAAATGATAATTACAGCTTGTATCAGTGTATAAATAAAATCTATTGATTTGTTGTTCTTGCATATAACTAATCAGTAGATTAAATAATTCTTTTCCAAGACCTAATCCCCGATACTGTGCATCAATTGCAAAGAAAGATAGCTCGCCTTGATAGTCTTGATTAGTTTGTTGTAACAAAACTTTATCAATATTATTGACAGCCTTAAATATTTTAGCTGTTTTTCGTCCCTCTTTTCTTATTAAGAGATTAAAAATATTGAATCCTTGTTTAACCCTATATTTAAAGGGACATTTATGTGTTTTGATATTTTTTCCCATAATAATGCCAATAGGCTGTTCCTTTAGCAAGGCAACAAGCGTAAAAGTTTGATTGCTTAAACAGCTGCTTAAGAAAATTTTTGATAGTAATTTAGCTATTTTGGAAGTACAAAACTCATCATAGTGCCATGCTTCACGAATAATTTTTTCAATTGCTAAATAGTCTTTTTTAATAATTGGTCTAAAAATAATTTGATTTTTCATACTATTCTCCTTTATTTAATATATAATTATCATAAAGTCTACAGTTACTGTAAAGTCAAGGAGGAACATAATGTTAAAAAATGAATCATTAAAACTAACTACTGCACAATTTGCTAAATTACATAAAATTAATAAGCGAACGCTACATTACTATGATGAAATTGATTTATTTAAACCAAAATTTAAAGGTGAAAATAATTATCGATATTACGATTATTTTCAAAGTATTGAATTAGAAAATATTCTAATGCTAAAGCAGTTAGATATGAGTATCAGCGAAATTAAAAGTTATCTAAATAATCCTAATGTTAATGATTTTGTAAATATTGCTGATGATAAAATACTAAAAATAGAACAAGATATTCGTCGTTTAAAACAAACAAAAAAGGTATTAGAGATAAAAAAGAATCAATTGTTGAAGAGTTCACGAGTTACTGATTTTGAAATCGAAATCGTTGAGCGCCAAGATGAATATTTATTAGTTTCAAATGAGCCTTTTGTTCAATATGATGTTAAAGAAATTTTAGAATATTTGCAGCAGGCTTGGAATATAGAACAATATAAAGTAGGGTGTGGCAGTTATATTAGTATTGATAAAATTAAAAATAATGATTTTGAACATTACGATGGTCTGTTTATTTCCCTTCAAAACAAACGATATGGCAAAAACGTTTTATTACAATCTAAAGGAAAATATTTATGTGGTTATGTTAAAGGGGATTGGGATAAAATAGCTGTATTATATCGTAGTATGTTAAACTTTGCAAAAAAGGAAAACTTGAAATTAATAGGATATGCTTTTGAAAGAGGTCTCAATGAATTTGCAATCAATAGTATTGATGAGTATTTTACTGAAATATCAATTAAGATTAGTGAATAAACTAATCTTTTTTATATATAGTTTTAAACTATATATAACCCTATGTTTTAAGTATTTTTCAATAATAAAAAGATTTGTTATCCTATGTACACAAGGAGTGTGATAACATGAATAAAATACCGTATCGATATGATATAGTTGGAAGTTTTTTAAGAAGCGAGCGTTTAAAACATGCTCGTGAGAATTTCAATAATAATTTAATTAGTAAAAATGAATTAAAAAAAATTGAAAATGAAGAGATTTTAAAATTAGTAAAAAAAGAAGAGGCAGCTGGTTTAAAAGCTGTAAGTGATGGTGAATTTCGTCGGAGTTATTGGCATCTTGATTTTTTGGCAGGTTTAACAGGTGTTAAAAAAATTGAAGCTGAAAAATGGTCAGTTGATTTTAAAGGGGTTCAGCCCAAGGCGGCGACTTTAAAAATTATTGATAAAATTGATTTTGAAGATCATGAATTTTTAGAACATTTCGAATATTTAAATTCAATCATTGAAAATGGTGTAACAGCAAAAATGACGATTCCAGCACCAACGATGCTACATTTAATTGCCTGCGTTAGAACAAAAGAATATCAGCCAATTGCAATATATCAGGATGATGAACAATTGATTGTAGATTTAGCTATGGCTTATCAAAAGATTATTCAGGCTTTTTATGATCGAGGATGTCGGTATTTACAGCTTGATGATACTTCATGGGGAGAATTTTGTTCAAAAGAAAAACGGGAGGAATATGCTAATTGTGGGATTGATGTAGGAGCACTGGTCAAAAAATATGTATATTTAATTAACTTATCGATTGTTAATAAGCCAGATGATATGAATATAACAATTCATATTTGTCGTGGTAACTTCAGATCAACTTGGTTTTCATCAGGGGGGTATGAACCAGTTGCTAAGGAATTATTTGGTAACTGTAAGGTAGATGAGTTTTTCTTAGAGTATGATAGTGATCGTTCAGGGGATTTTACACCACTTAGATTTATTAAAGATCAAGTAGTTGTTTTAGGATTAATTACATCAAAATTTTCAGAATTGGAAGATAAGGAAATGATAAAAGCAAGAATTAACGAAGCTAGTCAGTTTGTAGCTTTAGATCAATTATGCTTGAGTACCCAATGTGGCTTTGCATCAACTGAAGAAGGAAATAATTTAACTGAAGATCAGCAGTGGGCTAAAATTGCATTAGTCAAAGAAATTGCTGAAGAAGTGTGGGGAAAATAATGAAAACAGCAGTTATTGGATATCCAAGAATTGGATCAAATCGAGAATTAAAATTTGCTACAGAGCGGTATTTAAAGGGACAGATTGAACAAAGTGAGTTATTACAAATTGCCCAAAATTTAAGAAAAGAACATTGGGTTGAACAAGATAACCAAAAAATAGATTATATTTCTTCAAACGATTTTTCATTTTATGATAATGTTTTAGATACAGCCTATTTACTAAATATCATTCCTAAACGATATCAAGAATTACAATTGAATTCATTAGATCAATATTTTGCAATGGCACGAGGCTATCAAGGGGAAAATGGAGATGTTAAAGCTTTAGCAATGAAAAAATGGTTTAATACTAATTATCATTATTTAGTACCGGAAGTTGATGATCAAGTTGAAATTAGCTTAAATGGAACTAAGATTTTTGATGAGTTTCAAGAAGCACTTGATTTAGGGATTAAGACCAAACCAGTCATTGTTGGACCATATACTTTAATGAAATTATTACGTTTTACAGGGACACTAACTTATCAAGATATTCTTGATGATCTTATAAATGGGTATTTAGAGGTTATTAAGAAATTGAGGGATTTAGGTGCTTCATGGATTGAGGTTGATGAACCAGCACTAGTTTTTGATTTAAGTGATAAAGATATTATCTTGTTTAAAGAAATATATACTAAAATTTTAGATAATAAAGGGTCAGTAAAAATTTTATTACAGACATATTTTGGAGATATTCGTGACTGTTATCAAACAGTTTTAAATTTAGATTTTGATGGAATTGGATTAGATTTTATTGAAGGTAAGGAAAATTTAACTTTATTAGATCGTTACGGTTTTGATCAAAATAAAATCTTATTTGCAGGAGTAGTTAATGGTAAAAATATTTGGAAGAATGAATATGAAAAAACAGTTTCTTTAATTGAAAAAATAAAAAATAATGTCAATAAAATAGTTTTAAATACATCATGTTCCTTGATTCATGTCCCTTATACGATTGAAAATGAAAGGAATTTAGAGCAAATATATAAAAATAATTTTTCTTTTGCACAAGAAAAATTAAAAGAATTATTTCAATTAAAGGTAATTATGCGAATTGGAAAAGGACATAGTTATTATGTTGATAATTTAGCATTCTTTAAAGAGCCAAATAATCGTACTAATGAAGCAGTCCAAGCACGAATTGCAGCACTGAAAAAAGAAGACTTTATTCGCCTACCGGAATTTGAAGTACGTCGCCAAATTCAAAAAGAAAAATTTAAATTACCAATTTTACCAACTACAACAATTGGTTCATTTCCTCAAACCAAAGAAGTAAGAGCTAATCGCCGAGCTTATCGTAGTGGTGACATTGATGAACAGACATATGCGGAATTTAATCATCAGATGATTAAAGAATGGATCAAGTATCAAGAAGAAATAGACTTAGATGTTTTAGTACATGGAGAATTTGAAAGAAATGATATGGTTGAATATTTTGGTGAGAATCTAGATGGATATTTATTTACTGAGAATGGCTGGGTACAATCATATGGTACTCGTTGTGTTAAACCGCCAGTTATTTGGGGTGATATTTCTCGAGTGCGCCCGCTAACAGTAGATTATGCAGTATATACACAAGCTCTAACTAAAAAACCTGTTAAAGGAATGTTGACCGGTCCAGTAACAATGTTAAACTGGTCATTTCCGCGGATTGATATTTCTTTGGCAGAAACAACTTTACAACTGGCACTTGCAATCAAAGACGAGGTTTTAGATCTTGAAAATCATGGCATTAAAATTATTCAAATTGATGAAGCAGCACTGAGAGAAAAATTGCCATTACGAAAAAGGGATTGGCAAAGTGAATATCTTGATTGGGCAATTCCAGCATATCGCTTAGTTCATAGTAGTGTTCAAGCAGATACACAAATTCATAGCCATATGTGTTACAGTGAATTTGATGATATTATTCAAGCAATTGAAGATATGGATAGTGATGTTATTTCTTTTGAAGCTTCACGTTCTGATCTAACATTGATCGATACTTTAAATAGAGTTAATTTTAAAACTGAGATCGGGCCAGGAGTCTATGATATTCATTCTCCAAGAATTCCTAGTGTTGAAGAATTAGAAAGAGTTTTAACCTCGATGCTTGAAAAATTGTCTGCCAGCAAATTATGGATCAATCCAGATTGTGGCTTAAAGACCCGAGCTTATCCAGAAACTTTAGCTAGTTTAAAAAATATGGTCGAAGCAACTAAAAATATTCGTGCCAAACTTCAATAACTGAGTAAATAGTGTTAGAATAAGGCCAAAGGAAGTGAAGAAAATGACATTACAACAATTACGCTATGTGATTACGGTAGCTCAAAAAGGCTCAATTAGTGAAGCAGCTAAAGAATTATTTATTTCACAGCCTAGTTTATCTAATGCAATTAAAGAATTAGAGAAAGAGATGAAAATTATCATTTTCTCACGAACTAATAAGGGTATCATAATAAGTGATGAAGGATTGGAATTTTTAGGATATGCGCGTCAGGTTCTTGAACAAGCAGAACTTTTAGAAAATCGATATTTAGAAACAAAAAGTACTAAAAAGCGCTTTAATATTTCAACTCAGCATTATTCTTTTGCTGTTAATGCTTTTGTTGATTTAGTAAAAAAATATAGCGATAACGAATATGAATTTACAATTAGGGAAACTCGCACATATGAAATAATTGAAGATGTTAAAACTCTTAAAAGTGAAATTGGAATTCTTTATATAAATGATTTTAATCAAAAAGTTATTAATAAATTGTTAAAAGAAAACAATCTTATTTTTAATCAGCTTTTTATTGCTAAACCACATATTTTTGTTAGTAATACAAATCCATTAGCTCAAAAAGATATTGTGACTCTTGAAGATATTGAACCATTTCCTTATTTATCCTTTGAACAAGGACAATATAATTCATTTTATTTTTCTGAGGAAATTTTAAGCACTTTAGTACATCAAAAAATAATCAAAGTCAGTGATCGAGCAACTTTGTTTAATCTATTGATTGGTTTAGATGGGTATACTATTTCAACAGGGATTATTAGCGAAGAATTGAATGGTAAAAATATTATTGCGATTCCGCTTGCTGTTGATGAAACGATCAAGATTGGATACATTGTTCGAAATGATACAGCGCGCAGCTATTTAGGTCAAATTTTTATTGAAGCATTAAAACAAAATACTCAAGAATTGATGCAGGGAGTCTAGCTCCCTTTTTTATTTATGTCAATATCATTCAAGCAATATTTTAAAACTTGTGATATAGTAGCATTCAAGGAGGGATACAGGTGGTGGAAACTAGAACGATCGTATATGATGAACAATTACAAATTGAAGCATATCAGTTTGTTGGAATAATGCAAAAATTCCCTAATCATTTTCATGACTGTTATGTAGTTAGTTTTGTTGAAAAGGGCAATCGCCATTTGTCTTGTCGTGGGGATGAATATGATATGGAGCCAGGGGATATGCTGTTATTAAATCCTCGTGATAATCACACTTGTGAAAGTCGCGACGGTCAACCGCTTGATTATCGTTGTTTAAATATTGATGCAGATGTTATGGTGCGAGCAGTAAAAGAGGTTATAGGATGTAGCTATTTACCAAATTTTGAAAAACCAGTTGCTTTTCAAAGTGAGATGGTCGAATCTTTACGCACATTGCATCAAAGTGTGATGAAGAAAGAAACGGAGTTTTTGAAAGAAGAATTATTTTATATTTTGATAGAACAGCTGGTTAAAGAATATACTAATAACCAGCCGCTATTAAAAAGTCGATTTAGTGAGCCGATCAAATTAGTAAAAAAGCATTTAGATGATAATTTTATCAATCAAATTTCTTTAGATTCATTAAGTGAATTAGCACAGATGAATAAGTATACTCTAATTCGTAATTTTGCACGTTCTTTTGGGATAACTCCCTATCAATATCTTGAAACAATACGTGTTAATCATGCCAAAGAGCTACTTGAACAGGGTCTTAGTCCACTTGAGGCAGCAATGCTTTCGGGATTTAGTGATCAAAGTCATTTTACTCGTTTTTTTAAGAGCTTAATCGGCTTGACACCGAAACAGTATCAAAATATTTTTAAGGGGAAAGAGGATGAATAAGGATTTTTCAGGACATTTGGCTGCATTATTAACAATTTTTATTTGGGGAACAACATTTATTTCAACTAAAATTTTATTAACTGATTTTAAACCGATAGAAATATTATTTTTTCGTTTCTTGATAGGTTTATTTATTTTAATTTTGATTTATCCCAAAAGACTAAGAAAAACGACGAAGAAGCAAGAGTTGACATTTGCTCTAACGGGACTTTGTGGAGTTACTTTGTATTATTTATTAGAAAATATTGCACTAACATATTCGATGGCTTCAAATATCGGAGTGATAATCTCAATTGCACCGTTTTTTACGGCAATCTTATCACACTTTATTTTGAAAGAAGAGACATTGAATCAAAATTTTATAATTGGTTTTATGGCTGCAATGGTGGGGATTATGCTTATTAGTTTTAATGGCAGCAGTAATTTTAAGCTGAATCCATTGGGAGATATATTAGCATTACTGGCTGCTTTGGTCTGGGCTGTTTATTCAATTTTAACTAAACGAATTAGTGATTATGGTTATAGTACGATTCAGGTCACAAGAAGAACTTTTATGTATGGGGTAACATTTATGTTTTTGACATTGATACCTTTAGGATTTAAATTGGATTTAGGACGTTTTAGTAATCCAATTTATTTAGGAAATATCTTATTTTTAGGATTAGGTGCATCCGCTTTATGTTTTGTAACTTGGAATATGGCAGTAAAAATATTAGGTGCTGTAAAGACGAGTATCTACATATACATTGTACCAGTAGTTACAGTAGTGACTTCAATCATTGTTTTACATGAACAAATTACTTTAATGGCTTTCATCGGGACAGTACTGACTTTGATTGGATTATTTTTATCTCAAAAACGCGAGGTACAAAAGAATGGATAGAAAATGTGTTATGATAGTTGATAAAAATTTGCCACTAGGATTAATTGCTAATACAACTGCTATCTTAGGAACTGCTTTAGGCAAGTTAGAAGGGGAAATCGTTGGGACTGATGTATATGATATGAAAGAACATATACATCGTGGAATAGTAACGATTTCAATTCCAGTTTTGAAGGGTGATGAGTTTTTAATCAGAGAACTACTAAAACAGGCTAATTATTATCCTAATGAGGTATTAGTTATTGATTTTTGTGACCTTGCTCAAAGTTGTCGTGATTATTCAGAATATATTGATAAAATGAAGCTGGCTAGTGAAGCTTCGCTTAAATATTTTGGGATTTGTCTATATGGTACAAGGACACGAATTAATAAACTAACAGGAAATTTATCATTACTAAAATAGAAAAAAGATGTTTTTAGCCACTAAATAGGCTATGATATAGCCATTGGAGGGATAAAAATGGAGAATATTGAATTAGATGTACATACACATACAATAGCAAGCGGGCATGCTTATTCATCACTTAGTGAAATGGTAGCTGGGGCGAAAGAAAAGGATATAAAATTATTAGGAATAGTAGAGCATGACCAGGGAATTCCAGGAACATGTGCTCCAATTTACTTCAAAAATCTAGATGTAATTCCTCGGGAGATAGAGGGAATTAAATTATTGTTAGGGATTGAAATTAATATTTTGGATCATCAAGGAAGACTTAGTATTACAGAAGATTTATATGATTATGTTGATTACTGCATGGCAGGAATTCATTTACATTGTTATGAGGCAGGAACAATTGAAGAAAATACACGGGCAGTGATCGAAACAATTAAAAATCCTCATATTAGTGTAATCGTTCACCCAGATGATGGTAAGTGCCCACTTGATTATGAGAAAGTAGTTTTAGCAGCTAAAAAGTATCATACTTTGTTGGAAGTGAATAATAATGCTTTACGTAGTCCATCTCGTCTAAATTCACGTGAAAATACACTTAAGATGCTACAATTATGCAAACAACATCGAGTTAAAATTATTTTAGGTAGTGATGCACATATTCATTTTGATATAAAAAATTATGATCAAATCGAGGAACTCTTAAAAGAAGTAGAGTTTCCAAAGGAATTAATTGTTAATTATCATATTGAAGATTTTTTAGAATATATAAAAAAACAAGTGAGATACTAATTCTCACTTGTTTTCATATTTGTTAAATTTATATCTGAAATTAATTAAACTCTATTAACTATTTTTTCATATTAGACTCAACCTTAGTGAGCCATTAATATAATTGGGGGTCTACGTTTCTTATTTAGTACGTAATCCTTTTTCATATTAATTCTTAGGATCATTGGAGCTACATAAGTATGAACCCTATGATAGATTGAAGATTTAGGATAAATAAATTCTTTTTCTTCAACCATCTCAGTTGTTGTTAACAGACGATATGTATTTAACAATGTATTGATTAAAATAATCAATGTATAAAGCATTAACACTGAAATTACATACATCTCATTCATATTATCAACTCCTTTCTACTAATCCTTTCCTCACCATTATATTAGCATATTTTATCCAAAAATGAAAGGGCTTTCAATGAAAAAATGATTTTTTATTTTGATTAAATTAGTCTTTTTTTATTTTATGTAATAGGATTTTTTATTAATAAAAAAATGTACTATAATAAAAACATTCGATAAAATCATGATATTTTATTGACAGTAGAAAAATATCGGTATATCATATAGCCAAGAAAACCGATGAAGTGGAGATAAAAATAGATCGTGCACTTATAGAGAGCTTGGATGGTGGAATCAAGTAGAACGCAGCCTATTAAATGGACCACTGAGGGCAAAGTGAAAAGCGTTAGCCGAGTATTCTTTGACGTTAGACTTACGTCAGTAGTCATAGATGTGATAGCATCTACTAAGAGCACGATTGTATCGTGAACCAAGGTGGCACCGCGGAATATATATCCGTCCTTGACAGAAAATTATTTTCTGTCGGGACGGTTTTTTATTTACAAAGGAGGAAATTAGCGATGTATTATCCAACATTAGAACAGATTAAGGAAATTATTAAAACAGGAGACTACAACTTAGTTCCTGTCTGCAAGGAAATGTATGGTGATAGTATCACCCCAATTGAAGTGATGCGAATTTTAAAAAAACATAGTAAGCATTGTTATATGCTTGAAAGTGTTGATGATACAAAACGCTGGAGCCGTTATACCTTTATGGGATATGATCCTAAAAGTGAAATTACATGTTTAAATAATTTAATGAATGTCGATGGAAAGGAGTTCATGGTAACTCACCCTAAAGATTATTTAAAAAAGCTTTTGAAACAATATCAAAGTCCTAAGATAGCAGGGTTGCCAACATTTACTGGCGGACTGGTAGGATATTTTGCATATGATTATTTTAAATATAGTGAGCCGGTTTTAAATTTGAAAAGTGATGATAAAGAGGGGTTTAATGATGTCGATTTGATGTTATTTGACCAAGTTATTTGTTTTGACAATTATAAGCAAAAAATTGTTTTGATAGCTAATGTTGCAGTTGATGATTTGGAAAAAAGTTATCATGAGGCATTGGTAAAATTAGAAAAAATGCAAGCTTTAATTTTTAGTGGTGTTAAAGCTAAAATTGAGCCATTAAGGCTAAAAAGTGATTTCAAAGCATTATTTGAACAAAATGAATATTGTAACATGGTAGAACGTGCTAAAAAGTATATTAAAGAAGGAGATATATTTCAAGTAGTTTTATCAAATTGTTTAGAGGCTGAAGTAACAGGGAGTCTTTTTGATACTTATCGTGTTTTACGAACGACCAATCCCTCTCCATATATGTTTTATTTTTTTAGCGATGATCAAGAATTTGCAGGGGCTTCACCAGAGACTTTGGTTAAGTTAGAAGATAAAAATCTTTATACTTATCCTTTAGCAGGAACACGACCCCGAGGAATGAATGAAAATGAAGATGTAAATTTTGAAGTATCCTTATTATCTGATCAAAAGGAATTAGCAGAGCATAATATGCTGGTTGACTTGGGGAGAAATGATATTGGTAGAATTTCTAAATTTGGCACGGTTAAAGTTGAAAAGTATCAGGAGATATTAAGATTTTCACATGTTATGCACATTGGTTCAACTGTCTCAGGGGTGATTCTTGAAAATAAAGATGCGATTGATGCAATCGATGCATTATTACCGGCAGGAACTTTATCAGGTGCCCCTAAAATAAGGGCTTGTCAAATTATTAACGAACTAGAAAATAATCGTCGCGGAATTTATGGTGGGGCTATTGGTTATATAGACTTTACTGGTAATCTTGATACTTGTATTGCAATTCGCTTAGTGTATAAAAAGAATGAAAAAGTATATGTCCGTAGTGGTGCGGGGATTGTTTATGATAGTGTTCCAGAAATTGAATATCAAGAATGTTTGAATAAGGCACAAGCTGTAATTAGCGCCCTAAATACAGCAAATGGAGGAATTGACTGATGATTTTACTAGTTGATAATTATGATAGTTTTGCTTATAACCTTTATCAGTTGATTGGTTCAATTGATCCAAATATTAAAGTAATTCGTAATGATGAGATGACTGTTGATGAAATTGAAAAAATAGATCCTAATACGATCGTAATATCGCCAGGACCTGGAAAACCTAGTGAGGCGGGAAATATTGAGGAAATAATTAAATATTTTTATAATAAAAAACCTATCTTAGGCGTATGTTTAGGGCATCAAGCAATTTGTGAAGCTTTTGGTAGTACAATTACTTATGCTAAAGAATTGATGCATGGCAAAAGTTCGATTATCAAAATGACTGATGATTTAATTTTTCAAGGGTTGAAACAGCAAACTAAAGTCGCACGTTATCATTCGTTGGCGGTTAAACGGGAAACTTTAGCTAAGGTCTTGAAAGCCATTGCACTGAGTGAAGATGGTGAAGTAATGGCAGTTAAGCATATTGATTATCCAGTATATGGGTTACAATTTCATCCTGAATCAATTTTAACTGATGATGGTAAAAAAATGATAGAAAACTTTTTGGGGGTAAAAGAAAATGATTAAAGAAGCGATTTTAAAATTATCGAAGAAGGTTGATCTAACTGCCGGTGAGGCACGTAGCTGTATGAATGAAATTATGAATGGTGAAGCCAGTGATGTTCAAATGAGCAGTTATTTGACAGCCTTAAGTTTAAAAGGAGAGACAATTGACGAGATCACTGGTAGTGCGGCAGGAATGCGAGAACACTGTATCAAACTACTAAATGATAAAGATGTTTTGGAGATTGTTGGTACTGGTGGAGATGGTTCAAACTCATTTAATATTTCTACGACATCTTCTCTTGTTATTGCAGCAAGTGGTGTAAAAGTGGCTAAACATGGGAACCGGGCAGCTAGCTCTAAATGTGGTGCTGCTGATGTTTTAGAAGCTTTGGGAGTAAAAATTGATGTAACTCCTGAAAAAAGTGCTACAATATTAAATGACATTAATATTTGCTTCTTGTTTGCTCAAAATTATCATATTGCAATGAAATATGTGGCTCCAGTAAGACGGGAATTAGGAATTAGGACAGTGTTTAATATTTTAGGGCCTTTGACTAATCCGGCAGGTGCTAATATGCAGGTAATGGGTGTATATGAAGAGGCATTAGTCGAACCATTGGCAGAAGTGTTAACTAATTTAGGAGTTAAACGTGCCATGGTAGTATATGGACAAGATAGTTTAGATGAAATATCATTATCAGCCCCAACAAGTGTATGCGAAGTTAAAGATGGTACTTATACTCGTTATACAATAACTCCAGAACAGTTTGGATTAACACGCTGCTGCAAAGAAGAATTAGTAGGTGGTACCCCTAAAGATAATGCTAAAATTACAAGGGATATTTTAAGTGGTGTCAAAGGACCTAAACGTGATGCTGTGTTGTTGAATGCGGGAGCTGCTATTTATATTGCCGGTCGTACGAAAACAATGCAGGAAGGAATCGAATTAGCTGCTAGATTGATTGATGATGGTAAAGCATTAGCTAAACTAGAGGAGTTCATTAACAAAACTAACATGTAGAAGGAGTTTTAAAATGATTATTGATGATATTGTAGAAAGAACTTTGGAAAGAGTAGCAGAAAACAAAAAACGTAATTCCATTGAAAAATTAGCTAAATTGGCTTTTGATAAGCCAATTAATAAAGATTATCCTTTTGAACGAGCTTTAAGAAGAGCTGGAATTTCTTATATTATGGAGATTAAACGGGCTTCACCGTCAAAAGGAGTGATTGCTCCAAATTTTGATTATAAAAGTATTGCAAAGGAATATGAAGATATTGGTGCAGCTGCAATTTCAGTAGTTACAGAGCCCGACTTTTTTAAAGGTGATGATGACTTTTTAGCTGAAATTGCTAAAATAGTCAAAATACCAGTACTTAGAAAAGATTTTGTTGTAGATGAATATATGATTTATGAAGCTAAACTATTAGGTGCAGATGCCGTATTACTAATTTGCAGTATTCTTGATGAAATAACGCTAATGCGCTGTTTGAATTTAGCAGAGCGTTTAGGGATGAGTGCTTTGGTTGAAGCCCATAGTTCAATGCAGGTAAAGAAGGCATTGCGTGTTGGTGCTAAGATCATTGGTGTTAATAACCGTGATTTGAGAAATTTTGAAGTTGATCTAAATAACAGTATTGAATTACGTTCGATGGTACCAGAAAATATTATTTTTGTTTCTGAAAGTGGGATTAAGACATATGATGATATAAAAACGTTAGAAGAAAATAATGTTGATGCTGTATTAGTTGGAGAAACTTTAATGCGATCTCATGATAAACGTAAGACTTTTGAAATCTTACAAGGATTACGTAAACCGGATAATGCAAATTAAAATTTGTGGCTTATTTCAAGTAGAAGATATAGATTATGTAAATGAGGCAAAACCTGATTATGTTGGATTTGTCTTTGCTAAAAGTAAAAGGCAAGTAGATATTCATCAAGCAGAAAAATTAAAAAATAAACTTGATTCAAATATAAAGGCTGTTGGGGTATTTGTTGACGAACAAATTAGTGAAATTACTGCTATTGTTAAAATGGGGATCATTGATCTTATTCAACTTCACGGTCATGAGGATAATGCTTATATTAAGCAGTTAAAACAGTCAGTGCAGATGCCGATTATTAAAGCCATCAAGGTGATTGAAAAGGATGATCTTAATAACCTGGATTATGAATGCGATTATTATTTACTGGATAGTAAAATAAGCGGTAGCGGTAAGTCATTTGACTGGTCACTAATCAAAGATTTAGATAAACCATTTTTTCTAGCGGGAGGAATTGATTTAGATAATTTAGATGAGGCAATGAGTAAAGCTGATTATGGAATAGATGTTAGTAGTGGGGTAGAAACTAACGGAATCAAAGATCGTAATAAAATTATAGAAATAGTAAGGAGAACAAAAAATGGAAACAGGTAGATATGGAATACATGGGGGTCAATATATTCCAGAAACATTAATGAATGAAATCCATAATGTTGAAAAAGCATATGAATTTTATAAAAATGATCCTGAGTTTAATCGAGAGTTAGAAAAATTATTGAAAGAATACGCAGGGCGCCCATCGTTGTTATACTATGCTAAAAAAATGACAGAAGATTTAGGTGGTGCGAAAGTATATTTAAAACGTGAAGATTTAAATCATACGGGATCTCATAAAATCAATAATGTTTTAGGTCAAGTTTTGATGGCAAAAAAGATGGGGAAAACTCGTGTTATTGCTGAAACTGGGGCTGGTCAGCATGGAGTTGCAACAGCTACGGCTGCCGCTTTACTAGGTTTAGAGTGCGAAATTTTTATGGGCAAAGAAGATACTGATCGTCAGGCTCTAAATGTGTATCGAATGGAGTTGTTGGGTGCAACAGTTCATAGTGTAACAAGTGGAACAATGACATTAAAAGATGCTGTTAATGAAACAATGCGTGAGTGGACAAAAAGAGTTGATGATACTTTATATGTATTAGGCTCAGTAATGGGACCACATCCATTTCCGATGATTGTTCGGGATTTTCAAAGTATTATTTCTAAGGAAGCACGTGAACAAATCTTAGAAGATGAAGGAAAGTTACCAACAGCTGTTATGGCTTGTGTTGGTGGTGGAAGTAATGCAATGGGGATGTTCTATAATTTTATTAATGATCAGGAAGTTCAGTTGATTGGCTGTGAGGCTGCTGGTAAAGGAGTTGATACTGCTTTAACTGCAGCTACGATCAATACTGGATCATTAGGGGTTTTCCATGGAATGAAATCATATTTTTGTCAAGATGAATATGGACAAATCGCTCCTGTTTATTCAATTTCAGCAGGTCTAGATTATCCTGGAATAGGGCCTGAACATGCTAATCTACATGATATTGGTCGAGCTCAGTATGTACCAGTTAGTGATGATGAAGCAGTGGCTGCTTTTGAATACTTAGCTCGTACAGAGGGGATTATTTGTGCAATTGAGAGTGCTCATGCTGTAGCACATGCTCGTAAAATTGTACCATCAATGGATAAAGAAGATATTGTTATTATTTGTTTATCAGGTCGTGGTGATAAAGATGTAGCTGCAATTGCTAGATATCAGGGGGTGGATATTCATGAGTAGAATTAGTGAAGCCTTTAATAATAAAAAAGCTTTTATTGGATTTTTAACTGCTGGAGATCCTTATCAAAAAATGACAGTTGAATATATCTTAGAAATGGAAAAAGCAGGAGCATCATTGATTGAAATTGGAATTCCTTTTAGTGATCCAATTGCTGAAGGACCGGTGATTCAGGAAGCTAATATACGAGCATTATCGAAAGGAATGACAACCGATCAGGTTTTTGAAATTGTAGCTGAGGTTCGTAAACATTCGAATATTCCGCTTTGTTTGATGACTTATTTAAATCCAGTTTTCCACTATGGATATGATGAATTTTTTAAAAAATGTCAAGAAACCGGAGTTGATGGGATCATCATTCCTGATTGCCCGTATGAAGAAAGTAAGGAAGTTAGTGATATTTGTTATAAATATGATGTTGATTTAATCTCTATGATTGCTCCAACATCAAAAGAGCGAACACTTGAAATAGCAGCCCAGGCAAAAGGTTTTATTTATTTAGTTTCTTCAATGGGAGTTACAGGTATGCGAAGCAATATTGTTACAGATATTGAAGGAATTGTTGAATCAATTAAAACGGTTACTGATACACCAGTAGCGGTAGGATTCGGCATTAATAGTCCAGCACAAGTGAAGCATTTTGGAAATATTGCTGATGGTGTAATTGTTGGCAGTGCAATTGTTAATTTAATTAAAGAACATGGTGATCGTGCGCATCAACCATTATTTAATTACATCCAGACACTGATTAAGGAATTATAAAAGGATAATTAGAAGGGATTAAATTATTGAAATTTTAATTAGTTTAGACTGTTAATAATAGTTCGTTTAAAAAAATGAATTTGATTTATAGTATAAAATAAAACTAAAAAACAGCAATCTATCGGATTGCTGTTAAATTTAGTTTAAATTAACTTAAAAAGTATTATTTTGATAAGGGTTTATTTGAATGATTGTCTTTAATAGTCAAATGATCTAATAAGGTGTCTAACGAACCGGTTAATAAATAGCCCCCGCCTAAAATAATAATCATTAAAATTAATAGTCCAACTGTTTCCATACTACCACCTCTATAGATAAAATACCAAAAATAGTATAAAAATGACGTAAGATATTCACTAATAAGATTAAGATTGTATAAAGATAATTTCTATCTTTATATAATCTTAATACTATTGAGGAAATCTTTATTTTATATTTATGAATAGTTTAGTATAGTGAACTTATAAGATAAAGTATAGGTAAAGGGAGCGATGTCCTATCAAAGAAAAACTAACTGAGAAATTATTGCATGGTCTTACGCCAATGAAGATTATTTTCTATGGTTTTTGTATTATTATTTTAATGGGGACGATTCTCTTGAGTCTCCCAATCTCGTTGAAAGAAAACCAGGAAGTTTCAATAATGACTTCTTTTTTTACTGCCACTTCAGCAACTTGTGTGACAGGCTTGATTCGGGTAGATACATATAGTCATTGGAGCTGGTTTGGCCAGTTTATAATTATTTTATTGATTCAAATTGGTGGTATTGGTTTTATGACTTTTTGTATTTATGCTTTAACATTAGCTAAAAAGAAGATAGGAATTATTAGTCGTTCAATCATGCAGAATTCAATTTCTTCTCCACATGTTGGGGGAATTGTAAAAATGACAAAATTTATTATCTTGGCGACTTTTTTTATTGAAGCGTTAGGGGCTTTTTTTCTTTCATTTATTTTTTGTCCAAAATTAGGATTGGTTAAAGGTTTGTGGTTCTCAATTTTTCATAGTATTTCAGCGTTTTGTAATGCAGGATTTGATTTAATGGGTAATTTTGAACCATATAGTTCGCTAGTTTCTTTTCAAGATAATTGGTATCTGAATATGATTATTATGCTCTTAATCATTATTGGGGGTCTAGGTTTTTTGGTTTGGAAAGATATTATTGATAATCGTGGACATTTTTCTAAAATGCGATTACATACTAAAATAGTTATTACAACCACAATAATTTTAATATTCGGAGGAGCACTATTTATTTATTTTTGTGAGCAGGGGAATGCAACTATTTTAAGTTCGTTATTTCAATCTGTAACTGCTCGTACAGCAGGATTTAATACAGTTGATTTATCGAAGATTAGAGAAACAACACAATTAATCATAATTATATTAATGTTTGTAGGTGGTTCTTCAGGTTCAACTGCTGGGGGAATCAAAACAACAACTATTGCAGTAATGCTAGTTAACATTATAAGTATGTTTAAACAAAAGAAAGGTGTTGAAGTTTTTAAACGGCGAATTAGTGATGAAATAGTAAAAATGGCAAGTTGTGTTTTAATGGCATATTTAGTGTTGACTTTGATTGTTTCATTGATTATATGTCAGCTTGAAAATATTTCTTATATAACGGTATTATTTGAATGTGTTTCAGCTATAGCAACTGTTGGATTGACGATTGGAATAACTTCACAACTTGGCGTTATTTCACAGTGTCTATTGGCCTTATTAATGCTCTTTGGACGAGTTGGTTCAATTACGTTCCTGCTTGCTTTTGCTTCGAATAGGGTGACGCCATTAGCAAAAGCACCAGCTGAAAAAATTCAAATAGGATGATGGAGGAACTATGAAATCTGTATTAGTAATCGGCTTAGGACGTTTTGGACGTCATTTGTCAAGAAAATTTATTGAAGAAGGAAATGCTGTTTTAGCAATTGAAAAAGATGAAACAAGAGCTGATTGGGCGGTTAATATTGTTAATGAAATTCAAATCGGTGATGCGACTAATGAAGATTTTATTAAATCTTTAGGAGTTAATAATTTTGATATTTGTGTAGTTGCAGTTGGCGATAATTTTCAAACGGCTTTAGAAATCACTGTACTATTAAAAGATTTTGGGGCTGAATATATAATTGCCAGAGCGAGTCGTGATGTTCACCGTAAATTATTACTTCGCAATGGAGCTGATCATGTTGTTTATGCAGAACGGGAAATTGCTGAAAAAATAGCAATTAAATATGGAGCAAAAAATGTTTTTGATTATTTAGAATTAACACCTGATATTGCGATTTATGAAATTAAGATTCCAGAGAGCTGGTTGAATAAAACAATTATCGAAAAGGCAGTTAGGACGAGATACCATGTTAGTATCTTAGCTACTAAAAAGAATGGGAGAATTTTTCCTTTGCCACCAACAAATCATGTATTTGCCGCTGATGAAACATTGATTGTTATGGGCACTGCAAAATCAATTAAAGAAATTACGCGTTAGCAAAATTGTGTTATAATATAAGCCGAGTGAGGTTATATTATGATTAATCAACAAGAACATATTCTACTATGTCTTTCTTCATCTATTTCTAATCCTGATGTGATTAAAATGGCTGCTGCTGTAGCACATGAAAATAAAGCAATTTTTACTGCTTTATATGTTGAAACACCAGAAAATTCAAAAATTAGTAAGGATGATCGCGAAAGACTCCAATATAATACTAATTTGGCTAGAAAGTTAGGTGCTAATATCGAAACAGCTTTTGGTTTAGATATTGCTTATCAAATTAATGAATTTTGCAAAAATGCTAAAGTAACTAAAGTGTTTTTTGGACATAGTCAAAAGGACAGGAAACATTTATTTAGTTCAAGGCTAGATAAGAAATTATTAAATTTACTAAAAGATTTGGATATTAATATTGTCTATCATCAAAATACGGGGAAAGATAAATCAAAGCAAAGAGATTTTAATTTTGTTGTTAAGGGTAAAGATTTAGCTATTTCAATATTTATTCTGTTGATAGCAACCCTGATAGGGATATTATTCCATCATTTAGGTTTTAGTGAAGCAAATACAATTACAGTTTATATTTTAAGTGTTTTAATTACTGCTATAACTACATCTAACCGTATTTATAGTCTTGTATCATCGATTTTAAGTGTTTTAATTTTTAACTTTATGTTTACTAATCCACGTTTTACTTTAGCAGCCTATGGTTCTGGTTATCCTGTAACCTTTGCAATTATGCTGATAGCCGCTTTTATTACGAGTACTTTAGCAATAAGGATAAAACAGCAGGCAAAACAGTCTGCTCAACATGCATATCGTACAAAAGTTCTATTAGAGACAAATCGTCTTTTGCAAAAAGAAAAAAGTATTGCAGGAATTAAAGAAACGGCAGCTAAACAAATTGTTAAATTATTAAATAAATCAGTGATGATTTATCAAATTACTGAAAATGATACGATTTTACATGAAGTCTTTCATCATAATAATATGACTGTTCATGATTGTGATGAGATTGAAACTAATGTTCACTGGGTCTACCAGAATAATAAAACATATCAAGCTAAGAATTACTATTTACCGCTTGCTAGTACTAATGATATTTATGGTGTAGTAGTAATAATTTTAGAAGATGTTATTCTTGATGCTTTTGAAAATAATTTAGTACTATCAATCGTTGGTGAATGTGCTTTAGCTCTAGAAAAAGAGTTTTTTAACCAAAAGAAAGAAGAAGCTGCAATTGAAGCTAAAAATGAGCGGTTGCGTGCAAATTTATTACGTTCAATTTCGCATGATTTACGAACACCATTAACTAGTATTTCTGGTAATGCAAGTGTACTGATAAATAATAGCGGCAGCTTAGATGAAAATAAAAAAATGCAGTTATACGAAGTAATCTACGATGATTCATTATGGTTGATTAATCTGGTTGAAAATCTTCTTTCAGTTACAAGAATTGAAGATGGTAAAATGAATCTGCATTTAGAAACAGAACTTATTGAGGAAGTTATAAATGAGGCATTGAATCATATTAGTCATAAAAAGGATGAACACCGTATTGAGGTAAAGGCTAATGATGAATTTATTTTAGCAAAAATAGATGCTGGCTTAATAATTCAAGTAATTATAAATATTGTTGACAATGCAATTAAATATACACCAAAAGGTTCAATGATTAGTATTGAAACCTTTAAGCATAAAGATTTTGTAGAAATTCAAATTGCTGATGATGGAGCAGGAATCAGTGATAAGGACAAAGAAAAACTTTTTGAAATGTTTTATACTGTAAAGCATGAGGTTATTGACGGACGTCGCGGACTTGGTTTAGGGTTAGCTTTGTGTAAAGCTATTATTGTAGCGCATGGTGGTAATATTGCAGTTAAGGACAATATTCCTCACGGAACGATTTTTAGTTTTACATTGCCGATTAAGGAGGTTGAAATACATGAATAAGCCATTTGTATTAGTTGTAGAAGATGATAACGCAGTTAGAAATTTGATTGCTACAACTTTAGAAACTCATGATTATAAATATCATACTTCACAAACGGGAAAACAAGCAATTATTGAAACTGCTTCACAAAAACCGGATATAATGCTGTTGGATCTAGGGCTGCCTGATTTAGATGGGGTTGAAATTATAAAAAAAGTACGTACTTGGACAAATATGCCAATAATTGTTATTAGTGCTCGAAGTGAAGATCGTGATAAAATTGAGGCTCTTGATGCTGGGGCTGATGATTATTTGACCAAACCTTTTTCAGTTGAGGAACTTTTAGCAAGATTACGTGTTATTTTAAGACGGCTTAATTATAATCAAAGTCAAAATATAGAAAGTAGTGATTTTGTTAATGGTGATCTAAAAATTGATTACGCTGGCGGATGTGCATATTTAGATCAGCAAGAACTGCATTTAACACCGATTGAATATAAGTTGCTGTGCCTTCTCTCAAGAAATGTTGGCAAAGTATTAACACATACATATATTACTAAAGAAATTTGGGGGAGTACTTTAGAGAGTGATGTTGCCTCATTAAGAGTATTTATGGCTACGCTTCGTAAAAAAATAGAATTAGATCCTACGCATCCTAAATATATTCAGACCCATGTTGGAGTTGGATACCGAATGTTACGAATTGAATAATATGAGTGAAACAGTTTGTTTCACTTTTCTTTTTTGTTAATTGCGGTAAAATATAAATATAATAAGTATAGGGGGAAACTTAGGGTGTGGATTGGATTAGCTTGTCTATCAGCTTTATTTGCTGGGGTTACTGCAGTTCTTGCAAAAATTGGTTTGAAGAATGTTGATTCTTCTTTAGCAACAGCATTAAGGACAATAATTGTTTTAATTTTTTCATGGATAATGGTCTTATTTGCTGGAACCCAGGAACAATTAAAATATATTGATAGTAATACAGTATTGGTTTTATGTTTTTCTGGAATTGCAACTGGATTATCATGGTTATGTTATTTTAAGGCACTACAATTAGGAGATGTTAACAAAGTTACACCAATTGATAAAAGTAGTACAATTTTAACGATGCTGTTAGCATTTATTTTCTTTGACGAAAAAATTACTATGCTTAAAATAATTTCTATGATAATTATGTCTTTAGGAACTTATATGATGATTGAAAAAAAGCAGGTTGTAAATAAAGTGACAAATAACCATTGGCTATTATTTGCCTTGGCTTCAGCTTTATTTGCTTCTTTGACGGCTATAATTGCTAAGATTGCAATGCTTAATATTGATAGTAATCTGGGAACTTTTATTCGTACAGCGGTAGTATTGATTATGGCTTGGGGGATTGTTTTTTATCAGCGAAGTTATCATACAATTAAAGAAATTACAAAAAAGAATTGGCTTTTTTTATTTTCTTCTGGAATTACAACAGGTTTATCATGGATCTGTTATTATAAAGCGTTGCAATTAGGGGAGGCTAGTATTGTGGTTCCAATCGATAAACTGAGTATCATCGTCACAATTATCTTTTCGTATTTTGTTTTAAAAGAGTCTTTGTCAAAAAAGGCTGTGGCGGGATTGATTTTGATCGTTGCAGGAACAATGTTATTATTGATTTAAAGGGAGGGAATTATGAGAGAATATCATTTAATTGAACCTGTATATAATAAAAGTTCTAAAATATTAATTTTAGGTTCTTTTCCATCAGTAAAATCGCGGGAGGCCAACTTTTTTTATCATCATCCGCAGAATCGTTTTTGGAAAATTCTTGCAAATATTTATAATACTGAATTACCAGAGACTATTATTGAAAAGAAAGAATTTTTAATAAATCAACATATAGCTGTGTGGGATGTAATTGCTAGTTGTGAAATCAAAGGTTCGAGTGATAGTAGTATTACAAATGTTGAAGTCAATGATCTAAAGAAAATCATTGATCAAAGTCAAATTACGCATATTTATACAAATGGGAACTTAGCAGATAGATTGTATCATCGCTATTTCGATGAAATTATTGATCTTCCTGTTACTAAGTTACCATCAAGTTCACCAGCTAATGCGAGTTATTCTTTGACGAAATTAATTAGTTTTTGGAAAGAAATAAAATCGTTATAATATATTAATAGAAAGCAAAAAACTCAAAAAGAGTTTTTTAATTATGTTTCATTTTATATTTAAATAGTGAAACAGCTGCAATTAAGAGGAGTCCAGCGTAGCTTAAAACCCAGAATAAATTATTAGGCATTGCGTGATAATTCGCATTTAAGCCATCTCGTGCCATATCTACAGCATGGACAAAAGGAAAACAATACGCAATATCTTTAAACAAGCCTCCAATTAAATCTAAACTAAACCATGTCCCACTTAGCCACGCGGTAAGATTAGTTAATAAGGCACCACAGATTCCTCCGACTTGTCTATCATTAAAAATAGTGCCACAAAATAAGCCGATTGCAATAAAAATAATTGAAATGGGGATTGTACATAAGATGGCAATAATGACATCAGGTGTTATTTTTAAACCTAGACAAAATGCTGCTAGATAGCAAAGTAAAGTCTGTATCAAGGCCATTGGTATTAATGGTAAAGTATATCCCAAAATATAATCTTTAGCTGTCATAGGAGTAGTAAATAATCGTGCTAATAATGATGACATTCGATCACGAGAGATCAATGTAGCTGAAAATAATGATAAGAAGGACAAGCCAAATACTGCAATTCCTGGTGTTAATTGTTTTAGTGAAAAAGGGGTGGCTGGAATATTTTTTTGGATTGTTGTCAATAGTAACAAGATAACGATTGGAAAACCTAAACCAAAAATAATATTAATAGGGTCACGTAAAATTTCTTTTGTGGTTCTTTTAGCAAAGGCCCATGTTCTCATTTTCAGTTCCTCCTGTTGCAAGTTTTATAAAGGCATCTTCAAAGCTGGTTGTCTTGGCAATTTTAATTAGTTCATTTGTGGTTCCCAGGGCTTTGATTTTACCATCTTTCATAATACAAACATAATCTGATAAAGCTTCGGCTTCTTCGAGATAATGGGTAGTTAAAATGATAGTAATCTTACCTTTTAGTGCTTTTATTGTGCGCCATAATTGTTCTCTGGCTAAAATATCAAGTCCTAGTGTTGGCTCATCTAAAAATAAAATTTGTGGCTCACTAATTAGGGCCATAGCAATACTTAAGCGCCGTTGATAACCACCCGATAGTTTTTTACTTTTTTTAGCAGCAACATCTTTCAAATTAAAAGCGGTAATCATTTCGATGACTTTGTTATTGATTAAAGTTTTTTTAAAACCATGGATTTCCGCCATTAATTCCAAATTTTCTCTAACGGTTAAATTCGGTGCGATTGCAGTTTCTTGGGGTGAAACGGCGATAAGCTCTTTAACAAAGAGGCTTTCATTAACAATGCTATAGTTATTGATTCTAGCATCACCGCTTGTTGGTTGAATCAAACCCGATAACATTTTGAGTGTAGTAGTTTTACCGACTCCATTTACTCCCAATAGAGCTAGTAATTTTCCTTGTTTGATTGATAGATTTAAATTATCAACAGCAAGTTTATCATTATATTTTTTTGTTAAATTTTTAATTTCAATCATTTCCATGATAATCAGTCCTTTTCATTTTTGGGTACTCCTAATTCACTAACAAAGTTAATAACATCACGCTGATGGACAATAGCTAGACCACGTTCTTCATCACCAAGGATCAAAATTTTATCACCAGCGGAAATTTTAAAGATTCGACGTGCTTCTTGAGGAATTACGATTTGTCCACGTTCACCAACAGTAACTGCTCCAAAAAAATGTTTTCCTTTGGGAGGAATTACGATTCCAGCATCATCTTCATCATGATTGATTAAATTATCAATTGTTACATTGTATATTTTTGCCAATGCCATACAGCTGTCAATATCAGGCAATGATTCACCGCTTTCCCATTTTGCTACAGATTGACGTGATACACCAACTTGCTGTGCAATTTCTTCTTGAGTATATTGATAATGTTTTCTAAGCCAAACGAGATTCGTACTAAGCATATTTTTCATACCTCCTATATTTAGGATTATACGTTAAAATCAATTATTGTCTATCAATCAAAGTTGCCTTGAATGTTAAAAATAGTTGCATAATAAAACGGTATGACTGTCCATACCGTTTTACATTTATTCACTTAAATCTTCACCATTTGTGGCAATGACTTTCTTATACCAGTCAAAAGATTTTTTCTTACATCTTGAAAAATCTCCTTCATGATTATTATTGTAATTCACATAGATAAATCCATAGCGTTTATCATATTCACCAGTAGAAGCAGAGACAATGTCGATCGGTGACCACATTGTATAACCTAATAATTCTACTCCATCATAGTCAACTGCATCCCTCATAGCTTCAATATGTGCTGCTAAATAGTCGATACGATACTGATCATCGATTGTTCCGTCTGCTTCTACTTTGTCATAAGCACCAAAACCATTTTCAACAATCATCATTGGTAACTCAAAACGGTCATGGAACCAGTTTAGGCACCAGCGTAATCCTAGTGGATCGATTTGCCAACCCCAGTCTGAAGCTTTTAGATGAGTATTTCGAACAAAGTCCTCACTGAAATAATCATATGTTTTTTCATTACGTCCTTGATATTTTGAAGCAAAACTCATGTAATATGAGAATCCAATATAGTCCACTTTACCTTGAGATAAAATCTTTTTATCTTCTTCAGTAATAAAATCATAACCTTTTCTTTCGAATTTTTTCAATATATGATTTGGGTAGTGACCACGGGCATGGACTTCAACATACCAGTATTTTTGATGCATTGCTCCTAAAGCGTTCATTACATCAGTTGGATTAGGTGATGCAGGGTAAACAGCATTCATCCCAATCATACATCCAACTTGTAAATCAGGATTGATCTCATGAGCGGCTTTAACAGCTAAAGCAGAAGCGACTAATTCATGGTGAGCAGATAAATACATTAAATATTCTGCATCATCATCTTTTTTTAAAAGTACAGCTCCTTCTTGGATTAAGTTGTGCTGAGAAACATCAGCTTGATTATTGATTTCATTAAAAGTCATCCAGTATTTAACTTTATGCTGGTATCTTTCAAAGCATACTTTGGCAAATTTAACGAACATGTCGATTGCTTCACGATTTCTAAAACCACCATACTCTTTTGCAAGCGTCCAAGGCATTTCGAAGTGCGATAATGTTATAATTGGCTCAATTCCATATTTATGACATTCATCAAATAAATCATCATAAAATTGTAAACCCTCTTCGTTAGGTGTTTCTTCATCACCCCGAGGAAAAATTCGTGTCCAGGCAATAGAAGTTCTAAATGCTTTGAATCCCATTTCAGCGAATAAAGCAATATCTTCCTTATAGCGATGGTAGAAATCCACCCCAACATGATTTGGATAATCTTCTCCTTCGATGACGCCATCAGTTAAGCGTCTTGGCGCACCAGTTACATTATTCCCTGCTGTTTCGACATCAGAGCAACTAATTCCTTTTCCACCTTCTTGCCAAGCTCCTTCAGCTTGATGTGCTGCAATTGCACCACCCCATAAAAAATCTTTATTAAATGTCATCTATATCGACCTCCTTATTTATAAATATATTATACTACGAAATCAATAAAGATAACGGAAATAATGATAAGAATGATAAATATCTTACATAATTTTCTTTAATTGACTTTATTGGATGATATATTTATTATGTAAGTAATGGGGTGATTTTATGATAGGGAAATTAACAGAAGGAAATATTACCAGGGCATTAATTAAATTTTCAATTCCAATGATCTTAGGAAATCTTTTACAGCAGCTTTATAATGTAGCTGATACTTTTATTGTTGGACATTATATCGGAACTGATGCTCTGGCAGCAGTTGGCTCATCTTTTACGATTATGACTTTTTTAACTTCCATTATCTTAGGTCTTTGCATGGGGAGTGGAATTTTATTTTCGATGTTCTATGGGGCTAAACAATTAGATAAAATGAAAACATCTTTTTTTGTCTCTTTTGTAGGAATCGGCATTTTTTCAATTGGATTAGAAATAGTTTGTCTTTTAGCAATTGATCTAATTTTAAATTTTATGAATATTCCTAGGGATATTTTTACGGATACCCATCAATATTTGTTTATAATTTTTCTAGGTCTAGTTTTTACTTTTATTTATAATTATTTTTCCTCGCTATTAAGAGCTTTGGGAAATTCTAAAATCCCATTGATCTTTCTAGCATTAGCATCAATTATAAATATTGGATTAGATATTTATTTAGTGGCAGAAGTTGCAATGGGGGTAGCTGGAGCTGCTGTTGCGACATTGATTGCCCAAGCTTTTAGTGCTATTGGTATCATGCTTTATGTCTTTCTAAGTCAAAAAGAATTGTTACCGCAACGAAAACATTGGCATTTTGAACGTGAAATATTTGAGAAAATCAAAGCGTACTCATTATTAACTTGTATCCAGCAATCAGTAATGAATTTTGGGATTTTAATGATTCAAGGGTTAGTAAATAGTTTTGGTTTAGTAACGATGTCAGCTTTTGCTGCTGCTGTAAAGATTGATTCATTTGCTTATATGCCAGTTCAAGATTTTGGTAATGCTTTTTCAACCTATATTGCTCAAAATAAAGGAGCAGGATTAGAAGAACGAATACATAAAGGATTTAAAGTAGCAGTTGTAATGGCTTCTATCTTTTGTATTTTTATTTCTGCCTTAGTCTTTATCTTTGCTGATAAGCTAATGCTGATCTTCATAGAATCTTCAAAGTCTGAAATTATCTATCAAGGGGCTCAGTATCTAAGAATTGAAGGTGCTTGTTATTTAGGAATTGGATGTTTATTTTTATTGTATGGTTATTATCGTGGGGTTGGTAAACCAGGAATTTCTGTAGTTTTAACTGTTATTTCGCTAGGGACACGTGTTGTTTTAGCATATCTTTTAGCACCATTATTTGGAACTTTGGCGATTTGGTGGGCAATTCCAATTGGCTGGTTTTTAGCTGATTTGATTGGGATTATGTATGGTTTAAAAAAAGAAAGGTGGACTAATAGATACATCGATAAGTAGAAGGAACGACATTTAAATCTTTAGAAGTCGCCTTTTTAGATTAGAAAAACAGTTTGCTAGTAACAGGATGTTTTGATTAAGAGGAGCAATAGACGTAGAAAAAGACTGTTATTACAACAGTCCGGTATCAATTTTAAAAGAATAAAAATATTTTCTTATTAATAAGTGTTAAAACATGCCATAATATACTTTGTTGCAGAAGTAATGTTCTGTAATGAGCAATTCAGCTTAAGATATTATAAACATGATTACTATATTAGAAAAGTAACTTTTATCTTATTGTTTTTAGTCTAGATTTTCTCCATTTGAAGCAATTACTTTTTTATACCATTCGAAAGAATCTTTTTTACTTCTTTCTAAAGTACCATTACCTTCATTATCACGATCAACATAGATAAAACCATAACGTTTTTTCATTTCACCAGTAGTAAATGAAACACAGTCAATACATCCCCAAGGGGTATAACCAATTAAATCAATCCCGTCAAGTTCAACAGCTTTTTTCATTTCTTTAATATGAGCTTTTAAATAGTTGATGCGATAGTCATCATGGCAAGAACCATCAGCTTCTTTAACGTCAATGGCACCAAAACCATTTTCGACGATAAATAATGGTTTTTCATATCTTTCATAAAAAATATTCAATGCATATCTTAATCCTTCTGGATCAATTGCCCAGCCCCAGTCAGATTCTTTAATAAATGGATTTTTAACAGAATGCTCACTTGAACCATCAGTTGCTTTAGAAACATCTTGATGTGCAGTTGAATCTACAGTATTAGTCATATAATAACTAAATCCTATATAATCTACAGTTCCTTCAGCAAGAATTTTCTTATCTTCTTCTGTAATGTTAATATTAAAGCCTTTGCGTTCAAACATTTTTAAAGCATATGCAGGGTAATGACCGCGACATTGAACGTCACAGAAGAACCAGCGATCATGCATCATCTGATTTGATAATACCATATCAGCAGGACGACATGAAAATGGATAAATTGGAACCATTGCAATCATATTTCCAATCAAAAAGTTAGGATTGATTTGTTTACCAATTTTTACTGCTAATGCACTTGCTAATAAAGTATGATGACCGCAAATATACATTGCTTCTTCAGGATTATCATAATCTCCAAAATGAGCACCACTATTAGTCCAGCCAAAAATATCATTTTTAAAATTCATTTGATTATTAATTTCATTAAAAGTCATCCAATATTTAACTTTATCTTTATATCTTTTAAAACATACTTCAGCAAATTTAACAAAGAAATCAATAGTTTTACGATTCATAAAACCACCATATTCTTTTGCTAAATGATAAGGCATCTCAAAATGAGATAATGTGATAACTGGCTCAATTCCATATTTTAATAATTCATCAAAAACATCATCATAGAATTGTAATCCTTCTTCATTGGGTTCTGTTTCATCACCATTAGGGAAAATACGAGTCCATGCGATAGATGTTCTAAAGCATTTAAATCCCATTTCCGCAAATAAAGCAATATCTTCCTTGTAATGAGAATAGAAGTCAATTCCAACATGGTTTGGATAATATTCATTTTCCATGATTTGATCAGTAATACGGCGAGGAACACCATGTGCTCCGGCAGTCATCACATCAGCAACACTATATCCTTTTGAGGTATTTAAAACCCCACCTTCAAATTGATGAGCAGCTAAAGCGCCACCCCATAAAAAATCTTTACTTAAAGCCATATAATTTAATCCTCCTTATTTTTACAGTCTCATTATAACCAAAAAAATAGGTTGGTACAAATTTTTTTAGCTAAATGTGTTAAAATAAAAACGATTGTAATAGATTACACAAAATGTAACAGGAGTATAGGAAAATATGGAAACGATGATTGAATATGTGCATAATCGAATTAAGAGAAAAGACTACCAAATTGCAATTGATTTTACAATGGGGAATGGTCATGATACTTTATTTTTAAGTAAAGTGGCTAAACAAGTTTATAGTTTTGATATTCAGCAGGAAGCTTTAAATAATACAAAGAAGTTGATAGAAGATACTGATAATGTAAATTTGATTTTAGCTTCTCATGAAAATTTTGATTGCTATGTAAAAAACTTTGATGTAGGAATTTTTAATCTCGGTTATCTCCCCAATGGAGATCATCAAATTACAACTATGGCTGACAGTTCTTTGCAAGCAATAAAAAAAGCAGTTGAATATTTGAATCGAAAAGGAGAATTGTTTTTAGTTGTTTACATTGGTCATGATGAGGGAAAAAAAGAAAGTTTGTTAATTGAGGAATATGTCGCCAGTTTAGATCATATAAGTTATAATGTAGCGTTGTTTAAAATGATGAATAAGTTATCTGCTCCATACGTAATTCAAATTGAAAAAAGATAATTATATTAGATGCAATAACTAGGTAACAATGTTATAATATAAGTAATTAAGGAGGTAAGCAATATGGTAAAAAGAATCGACGTTACCGTAACTGATCCAGTTGGTCTTTATGCGACTCCAGCAACCGAACTAGTTGATACTATGAAGATGTTCAACAGTGATATTAAGTTAGTCTACGCATCTAAAACTGTCAACATGAAATCATTGATGGGGGTTCTATCTCTGGGTATTCCAACAAAAGCAAAAATTGAAATTATTGCTGATGGAGAAGATGAGGACGCAGTTATTAAACGGGCCCTTGAATTAATGAAGGATCTAGGAATTAGTGGGTAAAACAATTTAATAATTGGGACTCTTGTCCCTTTTATTTTGCCTATTAAACGATAATATGATATAGTAAAGACGAATTTTATAAAAAAGGGGACATATAGATGGAAAACTTCTTAAAACTAATAATTGCTTTTGGAATTGGCTTTATTCTTGTTGTTCTAGCAATGCCTAAAGTAATTCCATTCCTACATAAGATGAAATTTGGTCAAGTTGAACGTGAAGAAGGACTTGAATCACATAAGTCAAAAAATGGTACACCAACAATGGGTGGAATCGTTTTTGTGATTGCCGCAATTCTTGGTGCTTTTATTGTTAATTTTAATAATTTACTTGATCCGGAGCTGATTTTAGCAACAATTGTTTTAGTTGGATATAGTGCAATTGGATTTGTGGATGATGCTTTGATCATTGTTAAACATAGTAATAAGGGATTACCGCCACTAGCTAAATTATTAGCTCAGATCGCGTTAGCAATTATTTGTTATTTCTTTGCAATGAACTTTATTCCTGATTTTACATCAGTAATTACAATTCCATTATTAGATATTAATATTGATATGGGTTATTTATATCCAGCATTAATCTTAGTAATGTTTGCAGGGGAAAGTAACGGTGTAAATTTATCTGATGGTTTAGATGGATTAGCAACTGGTCTTTCAATGGTTGCGATTGCACCATTTATAATCTTTTCTATCATGACAAAAGATTATACTCTTGCAAGTTATGCAACTGCAATGGTAGGGGCTTTACTTGGTTTCATGATGTTTAATTATCATCCTGCTAAGATATTTATGGGTGATGTAGGTTCGCTTGGTCTAGGTGGTTTCTTGGCTATTTTAGCGATACTTACAAAACAAGAGTTATTACTTATTTTAGTTGGTGGAGTCTTTTTAATGGAAACTTTATCGGTTATTATTCAAGTAGTCTCATTTAAAACTCGGGGAAAACGAGTATTTAAGATGGCACCGATCCATCATCACTTTGAAATGTTGGGCTGGAGTGAACAACAAGTAACTATTTCATTCTGGTTCATTGGTTTCATCTGTGGAATCTTATCAATTGTAATTGGGGTGCTATAGAATATGTTTACTGGAAAAAAGGTATTAGTGATTGGACTTGCTAAAAGTGGTAAGGCTGCGATTAGATTGCTTCATAAATTAAATGCAACGATTACGGTTAATGAAGCTAAAGAAATTAAGGATATTCCAGAATATCAACAATATCTTGATATGGGAATTGAAATGGTAACAGGGTCACACCCAACTGAATTATTTGAACGTGATTTTGACTTTGTAATCAAGAACCCTGGAATTAATTATCATAAGCCATTTATTTTAAGACTTAAGGAAAGAAAGGTTCCTGTATATACGGAAATTGAATTAGCTTTTCAAGTTGCTAAAAAACAACATTATATTGGAGTAACTGGTACTAATGGTAAAACAACAACAGTTACTTTAATTGATAAAATATTAAAGGGACAATATCAACATGTTCATTTAGCAGGTAATGTGGGAACACCACTATGTGATGTTGTTTTAGATAATGATCTTCTTAATGAAGAAAATCATTATGTAGTAATTGAAATGAGTAACTTTCAGTTATTAGATATTGAACGATTTAAGCCTTATGTCTCAACGATCATCAATTTAACACCCGATCATTTAGATTATATGGCCTCATTGGATGAGTATTATGCTTCTAAAACAAATATTTATAAGAATACTGATCTGGATGATTATTTTGTGGTTAATCTTGATGATAAAACAGTAATGGAGTATTTGGAAAAATATCCAGTTCCATGTAATCAAGTCACAATGTCATTGATACATGAAGCTGACTGTATGATCAAAGAACAGGCAATCTATTATCGAGATGAATTAATTATTAACTTAGCGGATATTAAAGTTGTAGGACGCCATAACATTCAAAATATTATGACAGCTATCTGCATTGCTAAAAAATGTGATGTACCAGTAACAGTCATCAATCGAGAAATTGCCTCATTTATTGGTGTTGAACATCGAATTGAGTTTGTTAGAGAAATTAATGGAGTTAAAATCTATAATGATTCAAAAGCAACTAATACTGACGCTACGATCATTGCTTTAAAAGCTTTTGAACAACCAGTAATTTTATTGATGGGTGGTTTTGATAAAGGGTTAGATTTAACCGAAATGGCTACTTATGGTAATAAAATCAGTCATCTGGTGACATTTGGTGCTGCTGGAGAGCGATTTAAAAATGATATGCATGTTGCAAACAGTAGTTCTGTTGAGAGTTTAGAAGCAGCGACTTTGCTGGCAATCGAGAAAGCAAAAGCTGGCGATATTATTTTACTTTCGCCATCGACCAGCAGTTTTGATGAATTTTCTGGATATGAAGAACGTGGTCGAGTATTTAAAAATATTGTTAATAAATTATAGAAGATGCTTTGTAAAGTGAACCTTTAAGGAATATAGCTTAAAGGTTTATTTTATTGTCGAAAGTGTCTTTTTTAATTTATGAAAAACTTTCTATTTGAAAATTTCCCATTATATAATAAAATTATATGTATATGCATGGTAACATTAAAAATTGCAAGCTTATGGGTAATCGTAAGTTATCTTAATGTCGTTTCAGTGCTACCTGTTTATAGATAAATATTATTTTATAAAGGAGGAAGGCATGAATACATTACTCAGCAGATTGATAGTCTATATCAATTCATGTGTAAAAAAAGATGTGATTTACGAAATAGCCCGGTATATTATTAAAAATTATAGTTATTGCCAAAATATTACGCTTAAAGATATTATGGATGAATGTTATGTTTCGAGAGCTAGTGTAACGAGATTTTGTGAATATTTTGGTTTTCATTCTTGGAATAATTTTCAAAGCTTTTTAGTTAAAACAAAAAAAGTTAAAGAACAGCAAATTGAAAGTCGTTTTAGTAATATTGATATAGAAAGTATCTATGATCATTTATGTTATATTGCTAAAAATGATAGTTTAGAATTTAAAAATAATTTAAAAAAAGAGATCAATGCACTAGTTGAAATAATTAATCAAAGTAGTAGAATTTATTTATTTGGGGCAGTATATCCATTATCATTGGCAGTTGATTTCCAAATAAATATGATCAGTATTGGTAAAACAGTTTATAGTGATTTTCAAAGTGAAAGTGATTATTTAGAGCCAATGAATGAGGACGATCTAGCGATTATTTTAACTGCTTCTGGAAGATATGTTGGTGAATGTAAGTCCAAGTTTAATTTAATTTGTAATAATGCTGGCAAGAAAGCAGTTATTAGCTGCAGTAATCGGTATAGCTCACTTCAATACATCAATCATTATCTCTACATTCCAACGACTAATAAAAATAGTTTTGTTGATTTTGATTATTATACGATATTGATCTTAGATTTAATTTATATTGAGTATAATTTAAAGTATTGTCGAGGGAAATAATAGTGGGATCAATCTTAATTAAATTACATCAATTAATCAATTACAATCAAAATGAAAATATTCATTATTCGTTAGCAAAATATTTATTAGCTAATTGTGATACGATCAATCGATTATCAATTAGCAAAGTTGTTGAAGATACCTTGATTTCAAAAACATCTGTTTTAAAATTTTGCCGTTATTTAGGATATGATTCTTGGAAAGTCTTTTGCAGTGATTTTCAAGAAGAATGTCTCGATGAAAAGATTCGCTTGGATCGCTTAAAGATGAATGCAAACTTAATGTTTTCAAAAGATAATTTAAATGAGTATGTTCGACTAAACGATGAATATTTTAGTGAAGTACAAAAAATTGTTACATTTCAAAAAATAAAAATATTCGCTAAACAAATTAATGAAGCAAATAATATCTTTGTCTTTGGAGAACCTCGAGAATTACCGCTGTTTTATGATTTTCAAGAATTATTGGGGTTATATCATAAGGAATTGATTTTTCCTAAATCTTTAAATAAAAAGGATTTTGAGGAACAGTTAGCTTTGATTGATCAAGAAAGTTTAATAATTATTACTAACGGAGTTCATTCATTTGATGGGTTTATTGAAAAGGAAACTATTGAACCGGTATATGGATTAGAAAGAATTATGCAAACTAATTGTAAAGTTATTTTTATTGGTCAAAAGTCAGTTCAAAATTATGATAATGTTACAACACTAACAATACCTTTTTCATTTAATGAATATTTTATTCGTTTAGCAATTGCTGATTTAATTTATAAAATGATTACTTATTATTTTTATAGATATTAAATAATTTAAGAATTTTATAAATAGATTTATTTTTTTTATAAATTTGGTCTAAGAAAAAATACTTTTTTTCACGAAAACAAAAAAGGTTAAACTTTATTTGTGTTTTGTCGATGATTAAGTAAACGCTTTCATCGACTTCTCGTTTATACTAGAAGCATAGGGAATTTAAACGAGGAGGAAAATCGAAGATGAGTAAGAAGAAAAAACTTACAAAAACATTGGCTGCTTTATCAGCTGCCGGCTGTATTATCGGAAGTGCAACACCGATTGCATTAAATGCAGTAGAATTATCAAAATATTCTGTTGTGGAAGCAAAATATCAGGCTGCGAAAACAGAAGGAAGCGGAGAAAACGCTCAATTTAGTGACTACGATATTGATATTATGGTAGTAACTAATCCTGATTATAAAGGTGAAGCAGCTCCAACTTTGACTTATTCAAAAGCTTTTGATGAAAAAGCTAAAGAAGCTGGTAAAACGGCGTTGTTAAGCGAAAATATCGATGGTAAGGAATATGCTTTCAAAGATATGAACTTAAATGGAGAAATCGATGATTATGAAAGATGGTATCTTGATGCTGAAACAAGAGCACAAGATCTTGCTGATGCATTGGTTGCTGAAGGTGAAGATGGGATCGCAAAGATTGCTGGATTAATGTTATTTAGTAGCCATGAAGGAAATAGTGCTGCAGGATTAACAGATTCACAAAAAGATTATTTAACAAATAGTTATGTTAGAAATATTACTGATGCAGCAGGAAATGATGTGGAAGATTCAGTACGTTGGGTCAATGCGATGCAAGAGTATGTAGAAATATCTGATTTCAATGTTCCTGTTGATTTTAGTTCTGATCCTCGTTCAACAGCAGGGTCAGGAGATTTATATTCTGATAATGTTTCTAGTGGGGTTACAGATATTTCTAAATGGCCTTCTAATATTGGATTGGCAGCAACTTTTGATACTGAACATATGTATAATTTTGCAAAGGCATCTTCAGCTGAATATCGTGCATTAGGAATTGTAACAGCTTTAGGACCTCAAATAGATTTAGCGACAGAACCACGCTGGTTAAGAGTTGGTGGAACTTTTGGTGAAAATACTAAACTATCTACAGATATGGCTCAAGCTTATGTAGACGGTTCACAATCAACATATGTTAATGGAGAAGATCAAGGATGGGGAAAAGATTCAATTAACTGTATGATCAAACACTTCCCTGGTGATGGAGCCGGTGAAGGTGGTCGTGAATCACATACCCGTGCAGGTAAATATGCAGTTTATCCAGGTGGTAATTTTGAAGAACATTTAACTCCTTTTGCTCAAGGTGGCTTAAAATTGAAAGGGAAAACTGGAGCGGCAACTGCAGTGATGACATCTTATTCAATTGGAATCAATGCTGACGGTAGTGCTTTAGGTGGCGAAAGAGTTGGTTCAGCTTATAGTAAGTCTAAAATGAGTATTTTAAGAGATGATTTAGGCTTTGACGGTGTAGTTTGTACTGACTGGGGTGTTACTAGCACGCCCCCTGAACAATTAGCACTAGGTGGTCTAGGAATGGCTTGGGGAATGGAAAATGCTACTGATAACGAAAGACATTTAGCAATCTTAGATGCTGGTGGTGACATGTTTGGTGGTAATAATGACAATAAGCCAATCGTTTGGTCATGGCAGCAAATGGTTGATCGTGATGGCGAAGAAGCTGCTAATACTCGCTTTGCAACTTCAGCTAAACGTTTATTGAAATTAACAATGGAACCAGGATTATTTGAAAATACTTATTTGAATTTAGATGAATCATTAGCTGAAGCTGGAAGTAAAGATAAAAAAGACGCTGGATATCAAGCTCAGTTAGAGTCAGTGGTTATGTTAAAGAATAAAGATAACACAATTAAAGCGGCTAAAGATCAAGCAAAAGATCCTAAAGATATGACTGTTTATATTCCTAAAACATATACTGCAGAACAAAAAGGAGTTTTTGGTGATACACCTGCATCTTGGTCAGATTCAATGAATATTGAGACAGCTAAATCTATCTATGGAACAGTTTTAACTGATGAAATAGTTGATGATAAAGTAGTACGACCTGATTTATCAAATGTTGATAAAGTAATTGTTGGAATGCGTTCTCCAAATAACGGAAGCTTATTTAATCAATCAGGTATGATCGTTGAAGATGGTAAACAAAAATTTTATCCATTATCATTGCAATACCGCCCATATACTGCTGATGGCGAAAACGTAAGAAAAGTGTCAATTGCTGGAGATTTAAATAGTGATGGTACCCAACAAAATAGATCTTATTATGGAGCAACTAGTAAAATTGCTAATGAATACGATTTAACAGCTTGTTTAGAAGCTGTAGAAGCAGCTAAAGCAGTCAATAAAGATATTCCTGTAGTTGTTGCTTTAAATGCTAATGGTCCTGTTATCGTTAGTGAATTTGAAGACAAAGTAGATGCAATCGTATGTGGCTTCTCTGTAAGTGATAGTGCTGTGTTTGATATTATTAATGGTAAATCTGAACCAAAAGGATTATTACCATTACAATTTCCTGCAAATATGGATACTGTAGAAGCGAATAAAGAAGATGTTGCTGGTGATCTAGTATGTTATAAAGATACACAAGGAAATACTTATGATGTAGCCTATGGTTTAAACTGGTCAGGAATTATTGATGATGAGCGTGTTCAAACATATAATCCAGACCGTCCAACTACAGATACAACAACAGTTACCCCTACACCAACACCTGATAAACCTACTACTTCAGTAAAAACTGGTGATGAAATTAATTTAAACACAACAATGCTGGCTGGGGCCGTTGCTCTAGTGGCAGGATTAACTGCATATGTAACAGCTAAAAAAAGAAAAGCAGTAAAATAAAATGATAAAGATGATATAGAGGTATGGTTCAGCATACCTCTATAATTAATTGAGGTGAGCATATGAAAATACTTAAAAAATTAATGATTTTGCTAGTACTGGCAGCTTTGATAATAGGTTGTTCCAAAGAACCAGAAAATAATTATTTAGGAAATCTGAAAGTTGGCTATACAATGAAACTAGATGATAAAGAGGTGCCAAAAGCAAAATTTGAGTTTTTCTATGGTCGCGCTTTGACTAAATATTTAAACCAATATTACAGTGCTTTTAGTGATGATTATGCAAGTATAGTTGATTTTAATATTGAAAAGGATATAAATGATTTAAAAAATCAAGATTGTACGGTTACTGGTTATACAGACAAATCATGGGAATATTATTTTGCTGATCAGGCAAAGAAAGATATTTTAGAAGTAGAGGCATTGGTAAGAGGTGCTAAAACTGCTGGTTATCAAATAAATGCTGATGATAAAAAGAAAGCTCGCTCAACATTTGGTGAACTAGAAAGTTATTGTAAAGAAAATAAGATTGATTTTGAAGATTATCTCCATTCAACCTTTGGTTTAGAGGCAACAAAGGATAATTTAATCAGTTATTATGAGGAAGCTAATCTGGCCTCACGCTATGCAGCAGTTTTATTAAAAGAACCAACTGATGAAGAGGTGGAGCAATATTATCTAGCTAATAAAAATGATATTGATACGATCAATATTCGCTATTTTGCTTTTGCTAAGGATGATAAAGCAAAAGCAGATGAGTTTGCCCAAAAGATTCGTAGTGAGGCAGATTTTAAACAGATGGCAGTTGATTATAGTAGTGATGATAAAAAAATTTATTATCAAAATAATGATTTGAGTCTACGTCAAGATTTAAGAAAATCAGATTTACCTGAATATTTGCAATCCGTATTATTTGATCAGGCATTACCAATTAATAGTGTTAAAGTAGTTGAAGGGGATTCTAGTATTGATGTAGTTATGCTGGTGGCTAGAGAACAGCCTGTTTATCGACAAGCTAGTATTTCAACAGTTTATTTAGATGCTAGAGAAACAGATACTGATAATTTGACAACCGAAAAAATGAATACATGTAAAGAATTTGCAGACAATTTGCTACAAGATTTTATGAATAATACTGACAGATCGATTGATAAGTTTCATGAATATAATAGTAAATATGCAGATGATAAGAACAATCAGGGAGATTATGACAATATATCTAAAGGGGATAGTACTATTGAAATTGCAAATTGGGTTTTTGATGAATCTCGACAAGTTGGAGATTTGGAAGTATTAATGAGTAATTATGGTTATACCATTGTATATTTTAGAGGATTTGGAGGAATTGATTATTTTGAAAGAGCAAAGGTATTAGCTAAAGAAGCAACGTATGATAAGCAGTTAAATGATTTAAAAAGGAATATCAAGGTTATGATTAAATAAAAAGTTTATCAGGAATGATAAGCTTTTTTTCATTTCTTAAAATATTTTTTCATATACTTAAAATGGAGGTAAGTATATGAAACGTAGAAGAGTGGTCGTTACAGTTTTAATAATTGTGATAATTGGGTTGATGATGGTATATAGTGCCTCGAATATTTGGGCCGGATATAAATTTAATGATTCTTTATATTACATTAAACGACAAGGAATTTTTGCTGTTATTGGTATAATTGCTATGTTTGTGTTTTCAAAGATTGATTATCATATTTATCAAAAAAATGCAAATAAACTTTTGATTGGGTCTTTTATCTTGATGATTTTAGTTTTGATTCCGGGGATTGGAGCAGTTCGCGGGGGGTCGCGCTCATGGTTTAATTTAGGTATTATTTCGTTGCAGCCATCTGAGCTGTTTAAAATTGCGATAATTATTTATAGTGCAAACTATATTAACAATCATTATCATGAATTAAAGAAACTAAAAGCTAGTTTGAAGTTGTTATTGATTTTGGGACTTGGGTTTGGTTTAATTATGCTTCAGCCTGATTTTGGTAGTGGTGTTGTAATGGCTTGTTCAATTGTAGTGATGTTGATCGTTAGTCCATTTCCATTTAAATATTTTGTTATGTTAGGGATCTTAGGGGTAATTGGAATCGTTATTATGATTATTTCGGCTCCATATCGTTTAGCACGTATCGTAGCTTTTTTAAACCCTTTTGCCGATCCCTTAGGAAGTGGTTTCCAAATTATTCAGTCACTTTATGCGATTGCACCAGGGGGAATTTTAGGAGTAGGCTTTAATAATAGTGTGCAAAAACATTTTTATTTACCGGAACCACAAACAGATTTTATTTTTGCTATATTTTTAGAAGAATTTGGATTGATTGGGGGCGTTTTATTAGTTGGAATGTACGGTTATATGTTTGTAACTGTCTTTAATCAAGCAACTAAAGTAAAAGATTTATTTGGCAGCTTTTTAATGATTGGAATTATTTCAATGATTGGAATTCAAACTTTGATCAATCTTGGAGTAGTTGTCGGTTTATTTCCAGTAACGGGAGTAACTTTGCCGTTAATGTCTTACGGAGGATCGTCATTGACGATTACGCTTATTGCAATTGGAATTGTATTAAATATTTCAAAATCAACATATTAATGTTATACTAGTGTCTAGAGGTGAGATGATGAAAGTAATAGTTGGAGCTGGGGGCACAGGTGGACACTTATACCCTGCCTTAGCTTTAGTTGAATATATAAAAGAAGTAGAACCAGATAGTGAGTTTCTTTTTGTAGGAACTAAGGATCGTATTGAATCAGAAGTAGTACCTCAACATGGCTATGAATATATTGGTTTAAATGTTCGCGGGTTAGTTGGAAATCCTATTAAAAAGGGGATTGCTGCTGCTATTTTTGTTAAATCAATTTTTACAGCGAAAAAAATAGTTAAAAAATTCAAACCGGATATTGTCATTGGTTTTGGTGGTTATCCTAGTGCTAGTGTTGTTGAAGCTGCTAATCGCTTAGGATATAAAACAATGATTCATGAACAAAATTCAATTATTGGTTTAACAAATAAAATTTTAATTAAAAATGTTGATAAAATCGTATGTTGTTATGATAAAGCATATGAGAATTTTCCCAAAGATAAAACTTATAAATTAGGGAATCCACGTGCTAGTGTAATTGCCTCAATCAAACCAGATGATATTTTTAAAAAATATCATCTAAATAAAAATCTTCCTTTAGTGACTATTGTAATGGGATCATTGGGTTCAAAATCTGTTAACGAAATGATGTTAAAATCATTAAAGACTTTTGAACAAAAGAATTATCAAGTGCTTTATGTAACTGGGAAGCCTTATTTTGAAGAGATGAAAACAAAATTAGGAAAGTTAAATAAGAATATTAAATTAGTACCGTATATTGATGATATGCCATCAGTATTAAAGAATACAACCTTGGTTGTTTCTCGTGCTGGTGCTTCTACGCTGGCAGAAATTACAGCGGTAGGGATCCCAGCAATTTTAATTCCAAGTCCTTATGTTGCCGCTAATCATCAGGAGTATAATGCTCGAGAATTAGCTGATCGTAATGCAGCAATGATGATTTTAGAGGAAAATCTTAATAGTAAAGATTTTGTGGAAAAAGTGGATTATATTTTAGAGAATAAAATTGTTCAAGAGAGTATGCAAAAAAGTGCCAAGGCTCTTGGTAAACCAAATGCATGTAGAGATATTTATAAATTAATTAAAGAAATGTAGGAGTATAGAATGAAATTTTCTCAAGTTAAAGAAGATTTAGAAAAATTAGATGTTGGTGAGATGATTGAAGATGAGCCGATGTATAAACATACCACTTATAAAGTCGGAGGACCAGCGCGTATTTATTTAAAAGTTAAAGATGTTGATAGTCTGATTAAAACAATTAAATATTGTGGTAAGCATCGGGTTAAATATTTAGTAATCGGTCGGGGTTCAAATTTATTATTCTCTGATCGTGAATATGAGGGCTTAATTATTTCTCTCAACAAATGTTTTAATGAGATTAAGGTCAATGGTTCGACGATGATTGCTCAAGCTGGTGTACCAATGATTTCATTATCATATCAAGCTGCTAAAATTGGATTAAGCGGTTTTGAATTTATGGGCGGGATTCCTGGCTCAATTGGTGGTGGAATATATATGAATGCTGGAGCATATAAGTATGACCTGGCAAGTGTAGTAAAGACGGTCACATTATTAAATGAAAAGCATGAAGTTGTTACTTTTAATAATGAACAGATGGACTTTTCTTATCGTCATTCAATTTGTCAAGATAATCGAAAATTGATTGTTTTGGAAGTAACGTTTGAATTGACTGCTAAAAGTCCTGATGAGATTAAAGCTGTTTTAGATAAACGTAAGGAACGAAGAATGTCTTCACAACCTTGGAATATGCCAAGTGCCGGAAGTGTATTTAGAAATCCGCAAGATAAACCAGCTTGGCAGTATATTGATGAATGTGGCTTAAGAGGCTATGAAATTGGAGGAGCTCAAGTTTCGCCAAAACATTCTAATTTTATTGTAAATAATGGCTATGCCAGTGCTAAAGATATTTATGATTTGATTATGTTAGTACAAGAGAAAGTAAATGAAAAATTTGGAGTTAAGTTAAGACGTGAGGTTGGATTGATTAATTGGGAGTAGTGTATGGCAAAAAGAAAGCAACAACAGAATATATATAACGATTATGATCGCGATCAAGTTCTTGCTTATTTAAAGAAACAAAAGGCAAAGAAGCGAAAAAGGCGTCGACGTGTCATTTTTGTAATTTTAGTTATAGGATTGATTATTGCTTTTTTTGTCAGTGATTATAGTCGTTTACAGACAATAACTGTTAGTGGTAATAATCGTGTGAGTAGTGAAGAAATAATTACCGCTTCAAAAATAAAACTGCATCAGGATTATACTTTCTTTAAAAGTATGGATGCAGCTGAAAATGCCATTAAAAAAACATCGCTAATTAAGGATGCCAAGGTTACAAAAGATTTATTTGGTCATGTTAAAATAAAAGTAGTTGAAGCTGATCCGATTGGTCAATGTACGATTGATAATATATTGTATGTTGTTGATGAAACTGGCCGTGTAACTAAAGATGAGGCTGGAGTATTAACTACATATGTACAACGGTGTCCAAAATTAAATGGTTTTGATTATGATCGCTTTGCAGCTTTTGCAAAGGAATTTGCAAAAATTCCCGCTCAAGTAGTTAATCAAATTTCAGATATTAATTATGCGCCTGAAAATCTTGACGATAAACGTTGTGAATTTATCATGGATGATGGTAAAATTCTATACTTGCGATATGATGATATGGCAGTACAATTAAAGGGCGATAATTATGCTTTAAAGATGGAAGAATTCCCAGATTATAAGTATTATGATTTTGTCGGGAAGTATGTTTATGTTCATAATTAATTTTTTCTACGGGATTGCTTAAAGGAGTTTAAAAATAACTGTTTTTATGCTAATATTGTATATATACTAAGAAAAGGGGATACGTGATGAAAGATATTTACGCTGTTTTAGACATCGGTAGTGCAACCTTAAAGTTTCTTGTTGCTGAAGTAAATAACATTAATGTCAATGTACTGTTTGTCAAAACGATTCCTAGTCACGGAGTGAAAAAGGGAATTATAGAAGATGATCGTATCTTAATTAGAGATATACGAAAACTGATTGATGAAGCAGAGGCTTTTCTAGAATCTAAGATTACGAGCGTCGCTTTAACAATTCCAACCATAAAAGCTAAATTATATCAAAGTGACAGCAGCATTAGTTTATCAGATGCTGGGTCTAAAGTATCTACTGATGATATAGTTAGAGTATTGCGTTTGTCATCAAAATTTAAACGTTCTAAGGATGAAGAAGTAGTATCAATTATTCCAGTTCGCTATCATAGTGATAAAGGAGCAACCGTTGAGGCGCCTTTAGGGGAACTTTCAAGAAATTTGATCGTTGATTCTTTAGTCATTACTACTAGTAAAGAGTTGCTTTACCCATATATTTCGGTAGTTGAAAAATGCGGTGTGGAAGTACTTGATATTACTATCAATGCGTTTGCATGCGCAAAAGAGGCTTTTGATGCAGTATATCTTCAAGAAGGTGCTTTATTGATAGATATGGGTTATAAGACTTCGACAGTTTCATTTTATAAAGATGGATATTTACAATACTTGACAGTTTGCCAAGTAGGAGGGTATGATTTTACTCGTAAAATTGCCCAAAATATGCAGATATCAATGAATCAGGCAGAAGCTTATAAAATTAAATATGGTTCATTAGATGTAACACAAGGTCAGAATGATATTATTCATACAACCTTTGTTGATGAACAAAAACGTGATTATACACAACAGGACTTGGCTGATTTATTAAATGAAACAGCTTATGAAGTAATGAATAAGATTAAAGAAAAGATTTCAGTTATTGATGATATTAGTAAATATGAAACTTTAATCGTTGGTGGTGGTGGAGAGCTGGAAATGCTGGATACTATTGCTACAGAGGTTTTAGAATGTCCCGTTCGAATCTATCGTCCTGATACGATTGGAACTCGTGATATGTCATTAGTAGCTGCAATTGGGATGGTTTATTACTTAATGGAAAGAAAACAGGTTGTTGGTGATTATACACCTTCATTAGTATTGCCGGATGTGACAAATACAATGGCAATTAGATTTAAAGGGTTGACAAAGTCAGCGCCTTCAAAACAAGGAAGTAAAATGTCAAAACTATTAGATTCATTTTTTAGTGAAGATTAATATAAAAAGAGAGGATATATTGTCATGAGTGAAGAATTAGGATTTGAACAAGTAGCACGAATTAAAGTAATTGGTGTTGGTGGTGGTGGTAATAATGCCGTAAACCGCATGGTAGAAGAGGGTGTAGCTGGAGTAGAATTTTATGTTGCAAATACTGATTTGCAAGTATTAAAACGTTCTCCTGTTACTAATAAAATTGAATTAGGTAGAGATTTAACAAAAGGTCTAGGAGCTGGTGGAGAACCTGAAATTGGAAAAAAAGCAGCTCTTGAATCAGAAGCAGAAATTCGTCAAGTGCTAGAAGGTGCAGATATGGTTTTTATCGCTGCTGGTATGGGTGGTGGAACAGGTACTGGGGCTGCTCCCGTATTTGCTAAAATTGCTCGTGAATTAGGTGCTTTAACAGTTGGGGTTATTACAAAACCATTTACTTTTGAAGGAATGAAAAGAAAAAAACAAGCAATCTCAGGGATTGAAGAATTACGTGCTAACGTCGATTCAATTATTACCGTTTCTAACGATCGTTTATTACAATTGATCGGTGGACGTCCAATGCAAGAAGCATTCAGAGAAGCTGATAATGTTTTACGTCAAGGGGTTCAAACAATTACTGACTTAATTGCTATTCCTGCTTTTATTAATCTTGACTTTGCTGATGTTTCTGCGGTTATGAAAAATCGCGGTAATGCTTTAATTGGAATTGGGATGTCTTCTGGTGATGATAAAGCGAAAGAGGCTGCAAAACGTGCTATTTCTTCGCCATTATTAGAAGTGTCTGTAGCGGGTGCTAAAGATGCAATTATTAATGTAACTGGTGGACCAAATATTTCATTATTTGATGCAAATATTGCTCTTGAGACGATTTCTCAAGAAGTTGGTGATGATATTAATACATATTTAGGAATTGCAATCAATGAAAATTTAGATGATGATATTATCGTCACTGTTATTGCAACAGGTTTTGAAGAGGAAAACGATGATGATTTTGAACCACGTCCAAACGTTTTAAAAACACGCAGTGTTGAAGATGTTGTACCTTTATCAGCGCGTTTTGAAGATGAAGAAGACGATGATGACGGTGATTTTCCACCAGCATTTATAAAAAATAGAAGAGTTTAATTAATAAGCTAACTAAGGTTAGCTTATTTTGCAAAGGGGGATAATTTAGATGAAAAAAATAGGATTTATTGGTATGGGAAACATGGCCGGTGCTATTGCTGGCGGGATTATTAAAAGTGGTTTTGTTGAAGGTGAAAATGTTTATGCATTCGATATAGATAATGATAAACTAACAAAGATGCATACTGATTTTTCAATAAATGTTTGTACTAGTGAAAAAGAATTAGTTGCTATGGCTGACATAGTGATAATTGCAGTTAAACCAAATGTTGTTGAAGATGTAGTCGCTAAAATTACAGACGAATTAGATAATAAGGCAATTATTTCAATTGTTGCTGGTTACGATAATGAAATGTATAATGAATTATTATTGGATTCAACACGACATTTGACGATCATGCCCAATACACCAGCTTTGGTAATGAATGGAATGACATTATTTGAACAAGAAAATACACTAACTGCAGATGAACTAAATTATGCTGTTGAGATGTTTTCAAGCATTGGAGAAGTAGTAATTTTACCAAGTTATCAAATGAAAGCCGGAGGAAGTATTAGTGGTTGTGGACCAGCGTTTGTTTATATGTTTATTGAAGCAATGGCAGATGGTGGGGTACGCTTAGGCTTACCAAGAGATGTTGCTTATAGACTAGCTAGTCAGACTTTAATCGGTGCTGGAATGATGCAAAAAGAAACACAGTTACATCCAGGTATTTTAAAAGATCAAGTTTGTTCGCCTGGGGGGATCACTATCAAAGGGGTCGAAACTTTAGAAGAAAATGGCTTTAGAAATGCTGTTTTAAAAGCAATTAAAGAATCAAATTAAAATATTAGGATCGCAAGATCCTTTTTTCTTTTCTTGACATTTTTTTGCTTAGATAAGCGCTATGATAGTTAGGGGTGAAAAGATGGAGGTATATATTGAACTGACGTATCTAACAAACTATTTAATTATTTTGGTTGCTTTGGAAATGATGGCGATTTTAATTAGTAAGGAAATGTCGTATCTAATGGTTATTAAACATAGCTTTTACTTAAGTGGAGTAATTTTACTATTATACTTAGATAGTTATAGTTGGTTAATTATATTGATCTGGGCAGTTGTTTTTTTATGTCTATATCAACGCCAAATATTTCTGTATTATCCAATTTTTATTTTTGTTTATTTTTCATTATTATTATTCGCTAGTTCAATAATTCCAGAAGCATTTATTTATAATGGAATCTTAATTTCACCAGTAAATGTTAGTAGCATTGGTTTATTTATTGTTAGTTTGCTCGTTGTATTGATGCAGATTATGTTTATTGTTTATTTAAAAAGAAAAATAAGAATTGATGACTATTTATATGTAATGAAATTGGATTACCAGCAACATAGTTATACAATTAAAGGATTTCTTGATAGTGGTAATGAAGTTTACTATGAGGGTTTTCCTTTAATCTTAATTAATCAAAAAATTATTGATGAGTATGAAGTAATCGATGTTTTAGAATTAAATGATTTACGTGAAGATATTATTGAAATAATCAAAGTTGATCAGGTTATAATTAATAATCAGAGATTACAAGATATCTATGTCGGGGTGATTGCCGGGATACAATATGATTGTTTATTAAATAAATCACTTATGGGAGGAATTTTATAATGATAAAATTTATTTTAAAAATATTAAATAAAACTAAATATCTTTATTATATTGGACGGCATGATATCTTACCACCACCATTAAAAGGTATTGAAGAAAAGGAAGCTTTAGAAAAGTTGGGAGCTGGTGATAATGATGCTCGAGATTTGTTGATTGAGCATAATTTAAGGCTAGTTGTATATGTTGCAAAACGCTATGATACGACGCAAAATGGTGGAATAGAAGATTTGATTAGTATCGGAACGATTGGTTTAGTTAAAGCAATTAATACTTTTAAACCTGATAAAAATATTAAGTTAGCTACTTATGCATCACGGTGTATAGAAAATGAAATTTTGATGTTTCTAAGAAAAAATAATAAATTGCGTCACGAGATATCTTTAGATGAACCATTAAATATTGATTATGATGGAAATGAATTGTTGTTATCGGATATTATTGGAACAGATAGTGATATTGTTAAAAATGAATTGGAACAAAGTGATCAAAAAGCAATGTTTTATGAGGCTTTTAAGGATTTATCCAAACGTGAAAAGGAAATTTTGATGTTTCGTTATGGTTTAATGAATTATGATGAGTTGACGCAAAAGGATGTTGCTAAAATGATGGGAATTTCACAGTCATATATTTCACGATTAGAAAAGAAAATAATCAAAAAATTACGTAATAAATTAAATTATAATGAAATAAAATAAGTATAAATTTGTCATATTTGCTAAAAATAGAGTTGAAAGAAGGCAAATATGAGTAATTATCAAGTTATTATAAATGGTTATCAAGAACCGAAAAAAAGACTTACAACCGATGAAACTTATAAATTGATAGACGAATACCAAGCTACTAAAAACGAGGCGATAAAAGACAGATTAGTTAACGATAATACTAAGTTAGTTTTATCAATGGCAAGACGTTTTTATGGTCGTGAAGATAGCATGGATGACTTATTTCAAGTTGGAATGATTGGGCTGATTAAAGCAATTGAAAATTTTAACACTAGTTTTGGTTTGAAATTTTCAACATATGCAGTTCCTCTAATAATTGGTGAGATGAAACGTTATCTTCGTGATAACCATCAAATCAAGATTTCTCGCTCAATTCGAGATTTAGCGTATAAGGTTTTAAAGGTTAAAGATAGCTATATAACAAAATTAAATCGTGAACCAACGATAAATGAATTAGCTAATGAACTGGAAGTTGAGCCAAGTGCTGTTATTGAAGCGCTGTTATCAACAAACAGTGTTTCTTCATTACAAGAAGAAGTTAAAAATGATGATGGTAATAATTTAAAGATGATTGATTCGATTACAGATGATAAAACAGTTGTATCAAGAACAAATGAAACAATAGATTTATATGATGCTTTAAAATCATTAAATCAAAAAGAGCATCGTGTGATTAAACAAAGATATTTTGAGGGGTTGTCCCAAAGTGAGATTGCAAAGGAATTATTTATTTCCCAAGCTCAAGTGTCAAGAATCGAAAGAAAAGCTTTAGATAATTTACATAATTATCTAAAATAAGCATATATATTAATGGTGATTCGATGAGATTTGTAAAACTGCAGTCTAAAGACGTGATCAATGTCGTTGATGGCTGCAAAATTGGTTTTATCAGCGATATTGAAATTGACTGGTGCGGTAAATGTATACAGGCAATTGTAGTAGAGAAATATAGCTTTTTTAAACTATTATGTTTTTTTAAAGAAGCACCATGTATTGTTATTCCAATTGAATGTGTAGTGAGCATTGGTGGCGATGTGATTCTTGTATCGATTGAGCCATAATAGTCAAATGTTTAAGCATTTGACTATTTTAATAAAATCTTTTAAATAACCAGCAGTTTGTTGAGTAATTATCCTTTTATGGACGGATTTATTGTGCTATAATATACTAGTAATAAATTAAGGAGGACCACTTCATGGGATACGGACAAAAAGTAAAAAAATGGTTTTTTGACGAAGACGGTGACGAAGTTGAAGAATATGAAGATGTAGAGATTGATACAGAACCTAAAACAAGCTTATTTGAGCAAGCAAAGTTTTCTAAAACAAGTGATGCAATCAAAGCTTTAAATGCAAATAAAGATAGCCAATTAATTTTATTTGAACCACGGGCATTTGCAGAAACTCAAGATATTGCAAATCATTTAAAGCAAAAGAAAGCTGCTGTTGTTAACTTGCATCGTTTACAAAAAGAACAATCTAAACGAGTTGTAGATTTTTTAAGCGGAGTTATCTTTGCAATTGAAGGAGACATCCAAAGAATTGGACCTAGAATATTCTTATGTACTCCTAAAAACATTGGTGTTTCTGGGACAATTGATTTAGATGAAGATGAATCTGAAGAATAATAGATAAGTATTAGCTTAGCTAATACTTTTTAATTATGATAGAGCATTTTAAAGGTGAAGAAGTTTTTGTTAAAAAGGTATTAGAGTTTAAAGATCAAGCTCTATATAAACAAAGACTTGTTTTAACTAAATTTTTAAATCCATATCATCAATCAATTGTTTATAGCATTGTAGGGAATCAAAATGATTTGATTGTTATTGAAGATGGTGGAATGGTTGATAGTGAAATGAAACGTTTGATTATTGCACCATCATTTTATCAAATTGAAAAAGAAGATTTTGAAATAGTTTTAGCTAAAATAAGTTATGCAAAACCATTTGGTACATTGAATCATCGAGATATTTTAGGAGCATTAATGTCTTTAGGGGTTAAACGCGAATTATTTGGGGATATTTATGAGTATGAGGATAATTTTTATGTTGCCATGGATGCAAAAATCTATGAGTATGTAAAAAATAACTTAATTAAAATTAAACGTAGTAAAGTTAAAATTTTAGAGAGTGAAGAGATTATTACAATTAAACATCAATATATAAGTAAAACTTTTATTGTCTCCTCATTTCGTTTAGATAAAGTTGTTTCAACTTTATATGGAGTGCCTCGAAGCAAGGCTGTCAGTTATATTCAATCAGGTTTTGTAAAAGTTAATCATAAAGAAGTTGAAGAAATAAATTATTTGTGTAATAATAGTGATATAATATCGTTAAGACGTCATGGAAGAGTTAAATTTGTCGATACTAAACGACGAACTAAACAGGATAATTATGTCGTTGAAGGGTATTTTTATAAGTAGGGGAGTGAGACGATGAGTGAATTTAAAAAGCAATTTAGGGGCTATAGTGTTCAACAAGTTGATAGTAAAATAGATGATTATCAAGCTGAGTTAGCATCACTAAAGCAGCAAGTTGCTAGTTTAACAGATGAATTAGATCATGTTAAAGAACAAAACTCGCTATTGCAGCATCGTGTCAATATTACCGAAAAAACTAATGAAGAAATTGCTCGTCTAGCCTTAAAAGAAGCAAGTGAATTGATTGATAAGGCTAAACGCAATGCCAATATGATCTTAAAAGAATCATTGGACTATGTTCGTAGTTTATCTAGTGAGATGAATGATTTTAAAGATCAGGCAATTAAATTCCGTTCATCGGTTCAAAAAATGTCCCAAGATATTTTGGATTCAATCGATAATTCGGAAGTCTTTAATCTTATTAACGAAGAAGATGAAGATAACTAAATACGATGAAAGAGACAGTTTATAGTAAGATGTTTGTAGAGAGCTGATGGATGGTGAAAATCAGTAACTATTATTATAATGGATCACTCTGGAGTAGCACCTTGAAATTAGTAGGGGTTGCCGTTAATCGCGTTAAGATGTTTGAGTGCGTATTGGAAAATACGAATTAAGGTGGTACCGCGAATTATTCGTCCTTTTATTTTGAAAGGACGTTTTTTAATTTATTTGGAGGAAAAGAAATGAACTATAAGGACACACTATTAATGCCAAAAACTGAGTTCGAAATGCGTGGGAATCTTCCTAAAAAAGAACCTAAGTATGTTGAACGCTGGCAAAAAGAGAACATGTACGAAAGAGTAATTGAGCAAAACAAAGGGAAAGAAGATTTTGTTTTTCATGATGGTCCACCATATGCCAATGGTAATATGCATATGGGACATATGTTAAATAAGGTAATCAAAGATGTTATCTGTCGTTACAATAATATGGAGGGACGCTATACGTCATATATTCCTGGTTGGGATACGCATGGATTACCAATTGAAAATGCGATTCAAAAATTAGGGGTAAATCGTAAAGAAATGTCTACAGCGGCTTTTAGAGAAAAATGTGATGAATATGCTCATGAGCAAGTAAATAAACAAATGGAACAATTAATCAGAATGGGGACATTTGCTGATTATAAACATCCATATTTGACTTTAATGCCCGAGTTTGAAGCTAATCAAATTGATGTATTTGCAAAAATGGCAATGGATGGATTAATTTTTAAAGGGTTAAAACCTGTCTATTGGTCACCATCAAGTGAATCAGCTTTAGCAGAGGCTGAGATTGAATATCATGATATTAAGAGTCCGACTATTTTTGTTAAATTTGCTGTTAAAGACGGTAAAGGAATCTTAGATACTGATACTAGCTTTGTTATTTGGACAACTACACCTTGGACTATTCCTGCAAACCTGGCAATTTGTTTAAATGAGCGTTACGATTATGCACTGATTGAAACAACTAAAGGAAAATTAATCGTTCTAAATGAATTAGTTGATTCATTAATGGAAAAATTTGAAATTACTGAGTATAAAGTAATCAAAAACTTTAAAGGTAGTGAGTTAGAATTAATCACTTGTCAACATCCTTTATATGATCGTGAATCATTAGTGATCTTAGGTGATCATGTTACTGCTGAGGCGGGGACTGGTTGCGTTCATACAGCACCAGGATTCGGAGCAGATGACTTTTTCGTCGGACAAAAATATGGTTTACCAGCATATTGTAACGTTGATGAACATGGATGTATGATGAAAGACTGTGGTGAATGGCTAGAAGGTCAATATGTAGATGATGCAAATAAAACAGTTACAATGAAACTAGATGAATTAGGAGTTTTATTAAAGCTTGAATTTATTACACATAGTTATCCACATGATTGGCGTACTAAAAAACCAATTATTTTTAGAGCGACTGATCAATGGTTCTGTTCAGTTGATAAAATCAGAGAGAAATTATTAAGTGAGATTGATAAAGTTAACTGGTTAAATGAGTGGGGACATATTCGTATTTATAATATGATTAAAGATCGTGGTGACTGGTGTATTTCTCGTCAAAGATCTTGGGGAGTACCGATTCCAATCATTTATTGTGAAGATGGAACACCGATTATGGAAGAAGAAGTTTTTAAACATATTTCTAATTTATTTAGAAAATATGGTTCAAATGTTTGGTTTGAACGTGATGAAAAAGATTTATTACCAGAAGGATATATAAATGAACATTCACCAAATGGTATCTTTAAAAAAGAAAAAGATATTATGGATGTATGGTTTGACTCAGGTTCCAGCCATACTGGATGTATGATTGAACGGGGATATCGTTATCCAGTTGATTTATATTTTGAAGGTAGTGATCAATACCGTGGCTGGTTTAACTCTTCACTGATTGTTGGAACAGCAGCTCATGGTTGTGCACCATACAAAACAGTTTTATCACATGGATTTGTTTTAGATGGCAAAGGCAATAAAATGTCTAAATCATTAGGTAATACTGTTGATCCAATTAAATTAGTTAACCAATATGGAGCTGATATTGTAAGATTATGGGCAACTTCAGTAGCTTACCAGCAAGATGTAAGAATCAGTAATGATATTATGAAACAAATTTCTGAAAATTATCGTAAAATTAGAAATACAATGCGTTTCGTATTAGGAAACTTAAATGATTTTAAACAAGCTGATCTAGTTGCAGTTGAAGCTTTGGCTGATGTTGATAAATATATGCTAGCTCAATTAAATGACTTGATTAAAGGATATCATAAAGCTTATGATAATTATGATTTTGCTGAAGCAAATCAATTAATTTTAAATTATTTTACTAATTTATTAAGCTCATTCTATATGGACTTTACTAAAGATATTCTTTATATTGAAAAAGCCGATAGTCTTCGTAGAAGACAAGTCCAAACAGTTTTATATTATCATGCTAAAGCAATGATGAAATTGATTTCACCAGTTCTAGTATTTACTGCTGAAGAATTACATGATCATTTCCATTGTGATGATAATAAGGCTGATTCAATTTTCTTAGAACCTAATGTTGAAATGATCAATATGCCTAACAGTGATCAATTAAAAGCTCATTTTGATCGTTTCCTAGAGCTTCGTAAAGATGTCATGAAAGCTTTAGAAGGATTGAGAAATGAAAAAATTATAAAATCAAATATGGAAGCAAAAGTGACGATTTCATTAAAAGATGAATTTAAGGAAATGGCTTCAATGCTTGCTGACTTAAAACAATTATTTATTGTTGCTAAAGTTGAGTTAGTGAAAGATTCTTCGTTAGAAGAATTTGATAGCGCTTATATCAAAGTTGAAAAGTTCGAAGGTCATCAATGTCCACGATGTTGGAACTATTTTGATGAAGATGAAATGGAAGGCGAATTGTGCCCTCGTTGTCATGCTGTAATCAATGGATAGATAAAATCTCTAAGTTTAAATAAGTATAGCTAAAAGTAATCATATAAATTGGACTGCATCTCTGATCTTGGATAGCCAAGGATGACTGTTCGATTTAGATTACTTTTTTTATTGCAATAGTTATTACTAAAATAGAAAAAGTAGCTGTTTAATGGGGTTTTATTAAATAAATATTGTTGAAATAGGTCGAAAGTGTTAAAATAAACAAGTATGTATGGAGGGTTCAAATGAAAAGTGATAAATTTAAAGGGTCATTTTTGTTGTTATTAGCAGCCTTGATTTGGGGGAGTTCATTTATTGTTATGAAAAGTGCAGTGGATTTCTTAACTCCTAATGTCCTGTTATTTGTTCGGTTTACATTGGCAACATTAGTAATGATCATAATGTTTTATAAATATATTAAAGATACTTGTATTCGTGATTTAAAAGGGGGTGCGATTACAGGAACCTGTTTATTTTTGGCTTATTTGATACAGACATTAGGTCTGACAATGACAACCCCAGGGAAAAATGCATTTTTAACTGCTATTTATTGTGCAATTGTACCTTTTTTAGTTTGGTTATTCTATCATAAACGACCTGATAATTATAACTTTGTTGCAGCTTTACTCTGTGTATCAGGAGTTGCTTTAGTTTCTTTAGATGGTGATTTGACAATGAATACTGGTGATCTTTTAACTATTTGTGGAGGATTTTTTTATGCCTTACATATCTTGGCGATAAAAAAGTATTCACAAGAGATGCATCCTATTAAATTAACCACACTACAATTTGGAATGACTGCGATCTTAGCTTTGTTTGGTTCATTATTATTTGAAGATATTACAGTGATAAAACAAATTGACAGTAGTGTGATCTTGCAGATTGGCTATCTAGTTTTTTTTGCTACTGCGCTAACATTACTATGTCAAAATATTGGTCAAAATCTTGTGAGTGAGTGTAATGCAGCGATTTTATTAAGTCTTGAGTCTGTATTTGGTGTAATATTTTCAGTTCTATTATATGGAGAAGTACTTACGTTAAAAGTTATTGCAGGATTTGTTATCATTTTTGTTGCAATTATTGTTTCTGAAACGAAACTATCATTTTTAAAACGAAGTAATGTCAGGGAGGAAGAATTGAATGTGTAAAAAAATATTATCGTTTTTATTAGTTGGAATATGCTTAATAGCAACACTAACACCGATAAGAGCTTTAGAAAATAGTGAAGATATTGGGCTTACTTGTGATTATGCAGTTGCAATTGATGCAAAAAGTGGTTTGGTTTTATATAATAAGAACATGGATGAACGGATGTATCCTGCGAGTATGACCAAGGTAATGACCGTTATTCTTGCTTTAGAATTAATGGATGATATGAAGAAAACAACAGTAATTACACAAAGTGATATTGATACTGTATGGGAAACTGGAGCTTCCTCAGCTAATTTTGAAGTTGGAGAGACAGTTACATATGAAGATTTATTATATGGCGCTATTTTACCAAGTGGGGCGGATGCAACTAGAGCTCTAGCAAATAATTTATGTGGAAGTCAAGAGGCATTTGTTGATAAAATGAATGAATTAGCACAAAAATTAAATTTGAAAGATACTCATTTTGTAAATACGACCGGGATTCATGATGAAAATCATTATACTACAGTTCATGATATGGCATTAATTGTTCAATATGCAATTCAAAATGAAGATTTTAAAAATATATATGCTCAACGTTATAAAACGTCTTCAAATGGATTACATCAATGGGTTAATAAATCGATGTATAATGCTAAACGAGCAAAAATAAATGTTGATGATATTCTTGGTTGTAAAAGTGGGTATACAAACGAGGCTAAGAGTTGTCTATCAAGTTTAAATCGGGTTAATGATAATGAAATTATTACCATTGTAGGTCATAGTGTTAATAATGATGTTAAAACTCATGCTGCAGTAAGTGATACTTTAGATATAATGAATTATGTGGGGCAACATTATTCATTACAAAGTATTTTAACTAAGGGTGCTAAAGTAAGAACGTTAGATGTAACTTTAGCAAAGGACGAACAAAAAATAGCTATTACAAATTTAAATGACGTTAGTGCCTTTTTACCAAATGATTTTAATAAAGATGATTTAGAATATAAATACTCATTTAAAAAATTAGAAGCACCTGTTAAAAAGGGAGAAAAAGTTGGTGATTTAAAAGTATATTATCAAGACAAATTATTATATCAAGAAGAGTATGCTACTACTAAAGAAATTGAAAAAGATACTTTTAGTTACATCCTTGGAGTAGTTAAAGATTTTATGTTTCCATATGGTCTTGCGATTATTTTAGTAATTATTTATATACTGATTTTAAGAATGAAAAAAAGATGAGAAATTAAATTTTTATGCATTTACTTGAGTGGAACATAAAAACAGTACAAGAAATTGTACTGTTTTTATGTTCCAATATGTGTTTATAAAATCAAAGGTATTAAAAGTCATTTTAATGGGATAAAAAGTGTATTTTAAAAGCAAAAGACAGTATAGAATCCTACACTGTCTAAATTGATTTTATTTATTCATTAACATTTTCAAATGCTTGAGGAATTAATGGAGTTGGTTTTTTAATTCGATGATTATAAACCAGAATGGTTAATAAACTGCAAATAATAATAATTCCTACAAATACAATTATTTCTGTATTCAATGAAACATTTGACATACTAATAACTTTTCTGAAGCCATCAACGCTATATGTGAATGGCATAAAAGGATGAATTGCTTTAAAAATTGCACTTGATGTTTCTAGCGGATAAGTACCGGCCGAACCACCCAAATTAATAACCATAAAGACTAAGAGTACAAATTCACCAATTTTACCACACACAATACTTAACAAGGTCACTAATGCCATTGAAGCCGCTCCTACAATTACAGCAAAGATAAAAGTCATTAGTAACTGTTGCGGAGCAAAATCACAGAAGAACATCAATGATGCAATCATTACAATTGAAGCAATTGTAGATACTGTAAACCAGACTGAAGCTTTAGATAACCAATATTTAAAGCCGCTTTCTGCTTTTTCAACATCATTGAATAATGGATACATCAACGTAAATGCCATACAAGCTACATATAAACCTACACTCATCATATATGGAGCCATTCCATGACCATTGTTTTCAACTGTTGAAATTTCCTTATGAGAAGTATCTACAGGACTAGCAAGCATATCAAATGTGCTGTCGTTACTGTTAATACTATTTACCTGCTCTGCACCATCATGAAGTGAAGTAGCTAAAGTATTTGCGCCGTCTTGTAAGGTGGTTAACCCAGTTCCAAGAGTAGTTGATCCAGCTGCTAATTGTCCAGCGCCGTCACTGATTTGATTAGCTCCATCAGCTAACTGATCAGCACCGCTGAGCAAAGTTGGATTATTGCTTACTAAAGTACTAGTACCATCAGCTAATTGTTTTGCTCCTTGATCAAGGGCACCGATACCGTTAGTTAGAGTTGGTGTTTGGCTAGCTAATTGAGAAGTACCAGTTTTTAATTTATTGGCACCATCTACTAAAGAACTTGAATTGTCATTTAATTGAGCTAAGCCACTATTGATTTGACTTGTTCCAGCAAGATAGCTTTTAATTCCAGTTTTTAAACTTTTCTCTGTGGGAATAGTAGTTTTACTACCATCAGTGTTAGTATATTCACCACCACTAATTGAAGCATCAAGATTATTTAAACCAGCTTGTATAGTTCTACTAGCAGTTGCTAGACCTGGGGTAGTTGTATCACCATTTAAGGCTGTATTCATCGTACTAAGACTAGAACTCATCTGCTGAACCAATTGATATGAAGAAGGCAAAGCATCAGTTACACCAAACTTTGTTAATCCGTATTGTTCAACTTCTTCTTTACTTAGACCTGTATCCAAAATTGTTTGTGCTAGCTTTTTATAGTCTGCATTACCACTATTTTGAAGTGTATTGATTAAGGTAGTATAATTTGATAAAGAAATACTAGATGTTTTTACTTGTGAAGCCATTTGTGTTAAGCCATCACTGATTTGCTGGTTACCAGCTTTTAATTGACTTGCCCCGGCTGCGAGAGTATCTACACCATTACTTAAGGTAGAATTATTGCTAACTAAAGCTTGAGAACCTTGATAAGCGCTAGTAACACCGCCAGTATATTGACTTATTCCAGTTTGAAGTTCTGTGGCTCCATTATCAAGTTGATTTATTCCACTTGATAATGCAGGAGTAGCGTTGCTTAGAGAATTGATACCATCCTTTAATGAATATACACCATTATTTACAGTTACTACACCATCGGTATAATCTTGTAACCCGTTTGTAAGGGTAGAAGCCCCATCTTTAAAAGTGATTGAACTAGTTGCTAATACTTGAAGATTATCCGAAATAGTTTTATTACCACTAATTAACTGATTAGCCCCATCATTAATTTGATTAGAACCATTAGCTGCCTCACTCATGCCGCTTCCAACTGTTCCCAATTGATTGAAAATAGTTTCAGCATAAGTCTTAGTTACGGTTGAAGAAACTTCAGCTTTGATTTTAGCAATTGCTGAATCATCCATTTTAGAAGCAATGTAACTGCTGCCAGGATTAGTAGTATAGTTTAAAATCATTTTTTGTGGTTGGGCATCTAATAATGTCGTTGCATTTTTAGAAAAATTACTAGGAATAGTAATTACCATATAATAATCACCGTCTTTTAATCCTTGATCAGCAGTTTTACTGTCAACCAGTTTAAAATCCATTGAATCATTGTTTTGAAGACTTTTTGCTAACTCTTTACCGACATTTAAAGTGGAATCATTATATTCAACCTTTTTATCCTCATTAACTACCGCTACGGGAATTTCTTTAGTATTTCCATACGGATCCCATATTGACCCTAAGAATACCCCCGCATAAATACTTGGAATTGCAATGATGGCTACGGCCACTATTTTCAGCCACCAATTTTTACGAAATGCTGACCACTCTTTTTTTATCATTTTTTCTCCTTTCCATTAAATTATAGTTTTATCTTGAAATTTAATATATTAATAGATATAATCTATCCATGGATAAAGTTTATCTATTAATAAAGCATATTTTAATCATCTACTATAAGTTTGTCAATCAATTTATAAAAAATATTTTCTAGATTATTAATCGCGAATAATGTTACAATATATAGCAAAGGGGAAATGAAGTAATGAAAGTAAAAAATAGTGTCGAACAAGCAATTTGTTTATTAATAATTATCGCCCATAGCAATGATGAAAAACCTTTAAAAAGTTATAATATCTCTGATAGTTTAGGTGTTTCTGATTCTTATTTAAAAAAAATTATTAGGCAATTAGTTGTAGCTGGGCTGATTACATCTGAAGCAGGGAAAAAAGGTGGTGTATGCTTAAGCCGGAAACCTGATAAGATTACTTTGCTGGATATTTTTGAGGCTATCGAGGGTAAAGAGCCGTTTGCAAAAGCAACGGGACTAGTAGAACGTGTTTTTGTTAATGAATTAAAAGAAATCATGGATCAAAAGCAGGCGATGATTTTAGATGCATTTAATGCTGCAGAAGCAAGTTATAAAGAAAAATTAAAAACGATCACATTAAAAATGGCTATGGTAGAACGAAAAAAGGATTCTTAAGCGAATCCTTAAATATTAACCATGCTTTTTTTGATTGTTTTTATCGACAATTCGATCTAAGCCATATCCAATTACACGTCCAATAAATGCAAATACGATAAACCAGAGTGCGCTCCATGAACTTGTTTCTTTATTAACAAAGCCAATAACAAAAATAATAACTGCAATCGTTAATCCAACAGCTGTACCTAATGTCATAAATACACTACTTTTTTCTTTCATCCTTTCACTCCTCAATTCTAAATTATACCACAACAAAGTGCGCATACAAGTAAAATATGTGTTATAATACTGTCGTAAATAATGGAGTGATAAGATGATAAATACAATTATATTTGACTTAGATGGTACATTGATAGATTCTTTAGTTGATCTTGCAAATACTGTTAATGTTATTTTAACAGAAAAAGGATATCCTACGCATACCCTTGATGAATATCGTTATTTTGTTGGAAATGGTGTATTAAAATTGCTTGAGCGGGCTTTACCTGCTGATCATCAGGGGGATATTACAGCTGTAAAGAAACGTTTTGATGAAATTTATGGTGAAATTTGTTTAGAAAATACCAAACCATATCCTGGAATCACAAAATTAATTAATACTTTGGCTGATCAAGGATATAATTTGGCTGTTGTGACTAATAAACCGCAAGACCATGCAGTTAAAATTGTTAAGACTTTATTTCCAGGATGTTTTAAATATATTTTCGGTAGTAGTATTAGACATCCTAAAAAGCCGGATCCCTGTTTAACAAATCTAGTTATTAATCTTTTTGATGTGCGTAAAAACGAAGTCGTCTATATAGGCGATAGTGACGTTGATATTTTAACTGCAAAAAATACGAAGGTTAGATCAATAGGCGTATCATGGGGATTTAGAGGACGTCAGGAGCTGCTTGAAAATGGTGCAGATCTTGTTGTTGATCATGCCAATGAAATTAAAGAGGCTATAAATGATTGGTGTAAGTAGTTGTCTAGCAGGATGCAAATGCACTTATAGTGGTGATGATAAATTAATTAAATTAGTCAAAGAGATGGTTATGCGAAATGAAGCAATAATGATTTGTCCTGAAGTGTTAGGGGGATTGAGTATTCCTCGTTCTCCTTGTGAGATAAGAGATGGAAAAGTAGTTGATATTAATGGTGTTGATTGGACTAAGGAATATCGATTAGGAGCACAAAAGAGTTTAGAAATATTACAAGAACATGATGTTGATGTAGTTTTGTTAAAGGCAAAAAGTCCTAGTTGTGGAAAAAACTATATATATGATGGGACGTTTAGTCATACCATTATAAATGGTGATGGTATTACTTGCCAACTACTAGAAAAACATGGCATAATAGTATTCAATGATGATAATATTGATGAATTTTTAAAATACATAGAAAGAAGGTAAAAAAATGGGACACGTATTAAAAATTAATCCAGTTTTTAAAGAAATGATTTGGGGAGGTCATAAATTAAGAGATGTTTATGGCTATGATATTCCTAGTGACAATACTGGTGAGTGTTGGGCAATCTCAGCTCACAAAAATGGAGATTGCACTATTAGTGATGGAGAATTTGCTGGAAAGACATTATCTAGTTTATGGGATGAACATCGAGAGTTATTTGCTAATATTGAAGGTGACCAATTTCCATTATTGGTAAAAATTATTGATGCTTGTAACGATTTATCTGTTCAAGTTCATCCAAATGATGAATACGCTAAAGCTCATGAAAATTCTTTAGGTAAAACAGAATGCTGGTATGTTCTAAATACCGATGAAGGAACAAAAATGGTAATGGGACACCATGCTAAGACTAAAGAAGAGTTAGTAAAAGCGATTGAAAATGATGACTACGACAATCTGTTAAATAAATTTGATATCAAAGAAGGAGACTTCTTCTATATTCCTTCAGGTACGATTCATGCTATTTGCAGTGGTTCATTAATTTATGAAGCACAACAATCTTCAGATATTACATATCGTGTTTATGATTATCATCGTAAAGATGCTCAAGGAAATGAACGTCAATTGCATGTACAACAATCGATTGATGTTGCAACAGTTCCATATGTTCCACTTGCGGCGGATAGTATGGTTGAAACAGCAATTGAAAATGGAACGAGGACGAAGTTGGTATCAAGTGAATTTTTTACAGTTAATAAATACGAAATGACTGGTAAAAATACGATTGTTAATGATAAACCATTCCAATTAGTCACTGTTATTAAAGGTAATGGTGTTATTAATGGGAATAGTGTAAAAATGGGCGATAACTTTGTAGTTTGTGCTGATCAAGATGCCGTAGAATATGATGGTACAATGACAGTTATGATCTGTACATTATAATGTATTGTTCGAACTGTAATCATGAATTTAAAGCAGCTTCTTTTGCCTATAAAGCAAGACAAAGATGTCCTGAGTGTGGAACGTTGATGCAAATCCAGTTTCCTTCGGGAATGGGGTTCATTCCTATCATTGTTGCAATACTTCCAGCAGTATATATGGTTTCAGTACTGCAATTTGATTTATTGGTTGGATTAAGTGTCTTTATTCTTGTTTATTGGCCAATTGAAGTTATTATGAATATCTTATTAATATATTTTGATAAATACCGCCTATATGAAGTAGATCAGTGATCTACTTTTTTTGAACAATAATGTAATAAATCATTGGCGGAAATAATGACTAAATGGGAACTTTGTGATAGAATGTTGACGATAACGATTAAGTGAGGTAAATTATGGCACATTTGAAATTTAAATTTGAAACATTAAATGCTTTTTGTAATGAAGCATTTGAAAAATTCGGTTTTACAAGTGATGAAAGCAAAACAATCACAGATGTATTATTATTGTCAGACGTATATGGAATTGAGTCACATGGTATGCAGCGGCTTTCACGGTATCACAAAGGGATTGAAAAAGGCATGATTAAGGTTGATGCAAAACCTGAGATTGTTTTTGAAACCCCTGTTTCGGCAGTGATTGATGGTCATGCTGGAATGGGCCAATTGATTAGTAAATTTGCAATGGAAAAATGTATTGAAAAAGCTAAAACAGTAGGGATGGCAATTGTAACGGTAAGAAATTCTAATCATTATGGAATTGCTGGTTATTATGCAAAAATGGCTTGTGACGAGGGATTAATGGGGATGTCATTTACTAACTCAGAAGCTATTATGGTTCCTACTTTTGCCCGTAAAGCAATGCTAGGATCTAATCCTATTGCTTTAGCAATGCCAGCTAAACCATATCCATTCTTTTTTGATGCTTCTACTACAGTAGTTACTCGTGGTAAGTTAGAAATGTATCGAAAAGCTGAAAAAGAATTACCAAATGGATGGGCACTAGATAAAGATGGTAATCCTTCTATAGATGCACCAGATGTTTTAGACAACATTGCTAATAAAATCGGTGGTGGGATTATGCCTTTAGGTGGTTCAACGGAACAATTAGGAAGCCATAAAGGATATGGTTATGGAATGTTCTGTGAGATTTTCTGTTCTATTTTATCACAAGGACTGACTTCGAATCATACACATACAAATGGCATTGGGGGAACATGTCATGGATTTATTGCTATTGATCCTAAAATATTTGGAAACCCAGAAGATATTGAGACACATTTTTCAACGTTCCTGCAAGAATTAAGGGATGCTCCAAAAGCTGAAGGACAACCGCGTATATATACTCATGGTGAAAAAGAAGTTGAGGCTACAAAAGATCGCATGGAAAATGGAATTGACGTTGATGTCAAGACAGTATTAGAGATGAAGGATCTATCTAACTTTGTTGGTGTTGATTTTGAAAAATACTTTGGTAAATTAGATATTGAAGATAATGATTATAAAACGGTTTATTAATTATTAGGAGAGAAAGATGAAATTTAAGTGTATACATTGTAATATTAATATTACAGATATCAATAAAAGTGTTGCTTTTTACCAAAAGGCTTTAGGTTTAAAAGTCGAAAGAACTAAAGAAGCTAATGATGGTAGTTTTATTTTAACTTATCTTGGTGATGGTTTAAGTAATTTTCAAATTGAGTTAACTTGGTTAAGGGATCATCCGCAAGCTTATGAATTAGGTGAAAATGAAAGTCATATTTGTTTTGAAGTAGATGATTTTGATCAAGCTTATCAGTTACATAAGGAAATGGGATGTATATGTTTTGAAAATAAGGCAATGGGATTATATTTTATTAATGATCCTGATGATTATTGGATTGAAATTATTCCTAAAAAATAGACTGTATTTTTTTGTATATTTATTTGCTTAATCTTGTTTAAAGAGTTATTATAGATAGGTAATATAGAAGATATTATGGGAAATGAAATATTGAGATGTTTCTGGGAATTAGCAATTTGGGTGTTAATACTGAAATGATTTGTTCTATAATTATCCCTATGTCATAAATCAATATATACTAGTATTAGCGAGCTAATAAAAAATATATCCATTAAGGATATATTTTTTGTTATTCAATAATTTTTTTAAAAAGTCGATCAAAATCTGGTTTGATTTTTTTTAAATTAATTGGTCGTCCACTCCGATCAGTAAAACAATGATTAGAGTTGCCAGTAGTACAAAGTGTATGTTTTTGATTATATATCTTATATTCACAGGCGAAGCGGACACCAGTATATTTAGTTATTTTAACTTCAATTATAGCAAGGTCATCAAAATACATCATTTTTTGATAATTACAATTAATTGATAAAACAGGAGAAATGATACCTTCTTCTTCCATTTTTTTATATGTTAAACCAATTTGGTTCATATAATCGATTCTTGCTTCTTCAAACCAGCGAATATAGTTAGAGTGATGAATAATTCCCATTTGATCGGTTTCATAGTATTTAGCATTATGTAAATAAGGTCTAATCATCATTGTTATCACCAATAATAAATATTTCCCCTTCATTATTTATCTTTAAAATATTATTATACTGTTTCAAAGGTTCGTGATTGAGATATTTAAGCATCATTTTAGGATTATCAGTAAAATGCATTGGCAAAACATATTTTGTTTTAATATTTTTTAAAATATGCTCCATACCCCACCAGCTACTTTCTTCAAGACGAGGGTCTAGAGGAATCATCATTAAATCAAAATGAATATCTTTAATTTTACTAATTTCTTTTTTAAAAGTTCCAGCTTGATATTTGTTGTCAGCCTCAGGTTCACCAATCCAGTGCCACCAGTGTAAATCACCAGCATGATAAATTTGTTTATTTTCAACCTTTACAACAAAAGCTACACCTGCATCTGTTGATAATAGGGTTTGAATATACAAATCATCAATTTCATATATTTCGCTAGGGCGAACTTTAATTCCAGTATTATTGATTTTTCGGTCGATAATATAAGTGATTTTAGGATGGTTGATTTGATAAATTGCAGGATTGTAGTGGTCATGATGAAAATGAGAGACAAAGACATATAATGGTTTATTTTGATTAAGCGGGGGAATTGTTCCTTGATAATAATCGAATAGTAAAATATGCTTATCCAATTCAACTAAAAACCCACTGTTATAAATATAAGTTACTTGCATAAAATACCTCCTTGTAAAAAAAGGGAGAATTATTCTCCCTCGTCGTAATTTGCAACATTATGATAAATTTGATCAACATCATCACAATCATTAAGATTATTCATTAAACGTTCAAATAATTCCATATCTTCACCTTCAAGTTCAACAGTGTCTTGTGGTAAAGTCTGAATTTCATCTATTTCAAATTCAATATCAGATTTAATACCTTCAATTGCCTCTTTGATTTTATATAAATCAGTTGGTTCACCAATAATTTTGATAGTTCCATCTTCTTCACTAACAATATCTTGAGCATCAACTTCAGCCATGACTAAAGCATCTAAAACAGTTTCTTCATCTAGTCCTTTAAAAGCAACGACGCTGATAACGTCATATAAATATGAAACAGATCCTTCATTTCCTAATTTTGCTTTTGACTTTGTAAAAGCAGGACGTACTGATGAAATAGTACGATTAATATTATCAGTTAGACATTTAACGATTAAAGTAGCTCCACCATTAGCATACCCTTCAAATACTTTTTCTTCATAATTTTCAGTAACACCACTTTTTACTTTATCAATTGCTCTTTTAATAACATCAGCGGGTACTTGTTCTTTTTTAGCTTTTTCAATTAAACGACGTAATGCTAAGTTACCATCTGGTTCAGGTCCACCTGCTTTTGCAGCTAAGTAAATCTCTTTACCATAACGTGAGTACAATTTAGCTTTTTTTGCTGCTGTTTTTGCCATTGCAACTTTGCGCACCTCATGTGCTCTACCCATAAATAACTCCTCCTTAAAGTGATAAATTCTTTTAAATTATACACTTATCGATTAATATTATCAAGGGGCGTTTTAAATGAGATAAATATTCTGATTTTATGAGGAAAAAGCAGAGTTTAATAGATAAAAAGCAGTTGTTTTAAAATAATCAAAAAGGTTTCATGGAATAAAATAGTAGTTCATCCTTTTCTAATTCAAAAGAACTCTGCTAAAAACATTAAGATTAGTTTTAAATAAATAGCGAGTATGCTATAATCTAGGCATTAAAAGGAGCAATGTATGGAAACAACAGTAATTATTGGAGCTGGAGCTAGTGGACTGATTTGTGGTCATGAACTAGCTAAAAGTAATCATAATGTAATTATTCTTGAACAATCAAATAAGGCAGGACGAAAAATTTTAGCTAGTGGTAATGGTCGCTGTAATTTATCTAATACTAATTTAGATATGTATTTTTACAATACTGATGAATCCAAGATTAAGAGGATTATTCATGCCTTTGATGCAAGAAAATATTTTAACCAAATTGGAGTAATGACTCGACAGGTGGGAACACTTCTTTATCCGCGTTCTAATCAAAGTTTAACCGTAAAAAATGCTTTAATGAATAATTTTGATCAAGTTGCTTTAATTGAAGAGTGTCAGGCTAAAAATATTATCGTTAAAAAGGATGGGTATATAGTTAAAACTAATAAAGGTGAATACTTTTGTAATAATATTGTTATTGCAACAGGCTCACCTGCTTCTTTATTATCAGGCAAAAATAGTTATGATTTGGTTAAATTGCTTGATTTAAAGGTGACAAAGTTGTATCCTAGTCTAGTTCAAATAAAAACCAAACCAGCCTACCGAAGCTTAAAAGGCGTTCGAACTAAATGTAAAGCGAGTTTATTAGTAGATGGAAAATTAATTGAAAGTCAAAATGGTGAAGTGTTATTTAGTGATAATGGGTTATCAGGAATATGTATTATGCAGTTATCACGATTATTATCACGTTATTGCGGAAATAAAGAGATTAGTTTAGATCTAATGGAGGAATATACTAGCCAAGAATTAGAACGATTTTTAAAAGAGCGGCATGATAGATTTGGTCATTATTATTTAGAAGGAATCTTCAATGATAAATTAGCTAAAATATTAAAAGATATTGATAATTTAAAAGATATCCGCTTTAAAATTATCGATACATATGATTACAGTAAAGCTCAAGTTATGAGTGGTGGGGTTAGTTTGGATGAAATAGATGAAAATTTGGAAGTGATTAAATACCCTGGAATATATTTGGCTGGGGAGCTTTTAGATGTTGATGGTGATTGTGGCGGATATAATTTACATTTTGCTTTTGCTTCAGGCCATCATATCGCTAAAACAATAATGAATAAGCAGGTAAAAAAATGTTATTAATAAATAATGTAAAAGTTCCTTTGGAACTGGCAGATTATCGAAAAATAATCTCACAACAATTAAATATTTCTAAAAATAAAATATTTGACGTTAAACTAGTTAAACAGGCTGTTGATGCAAGAAGAAAAAACAAAGTTCACTTTGTTTGTAGTTTTAATTTTACTGTCGAGAATGAAGATTTAATGATAAAAAAATATCCTAAATTAAACTTATCAAAAGTAGTTGCTTATGACTATCCGGTTTTAAAATCAACTGACGAGCATATTGTAGTAGTAGGCAGTGGTCCCGCTGGACTTTTTTGCGCTTATAATTTGGCGCGGGCTCATCAAAAGGTAACATTGATTGAACGTGGCAATGCGGTTGAACAGAGGAAAGAAGATATCGATAACTTTTTTAAAACAGGGAAATTAAGTCCTGATAGTAATGTTCAATTTGGGGAAGGGGGAGCAGGAACTTTTAGTGATGGCAAATTAACAACTGGGGTTAAGGATAAACGAAAAAAATTTATTCTTGAAACCTTTGTTAAGCATGGTGCTGAAAGTGATATTTTATATGTAAATAAGCCACATGTAGGGACTGATTATTTAATTAAGGTTGTTAAAAGTATGCGTGAGACGATTATTGCTAATGGTGGTGAAGTGTTATTTGAGACAAAATTAGTTGATGTTAATTTAGCAGATGATCAGCTAGTAAACATTGTTGTTGAAAAAAATAATATTAAAACTACGATGGAATTAGATAAATTAGTTCTAGCAATTGGTCATAGTGCTCGAGACACTTATGAAATGCTATATCAAAAAGGAATAAAAATGGAGCAAAAATCATTTGCGGTAGGACTTCGAATTGAACACTTGCAGTCATTCATAAATGAGCATCAATATGGTAAATATGCGAATCATCCAAGTTTAAAAGCTGCTGATTATAAATTAGCGGTCAAAACTAGTAATGGTCGTGGAGTATATACTTTTTGTATGTGTCCGGGAGGTAAAGTTATAAACTCAAGTAGTGAGGCTGGTGGAATCGTTGTTAATGGAATGAGTAATCAAGCTCGTGATGAAGCAAATGCTAATAGTGCAGTTCTGGTTACTGTGGGACCTGAAGATTTTGCTAGTTCGCATCCATTAGCTGGTATTACCTATCAACGAGAATTAGAACAAAAAGCTTTTGAATTAGGTGGTAAAGATTATAGTGTGCCAGTCATGAGGGTTGAAGATTATTTAAATGATACTCTGGATTTAAAAATGGAAGAAGTAAGCTGCAGTGTTCAACCAAATGTGAGATATGCTAAATTAAGTCAAATATTTAGTAATGAGGTCAATCTTGCTTTAAAAGAAGGATTACAATTAATGAATCATAAATTTACAGGGTTTACAGAAAAAGCAATGCTTTCAGGAGTTGAATCTAGAAGTTCAGCACCAGTACGCTTATATCGTGATGAAAATTTTCAAAGTAATATTAAGGGAATCATGCCGATTGGTGAAGGCGCTGGGTATGCTGGTGGAATTATGTCTAGTGCAATAGATGGTTTAAAATGTAGTGAATTTATTTTAAAAGGGGAATAGATAAGGAATGTCAATAATAGAAATAGCCCTCATTGGAGTGGGCTTAGCAATGGATGCTTTTGCAGTTTCAATCTGTAAAGGTTTAGCAATGCGAAGAATGAACTATAAAAAAGCTATTATCATTGCTGCTTTTTTCGGGGTGTTTCAAGCTTTAATGCCGGCATTAGGTTATGTTTTAGGAACAACATTTGCCAATAAGATTGCAGCTATTGATCACTGGATTGCTTTTATCTTATTAGCTTTAATCGGGGCGAATATGATTAAAGAAGCATTATCAAGTGATGATGATGAATGTCAAGATGATAGTTTGAGATTAGGGGATTTGATCATGTTGTCAATTGCTACCAGCATAGATGCCCTAGCTGTTGGCATTACTTTTGCGTTCTTTAATGTGTCATTATTGCTTTCAGTAAGCATGATTGGAATTATTACCTTTATTATTTGTGTAATTGGGGTCAAAGTTGGTAATGTATTTGGTGAAAAATATAAGAGTAAAGCAGAATTAGCCGGTGGATTAATATTAATTGTGATGGGCGCAAAAATATTAATTGACCACTTGTTCTTTTAGGAGGATAAAAAATGAAGGTCTCGACTTTAAAGATGCATCATGAGCACCATCCTATGCGACCAACAAGACAGATTGCCATTAGCTTTTTAGCAGTTATCTTAATTGGTTCAGTTTTGTTAATGCTGCCAATTTGTAATAATACAACACCGACAGCATATTTAAATAATTTATTTATTGCTACTTCAGCAACTTGTGTAACAGGATTAGTACCTGTAGTAACAAGTGAACAGTTCAATATATTAGGACAAATCGTTATTATTATTTTAATTCAAATTGGTGGGTTAGGTTTTTTGACTTTTTTAAATTTATTATTAATAATGGTCAAAAAGAAAATATCTCTTACAAATAAGTTGGTTTTACAAGAAGCTTTAAATCAGCCATCGTTAAATGATCTGCCTAAGTTTGTAAAAAATGTAATTAAATATACATTTATTGTTGAAGGGTTAGGTGCAATCATTCTAGCATTTGTATTTATTCCTGATTTTGGAATCGTGAAAGGAATTTATTATTCAATCTTTCACTCGATTTCAGCATTTTGTAATGCTGGATTTGATGTGCTAGGAGCTAACTCATTGATTGGATATCAAAATAATCTAATTATCAATTTGGTTATTCCGGGTTTGATTATAATGGGTGGTCTTGGATTTATCGTTTGGTTTGATGTTGCTCATTGTATAAAAAAAGAGTATGGAAAACGGTCGAAATTTAGTAAAAAACATTTATTTAAAAGTTTTTCATTACATACAAAACTGGTTATTATTGCAACAGTAGTATTGTTATTAGCAGGAGCTGTTTTATTTTATTTGTGTGAATTTAATAATATCAAAACAATTGGAGGACTACCTCTATTTGATCAAATACAGATTTCTTTTTTTCAATCAGCAACTCTTAGAACGGCTGGGTTTGCTTCAGTTGACATGGCAAGTTTACATCCTTCAACGAAGTTGATGATGTGTGTATTGATGTTTATTGGTGGTTCACCTGCAGGTACTGCTGGAGGAATCAAAACAGTAACGTTTGCAATAGGTGTATTAGAAGTATACAATATTTATCATGGACGCAAAGAAGTAACAGCTTTTTCAAGAAGAATTCCTAAACGTTTAATTGTGCGTTCATTTGCGATTATTTCTATGGCATTAGCAATTGTATTTTTAAGTATATTTGCTTTGAGTATTACCGAACAGGCACCATTTATTGATATTTGTTTTGAGGTTGTTTCTGCAGGAGCAACGGTAGGATTAAGTGCTTCACTAACACCGTATTTAAGTGTTTTCGGTAAAATTGTAATAATTATGTTGATGTATATTGGTCGAATCGGACCAATTACAATGATGATTTCTTTTGCAAGAAAATCATATATGCAAGCAAGTAAAAAAGAGGTAAGGTATCCTGATGGGAATATCTTATTAGGATAAAAAGAGGGTATAAAGATGAATAGTAAACAATATGCAGTATTAGGATTAGGAATTTTCGGTTCAACAGTCGCAACAACATTGGCAGAATATGGCTGTGAGGTTATTGCTGTTGATCAAGATGAATCATGTGTTGAGCGGGTAGCTGATGAAGTAACGAAAGCAGTTGTAGCGAATGTTACTGATCAAGAAGAACTGCGAGCTATCGGTATTGAGGATATTGATGTTGCTATTGTTGCGATCGGAACACATTTGGAAGAAGCTGTTTTAGCAACTATGAATTTAAAAGAATTGGGTGTTCCATATGTTATTGCCAAGGCTAAAAATAAACAATTTATGAAAATTCTTGAAAAGGTAGGGGCTAATAAAGTTATTCGTGCTGAAAAAGATATGGGACTTAAAGTAGCTAAGAGTTTATTGAGAAAAAGTATTGTTGACTTAGTTGAACTTGATGAAGATTATTCAGTAGTTGAAATTAAAGCACCACTTGATTGGGTAGGAAAGAATTTTATTGATTTAAATATTCGTCGTGTTTATAATATGAATATTATTGGAATCAAACATGGTGATGAAGATCATCTTTCTCTAGATGTTGCTCCAGAATATGTGATCCAAAATGGGGATCATTTCTTGGTAATTGGTAAGACTAAAGAACTGGAAAGATTCGATTATATGACTAAATAAGGACACTTTTTTAACTAAATCCTATAGAAAAGACACAAAATAAAGAGGAGTGTCATCTATAGGATTTAGTTTATTTAGTCCTTTTTTATTTTGTTATAAATGGTTTACGAAGGCTAATATAGGCTAAGTTATTTAAATTTATACTAATGAATCATAGTTAATGAAAATGAGAAATCTATTTTAAAATTAAATGATATAAAAATTGTTAATCTTATAAGAACTTATTAAGTCCTTGTAAAAATGTTTCAATTTGGTAAACTTCTTATGTATTTGCCGAATTCCTATTGAGAAATATAGGAAAATGGACTACAATTTGGTTATTATCAAGGGAGGCTATTCTTTATGAATGTTATAATTTTGGGTGCTGGTAAGGTTGGAAAAACTTTAATTAAGCATATGTCCAACGAGGATCATGATATTATTGTGATTGACCAGGATGCACAAAAAATAGAAGATGTAGTAAACTTATATGATGTCATTGGAGTTGTAGGTAATGGTGGTTCTTATGATATCTTGATGGAGGCAGGGGCAACTACAGCAAATTTGATTATTTGTGTTACTGCATCGGATGAATTAAATATCTTAGCTGGATTAATGGCAAAACAAATGGGGACTCGCCATACAATTGCTCGAGTAAGAAATCCCGATTATTCTAAACAACGTGATTTTATGCGTAATCAGTTAGGTTTTTCAATGATTATTAATCCTGAATTAGAAGCAGCAAATGAGATTAGAAGATCATTATCATTTCCTTCGGCTGTAAAGGTTGATACCTTTGCTCGTGGAAAAGTTGAATTGGCAGAATTTTATGTAGAAGAAGATAGTTATTTACGTGATATTCCGCTAAGTCAATTACATAGTATTACTAAGACTAATATTTTAGTATGTGCTGTAAGTCACAATGAAGAAGTAATTATACCAGATGGTAATTATATTATTAAACCAGGTGATCATTTATTTATTACAGGATCACATCGAGACTTATCAAGATTTTGTTTAGATATTGGCATTGTTACAAATAGGATAAAAAATGTTTTAATTGTTGGTGGAGGAAAGATTGCTTATTATTTAGCTAAACAGTTAGGGGTTCAAGGAATAAAAGTAAAAATCATTGAAAAGGATATTGAACATTGTCGTGTGCTTGCTAAAAAATTACCGTTTGTTACTGTTATTAATGCAGATGGAAGTGATGAAGAGGTATTATTAGAAGAAGGTTTAGAGACAACAGATGCTTTTTTAGCATTGACAGGGTTAGATGAAGAAAATTTAATTTTATCTTTGTATGCTAAAAATATTTATCATAAAAAGACTATTGCTAAAGTTACTCGGATGAGTTTTACAGGTCTTGCGGATAGTCTAAAGGTTGATAGTATCGTAGCTCCAAAGAAAATTATTGCTGGTCAAATAATTCGTTATGTTCGAGCAAAAATGAATAAAGATGATGATTCAAGTGTTAAAACTTTATATAAGATTGTAGATGGTGAAGTGGAAGCTAGTGAATTTATCGCTACACCTAAAATAACTTTTTTAGGAATGACGTTAAATGATTTGAATTTAAAGAATCATGTGTTAGTTGCTGCTATTTCCCGAGAAAATGAAACAATTGTACCTAAGGGGGATACGACGATTGAATTAGGGGATCATTTAGTCATTATTTCTCGTGGTGAGACAATGAAAAGTCTAAATGATATTATAAGGAGATAAGCAGGATGAATAAAAAAATGATTGTTTTTACGATCGGTAAGTTATTAACAATTACCGGTTTATTAATGTTCATGCCAGTAATTGTCTCGTTGATTTATCAAGAAACAGAGGGGGTTTATTATGCGATACTTGGCATAATAATGCTGGCTTTAGGAATTCTAATTTCAAGAAAAGCTCCTCGTAAAAAGAATATTTATGCTCGTGAGGGTTTTGCTATCGTAGCATTGAGCTGGTTATTGATATCATTATTAGGGGCCATTCCGTTTTGTTTAACTGGTGAGATACCTTCATATGTAGATGCGGTGTTTGAAACTGTATCGGGTTTTACAACAACCGGATCTTCGATTTTATCCAATGTGGAGGCATTAAGCCATACAAGTTTATTTTGGCGAAGCTTTACACATTGGGTTGGAGGAATGGGGATTCTTGTGTTTGTAATCGCATTTATCCCGATTGCTTCAGGACGTTCATTACATATTTTACGAGCTGAGGTTCCTGGACCGGTGGTTGGAAAATTGGTTTCTAAAGTACGATTAACTGCACGAATCTTATATGTGATTTATGCAATTATGACGGTTATTGAAATAATTCTTTTACTATTTGGCGGAATGCCGTTATTTGATTGCATTTTGAATGCTTTTGGAACCGCTGGTACAGGAGGGTTTGGAATTAAAAACGCAAGTATCGCTGCTTATGATAGTGCTTATATTGATGGTGTGATAACTGTTTTTATGATCTTATTTGGAATTAATTTTAACTTGATTTATTTCTTCATTTTAGGGCGAATCAAGGAAGTATTAAAAAGCGAAGAATTGCGCTGGTATTTGATTATAATTGTTGCTGCAATAGCTTTAATTACGATTAATATTTTACCATTATATGATTCAATCTTATCTGCATTCCGTTATTCAAGTTTCCAGGTTGGGTCAATCATAACGACGACAGGATTTGTAACTACTGACTATGGGCAATGGCCAGTATTTTCACAAGTAATATTATTATCATTGATGTTTGTTGGTGCTTGTTCAGGCTCAACTGGTGGTGGAATCAAGGTATCAAGAATTGTAATTTATTTTAAAAATGCAAGAAATGAACTGCATAAATTATTACATCCCCATAGCGTTCGTGCAGTTGAATTTGAAAATCAGCCGGTTGAAGATAATGTAATCAGAACGATTCATGCATATTTAGTCGTATATATTACGATATTTGCTCTATCGTTATTGATTTTAACATTTCTTAATCTTGATTTTAAAAGTGCTTTTTCAGCTATTGCTTCTTGTTTAAATAATATCGGTCCTGGTTTAGATGTTGTTGGACCAGTAAGTAATTTTGGTTCGTTGCCAGATGTTTCTAAAATAGTTTTAACTTTCGACATGCTGGCAGGACGTTTAGAACTTTTCCCAATGCTGCTTTTGTTTTCACCATCACTTTGGCGAAAGTAGCATAAATAAGAAAAAATCGTGTAGAATATAGAGAGGTGTTCCAATGAAAAAAGAAGAAATAGTCATAAAAAATGCATTACGAATGACTAAAGAGGCCGATGATCAGCTTTCTATCTATGCCACTAAAAATCGTGATTGTATAAAAGTAAAACAGACGATTAGAAATCGTGAAGAATTTGATATCCGATGGCCGTTTGAAGAAGACATTGATCGAATTTTATATTGTAAATCATATCAGCGATATGTTGATAAAACTCAAGCATTATCTTTTTTTAATAATGCTCATATTTCAAAGCGTTCTATTCATGTCCAATGGGTGAGTCGGATTGCTCGTCAGATTGGTCGTGGTCTTGCTTTAAATCAAGATTTGATTGAAGCGGCGGCTTTAGGACATGATCTAGGCCATGCACCATATGGACATGTTGGAGAAAAGGCTCTTGATAAAATTCTGCAGACAAAGGGATTTGGATATTTTGCCCATAATGCTAATAGTGTACGGAATATTCTTTTTATTGAACGCGATGGAATCGGTTATAATGTCTCTTTACAAGTGTTAGATGCGATTCTGTGTCATAACGGTGAAATGTTATCGAAAAAATATATGCCGGATTATGATAAAACTATTGCGCAATTTTGGCAGGAATATGAAGATTGTTGGCACCAAAAGAATACTAGCTTAATTATTCGTCCAATGACATTAGAAGGCTGTGTTGTTCGGGTGTCAGATGTTATCTCATATATTGGTAAAGATATTGAAGACGCAATTAAAGTAGGAATCATTAAACAGTCTGATCTTCCTAAAGAGGTAACTGATATTTTAGGTTTTGATAATAAATCAATGATAAATCGATTGATTGGAGATATTGTTATTCATAGTTATGGAAAGCCATATCTTCGCTTTTCTAATGAAGTGTTTAGTGCTTTGAAAACTTTATTGAATTTTTTATCTAATCGGGTTCATCAACATCCGGTGCTAGTAAAAGAAAATACAAAATTAGTCCGAATGATTAATCAGTTATATCATGTTTATTATGATGAATTAACTGATCCTAATAATCATGATTGTAAAATAAAAGCATTTGTTAATAAGATGGCTCCGGCATATAGTAAAAATGATCCAGCATTAATAGTTGCTGACTATTTATCAATGATGACAGATTCTTATGTTTTAAATGAATATGAATCTATCTTCTTACCTATTCAACATAATGAAATACTTTAATTATTATATTTGTACTATCTTTTGAAAAATCGTAGTATAATATATGTATAAGAAGTATAAGGAGGAGTTAATATGAAACTTATAATCGCAATTGTTAATTCAGATGACAGCTCATCGGTTCAAGGAGCTCTTACTGAAGGCGGATACTTCGTAACTAAATTATCTACTACTGGGGGATTTTTGAAAAAAGGAAATACAACATTTTTTGTTGGAACTAATGATGATAAAGTAGAAGACTGTATTTCTATTATCAAAGCACATTCAAAGAAACGGGTAGAAAAAGAACCTACTGTTCCTCCAACAGAGATGGGAGAATTCTTTACACCAATTATGGTTGATGTTTTAGTTGGTGGGGCAACCGTATTTGTTTTAAATATTGATCAATTTGAAAAATTCTAAAAAAAGAAGTGGCTTAGCCACTTCTTTTATTCTATAATGTTCTAAGGTGGAGAATATGGAATATAGAATATTAAAAGAAAATGAAATAAAAGAAGCAATTGAATTAGTTGCACGAGTAGCTAAAAAAGATATTTATAAAGACTTTGATCAAGAGGGAATTAATAGTTTTAATCAAGTAAATTGTGATACATTTTATCGTAATAAACAAAATTTGACTTATATATGTTTAGAGAATAAAAAAATAATTGGGATTATTACACTTACTCAGGGAAAACATCTAAGTTTATTATTTGTTGATAATGATTATCAGGGAAATGGGATTGGAACAAAATTATTTGAGTTGATTGATAATTTGGCTTTAGCTGATCTTGAAGTTAATTCTGGAATTGGGGCTAAAGGATTTTATTTAAACTTAGGTTTTAAAATGGTCGGTGATCTAACTAAGAAAAATGGTATATTATATTATCCAATGCTTAAACAAAGGGTAGTCAATAAACGTTTTAATACTTATGATGAGGTAGTTAATTTTATAAATAGTCAAAAAGATCGGGTATACAGCCTTAATAATTTTAAACATTATATGGAAGATATAGGAAATCCTCAGTTATTTCTTGACTGTGTTCATATTGGTGGGACAAATGGAAAGGGTTCAACTACTAATTATATTAAAGAAGTTTTAAAACAGGCGGGATATAGGATTGCAACATTTACCTCACCAGCACTATACTCAAGATTAGATATTATTCGTATCAATGACCAGTTCATTGATGAAGAAACAATGGTTAGATATGCAAATCGATATGTGAAACTATGGTTAAAATATGAAATCTCAATGTTTGAAATTGAAGTATTTATTGCAATTATGTATTTTATTGAGCAGAATGTCGATTTTGCGTTATTTGAAGTAGGATTAGGCGGTTTATTGGATGCAACGAATATCATTATGCCTAAATTAGCAATCAATACTAATATTGGTTTAGATCACGTTGATTATTTAGGTCATGATTATCAAAGTATTGCTTTAAATAAAGCTGGAATTGTTAAAGAAGGAATTGATTACTTAACCGGGGAAACAAAGGAAGAATGTTTGGCTGTATTTAGAGATGTTTGTTTAAAACATCATAGTGAGCTTATAACTTTAAAACCAATAACTAAAATTATTGATGGGAATAATGTTAGTTATCATTATCGTGATTATGATATTATTCTTGATACACCGGCTTTATATCAGATTAATAATAGTGCTTTAGCACTAGAAGCACTGATATATTTAAAAGAACATCAATTTGTTGATTTTAGTGATGATGATTTACTTCAGGGAATGTATAATGCTCGCTGGGCTGGTAGATTTGAAATAATTAATATTGAACCTTTGATTATTATAGATGGTGCTCATAATAAAGAAGGAATTGATGCTTTCTATGAATGTGCTAAAAAATATGACAATATAAAAATAATCTTTAGTGCTTTACGGGATAAAGATTATAAACATATGATTGAAAAATTGTTACAATTAACTAAAGATATAACTATTTGTGAATTTGAACATGTTCGAGCTAGTGATGCTAAGACATTAGCAAATGGCTTTGATGTTAAAATTGAGCCAAATTTTAAAACAGCGATTGATAAGGCTTTTACTCATGAGGGGACAGTATTTGTAACGGGATCGTTATATTTCATCTCTAAGGTAAGGGAATATATAATTGATAGAAGTTAGAATCAGGTAATACTGATTCTTTTTTTGCTAAAAAAATTTCATAATGAGTTTTATTTATTATTTTTAATTAGATATGATATAATAATACAAAGATAGGAGGAATGACATGACGTTATTTTTATTATTGATTGCAGTAGTAGTAATTGTGTGTATTCTTGCAACAAGGCTTTCATCTAAATTTGGAGTACCAACTTTATTGATTTTTATTTTGTTGGGAATGGTATTTGGAAGTGATGGCTTGTTTAAAATCAGCTTTGATGATTTTATTATAAGTGAGCAAATTTGTACATTTGCATTAATTTATATTATGTTTTATGGTGGTTTTTGTTTGAATTTTAATAGTGCTAAACCGATACTTATTAGAGCAACGATAATGTCGACACTTGGCGTTATTTTAACTTGTGGCTTTGTTGGTTTATTTTGTTATTGGGTATTGCACACTAGTTTAATTGAAGGGATGCTGATTGGAGCAGTAATGGCTTCAACTGATGCGGCTTCAGTATTTAGTATTTTAAGAATGAAGCGTTTAAATCTAAAAGCAGGTATTGCTCCATTGCTTGAAATGGAAAGTGGAAGTAATGATCCTACAGCATATATGCTGACAATTATTATTTTGACCCTTTTATCAAGCGGGAAAACTAATATTTATATGCTTATTTTTAGTCAGATAATATTCGGGATTATTAGTGGTGTAGTAATTGGTCTTTTAGCAAAAAATTATTTAGATAAGATTCAATTAAATGAAGTTGGCTTAAAATCGATTTTTGTAGCTGCTCTAGCATTGTTAGCATATGCATTACCAGTAGCACTGAATGGAAATGGTTTTTTAAGTGTTTATCTATTTGGAATAATATTAGGAAATAGTCGTTTAAAAAAGAAAGTTTCACTAGTTCATTTTTTTGACAGTATTTCTCATATGATGCAGATCTTGTTGTTTTTCTTACTAGGTTTATTGTCTTTCCCGTCACAAATTCCCGATATAATAGGCTCTGCTATCCTAATTACACTATTTTTAACTTTTGTTGCGCGTCCGTTAACGGTATTTATCTGTTTAACGCCGTTTAGAGTACCGTTTAAACAACAATTGTTTATTTCCTGGTGTGGTTTAAGAGGTGCGGCTTCGATTGTTTTTGCAATCATGACAGTGGTATCACCTGCATATACGAATAATGACATTTTTCATATTGTCTTTTTCGTTGCTTTACTTTCAATAACATTTCAAGGGAGTCTATTGCCTTTAGTAGCAAAATGGCTCAAAGTGGAAGATGATCAAAATGATACAATGAAAACATTTAATGATTATAGTGATGATAGCTCATTTGAATTAATTCGAGTTTATTTGAGTGATGATCATCCATGGATAAATCAAACATTAATTGATATTGTAATGCCGACTAATATGTTAGTTGCTACAATTATTCGCGATAATCAGATGATCTTACCTAAAGGGACAACAAGGGTTTTAAAAGGTGATCTATTGATTATGTGTGCACCAGGTTACGAAGGAAATGATATTTATTTAGATGAGGAATACATTGAAGAGCATCATCATTGGATCGATTGTACTCTAGCGATGATCAATCCTCGTAATAAGTTTTTAGTAGTCTTAATTAAACGTGATAATAAAATGATTATCCCTGATGGTAAAACACGGATAAAACGTGATGATATGCTTGTAATTTGTAAAAAGGAGTACTTAGGCTTTGTTGATGAATAATTAAATATGTTGAAGTGTCTGCTAATTTGTAGTATTATTTCCATTGTATACAATCTTGTATATAATTTAGAAAAAGGGGGAGTCTACTTTTTAGTAGCAATCGCATGTACGGTCAGTGATCGGAATTAACGCCTGTGGACTAGAAATGAGGTTGAAGCAGGAAAGATTGTAAATAAGTAGCAATCAAGTTATGATTCAAATTATTTGCGGAATTATTTTAGTTTTAATTGGAATTTTTGTATTTTGGAAATTTCCAATTAAGAGTGATACTAAATCACTCACATTAGCAGCTTTATTTATTGTTTTAGCCGCTATTTTAAAAAGGTTATCGATTATGATACCTTTGTTTGGTTTTGAGAGTCTAAAAATCTCAATTGAAGTAATCCCAATGCTTTTAGCAGGGATAATGCTTGCACCAGGATATTGTTATATAATTGGTCTTGCTGTTGATTTAGTTGGATTAATTGTGACACCAACGGGATTTCCTTTTTTAGGATTTACTTTGAGTGCGGTATTACAATGTTTGATTCCATCCATTGTAGTTGCCACGATTAAAGAAAATTATATGAATTATTTAGAAAAGGCAATCCAAGTAATTTTAATTTTTTTAGGAATAGGGGCTTGCTTTTATGTATTTAGTTTAGATCAAGTAGTTATTTCTAAGAATGTTGTAGACATTACACTTAATTTTAAAATAATAATTAGTGTGGTTTGTATTGTGATGATAAGTGTCTTGTTTACTGTTATGCGTTATTATAAAAAGAAATTAAATGATCAGGAATATCATTTGTTTAATCTGTGGTTGATTTCGGTAGTATTAGTTGAAATGGTAATTACATTTATGTTAACGCCTTATTGGTTACAAGTTATGTATGGAATTCCATTTACATTATCGTTATTTATCCGAGTCATTAAAGAATGTATCATGATTCCAGTAGATATCATTTTAGGATATAGTGTTTTAAGAGTGTTAAAACGCCTATAAGAGTCAGTTTTGACTCTTTTTTGTTTAATTTTTTTTAATATGGAAAAAATATTGTGAGGTGAATAATATGAATACATCACAGTATAATGAAATTGCTGAAGATTTAAAACCCCAAAAACAAGTGGGGAAGCATTGTTTAAGTGCATTTATTTATGGTGGCATTATCGGTGCTGTCGGTCAAGGCATTTTAGAGTTTTACATGTATATTTTTGATGTGAGTGAAAAAGAAGCAACACCAATGATGATTATTACGATTGTTTTGGCTGCTGCTATTTTGACAGGATTGGGAATATATGATCGAATTGGAAAAAAGGCAGGAGCTGGAACTTTTATCCCAATTACTGGATTTGCTAATAGTATGACTTCTAGTGCCTTAGAAGCTAAAAGCGAAGGTTTAGTAACAGGTATAGGAGCTAATATGTTTAAATTAGGAGGAACAGTCATTACTTTTGGGATTGTTGCTTCGTTTGTGTTAGGAGGTATTCGTTATGTCATCAGTCTTATCTGGTAGTTCAATGCAGTTGAATAATGTTTATGTTAGAGCAACAGGAACAACGTGCGGGATTGACGAATTTAATGGACCGTTAGGTCAATATTTTGATAGACACTACCCTGATTTTCATTTTGGACATAAATCTTATGAATTAGCAGAAATGGCAATGCTTCAAGATGCGATTAGTCATGCTTTAAAAAAAGGAAAGTTGAAAAAAGATGACATTAATGTCTTTTTAGGTGGAGATTTAAATAATCAAGTCACTGCCAGTAATTACACTGCTAAAGATTTTCAAAGACCATTTATGGCGATGTATGGTGCTTGTGCAACAATGGGGCTAGTTATTAATGCAGCCTCAATGTTAATTGAAAATCATTGTATTCATAATGCAAATTGTTTTGTTTGCAGCCATAATGCAACCGCTGAAAGACAATTTCGTTATCCAATTGAATATGGTGTCCAACGTAAAGAAACAATGACAACGACAGCTACAGGTGCAGTCAGTGTAATTCTTGATAATAATCCTAGCGCTGTTAGAATAGAAGCATTAACTATTGGTCGTGTTATTGATATGAACCAAAGTGATCCTAATGACATGGGAAGAGCAATGGCACCAGCAGCCTTTGATACATTAGTTAATCATCTAAAAGATTTAAACCGGCAAGGAACTGATTATGATTTGATTCTTACTGGTGATTTATCAACTTATGGGAAATCGATTATGAAGGAATTAATGAATAAAAATAGTGTTACCTATAATGAGTATGATGATTGCGGCTGTCTATTATATGATAGTGATCAAGATGTTAATCAAGGTGGGAGTGGGCCTTCGTGCAGTGCTTTAGTAGCATTTGGGTACATCTATCAGAAAATGTTAAAACATAAGTACAAGCGGGTTTTAGTGATTACAACAGGGGCATTATTGTCACCGGTTATGACTAATCAAAAACAAAGTATACCTTGTATTGCCCATGCCTTTAGTTTGGAGGTTGTTGAATAATGAATTATCTATTAGCATTTATTTTTTGTGGCTTTGTCTGTGTAATTGCACAGTTGATTTATGAATATTCAAAATTAACTCCTGGACATATTACGAGTCTATTTGTTGTTATTGGTGCTTTTTTAGATTTGTTTCATATCTATGATAAACTAGTTGAAATATTTCATGCAGGAGCATTATTGCCAATCACAAGTTTTGGTCATTCGTTGATGCATGGAGCGCTTGCAGCAACTAAAGAATTTGGCGTTTTTGGATTAGCGATGGGTATTTTTGATTTAACCGCAGCGGGTATTAGTAGTGCTATTTTATTTGCTTTTTTAGTTGCAATTTGTACTAAGCCAAAATCATGATCAATAACAATCCATCATTTGATTTAAATACCCGAACGCTTGATTTTGAAAATGAAAAAGTTACAATTAATTATGTTTCTAGTCTTTGCTCTGATGATCTAATTGCTTATTTAGTTGAAGGGATTACCAACCATCGTGGTGAAACATTAAAAGATTGCTTAAATAATGGTGATGTTAAAGACGAACCGGATTATCAAAAGGCCATGTATTCAATGTTAACTGGTTGTGCAATGATTAGTTATCGCGATAAAACTTATGTTTTAGATACTCGTCACTTTCCTAGTCGTTCTGTAGAAGAACCCGAGACAGAAAAAAGCGTCAGAGGCTCTAAAGATGGTTTTAATGAATCGATGCTGACTTGTGCGGGTTTGATTCGCCGACGAATTCGTACGATTGATCTAGTTATGAATAAACAGACGATTGGGAAAAATAATCCCTTAGATGTTTGTTTATGTTATTTAGATAGCACAGTTGATCAAACTATGCTGGAAACAGTATTACAACGTATAAAAGAAATTAAAAATGAAGATTTGGTCATGTCTGATCGTGCCGTTGAAGAGATGATCTTAGATCAAGGATATAATCCATTTCCACTTGTTCGATATAGTGAACGCCCGGATGTAGTAGCTACACATATCCTTCATGGTCATATTGCTATTATTTGCGATACATCGTCTTCAGTAATGATGTTGCCGACCACATTATTTGAAATATTGGAGCATGTTGAGGAGCATCGTCAAACACCAATCATTGGGACTTTTATACGATTAATTCGTTGTAGTGCAGTATTAATTTCTATTTATTTAGTACCTTTATGGCTACTATTGACAAGTAAGGGGACTATTGATCTAGTCTTTTTAGGACAAGTCTTGCTTGTTGAATTAGCGATTGAGTTGTTACGGATTGCTACGATTCATACTCCTACCTCTTTGTCAAATGCGATGGGGATGATTGCCGCTGTATTATTAGGACAGTTTGCAATTGATTTAGGAATTTTTAGTGAAGAAATTTTATTATTCTGTGCAATTGGTGATGTCGGTGGTTTTGCAACCCCTAACTATGAGCTATCGCTTACTAATAAATATTTAAAAATATTTTTAATTATTTTTGTTGGTTTTTTAGGATGGATCGGTTTTGTCATTTATCATGTGATCTTAATTGGTTATTTAGTATCTTTAAAACCATTTGGGGTATCTTATTTATATCCTCTATATCCTTTTGATGGCAAAGAAATGCTTAATTTTATTATTCGTAAGCCCAAGACGAAAAGAGGCTCATAATAGACTATAACGTGATTTAAACGCTATAGTTTTTTGTTTGTTACGGTCCTAAAAGAATACTTCTAAAGCAATAATATATATGTTATAATAACAAATGCGTAATCGAAGTGAAGGAGGTATCGATAGTGGAATATCAAGTAATAATTGAAGATTTTCAAGGTCCATTAGATTTATTACTACATTTGATCAAGGAAAAAGAAATGGACTTAGAAAAATTAGAATTGTCTTTGATTGCAGATCAATATTTGCAATATATTCATGCTATGGATCCTTCTAAATTAGAAATCATGTCAGAGTATTTAGTGATGGCGGCAGATTTGATTGAAATGAAAAGTAAGATGCTGATTCCTAAAGAAAAGGTGACAATTAATGATGAATATCAGGAAGACCCTCGTGAAGCTTTGATCAAACGACTAATCGAGTATAAGCGTTATAAAGATGTTTTAGATGAAATTCGTGATAAATATGAACAGCGTCAAACAGTTATTATTAAACCGGCAGAGTCAATGGACGAGTATGTTGTGGATACTAGTTCAATGATTCCTGAAGGATTAGAAGTTTATGATTTAATGAAAGCAATGCAAAAAATGTTTCAGCGAAAAGCAATGATGAAACCACTGGATACACATATTGCTAAAAAAGATATTTCAATTGATGAAAGAACAGCTCAAATACGAAATTATTTTAAAACAAGAGTAAATAAGAAAGTTAAATTTGAGGAATTATTTGACCGTCATGACCGTTTCTATTTTATTGTAACTTTTATTTCAATATTAGTTTTAGCTAAAGATAAAGAAGTAGAGATTATTCAAGATGGGTTATTTGAAGAAATATATGTAGAGGGGAAAGTTTAATGGAACAAAATAATTATTTAGATATTATTGAGGGTATGTTGTATCTAGCTGGTGATGATGGTGTTGATATTAAACAAGTAGCCGGAGTATTAGAAATAAGTAAAAAAGAAGCAACGCTATTAATGGATCAATTTACAGAAATTTATGGGAATAAAGCTTTAAAGGGGATTGTTCTAGTTAATTTTGGCGGACGTTATAAATTAGCTACTAATGCTGATTACTTTATTTATTATCAAAAGATGGTCGAACAAAGCAGTGCTAGTTTATCGAATGCTGCTTTAGAGACATTAGCAATTATTGCTTATAATCAGCCCATTACACGGGCTGGAGTTGAAGATATTCGTGGAGTTGGATGCGATGCAATGATTCGTAAGCTCGTAGCTAAAGCCTTGATCAAAGAGGTTGGGCGAGAGGATACTCCGGGAATGCCTATTTTGTATGGTGTAACTGATGAGTTCATGGATACTTTTGGTTTAACAACACTTGAAGAATTACCAGATCTAGCTGACATTGTTGAAGTGGATGAACAAGAGGATATATTTGCTACACGATATCGTGAAGATACTAGTGACGATATTTCAAAGGCAGAAAGTGAATTAAATGAAACTGTTTAAGCATTTTAAAACAATTACAAAACATAAATTTTATGTAATGAAATTATGTTTCAGATTTGGTTTGTATAAACAAGGGTTAAAACATGATTTATCTAAATATTCTTGGACTGAATTAGTAACAGGTGCTAAATATTATTTGGGCTATAAATCACCAAATAGTAATGAACGTGATACTATTGGTTATAGCAGTGCCTGGCTGCATCACAAAGGACGTAATAAACATCATTGGGAATATTGGATCGATTTTACTAGCAAAGGAATTATCGCCATTGAAATGCCAATTAATTATGTTGTTGAAATGTTTTGCGACCGTGTTGCTGCAACGATGGTTTATCAAGGAACTCAGTTTAATTTTAAAGCACCACTTGATTATTATAATAAGACGCATCACTATTATGTGATTAATGAAAATACAGATAGAATCTTGAGAGATATGCTTGAACGCTTGGCGAATTCTAATTTAGATGAAACAATTGAATATATTAAAGAAAAATATTTAAGAAATCATTAAACTGTTCTTATAGAATAGCTACAAAATAAAAAGGAATATCGTCTATGAGAGATATGAAGTGAACCCAAATTATTAGGTTCCTTTTTATTTTAAGTTTATATATGAAAAATGGTATAAATTTACTATAATAGAGATGAACGAAGGTGATTAGATGAATGAAAAGGGGAAAGCTGCTCATAGTAACTATGTACGAAGTGTGTATTTACAAATTGTAGCTTTAGCATTAATTATGCATCTAATCTATTTATGTATTTTCTATTTATTAAACTTTAATTTTTTAGTAGTTTATAATCTGTTTAGTGTTATTTTTTATGGAATCATGCTGGTAATAATAAATAAAGGCTATTATCGAACTGCAGTATTATCGGTACATCTTGAGGTTATCACATTTGTTGGAATTACAGTTTTTACACTTGGATGGGAAAGTGGTTTTCCCTTGTACTTATTAGCAATGGTATCGCTAGTATATTTTTGGCCATTTAAAAATTCAAGATGGGCTTATTTATGTGCAATTATTGAAGTGTTTATTTATATTATTATTAGAATAATCAGTTCAACCCAAGATGCTCCAATATATATAATTTCTGATAAAAATATTATTTTAACTCTTTCAATATTTAATGCAGTTTGTTGTTTTATTGTTATGATATACAGTGTTTTTATTTCTGATGTTTCTTCAAAAGCAATAGATAAATTAAATGAAAATTTACAAGAAATAGCTGATAATGATCAGTTAACAGGACTTAGAACACGTCATTATCTATTTGATAGTTTAAATTCATCTCCTAATTTAGATTGTAATATTGTAATAGGCGACATTGATGATTATAAGATTATTAACGATACTTATGGTCATTTATGTGGTGATTATGTATTACATAGTTTAGCAAATTTGATGAAAGATAAGATACCTGATGATATTGATATATGTCGTTGGGGTGGTGAAGAGTTTGTTTTCTTATGTTTTAATACAAATAAAGAAGAACTTACTTATGTAATTGAACGTTTTAATAATCTCTTAAGGCAGCACTCTTTCATTTATGAGGGTAATGTTATTAAGATAACGATGACTTTTGGAATTTCAGATACGATGAAAGCAAAGCATTTAAATACTATGATAAAGTGTGCTGATGATCGTTTATATAAAGGAAAACGTTGTGGAAAAGATCAGATAATTGTAGATGATAAAAAGTAAAGAAGTGTGATTAGCGCTAGTTATGGCAAATCGCTTGACTTCTTTACTTTTTATCTTTATTAATTATTTTATTAGTAAAATATGTAATTAACATAATAATAATAACCATCCAGATGGTCCAGGCAAAAATACTGACCATATCAATTTGTGCTCTAGCAAAATACAGCTGTTTACCAATTCCTTGATTTGAGGAAACAAAAATTTCAGCCATCACACCGACCTTTAAACTTTGTGGTAGAGCTGTTTCAACGGCTGAGACGATATACCCTTTGATTAAAGGGAGATAAACATGAATTAGATTAAATTTAAATGGATGGTGATAGAGAATCGTAACATCATTTAAATCGTTACTTATGTTTTTAATACCGTTAACAGCATTATTATAAAATACTGGCAAAATCATCAATAAAACAATGATGATCAATGCAGTCAGACTTTTAAACCATACCAATAAAATTAAAATATAGGCAATTTGAGGGATAGTTTGTAAGAATGAAAAAATTGGAGCTAAGTATTCATTAACACTTTTAAACAAGCCACTAAAAACGCCTAAGATGGTCCCAACTATTAAAGCTAAAAAGAAACTTAAAGCAACACGTGATAAAGTTGCTCCAATTGCGATATAGAAGGATTGACTAGTTGCTAGGTTGAACATTTGGTTAAAGACTACAAGTGGTAAAGGCAAGATTACTGCTTTATCAATTGATAAAGCAAAACCTTGCCATAAACCAATAATTAATATTAAAGTAATTATTTTACGTCTCATGAACTTAACATATTTTTATTATAATCAATGTTAAATAATTTTAAGAAGTCTTTAATTTGCTCAGAACATTCACTAGCTTTTTTATAATGGACATTTTGACGATCGATAGATTTAACTGTAATTTCAACACTTGGCAAACTCAATGTCTCGATACCAATTTTTTCTAGATAGTCTTTTAATCCATTGTAATCATTATTAGTGAACTGATCGATTGCTTCAAATAGTTCATCATAGTTGTTATTTTCTTTAACAAAGATAGCGGCTTGAGGATAACCATCTTTACCGTATTCTTTTTGTAAATCAGCAATAATTGAAAGTTCAATTCCTGCTTGTTTAGCTTTAGCAATCGTTGCACTTGCAAGTGGTTCAGCTAACATTCCAACTTGAATGTTGCCCGATAATAATTGTTGTTGTACTAATGTTGCTGATTGATAGTACTTAGGAGTCAATGAAGTATTAATTTTTACAGTATCAACGATTTTTTGAGGAACTGCACCTTCACCGAATAAACCCAGTTCGCCAGTCTGATTTAATGCTTCGTTACTAGTTCCAATATAGTATAAATTACCCCAGGTAATAACCCCTTGAATACGATAATCGGTTTGTTCGCTAGCAATCAATTTAGCACCTAAATTAATTGGGGCAACAATAATATCGTAATCACTGCTATTTTTTGATAATTCAGCAACAAGCTGATCGCTACCATCAACAAAATCTATTTTTCCTTTTTTACTGATATTTTCATACTCACTGACAAAGGCAAGTGACGGAGCTCCCGCAGGACATAGTATTTTAACTGTATTGGATTTATCTTTAGTTTCTGTATTTGAACACCCAATCATCGTGAATATCATCATTAAACATAATAAATATTTAATTATTTTCTTCATATATTCCCCCCTAACGATAATTATTTAAACCGTTCTTTTCTTGTATAATGTGTGTGTAATAAATGATGTGCTTTTTCGCTGTTTGGTTCACCTAAGAAATCAGCATATAATTTTTGAATTTGTGAATTCTTATGGGATTTTCTAACAGGTAATGCTAAGTCTTCATCATACAACGCTTTAGCACGAGCTTGTTTCCAGTCAAAACCGCTATTACGAGTTAAAGCATTAACATATGATTGACCACCACCGTTAACACATCCGCCAGGACATCCCATGATTTCAATGAAATGATATTTAGATGTACCGTTTTTAATTTCTTCGAGTAAAGGTTTAGCTAGAACCATACTATGGGCAACTGCAACATTTACTGTCATATCACCAATTTTTAAACTAGCTTCTTTGACTCCTTCTTCACCACGAACTGCATGATAGTCTAAATTAGTTAAGTCTTCTTTTGTTAAAACATCAGTTACAGTTCTTAAGGCAGCTTCCATTACACCACCACTGGCACCAAAGATAACTCCGGCACCTGTGTATTCACCGAACATGTCTTGATCAAAATCTTCGTCTTTCAAATCACGGAAATTAATCCCAAACATTTTAATTAATTTACCTAACTCTCTAGTTGTTAATACCGCATCAACATCTTTTAAACCATCAGTTAAGTTTTCTTCACGTTCTTTTTCACCTTTTTTAGCAACACAAGGCATAATAGAAACAACATAGATATCTTTTGGATCAAGGTTATTTTCTTTTGCATAATAAGATTTAATCATTGAACCTAGCATCATATGTGGTGATTTACAACTTGATAAATGATCTAATAATTCAGGATATTCGTGTTCAATATAGTTTACCCATCCAGGACTACAAGATGTAATCATTGGTAAAACTCCATCATTGCTGATACGATGGATAAACTCGTATCCTTCTTCCATTATGGTCAAATCTGCACCAAAATTTGTGTCATATACTCTATCAAAGCCCATTAATTTTAAGGCATGGACCATTTTACCAGTTACTCTAGTTCCTATTGGCATTCCAAATTCTTCGCCTAAACTGGCTCTAACTGCTGGTGCAGTTTGCACTACAACATGTTTACTGTCGTCATTTAAAGCCGCAATAACATTATGGACTTCTTCTTTTTCTTGTAACGCTCCAACTGGACAAACATTGATACATTGTCCACATTGCATACAGTTGACATCATTCATACTCTTATCATAAACTGGACCAACTTTAGTTTTGAAACCACGATTCATAAAGCCTAGGATTCCTAAACCTTGGGTTTTAGCACATGTTTCAACGCAGCGGCCGCAAAGGACACACTTTGAAGTATTACGAACGATTCCAGGCGAAACTTCATCAAAGGTAGGAGCTGTTTTTTCGCCAGCAAAAGCATCTTCACGGACTCCTAATTCTTGACAAAGTCGTTGTAATTCGCAGTTTGTATTACGGATACAAGATAGACAATCTTTAGAGTGGTTAGAAACAATTAATTCTACGACTCGGCGTCTTGCATCTAAAGCTCGTTGAGAATTAGTTTTAACTACTAGTCCTTCTCTAACAGGATAAACACAGGCAGCGCATAATGTTTTTGCACCTTCGATTTCAACTTGGCAAACACGGCAAGCACCTGTTCCTGTAACATCTTTTAAATAACATAAAGTAGGGATATGGATTCCGTTATTTTTGGCTGCTTCCAAGACTGTTTGGCCTTCATATGCCTCTACCTCACGGTTGTTGATAGTCATTTTTATTTTCGACATTCCTTACACCTACTTTCTTTCAATTACATTAAAGTGGCATGCTTTAATACATTGACCACATTTAATACATTTTTCTTGATCGATAACATATGGAACTTTTCCAAGTTCACCACTGATTGCTCCAACTGGACATTGTTTAGCACAAAGACCACACTTACGACATTTATCTTCATCGATTTCATATTGTAATAATTCTTTACATACCCCAGCAGGACATTTTTTATCAACGATATGTGCAATATATTCGTCTCTAAATTGATGGATCGTAGAAAGTACAGGGTTAGGAGCAGTTTGACCTAAGCCGCATAGAGCAGTATCTTGAATTGTTGAAGCTAGTAATTCAAGTTCATCTAAAGTTTCCATTGTTCCTTTACCGTCACAAATTTGTTCAAGCAATTCTAGCATTCGTTTGGTTCCTACACGGCAAGGAGTGCATTTACCACATGATTCATCAACAATAAAATCCATATAGAAGCGGGCTACATCGACCATACAGTTGTCTTCGTCGAGAACGATCATTCCACCTGATCCCATCATTGAGCCAAGTTTTACTAATTCATCAAAACCAATTGGTGTATCTAGTTGTTCTTCAGTCAAACAGCCACCTGATGGACCACCTGTTTGAACTGCTTTAAAGCGTTTGTGATTTGGGCAGCCACCACCAATTTCATAAATTACTTCACGTAAAGTAGTTCCCATTGGAACTTCAACTAATCCAGTATTAACAATTTTTCCTCCAAGGGCAAATACTTTTGTACCAGGTGATGTTTCAGTACCAATGCTCCTAAACCATTCAGCACCATGTTGAATAATTTGAGCAATATTGGCATATGTTTCAACGTTGTTAATAATAGTTGGTTTTCCCCAGACCCCTTTATGGGCAGGAAATGGTGGTTTCGGATTAGGCATTCCCCGTTCACCTTCAATTGATTGAATCAAAGCTGTTTCTTCACCACAAACGAAGGCTCCAGCTCCTAAACGTAGTTCTAAATCAAAATCAAAACCACTCTCAAAAATATTTTTACCGATTAGTCCTAGCTCACGTGCTTGCTCTAAAGCTGTATTTAAACGTTCTACGGCAATAGGATATTCAGCTCGAATATAAATATATCCATGGTTAGCACCAATTGCATAAGCGGCAATAGCCATTGCTTCAATAACACTGTGGGGATTTCCCTCAAGAATTGAACGATCCATAAATGCTCCAGGATCACCTTCATCAGCGTTACAAATAACATATTTTTCTTTACCAGGTTCATTTAAAGCAAATTGCCATTTAACTCCAGCAGGGAATCCACCACCTCCACGGCCGCGTAATCCACTAGCTTTAATTACATCTACGACTTCTTGTGGAGTCATTTCGCTAACTACTTTAGCTAAGGCAAAGTAGCCATCTTTCCCGATATATTCATTAATGTTTTCTGGGTCAATTACACCACAATTATGAAGGGCGATTCTTTTTTGTTTATTATAGAATTTAGTATCATTTATATCATGAATCTCTTTTGTTTCTTCATCAGATTCATTTAACATTAAACGATGAACTGGACGACCTTTATAGAAGTGTTCCATAACGATTTCTTTAACATCAGAAACCTGAACAGTTTTATAAATGATATTATCTGGATAGATAGAAATATTTGGACCAACTCCACATAATCCTAAACAACCAGTTCTTAAAACTTCAACTTCTTTTTCAAGCCCAAGAGCTTTGATTTCTTTTTCGAATTCCGTGATTAGCTCACCTGAATTACCGATTGTACAACCAGTTCCAGCACAAACTAACACTTGGGTTCTTTTTGTTGGCATCTTACAACCTCCTATTTCTTATAATGTCCGACAGTATACTCGTCGATTATTTCATCATGTTTTAAGTGTTTTTCAGCAATTTCTTTAGCTTTAGCAGAGTCTACTAATACATATGTTGTTTTATTGTCATCACGATCAAACACTTCTACGATTGGTTCTAGAGTGCACATTCCAATACATCCAGTTTGTAATACTGTTGCAGGTAATTTTTCTTGGGCAACAGTTTCTACTAAAGTGTTTAAAACAGGACGCGCTCCTGCTGCAATCCCGCAAGTTGCCATTCCTACGACAACCCGATATTTTTGTTGTTCATCTGTTCGCATTGACATGTTGCTTTGAGCAGCATCACGAAGTTTTTTTAAATCTTCTAAGGATTTCATAGTTGCAATCCCTCCTTTATATATTCTTTTAACCAGACAATTATCTCTGGTTGATTAATTGGAACACCCTCAAGAATTTTTTTAATTTCTTGAGTGTCTAAAATAAATTCTAATTTATCACTTGTATATTTAAATAAATAATTAATTTTTTCATCAGCTTGAATTAAAGTAATAATTGTTTCAACAATATTTCCCATTGGTGGCGTATCCAAATGATTTTTAATAAATTCACCAGTTACATGAGTACCTTTTCCAACTTCGGATTCGATTTTAAAGGTTCCTCCAGTAGCTTCAATGTTTTCCTTAAACATTGGGACTCCAAGACCGACTTTTCTAGTGGTTCTTGTTGTATAGAATGGATCAATAACATTTTTTACAGTTGTTTTGTCCATCCCAATGCCATTATCAATAATTTGGATATTAATAATATTTAATTTACTGCTATCGTGAATAATGATCTTGATCAAATTAGCCTGAGCTTTTATTGAGTTATAAGCAATATCGAGAATATTCATTGCGATTTCCTGCATTATATTTTCCTCCACAGTTGATAAAAATCATCTTTATTAATTTGATTGACTGGTTCATTGATAGCTTCTAAATTATGAGCATCGCTGTTATAAAAGACATGTTCACAACGCACAGAAGGGCATCTTTTTTTTAGTTCTTTCAATTCCCTTAAATTACCAACTTCAATACCATCATAAGCTAAATCATCGGGAATTCCTTGATATATCTCATAGATTCCAAATTTTTTAGCTAATACATGAGCTAAAACAGCTATTCCATTAAAAGAATGGATTGTCTCAATGATTTGATATATATCTAGATCAAGGGAACTGATCAATAAATTGTCTTCATGATCGATAATTTCATCATTGACATTAAAGATATATTGATTGCCATAATAATCGGGATTATTTGGAACTTTTATTAAATAACTGTCGATCCATGCTTGAATCGGTTTTAAATCGGTGTCTTTTAAAAAGTAGGCGAGAATATGAATCTCTTCTTTACTCTGTAATTCAACACCATGGATATAATCAATCTTGCCTTTTAAGATTTCATGATTGATGATTTCTTCTAAGTAGTTTTGTTGTTTTAAAGAATTATGATCAGTAATTGCAATTAATTCCAGACCTTTAATATAAGACATATTAAAAATGTTATTGATTGTCATAGTATCATCGCCACAAGGAGAGAGAGCTGAATGAATATGCAGATCGTAATACATTTTAAAGACCTAAAGAAATTAATTGTTTACAAAGATGATAAGCATCAAGCTGACTAATAAATAACGGAATTTCTAATTCGTCAGCTTTAGCGATGGTATCTCCATCCGGAAAACTATTTTGGACAAAGATAATTCCAGCAAAATCATTTAATTCAGCTACTGCTACAACATTTAAATGTTTTTGGACAGTCAACCATAAAGCACCTTCTTTACCATTTGCCATAACAAAACTTAACAAATCTCCAATATATACATTTTCAACAATATTAGTCAAAGGTGCTTTGTTTATTTGTTTGATTTCTAGTTGAAGTATTTCTTTGATATTCATACCATCACCTTCTTTTTACTCGACATAATGAATCATCAACCTCACCACTAGCAATTCGTGAAGCTAGACCGCGACAATTTGCGAATCCACAGCTGCCACAATCATATTGAGGTAAAGTTTCTAAAATAGCATTTACTTTATTAAACCAAGCTAAGCGTTCTTTGAAATTCTTTTCATTACCACTTGTTATTTCATGTACTTTGATATAATCTTTTTTATCTAACGAAGCTAAATTACCATTACAATCATCGATCATGCTTTCAATATTAAAGCAGCCTTCAAAAGGATTAGACCATAAATAATAGCCGCCGATACATCCTTGGAAACAAGCAAATAATGCCATTAAATCTACATGTTTTAGTTGATCAAATTCAATTAAATCCAAGGCTTTTCTAATTTGTGATAATCCTTCAACACTGATTGCTGAAAGTCTTTTATCTCCATAAAGATCACCAACAATACTTTTTACTCCATATTCATTGATTTCAAGTTCTTCTTGTGAATCATTTTTAAATTGATTTATCCGTGGAAACATTTGTGAAACACTTAAGGCATAATCGATATTTGAATCTTCATTACCAAAAGGTTGTTTAGCAAGTGTTAATTTTCCAACACACTCACATAAAGAATAGATAGCAATATCTTTCTGTGCGTATTTTTGCCGTAATTTTTTAGCAGCAATCTCAACAGGATAATCATATGGTAGTAAATGATCGATCAAAGTAGGGTAATCATTAATAATCAGTTTATTAATTGTCGGGCAAAATGATGTTAACATTACTTCTTCACCATTTTTACTATCTTTTAAACCCTGTTTATATAAAAGTCCTTCAATATCACTATATTGAACTACTTCATCAAATCCAAACTCCTTGATTGCATGAGCAATATTTTTTATCTCATCATATGTTTTTAAATCAGATAAGATTGCAGTAGGAATCAATGCAATATTGTAATCATGTTTTTTTAAGGTGCTTTCAAGATCGATATTTTTAATTCTTAATACTTTCTGGTCACATGCCTGAATACAAATGTCGCAATTAATACACTTATCTTCATCGATAATTACTTGTTCATTGACAATTGAAATGGCATCCATAGGACATGATTTAACACATTTAATGCAGTTTTTACAACCACTGCCTAAATAACTAATAACTTGCTTCATTAAAATGTCATCTTGATGTGGGTTCCTTCATTTGAAGAAGTAATTTCAAAGGTAGAAGCCACACTTTTCATGTTGTAAAGACCCATTCCGGCACCAAAACCTAATTCCCGTGCTTTGGGTGAGGCCGTTGAATAACCGGGTGTTTGAGCAAGGTTTAAATCTTCAATCCCAGGACCAATGTCATCAAAAGCTAAATGAACAATACCGTCATCATCAATTTCAAAAGTAACTGTTCCTCCATCGGAATGAATTGCAATATTGATCTCAGCTTCATAGCAAGCAATCGCTACTGCTTTTAGAATTTTTCGGTCAATTCCTAGGGCTTTTAGAGTCCTTTTGATATCACTTGATGCTTTCCCGGCATCTTGATAATTATCTTTTTCTACTTGATAAGTTTTAATCATCGTCGCATTCCTGCCTCGTATAGCTTGCCGCAAGCTTCAAACATTGTTTCATCAGTTTGGAAGAGATTAATATGAAGATTTTTAGCCATATCAACAATTGTCATGTCTAGTGGCTTTCCTCTAACAAATAAAATTGTATCAATATCTAAAACTTCTGCTGTCCTTAAAGATTGTACGTTGGCTAGACCAGTAATAAATAATACTTCTTCGGTTTCGTTTTTCAATAATGCTAGAGCATCTGACATTAAATCAGAAGAGAAGCCCTTTTTATAGTCTTTTTGATAGATTGCTTGATCATCAATATATATTTCCTTCGCTTTTAGTATATCGACAATCTCTTTAACTAACATGGGGCTTCTTCTTTCAAATAATCTAAGACAAGCATTTTTAGATCTTCTAATTGTTTAGTACATCCAAAAACAATTCCGTCAACACTGACAACTGGCGCAAGACCACAGGCACCAACGCAGCGTGTTGCATCAATTGAAAATAGTCCATCAGGACTAGTAGAATTTACTTCGCATCCCGTCATTTCACAAAGTAAGTCTAGAATAGTTTGGGAACCATTGACATAACAAGCTGTTCCTAAACATACGGCGATAACATGTTTACCTTTAGGTTCAGTTGTAAATTGAGAATAGAAAGTGACTACACCGTATACTTTAGATACTGGAACACCAATTGTTTCAGAAATTTTTTCCATTGCTTCAAAAGGAATATAGCCTAATTCGTTTTGAATCTCGTGAAGCATAAGTTTCATTGGACCTTTTTCATCTTTGTGCTTAGCAACGATTTCGTCAATTTTATCCAAATATTCTTGTTTCAACTTTTTCATTTTTACACCTCTTTCTTTTTTATCATTTGATTTAATTATAACATAAGTTGAAAGCGCTTTAAATACAATTAAGTCAAAAGTACCATATATTTGTAAGTTATAGCGATAGATAAAAAAATATATATTTGATAAATATGTTAGAATATAAACACAATTTATCTTTTCTATGTTAAAATAATCACTAAGGAGATATTGGGATGAATCTATTACATTTAAAATACGTGATTGAAGTTGCAAAAGCCGGCTCAATTAGTAAAGCTGCCAGCAATTTATATATGAATCAGCCGCATTTAAGTAAAACAATTAAAGATCTGGAAGAAAATATGCAGATAATTATTTTTGAACGAACTTCAAAAGGAGTTATTCCAACAAAAAAAGGTGCTGAATTTATTGAACGAGCTAAAAGTATCATTATGCAGGTAGAAGAGATGGAAGCCATGTATCAAGGATATGATGATAAGTCTGTTCATTTAGATATATGTGTACCGCGGGCTAGTTATGTCGCTAATGCGTTTACTAATTATTTATCGATGATTAATTTTCATGATAAAAATATTAAGGTTAATTATCGCGAAACGAATTCTTTTGATACAATCAAGGATGTTTATGAAGGAGAAGCAAATATTGGAATAATTCGCTTTCCTATTGATGAAGAGAGTTATTTTCTCCATTTACTAGAAACAAAGGAACTAAATTTTGAAAAACTATATCAATTTAATTATCAATTATTATTTTCAAATGAAAATCCGTTATCATTTAAAGAGATTATTTATCTATCTGATCTAGAAACCCAAATAGAAATTACACATGGGGATACAGCTTTACCATCATTACCGATCGTAGCAACCAATCGTAATGATGAAACACGTCATAGTAAAAAAGAAATTTCGGTATATGAACGGGCTAGTCAATTTGAGTTATTAAATCATCTACCTCATACTTTTATGTGGGTGTCACCGATTCCTCAAGAAGTTTTAAGACGTTTTAATTTAGTTACTAAGGAGTGTCAAGAAAATAAAATGAGTTATCAAGATCTGTTGATTACGAGAAAAGGATATCGTTTGTCGAAAGAAGATGAGGGCTTTATTAGAGCAATCAAGTGTAGTATTAAAGAAATTAATATCTAGGTATACATAAAAAGGGATAGGGCTATTCCTTTTTTGTCTCTTCATAACTAAATATGTAAGCGCTATAATTTGGTTATGGAGGTGGTCTGATGCAAAGATTTACATTACCTAGAGATTTGTATCACGGAAAAGGTTCGTTAGAAGCTTTAAAATCTTTAGAAGGAAAAAAAGCGATTATTTGTGTCGGTGGCGGAAGTATGAAAAGAAATGGTTTTCTTGATCGTGCTATCGCTTATTTAGAAGAAGCTGGAATGCAAGTAAAACTATTTGAAGGGATTGAACCTGATCCATCTGTGGAAACAGTGATGAAAGGTGCTGCAGTCATGGAAGAGTTCCAACCTGATTGGATCGTAGCTATGGGTGGTGGTTCACCAATCGATGCTGCTAAAGCAATGTGGATTAAGTATGAATATCCGGAAATTACATTTGAAGAAATGTGTAAAGTTTTTGGTATTCCTAAACTAAGAAAAAAAGCACATTTTTGTGCAATTCCATCAACTAGTGGAACTGCTACAGAAGTAACAGCATTCTCAATCATTACAGATTATGAAAAAGGAATTAAATATCCAATTGCTGATTTTGAAATTACACCAGATGTAGCAATTGTTGATCCTGATTTAGCTGAAACAATGCCACTTAAGCTAGTTGCGCATACCGGTATGGATGCGATGACGCATGCGATTGAGGCATACGTTTCAACTGCGAATTGTAATTACACTGATCCATTAGCGATTCATGCCATTGAAATGATTCAAGCTAATTTAGTTAAATCATACAATGGGGATATGGGTGCTCGTGACGATATGCATGATGCCCAATGTTTAGCAGGACAAGCATTCTCTAATGCGCTATTAGGAATCGTGCATTCAATGGCACATAAAACTGGTGCAGCTTTTGTTGATCAAGGTGGTCACATTATTCATGGGGCAGCAAATGCAATGTACTTGCCAAAAGTTATTGCCTTTAATGCAAAAGATGAAACAGCTAAAAAACGTTATGGTGTAATTGCTGATTATATGCATTTAGGTGGAAATAGTGATGATGAAAAAGTAGCTTTATTAATTGCATACTTACGCAAAATGAATGATGAATTAAATATTCCACATTCAATCAATCATTATGGAGCTGATGGATTACCAGCAGATACTGGTTTTGTTAGCGAAGATGTATTCTTGGCACGAGTTGATAATATTGCAGCACTAGCAATTGAAGATGCTTGTACAGGTTCTAATCCAAGAATTCCAACTCAAGAAGAAATGGTTGAGTTGTTAAAAGCTTGCTATTATGACAGCGAAGTAGATTTTTAAAAAATAAAAACTTTTTAGCGATTTAGACAAGGAAGCAAGGGCCTTGTCTTTTCTTTTGTTTTATCAAAAGAATATACTATAATTAGTTGAATAAAGAGACTTATTTGTAGTAGAATAACCGTTAGTTAAGAAAAAATCATTGTGAGTACAGTGATAAAAGTAAAGCAGGTGAATGAAATGAGTCTTTATGTAACGAGACACGGACAGACAAATTATAATGTTAATAATTTAGTTTGCGGAATTAGTCCAGCCGCTTTGACAACAGATGGAATTGAACAAGCCAAAGAATTGGGTCGACAATTAAAATCAATTAAATATGATTTTTTATATGTATCACCGTTACAACGTGCTATTGATACTGCTGACTATGCTAATGTAGAAGGTTTAGAAGTGATTATTGAACCGAGAATCAGTGAAATTAATTTTGGTATCTATGAGGGGGTACATCGTGATGATCCTGGTTTTATTGCTAATAAACATAATTTAGCAATACGGTATCCTAATGGTGAATCGTTTATTGAATTATGCAAGCGGGTCTATGAATTTCTTGATGAAATCAAAGAACAGGCAACCAAAAGTAATGTTTTATTAGTGTGTCATGGTGCTGTTTGTCGGGCAATTAATACGTATTTTAATGAGATGAGCAACGATGATATTTTTTATTATCAAACGGAAAATTGCCAATTGCTTAAATATGATTATTTATCTAGATAATTGCTTAACTCATCATGGTCAACAATAATGATTTTACGATAGGCTAGGTCGATCCAGCCCTTTTGATAAAAATCATTGAGAATTTTAGTAACAGTAACGCGATTAAGTCCTGTTAAAGAGGCTATTTCTTCATGTGTGTATGAGATAGTCTTTTTCTTTTGTTCTAATAAAAAAGCAGCAATTTTTTCATGGCGGTTATAAAAATATGCTTTTTTTACTTGGTTAGTAAGATGATCATTAGTTGAAGATAAGAGCTGCATGATTGCTATAGTTAGTTCTTTTGATTCTAAAATGGCAGGATACAAATTTTCAAGATTACAAGAGATCAATTTAACTTCATCAATAGCACTAACACAAACTGGTCTTGAAGTGTTTAATAAAAATGAAGATTCGCCAAAGATTCTTCCTTTATCGATGATATCTAAAGTGATTTCTTGTCCGTCTTTTGAAATTAAATAAACACGAACACGTCCTTTTAAAATCAAATAAAGATTGTTGCTTGAATCTTCTTGCATATAGATAATATCGTTGGGCTGATATTTGATCAATGTACCTGTATTTTTAAAGTAATTAAAGAGATTTTCTGCTATTTTCATATTTTTTCCACCTTTTTTCTTAATTGTAGCATATGTTACATTCTTTGGTAAATAATTATGCTATCTTATACCCCGAGGTGATAATATGAAAGGAAAATTATTAAGAATCGGAACTATTATATTAGGAAATGTTTTTGTAGCTTTTGCGGTAAGTACTCTGGTTTTAGAAAATCAATTAATTTCTGGAGGAGTAACTGGTCTAGGAATCGTTACTAATCATTATACTGGGATAAATATTTCACTTATCGTAGGAATCATTAATGTTTTATTATTTTTATTAGGATTATTCTTTATTGGTAAAAAATTTGCTTTATCTACACTTATATCAACATTTGCTTTTCCTGTTTTGCTAGAATTTTTCAATACCAATGCAATTTTCCATAATTATTGTCAAGATACTTTATTAGCAGTCGTTTTAGCAGGCTGCTTAGTTGGAATTGGGGTAGGATTAATGATCCGTTCAGATGCATCATCTGGAGGTATGGATATTATTGCGATTATCTTGAATAGAAAATTAGGAATTCCAGTATTCATTATGGTTAACGTATTTGATTTTATTATCTTATGTATGCAAGCAACCTTCAGTAATCCAACTAAAATCTTATACAGTATTGTTCTTGTTTTTGTAACATCATTTATGTTGAATAAAACTTTAACAAAAGGTTCTAAGATGGTTCAATTAGTAGTAATTAGCGACTGCCATGAAATGATCAAAAAAATGATTATTGAAGAAGCGGATGCTGGGGTAACTTCTTTATATAGTCAAAAAGGTTTTAATGAGACTGACACTAAAACCTTATTAACAATTATTCCACCGGTTAAATTAACCAAAATCAAAGAACAGATTAAATTAATTGATCCTGTTGCATTTATGGTAGTAGCAACGGTTGATGAAGTTAGTGGCCGAGGATATACATTAGAACGGCATCATTAGTGATATTTCTTTGAGAATATGGTAAATATTACCATTTCCTGCAAAACGATTAAGATCTTTAAAATCATCAGTTAGCTTGATCCAGGCTAACTGATTTTCTTCACCGTGAATATCAACATTGGTTGAAAGGGTACCAATATATGTTTCTAGAAGAGTATCATCAAGGTAATAGGTAAAATCCATAAAATGGATCAGTTCAATATCTGTTTTAGATATATTAGTTTCCTCGGCTAATTCACGATATGCTGCCTGAAGATGATCTTCATTTGGCTCGATTTTTCCTCCGACAAAATTATAGAGTCCTTTAAAAGGAGCTTTTTTTCTTTTACACATTAATACTTTTGATTTATTTTGATTAAATACGACAATTATGTTTACATTTCTTTTCATTTCATTTTTCCTCTGCGTATATTCTATCATATTAATAAAATCTTAAGAATATATTTAATGTAATTTAGTTAAGATAGTGCTATAATGCACTAGTATAATTGGTGGAGGAGAGTATGGAAATTATTGAATTAATTAAAGTTATTATTTTAGGAATTGTTGAAGGTATTACTGAATGGCTACCAATTAGTAGTACTGGACATATGATTCTAGTTGATGAATTTATTAAATTAAATGTTAGTGCTGATTTTTTAGAAATGTTTCTAGTTGTAATTCAGCTAGGAGCAATTTTGGCAGTAGTTGTACTTTATTGGAAAAAGTTGATACCTTTTGATTATAAAAATAGATGGAGAATAAAGAAGGATACTTTTTCAATGTGGTTTAAAATTATTTTTGCATGCCTTCCAGCAGCTGTAGTAGGTCTTTTGTTTGATGATCAATTAAATGAGTTGTTTTACAATCCTTTGACAGTTGCAATTGCATTGATTGTTTTTGGGGTTCTGTTTATTTTCATTGAAAATTACAACAAAGGTAAAGAAACAAAAATCAATTCATTAAGTGAAATTACTTATAATACAGCCTTGATCATTGGAATCTTTCAATTGATTGCTGCGGTATTTCCTGGTACATCACGCTCAGGAGCAACGATCGTTGGGGCTTTATTGATTGGAGTTAGTCGAACTGTTGCAGCAGAATTCACTTTCTTTTTAGCAATTCCAGTAATGTTTGGAGCCAGTTTATTGAAATTAGTTAAATTTGGTTTTGCTTTTACAACAGCAGAATTGTTATTATTAGTGATTGGAATGCTAGTAGCTTTTGTGGTCAGTATGTTAACGATCAAATTTTTAATGAGCTATATTAAAAAACATGATTTCAAAGCATTTGGCTGGTATCGAATCATTTTAGGAATTATTGTTTTAATATATTTTATGGTATTTTAAAAGCTGAAGGATTGTAGCTATGTTACAACTTTTCAGTTTTTTATAGGTGAAAATTTATTATCAAGCAAAGTAAAAGAGTATAAGTTTACTATTTTAACTTATACTTTTTGAATTCTATATTTTTCTATTATTTTAATGTATATTATTTCTTCTTTTTCCAACCATGTCTATTACTGTCATTTTTAATACAGTTGTAACCCTCATCATATCGGTATTAAATTTAAAATCTTCGGCATGATATTGTCGCATTAGAATCTTTAATGATTCATATTTATTCTCGTCGGGAACAGTTTCAATAACACCATGACCAATAACACTTTCATATCCCATTGTGCAGCTCATTCTTTCTTCATAAAGAATAAAATTGTGATCACAATCCATTTCAAATGTTACACGGTTATCTTTCGCAATCAAGTCTAATTTTTTTCCTTCCATGGCACAATGAAAATATAAATATACTTCTTTTCCCTGGATATCCAATCCAAAGTTGAGTGGAACAATATAGGGAAAATCTTTATCATTTAAGGCAATTCTACAAACATCACATTTTTTAATAATGTTAATGATTTCATTAAAATCTGTAATCTCTCTATCTTTTCTTCTCATAATATTCTCCTTATCAAAATCATATTTGTCTGTTTAATTTTATGTTATAGTATGATATTTATTGAATGGGTCTTTTTTCTAGATTTGAAAATATATTTATTATTTTGGATAAAATAAAAACCGCTCTAGAAAGCGGTTTATAGACTTCATGGCATCCTCAGTAGGAAAGTTTTAGATAGACCTTTTAATACCTTTTAGTAACTCAAAACCCGCAATCTAGAGCCAATTTTAATTTTGCATTTTTTTGTTTTTTGTGCAGTAGTACTGCATATTTACTGCACGGTTAGAACTTATCAAGTACATCCAAAATCTCTTTTCTTTTATCGGGGAACATGTGTGAATATACACGTTCAACCATATCTTTGCTATGGCCTAAACGTTCAGCGATAGTGAAGCTCGTCACGCCATTATTGATCAACAAACTCACATGGCTATGTCTAAAATCATGTATTCTTATTTCAGGTATTTTATCATTGCTGCTTTCATTATACTTTTTAATGTATTTATTTTTACGATTGGTGATTGTTCTTATTGGTACGGGTACAAATACACCCATTATATAGCAATCGTTGTTAAAACCGTCTATATCACTATTTATGGCATACCATTCTTTTAATTCGTTAATGAGTATCTTGTTTAAATATATTGTTCTGTTTTCGCCGGTTTTCGTTGTGTTGTTTACAATTTTATTCTTATTGTCGAATGTATTATGTATTTTTAAAGTGCAGCTTTCAAAATCTACATCATTCCATGTGCGTGCCTGCATCTCACCGCATCGCATTCCAGTCCAGTATAATAAATCAAAAAGTATAATGTCTTCTTTTTTTTCTAAAATTGATTTAAACTTGCAGTACTGTTCATATGTCCAAAACAGCATTTCTTTTTTCTTCTCGTCAGGATTTTTGACCTGTTCAACTACATCTAAGGGGTTTATTAAAATCATACCTCTGCGTACTGCGAATCGCATTATAGCACTCATAGTTGTTTGAATTTTTTCAAGGTAATTATTAACATAGCCTTTTGTTAATAGTTTGCTTTGCCATTCTTCAATAACTGGTACAGTTATTCTAGTAACATACATTTTTCCAAAATAAGGCAAAAGTTGTTTATTAATAAGGTTTGTATAGTTTGAAATTGTTCTAGGTTTCACACGTTCTTTTTTATAATCTAAAAATTTTATAATTAGATCACTAAATCTATACTTAGTATTTGGGTTAGTTCTTGCTTTTATTAAATATTCTCTTTCAGCTTTTTTTGCAGCAGTTGGACTAGAGAATCCTCTAACAAAATATTTTTCGTTTTCACCAAACACATTAATAAAAGTACCTGAAAAATAATAGGTACCTCTTTTTTTATCTAAATATACTGGCATTTTTATTCACTCCTTTGGTATAATAGGAGCATAGTTATAACAGTGCATAATTGGAATAATCCCGTTATAACTATACTACTGTTAGACCACCTAGTAAAAGGTGGTCTTTTTTATTTACTATTCTTAATATCCTACTGCCGTAGCGCCATACTCTGCTTGTTCTTGTGTAAATCCTTCATATTTTAATTGATCAATAAGCCCTTCACGAGAAAATGCTGAATAGTCTAAATAATCTTGCGCTTTTTTTGCTGCTTGTTGGTTCCAGTCAGCACCACATCTATCAACGGCAAATGTTGCATCTTCTACTGAATATCCTTCATATTTCAATTGTTCTATTAGACCTGTATATGAGAATGCACTATAATTTAGATAATCATTTGCTTTGCGCATGGCGTTTTTTTGACCTAATGTATAGGTTTCTGACGGTTCTTGTGCAGGTGTATCATTTTCATCTTTTGATGTATCTTTTTTGTCGTTTTCTTTTTTGTTGTTGTTTGTATCAGTTTCAGTTATGTCATCTTTTTTAGTATTATTTTTATCTTTGTTGGCGGCATTTCCTCCACCAGCAGCTAGTCCAATAATCATCAAAACAACAACTATTACAATACCCTTTTGCAGTTTCCCCCTTCCCCAGAAATTTTTTAATTTTTCAATCAGTTTTTTCATTTTTTGTCTCCCTTCATAAAAACTGTATGTGATACTGTACATCACAATAATATAATAGCACATATTTTTACAATTTTTAACGGTGAATAAAATATTGTTAGAATAACAATAATATGTTTATGAAATTAAAAATAAGAGAAGTCAGAAAAAAAAGAAATTTAACGCAGATTGAATTAGCAAAATTGACCGGGATAAGCAAATCATCTATTAGCCGATATGAACGTGAAGATCTCTGGCCGGATATGCTGGAAATGGAATGGATTGCTTTAGCAATGGATGTTAAAATTACAGATCTATTTGATTCAGAAGTCAAGTAAAATTCGTAAAAACGTAATAAAATTCCCATATATGGGAATTATGCTGTTTTCCCTTTTTTTATTGTGTTTTTAGACATATAATTAATTTATGGATAGCAAGGAGAGGGAGGAGTTATGACAGCAAAAATATTATATTTAAGAAAAATATTTAAAATGTTGGAAGATATGGAATTATTGGAAATAAAAAAAGTGTATGCTGTTACAATGCAAATATATTCCAATCACTAACAAAAAGAGAGGACAAAGAAATTAATCTTTGTTCTCTCTTTTTTTGTTCTCTAAATTTTTTGCAAACGTTTGTAAAAAAGATTTTAAATATTTTCTCTCATCAGCACTGGCATTCAGATATGTTTCTATTAATATACGATCAGTTTCATCAAGTTTGTAATCATCTACAATCATATCAATTGCCACATCTGGAAACTCAATAAACATTTCTCCAGTACCTTCGGTAAGCCAGAAATAGTCAACATTAAATTCACGGCAGATAGCTTTAGCATTTCTTTCGGTTAGAGGTGATAAATTAGATTCAATCCTACTTACAGATGCTTTTGTTAGACCAATCCGCTGTCCGAATTCTTCCTGACTCATCTTTAGCTTTTTTCTTAATTCCTTCATTCTATCGAATGATTTCATTATTTTTCCTCCTTTCGTAACAAGTATATATCAAAAAGTTAAAAAACGCAACAAAAACAATTGACAAAGTTGCATTACGCAAATATAATAATGATGTAAGTTACATTAAGTAACAAATGTGGTTGATATTTGAAACCTGTATATCATTACCCCTCTCCCTATTAAAATGGTATACAGGTTTGAGGGATCAACTCAGGAAAGGAAGTGAAATAATGACGGTAAAAGAATATGAAGAAACACAAAAAGAAGTGATTGAAATCGCAATGCTTTTAACGGAGTTAAAGAAAAAAGACCCTCAAATTTCCGAGCGTCTTAAATGGATGATAGAAGGTATCAAATTAGCTACTTGTTCAAAAAAAGAAAATTAGAGAGGAGTGTAAAAATGAATAATTTACAAGTTTTTAAAAGTGAAGAATTTGGAGAAGTTAGAAGTCTATTAATAAATAATAAGCCATGATTTATTCAAAACAGATTCAAAAAAATGAAAAGGAGGACATTAGATGATTAAAAAACAAAAGGATTTAATTGATCAGGATGAATTCACCATCATTTATAGTAAATCGGGTTGGTATGGTTTTTCAATAACAGTAAAGAAAGATGAAATTATTGAAACCAATCATAAAGACAACTTCAAAATTATTAGATATTGTGATGATAAATTTCCTAACACTTATGATGAGTGTGTTGAACGTAAAGTGAGTCAGGAAAAGAGAAAAGCAAAAAAGATTATTGAATTTAAACTTCATGATGATAGATGGTTTATTGATTCAGAAGATATTTTAGAATATGAGGTCATTAGTGTTAAGACACCAAAGGAAATATTTAAAGAAAAGGGTAACTATAAACTTATAGAAACAGAAGCTGAATTTGATGATTACATGAAATCTAATCTTTCATGCAATGACTGGTGTCAAATAAAACTGGCTAAAACAATGCTTAGCCTAAATCTTGGAAATGGGTTTATAAACGGTTTTGATGATTTGATTGGAGCAAATTTAAGCAGATACAGACTAATGATTGCACTGGCTAAAGAATGCGATAATCGTGATTTACTGATGTATATGCTGATAAAGAAATTAGGTAATTGATATGATCTGGATAATCTTATTTTTACTGCTCTGTGTATTTATTGAATTTATATGTATATATGTTTTAACACATAAAAAATAGTCTAAGGAGGATTTTATGAATAATTTACAAATTATTGAACATGAAGGAATTCGAGTTTTAACAACTCATCAACTAGCAGAAGTTTATGAAACGAATGCGAACAATATTAAGTTTAATTTTAATAACAACAAAGAAAGATTTACAGAAGGTAAAGATTATTTTTTATTAAAAGGCAATGATCTTAAAGAGTTTAAGAACTACGTTAGTGATACTAACCTAGTCAATCCAAGAACACCGCATCTATATCTATGGACCGAACGTGGAGCAAATAGACATAGTAAGATTTTGGATACTGATCAAGCATGGAAGCAGTTTGATGTATTAGAAGAAACGTATTTCAAAGTAAAAAGCATGTCAGCAATGCAGTTGTTGAAATTACAAAATAAGGCATTAGTTGAAGTTGATGAAAAAGTTGAGCATATTGACAGTCGCGTAACTAATCTAGAAAACACAACTACTGTAGACAGCAGAAAGCAGTACACGCTAAGAAAAATCGCAAGTGCAACAGCAGTTAGAGTTTTAGGAGGTAAAGACAGTCAAGCGTATTTAAAACTTCATCACAAGGTATTTTGTCAGTTATGGAGAGATTACAAGGATTATTTCAAAATTCCAAGTTATCGCGACACCCTAAAGATAGACTTCGAAAAGGCAAAAGAGTATTTAAGCGGTTGGCGTCCTGATCATAATCTAGAGATTGAAATTTCAAGTGTGAACGAGGTTAATTAGAATGAGCGTTAATTTAGATTTAATAGGTCTGGAAATAAAAAAACAGGTTGATTCACTTTCTTTTGATTTATATAACGAATTAAAGAAAGAATGTGAAACATATGATCAAATAGATGAAAAAATAAAAAAAATTATTAAATCCTTAATTTGGAGTGGGAAGTGTAATCTATTTTTTGCAAAATATTTAAATGAAGAACTAAAAATAATGTTAGAGCGTGAAAAAAGTGCGTTACAAATTAATAAATAACGCACGGAGTAAATTAAATTAATTCAATTTTTACAATTGTTTTTGAACCATAAACTACATTGTAGTCATAATTCAAGTAAAAGAAATCATTATTACAAGCAAAATTCATAATTGAAGGGATTAATCCGTTATGTATGTGATTTTCAATTTTAATTGTCTTATCCATCGATGTCAATGGTTCGCCTATATCATTTATACAGGTAATTGGTATTATTTCATCGCCTTCGTTTAATATTAAATTTTCATTATTGGAAAAGGTAATTTTAGCTTTATTCATTATTTCACCTCGCTTTCGTTTAAATTTCGACATTGCAGTGCCGATAACTAAATTATAGCAAAGGTGAAAAATAAATCAAAAAAGGGAGTAGAGGATAAATGAAAGTTTATAAAAAAATATCTACTTTCTATGAAGGGCAAATAGATATTTATAGAAAATTATAAGCCGAGTTTTTCTTTCAGTAATTTAGTACATAGTCCTTTAAGAATATCTAGTGTGACACCAGAACCGAGTTCATCCAATTTGCTCATTGCCATATCAAATATTTTTGAATTTGATATAGCTTCTAAATATTGGTGTCCATCAAATGTTAATTCAGTAATTGTTGCGCTATATAATTTAGCACGACTACGTTTAAAATTAGCATTAATGAGACCGCCGTCACATAGTCTTTCGAGTGTGTATACGATGACTTTTTTAGAATATTTAGATGTATTAGAATTTTCTAAAAAATCTTCTATATATAAGACTTTTGGTACTAAATTATTGTCTAAGTCGGACATTTCTTCTAAAGCTATGAGAGAATCTCTTACGCATTTTAAATCAAGTTTCATATGTATCACCTCACCTTTATTATAACAAAGGTGAAAAATAAATCAAAAAAGAAAGGAGTATCGATATGGCACATAAGAAAACATTAAAAACCATAAATATTGAGCGTGAAAAGGTTTTGATGAAGGGTTATGCAAATATTGCAGATATAAAAAAATTTATCCCATGCAGCGACAAAAGAGCTAATGAAATAAATGAAGAAATTACTTGCATGGTAGAAAAAAGCGGTAAACGTGTTTTCTTGGGAATTCGTTCTAAATATTTGTTAGATTACGTAGGTCTAACTGCGAAGCAGGTTTTTGATTTTGCTGAATTAGAACGAAAAAAAGCTGCTATGTCCAGTAGCAGCTAATCAATGAAACCACGTTAATTATAGACTATAAAAAGGAGTGTGTCAAAGAATATCGAAAATGGAAAAGTACATTAACAGACTGAATGCCAGAGGCTTTTATACAATCGTTTTAATTATTATTTTAGTAGGTTTTATAGCTGCGGGAGCTTCAGGTATCATTTTTGATTTTATCGTTAGGATAATAAAAAATATATAGGTTTTTAACAGTGTTTTTAGGGTACTGTTTTTATTTGCACCATTTTTAGGAAAAAGGAGGGATTTTATGGATAAAATCGAGGAAGAAATAAAAAAATACAAAGACGGATCTCTTGAAAAAGGGATAGGACTATATTTGCTTGAACGTGCTAAAGAGGATTTAACTTTAGCATCTAACTTAGCAAAAGAAAATAAATCTCTGAGCGAGTGTGCCGATTATATAACCGGGGAAGTTTATAAAAAAGCAGTCAATAACCGCTATTTTGGATGGGATAATGACGAACTGTATCAAATGGCTCTTCACTATTATCAGGAAGATGAAATAAAAATAAATAAACTTTCAGGAAATGTGAAAACAGTATCAGGTGTAGATAAGCAAAAGCAGGAAAGTAAAAAAACAGTTGAATCTAAGCCTAAAACCAAAAAAGTAAAGAAACCGGATATTCCAGAAGGGCAGATGAGTCTGTTTTAATGGAAAAGAAAATGGAAGAGAAACTGCTCTATGAACTTGAACATCACAGTTTTAGGAAATATTCCGAGAATTATTTTAAACAGTATTTCGCTACCCCTGAAGAAATCGGCAGATCTAAAAGAAAAAGAGTTGTTAATGCAAAAATAGTAAATATTTACAGTACATATAAAAAACGTTTGCTATGTCGCTCATTTTACATCGAAGAGGGATTCGAAAATAAAGAATTCTACAGGTATATTTACGAAGTAAAAAGACAACTGGCAGGACTAAAACAGATGGTTACCAATAGAGTTTATGCATCATCTTTTGGTGGTATTTTAATTCTTACAGGTGACTGGTATAGAAACTACTTTACCTACACCGTTAATGTAAATGGAAATGAAATGCTCTGGGAAAAGAACAATGTAGACGGTTATATATTTTATGACAACATAAAATACAAGGTCGTAGAACACAATGATTACAGGCATTTTCTAGACAGTTCGATTCATAAATACTGTGCATTTGAATTTACCGATTACAGGGTAGAGGAACTGTTTAAGTATTTAAAAAAATATGATGATAATCCAAAACAGATTGAAATGTTGGTCAAGATGGGACTGCAGCATCTAATAAGAAATACATCTGGATTAAGATTTACCAAACCTATGCCACAATTTTTAGGGATAGATAAGAACGATATAGAATATTTAAGGCATTTAAAACTTCCTTTAACTGAATTTAGAAAAAATTTAGAGTGGATAAGGAAATATAAGATCAAACATATGCATGAATATATACTTTATAAAACGCTTATTGAATGTAACATAAATCCAACACAAAAGCTCTTTGACTATATGAACAGGCAGTGTGAAATGATTAAAGAAAATCTATACGGTGCAACGGGCAGATATGTATCGTATTCCATAAACAATGTAATAATTCTTTACACCGACTATATCAAAATGGGTAGAGAGATTGCAATGATTATGAATTCATCCAATCGATACCCCGCAGACTTAAAAAAAGCACACGATGAATTAAATAAAAATATATATGTACTTAGAAATGAAAAAAAGGATAAGAAAATACTCAGTAATTCTCGAAAATACGATAAATATATTTATTTTAACGATAATTATTTAATTTGTCCATGCAGAAACAGTGGTGAACTTATAGAGGAATCTAATGTATTAAACCACTGCGTTAAGCAGTACATAGACAGGGTTTGTGAAAATCAAACAGAAATATTCTTTATAAGAAAAAAAGAAGAGCCGAATAGACCGTATGTAACATTGGAGCTCAAGCAAAAAGAGATAAAACAGTGCTATGGTAAAAATGATTATATTCCAGATGATCATGTAAAGGAATTTGTAAAAGAGTGGGCAAATAAAAATAAGTTAAAACTGAATATTTGGAGGTGTGGAAATGGATAAATACAAAAGTACAGAAACCTATGTGATGAATGAACTTAAGCAGGCGCATACACGCATTGAACAGCTTGAAAATAATCTTGATGAAGTGTTAAAAAAACTGAGAGCAGCTGAATGTCAGGTTATTAATAACAATGAATATATTATCGAGCTTGAAGGCAGATTAGGCATAGAAGGCGATGTTTAAATACAACATTTACATAGAAAGTGAGGTAATTGTACTCCCCTTGGTTATTTATGCAGAAACAAGGGAAACAGCCTATAAAAAGGCAGTAAAACAGTTTAGAAAGATATTTAAAAAGAAGAAAATTACAAGAGTTACTATCCACAAAGATCATTATTATTTTGGTGGATTTGAATATTAAAAAAAGAAAGGTTGAGAGAAAATGAAAAGCATTAAAGAAAACAGTAAAACATTATTATTAATTGTAGGAGGGGTTATTTCGGTAATTATATGCTGCTTTATCTGGATACAGACTACAGCGAATACAGCAATAGGATATGAGGAAAAAGTATCGAAAACTTTATCAGATATAAATGTTCAAGAAAAGCGAAGAATCGATCTTGTTTATAATCTTGCTGACTGTGTCAAAAATTATGATCAGCACGAAGCTGAAACACTAAAGGAAATAGCCGAAACACGGAGCAACACTGATGAAATTGAGAATGTAAATACAATGATTAAAGCAACAGCTGAGGCATACCCGGATTTAAAAGCTGATAAAAATTATCAACAGTTTATGACCGAATTGTCAACAACAGAGAATTTAATAGCACAGCATAGAAAAAATCACAATTCATCTGTTGAGTCATATAACCGTTATGTAAAGAAATTCCCGCAAAGATTTTTTTTATCGCTAGTGGGATATGAAAAAAAAGAATTTAAATATTTAGAATACAGTGCTTCAAGTGATGCTCCGCAAGATTTATTCGGTGAATAAAATGAAATGGGACAAGAAAGCATTTTCCATTATTAATGGTATAGAGATAAAGGCCAGAGAATTGATTTTCTGTATCACAATACTAGCTGTAATGATTTTTGTCGGTTTGTTAATAAACGGAGCAATGGAGCAATCAAAAATAGATAAAGATGATCAGTATTTAAGTGCTTTGAAAGTAACAGATAAAGAAATGTTTGAATATGGTATCAATACCAATGTTGGGGATGCATTTGCATATTCTACATTAGAAGCTGTTGATACTGTTACATATCCGGAAATTGGTGACAAATATATGTACATCGAAAAAGTAGAACAACATTACACTATGCATACTAGAACGGTTTGTAGTGGGAGCGGCAAAAACAGAACATGTATAACCGAAACATATTGGACGTGGGATACTGTAAGCCGGGAATCTAAACATAGTAAAAAAATTAAATTTTATGATCATGTGTTTCCTTATAATAAGATAGATATGCCTGAAAGCAGGTATTTAAAGACAATTCATGAATCTGGAACAATAAGATATAAATATTATATTTTAAAGACAAAGTATAAAGGTACCATTTTTACTTCATTCAAAAATAATACAATCGAAGATAATTCAAAATTTTATAAAAATAAAAAAATAAATGATGCTGTAGAAAGTTTAACCAGTGAAGACACATCATTAGTCATATTTAGAATAATTTGGACAATTTTAACGATAGGTTCAGTGATTGGATTCATAGTAGCAGATAATAAATGGCTTGATTGAAAAGGAGTAGCAAAATGAAGATAACTTATGAAGAATTTAATGATCTGCAAAGACTGCAGAAAATAAGGGATTATGCTCAGGAAATCTTTAATACATTAATTTGTTTAGGATACATCGCTGAAAATAAGCACAGTAAAAAAATTACGGCAATGACAACTGAAATTAAAGCAATTGAAGATGATGCAGTTGAAAATATTAGAAAAATGATTGAAGGAGAATAACAACAATTAATGAAAAAAATATTTTTAACAATAGCTGCTACTGAGCTGATGCTGTTCTTAATAAAACCGCAATCTAAATTAGCATTAGTGTTAGCCTTCTTTTATGGATTCTTAGCATTTTTAGAGGATAGAAAATCATAAAAACTATTTTAATAAAAAAATCTCTCTAATCCGTTGGTACATATGGGATTAGAGAGAAAATATAAATGCAATATAATATTTAGGTTATATTGCACCAAAGGGGTGATAAATTGGCAAGACGAATAAAGCATTTTGGCGGTCAGCATGAAACCTTACCAATAAAAGACAAAAAGCAGCTTGATGAATTTATGTTCAATCTTTTAAGAAAAAGAGACAAAGCAAAAACGCCAATCAAAAAATACCAAGCTGATCGTAACTGGATGATGTGCATGTTAGGCTTTAATACAGCTTTCAGAGCCGAAGATTTACTTCAGCTAAGGGTAATAGACGTAAAAAAAGGATACGTGCATATAAAGGAAAATAAGACCGCTAAGATGCAAAATTTTAAGATGAATAAGAAACTGCATAATGATGTTCTGGATTACATAAATAGAAACAATCTAACAGACTACGATTATTTGTTTCTTGGACAAAAGAAGGTTCAGAACGGTAAGAAATACGTTTATCCTATAACGCGACAGCGTGCACATAAAATTGTATCTAGAAATGCGAAGGAAGTGGGCATCGATTTTACTTTTGGTATGCACAGTTTAAGAAAAACATTCGGATATCAGTATTATGCCAATGGTGGTAATCTTCTAACTCTTATGAAGATGTATAACCACGATGAACCCAATGTAACACTCCTGTATATTTGTTGGGGTAAAGAAGATGCGGAAAATGATAGAGAAGCAGTTTACTTAGGAGGCGTACATAAATGATAGTAAGTGATTTTTGGTTAGGTGTAATCCTGACCATCGCAGCAGAAGCAATAATAACGATTTTAATTATTGATTATTTAGGACAGAAAGAAAAGGATGATGAAAATGACCGCTAAAGAAATGTTTGAAGCATTAGGATATACATATTATAAAAGTAACAATATGATTCTTTATGAAATAAGTGAAATAAACTACTTGAAGATGAATATGAGCTTGTAAAACAATATATCGAACAGTTGGAACAAGCATTAGATAAAGCGTGTGAAGAATTAGAAGTATTTGACATGACATTTAACGATGGTGATTTTGTTGATATAAAAAATAAAGAACAGTGGAAAGAGTGGACTTTACAAAATAGAAAGTAACACCCTGAAAGTGCGATTTTACGTAAATCGGGGTCACGGTAACTTTTTTTGAATAAATAATAATGAATAATCGGCTAAGAGTCTTGCTGGTTATAGAGTTTAAACGATTTATGTACTCTAACAAAAAAATTGACACTCTTAGGGATTATGTAACTTTTTTATAAGAGATTGGAGGAGTGTGTTAGTGAAAATTTTGGATGCATGTTGTGGCTCAAAAATGTTCTATTTCGATAAGACTAATCCTAATGTTACATTTATGGATATACGCAGATACAGTGACATTTTGTGCGATGGTAGAAAATTAGAAATTAAGCCAGATATAATTGGAGACTTTAGAAATATGCAATTTTCTAATGATGAATTTGACTTAGTTGTATTTGATCCACCGCATTTAATAAAAGCCGGTAAAAATTCATGGTTGGCTAAAAAATATGGATTGCTGGATTTTGCTAGTTGGCAAGATGATTTATCTAGAGGTTTTAATGAATGCATGAGAGTTTTAAAACCGTGCGGTACATTGATTTTTAAATGGAATGAAGAACAAGTAAAACTTAGTGAAGTATTGAAGTGTTTTAATCAAAAACCGTTATTTGGAAATAAGCGTTCTAAAACACACTGGTTGGTATTTGTTAAAAATGAGGTGAATAAAGATGAGTAATAAATTAAGACTGCAAATTACAGAAAAATATAGAAGAAATGTATTTATAAATGTAGTTGTTCCAGAAGGTAAATTATATGAATTTGATTGTATTTTAGATAAATATGAAAATTCATACAATGATTACCAAACATTGATTGAAGAATTATCTGATGAAGGTTTTAAAGTATTATTTGTTGATGATAACAAAATATTTGAATTTGAAGAAACACATGATATTGACTACTCATTCATCAACGAAGAGGTAAAAGAAAATGCCAAATAAGAATGAGCAAGATTGGAAATTTGACAAAAAGAAAGCTAGTAAAGCGCTGCAAGAATTGTCTTGTCATGTCAATCCTTTTAGAGATGAAAATGTAGCAGAGTTAGTTAGAGTTATTTCTTATTGTATGAGTTTAGAAAAAGCGCTAGATAAAGCGTGTGAGCGATTAGAAGATTTATCTTATGTAAAAGGCGTTGGACAAGTAGGCATGAACTTTAAGGAATGGAAAGAGTGGTTGAAAGAAAATGCTTAATAAAGAAGAATGTGAAATAGCATTAGAAAATGCAGTAGATGCAGGAGTTATTACAAAGGATTGGAAAATATTAAACCAATTAATCGAAGAACATTTTGTACAAAAAGAAAATACAGAAGAATATAAACATTTTAAGCTACATAGTGATAGCACTTTAAAAAATCAAACTAAGAAAGAATTAATAGACTACATTAAGATGCTATATCATAATTGGGGCGTTACTGATGAGCAATTAAAAAGAGTTATTGATAAAGCAAAAGAATTAAGTGATTCGAATGATGAACTAAGAGGACAATTATATTTTTGTGAGCCTTACAAGTTCGAAGATTTAAAGCCTAATATGTGGGTTTATGATGGTATTGAAAAACTTATTTGCCAAATTGGATTGATTAGCAAAAATGCAATTCATAGAGAATACGTTGATGGCACAATATCCGATAGTCCATTCGAAGAAAACCGCTTCTTTCCAGTGCAATGCGCTAATTTAATTAAAATGGAAGTGAAAGAAGATGACGTCTAAACAAATAGCATTAATATTTTTCCTAATAATGCTTATTGCGTTTATTTTGTCGCTCGTTTTGGGAATTAGATATTTATTTAAGGAATGGAGGAAATAGCATGGAATTTAACACAAACCAAATTAATGTCATGCTCGATGCGCTGGAGCATTACGGGAACAACCCGCAAGTTGATATGGCCATCGAGGAAATGAGCGAACTTACAAAAGAACTGCTTAAAAACCGCAGAGGTAAAGAGAATAGAAGTGATATAGCTATGGAAATGGCAGATGTCTACATAATGCTTGAACAGCTTAAATTTATTTTCGGTATCGATGAAACTGAACTAAAGGTCAATGCTGAATTAAAGATACAGAGATTAAAAAACAGGATCGGTGGTAATGATGGAGACTAAAGTTAGACAAAGCAATTACATAACAATTTTAGGATGGATGGTCTCAGATCTAAAGTTAAGAGGCAACGCACTGCTTACTTATGCGATTATTTACGGTTTTTCTCAAAATGGTGATGATTCGTATACTGGAAGTCGTCAATATCTTGCTGAATGGACTAATTCTACAGTCCAAAATGTATCAAGATGCTTAAAAAAACTATTGGAAGATGGACTTATAATAAAAAAAGAAAATGTTATAAATGGAGTAAAATTTTGTGAATATAAGGCTGTTGTTCCTGAGTTGCTACCAGTAACAAAATGTTCCGGGGGTAGTAACAAAATGTTCCCTAATAATATAGAATATAATACTAGTAATATATATAGTGCAAAATTTGATAAAAATGATGCATTTAAAAGATTCTGGAGTGTATATCCAAGACATACAAACAAGAAAAAAGCATTTGATGTTTTTGTTAAAAAATGTACCGATGAAACTGTACTGCAAAAGATGTTAAGCGCAGTTATTGATTATAAAGAGACAGAACAGTGGCAGAATGAAAGATTTATACCTCACGCTTCCACATGGCTTAACGGCGAAAGATGGGAAGATGAAATCAGCACAGTTTCTAAAAACAATACAAATGATGATAATGAATGGATGAGCGGATATGAATAATTATCAAGCTGATCTAATCGGTATGTTTCTTGTTAAACCGCAGCTTCTGGATTTAACTATTCTAAAACCGTCATATTTCGATAAGAAGCATCGCGATATATTTACTGCTATAAAAAAGTCGTATAAGGAAAATAAAACTATTATTTTAGAGGATATCCTAGCAGTAAAGGGAATTGATGTTGATCTTGTTATTGCCTGTTCTACAAGTACCGCAACAACTGCTCTATTTGAACAGTATCAGGATTACGCGATTAAGGAGTATAAAAAGAAAGCCTTATTAGCAACTGCTAAAAAGCTCCAGAATGATGAAATTACAATTGATGAATTTTACAAGGATACAAACAATTTTGCATCTTTAGGGTCTTATTCATCGACGAGGCTTACTAAAGAACTGTTAAAAGGTTCTATCACTAAACACAAGAATAATATCAAATTTACTAGATTTACAATTTTGGAAAAGAAACTAAATCTAAAAGAGAATGATTTTGTTATACTTGCCGGTGCTACCGGTGTAGGTAAATCAGGTATAGCTATAAATCTATTAGATGATCTGTCTCACAATTATCCTTGTGTATATTTCAATTTCGAAATGGTAGAAGAGGAGCTGTATCAAAGGCTTATTTCAATTAATTCAAAATTAAATCAAAAAATGTTAGAGAGTTATGAAACATTGCCACAAAAAAATATGAGCGTTGTTAATGATGCAATTGATGATATTTCAAAAAGACATATTGATATTATCAATCATTCATCAACATTGGATAAATTAAGATCGTTTATTATGAGCTACAAAAGCGATAAGCATTTTATAGTGTTTGTGGACCATGTAGGGCTTATTGGTGTACGTGCTAAAAACAGTTATGAAAAAATGACAGAAGTAGCCAAGGAGTTAAGAAAAATGAGCTTGGATAACAATTGTACGATTATTGGACTTTGCCAATTAAACAGGGAAGCAACTAAAAATGCAAAACAGCCTAATTTATCAATGTTAAGAGATTCGGGTGAGCTGGAACAAAGTGCAAGCAAGGTTATATTTGTCTGGAAGAACGAAAAAGACTGCGCAGAAGATTATTATCTGGTAATCGAAAAAAACAGAAGCGGTCCTAAATCAATCATTCCAATAGGCTACAACAAAGAAAATCAAATTGCTTATGAATTAAGCAATAAGAGAGATTTAAGGACATAGGAGGATTTAGAAAATGAACAAAAGCGAGAAGCAATATAAAGATGAAATTATAGATAAAAATAGCATTTTTGATGAATTACTTGTACAAGATGATAAAACACATCTTTTTATAGTAAGAACATCAAACCGAGGTACTGTTATTGACCCAGGTGAAATAACCGTAAATTTAATTAAGGATGCAATAAAAAAAGATGATTATATCTTTATAAAAAGAACAGAAATTTAACAAAAACTATTTTGATTAAAAAATCTCTCTAATCGCTTATGTAGCAAGGGATTAGAGAGAAAATATAAATGCAATATAACATCTTGGATATATTGCGCGTTTAAGGAGCAGAATAATGGAAAATCTAAATAGTGCTGAAAAAATTTCGAAAGGAATTGAGTTGGTGGGTGAAGGAGTATTAGAAACATTTCAAAACGCAATTAACCTTTTTTGTGATGCTCTTTCTAATTTTGTTGATCGTGTTAATATGATAAATAAAGTCAATCATAAGAAACCGAGATTACCGAGAAAAACAAAAAAGAAATACAAGAAATTAGGAATTTATGAAGATTGGAAATATGTAAATAAAAATAATAATTTGAGTAAATAGCATAAATGTAGATAAAGATGACTGAAATATCATTTTAGAGGAAAGAAGATAATAGCTATTATATAATGTTTTAAACAGCACGAGGAGGGAAGTAAATTGAATAATTATATTTCTGATAAAGAATTAGGAAAGTATATTGGAATGTATGAGAAAGCATTAAATCATTATTTTAAAGATTATCCTAAACAGCCATCAATTTACAGTCATGAACGACAGGAGTACAGTGGATTGGATATAAATACATATATCTATATTGCAGATAATTATGAAACATTAAAGGAGAGGCTTAATGGAAGAAAATGAAGTAACAAAAGCAGATATTAAACAGTTTATCAGAGATGTAACATCATGCGGTTATTACAACCGTAAAATCATATCTTTAACTAATCAGTTAGAAGCAATACATGTTCAGCTTGTAGGGGTAAAATCAATAGTGCCGAAAGAGTATCATGTTGAGAATAAAATACCGTTCAGTATGCAGGGAATAAATTCTTTACTCATTGATGAAGAAAAATTAATATTAGAACGTGATAAATATATTCGTAAGATAAATGAGGTAAGAATACTGTTCGATCAGTTGCCTATTAACATTCAAATCATGATGGTAGAACTGTATGTTTGTGGTTACAATCATACAAAGGTAGCTAACCGTTATAACTTTGCTAGACAGTATTTATATAAACTTATTAATAAATCAGTAAAAAAAGTTTTAAAAAAATAAAAGAGGTGACAATGTAACCTGCTTTTATGTGTTATTATGGTATTGTGGAAATTTTGAAAGAACACCACAATCAACAGTTAATCAACACTTTGTCAGGAAGAAACTCGAAAGGGTTTCTTTTTGTTTTATTCGAAAGGGGAGTTATATGTACCATGCAGGATTAGGAAAATTTGTTAATGACAATTATATAAAGAAGATAACTACAAAAAATAAAATTAATAAAAATATTATATTTGGTTATGTGAAAGACAACATATACTATGAATTAAATGAAATTGTTGAAGACATTGATGCGTATATCAATAAATTAGAAACGGAAGGATGTGTTGTTTACTTTGTCAAAAAAAAGAAGATCTCTAGAAGAAATCCAAACACTGGTCAACAAAGGGAATGAACATGCATTCTACGTATCAAGAGAGTGGAAGGACGTAAGAAAAGAAGTATTAAACAGAGACAATAATGAATGTCAAAGGTGTAAAGGAAAATTCGTTGTTGATCATCATCCAATCAAAAAGGTATGTGTAACAAAAGCAAGGTATGTACATCATATAAAACCCATGAAAGATTATTTTAGTTATGCGCTAGATATGGATAATCTTGTCAGCTTGTGCTTCAGTTGTCATGAAATTGTTGAAGGAAGGTCAGGGAAGTGGAAGAAACCATCAAAGAAAAGATTAACCGAAGAAAAGTGGTAAGCCCCCCGGTGAATTCTCGAATGCTGCACTTAAATGGAGAACGGGTATGTGGCTATAACTAAGTAAGAATATCTTCGCGTATGTGATAGACGGTATTGAGCTGAAATAATTGAAAGGGGTGATAGCATGAAAAAAAGCGAAGTTAAAGAAGATTTAATCGATCAGCTGATTGCCAAAGGGAAACACCAGTCTTTTTATACCGATCTGGTTGATGATTATATGAAATACTGGGATTTAAAAAGGAAACTTCAAAAAGATATTCGAGATAAAGGACTACGCTATGAAGTCACATCGGGTAATGGTTTTGTCAGCGAAAAGCCTAATGAATCCATACAGAATATCATGAAGGTAACATCGACAATGCTTAAAATACTGCAGGATTTAGGGCTTCAAAACCCGGAGACAAAGGAAGATGATGCAGATGATTATATCTAGTGATATTAAGTGATCATATGTAAAGAAATCAATGATTATCTCGACTGGTGTAACAGGAATCCTGACAAGATAAATAAGCAGCGAAAAATGCTGATTAAGAATATTGTCAAGCCAACATTAGCTAGAAATGATGTGTTTTTTGATGAAGAAATGTATAAAAAATGCATTAAATACTGTGAAAAAAACTATTATAAACTGTTTCAGTATCAAAAGTTTGTATATGCTTTTGTTTTTATGTATGTAGATGATATTCCATTATTTCCAACCTTTATTATTCTGATGGGACGGGGAAATGGTAAAGACGGCTTTATGATGCCGTTAATGAATTTTCTGCAAACCCCAGTATATAATATTAAAAATTATCACATTGATATTATTGCTAACAATGAGAATCAGGCTAAAGATAGTTTTAATGTCGTATATGAAATGCTTGAAACACATTGGAACAAGTTCAAAGGTAAATTCTATAAATCAAGAGAAAAAATTCTTAATTTAGTTACACGCAGTGAGCTTAGATTTAATACATCTAATGCGAAAACAAAAGATGGAAAAAAATCAGGAGCTTTGCTCTACAATGAATATCATGCATATGAAAACTATGATCAGATAAATGTTTTTGCTTCACAGCTGGGTAAAATAAAACATGCAAGAAAATTTATTATCACTACACAAGGCTATGTTCGTGACGGTCCGTTGGATGAACTGCTATCACTGTGTAATGAAATATTAAGGACGGGGAATAACGAACTTGGTTATTTTCCTTTTTTATGCTGCATTGATGATATTAAAGAAGTTGAAATTCCTGGATGCTGGATAAAAGCAAACCCATCAATTGACTATATGCCGGCTTTGAAAAATCAGATTCACTATGATTATCTTGAAATGAAAAAACTGCCATCAAAACGAGCTGAATTTATTACGAAACGTATGAATCTTCCTGCTCGCAATGATGATGTACAGGTAGCATCCTGGGAAAATATTCTAAGTGCATGTTATTCAGATGTTGAATTGAAGATTCCTAAAGAAATGCCGGATATGGCAGGCAGAGACTGTATCATCGGAATTGATTATGCTGATATTCGAGACTTTGCCAGTTCAGGAATTCTTTTCAAGATTGATGGCGAATATATTTGGCGTCAGCATACCTGGTGCTGTAAAAATAGTCCGTATTTTGAAAACATCAAATTTCCGTTAATCAACAATTTAGGTATTCCAAGTTATACGGATTACGAAATTGTTGATGATACAAGTTTATCAATACCTGACATCGTTAAATGGTGCATGGAAGCGATGAAAAAGTACAATGTTAAAAAAATTGTCATGGACACGTATCGTTTTAAGCTGTTTCGAGAATGTTTTCAAACTGTTGGTATTAGCGAAGAAACAAAGAAAGATCCATATGGTATTGTAAGAATGATTCGAAACCTGGGCTCTATAAACGTATTAACAGCCCCAATAATTGAAAAAGCATTTTCAGATAACAGGATAAACTTTGGTGATAGTGCGATTATGCGCTGGTACACTAATAATACATCTGTAACTATCGATAAATATGGAAATAAGGCATATGGGAAAATTGAGCCTAAACTAAGGAAAAATGACGGTTTCATGTCATTTGTGGTTGCTATGAGTGCGGAAAATTTATTAGATGAAGTTGTTATATACGTCTAAAGGAGGTGATTAAGATAGCTTTTAACTTTAGAATTAAAAAGAAAGATAATGAGGGGAATATTGTTGATTTCTACATTGACATGATTGCCACAAAGAATTACCTGACAAACTTAGCCTTAGAAATAGGGTACAATAAGATTGCAGATTTAATTTCAAAATGTCATTTTGATGTAATATCCGATGATCATGATGCATCTGTGACTGATTATGTATTAAATGTGCGCCCAAATCCCAATGAATTTGCAACTGATTTTTGGAAACAGGTTGTCTTGAAGATGTGCAGTGATAGCGATGGATGCCTAGTGGTTCAGTTAAGTGACAGCAGTATATATCGGGCAACTAACTTCACCGAAGATAATAGTGTAACCTGTGCACGAAATTATACTAATGTTACAATTGAATCTGGAGGCAAGACGATGAATTTAAATCGTACTTTCACAAGCGAAGATGCGGTCTTATTCAAATATAAAAATGACAGGTTATTACGTCTTTTGAGAAAAGTAAGTGAAGAAAATGAGATTGGTTGGACAGCTGCAATCAAAGGCGTTAAAAGTAAACTGCCTAAATATAAGTTAACTCTTCCTGGTGGCGGAACTTTAATTGACCGTGAAACTGGTAAACCTATGACAGGAAATGAGTATTCTGAAAAAGTCAAAAAAGAATTAACTAGTGATGATTTACGCGTAATTATTCAAAGCAATGGGATTGATATTAGTGCTATTGATTCTAAATGTACTTTAACTTCTCAAGATATTAAGGCATTAAAAGATGAAGTATTTACTAATACAGCGATTGCCTTGGGGATACCGAAGAGTGTTTTTTATGGTGAAGTAACAGAAAAAAGCGATGCAAACAATGAATTTATTACATATGCTGCCAGTCCTATCATCGAGGAATTGAATGACGGGATGAATCACTGCTGGGTCGGTCAGGATGCATATGTTAGAGGTGATCGCATTTTGGTCAATACATTATGCATTAAACATATCGATGTTATCGAGAATGCTGGAAACTTAGATAAGCTGTATTCGAACGGTTGGTGCCACAATGATATCTTGAAATTATTGAACCAGCCGGTCATTGATGAACCATGGGCATGGGAAAGAAGATTTACTAAAAACTATAGTACTGATTTGAAAGGGGGTGAAAAATGACGATGAGAAATAATGAATGCAAAAAATTTTATGAATTCAGCAGGATTAATGAAGAGGAAACTGAGCTATATATATTTGGTGATATAACATCATGGAAATGGGAAGATAGTGATGTGGGAGCGTTTAACTTTGCAAAAGAACTGTCAGAAATTGATACTAATTTAAGAGTCCGGATCAATTCTTATGGTGGGGAGGTAGCTGAAGGGTTAGCAATATATTCACTTTTAAAGACTTTTAAGCATAAAGTCACAACTGTATGTGATGGTTTTGCATGTTCAGCGGCATCAGTTATTTTTATGGCAGGTGAAACAAGAATTATGACCAATGCTTCACTGCTGTTGATTCATAATGCATGGAGTTATGCCAGCGGTGATGCTAATGCGTTAAGAAAACAGGCAGATGATTTAGAAAAAATTACTCGACCATCGATTGAAATTTATAAAGAAGTTTCAAATCTGGATGAAGATACGATTCAAAAAATGATGGATGAGGAAACCTGGATTACTCAGGATGAAGCACTTGAGTGGGGGTTTGCAACTGATATTCAAAAAAATGCTGTAAACCAAAGTATCAATGCTCAATATCATTTAGGACATGAAATTATGCGCAATAAAGAGCTTGCAAGAGAAAATAGAAAATTAAAAGAGGCATTATCAAAGTTTGAGGATAAAAAGTCAAATGGTTGGGATGCCTTTTTTGATACAAAAAACTAAAAAGAAAAGAGGTATATTATGAAATTTAATAAAATCAATAGTGCAACAATTAATAAAGCAAAAGAAATTTTAGAAAAAGCAGAAGATAAATCCAGTGCTATTGTAGAGGTTGCGGAAATGTTGATAGGTGACCGGTATGAGGAACTGATTAAAGAAGTTGTTGCTGAAGCAAATAATGCTAACGCAAACAATGCTGCAAATGCTAAATTAGGTTTAAGAACACTATCAAACGAAGAAAATAAGTTTTACGATCTGCTAAAGAATGATGTTAAGCAGGCAATCACAGGGAGCCAAATTGATTTGATTCCTAATACGATTGTTGATAACACATTGGCAGATATTAAAAAACAATCTGACTTGTTATCATTATGCACATTTGCACCTGCCGATGTGAAAAAATGGTTAGTAGCCTCAAAATCAGGTACATTTGCATGGGGTGAATTGACCGGTGCGGTTGCGAGTGAGTTAGGAGCAACATTTACATCATTAAATATCGAATTAGGAAAATTAACTGCATATTTAGTTATCCCTAAAGCAATTCGTGATTTAGCAAATCCTTTTGTCGATAAATATTTTAATGCTATTTTAGGAGATGTCATGCATGACGGTTTAGAGTATGCTTTTTTGCAAGGTGACGGTAAAACTTCACCAATCGGTGTATTCAAACAAATTGAAAAATCAAATGAAGATGGTACACGTAAGGATAAAACAAAACATGCGACATTAACCGGTTTTTCACCTAAACAAATGGCCCCGGTTAAACAGCAGTTATGTCATAAAGGCTTAAGAACAATTCCAGGACTTGCATTAGTCTGTAACCCAATGGATGAATTTGGCTATATTGATCCAGCGCTATATGCACAGACATATGCTGGTAATTATGTGATGTGTTCAATTGATAAAATCAGAAAGATTCCTACAGCAAACTGTCCTCAAGGGGCTGCTGGTTTTTTAATTGACAGCCCAGACTACTATACTATGGGAATTTCAGGTGTCAGCATTAAAGAATACGATCAGACAAAAGCTCTTGATGATGCAGATGTTGTAATTGGAAAATGCTACGGCAACGGTAGAGCAGTAGATGATGATGTATGCTATTATTTTGACCCTACTAAACTTGAAGAATTTGTTCCAAAATTTTTTCAAGTGAATAACCCTGCTGCAGCTAGTGAGTAAAAATGAAATTTCGTTTAGATGACAAAACTTTAGAGCAGCTTATAGATGAAATGAGGGATGGGTTTCAAATCCCTCATTTTTATAAAGATTCATCATTGAAGATGGATTTTAATGAAGCTGACGGATATTTTTATTCGCTTTGCCCTGATGTTGATTACGATACTGATCTAATAGCCAGAGGACTGTTGAAGAATTATGTGCTGTATGCGTATTATAAGCGTATTGATGAATTTAAAATAAACTATGCATCAAGCATTTTAGAATGGCAGTTTTCAAAATTTAAAGGAGTTGTTGAAGATGAAGAACAGGATTCAACTACCGGTTTACAATGATGGAGTAGCCAAAATATATCGTATTTGTGAAAATGATGATATTCAGGCGACTAAGTATCTAAAATATACTGGAATGTGTGTATGTTTTTGTGAATTGAGTATCAGCGATAAACTGAGAAGCAGTATAGAAGCTAATGGAATAGATATTACTTCAAAAATAAGACTGCCGTATATGAAGAAATTAATTGATTCAAACTGCGTACTTAAGATTGATGGTGGATATCAGAAAGTATACAATGTATTTCATTATAAAGATAGCAATGGTTTTAAACATAGTGATATTACTTTGACAAACTGGGAGGATCATTATGAAGAAAGATGAATTAATAGAACTTCTTAAATCTCTTGGGATTGCTGTTAATGAAGGTGAGTCGTCTATTGCCAACTCTAAAGTGTATCCAAGGATAGTTTTTTGGGACTATATCTGGGAAGATAAAGTAGCAAGTGACGAAACATATTCCACAGTAGAAACATATCAGATATCTTTTTTTGCTCGGGAGCCAAGAAATCCGGCGTTATTAAAATTAAAAGACAGATTGAGAGAATATGGAATTCATCCGATTATACAGCATGAATATATTGCAGATACAGGGAAAGATAAAAAATATTATCATTCCTTTTTTAATCTGGAAGTTACAGTTGAAAATGAATGATGAATTTGATGGTTTCTTGGATTTGAACAAGTGTCTAGAAGATTATATAAAGCTTTCAGATCCGCAAAGTATGCTTGATGAAGAGGAAAAAATTGCACAGAATTTTGTCAATGACCTAAAAAAACTGCCAAGGCCCAGATCGAAAATATCAAAAGCAGGATATACTCACCTTATTGATACATTTACGTATAGACGGACGAAAGGTGATATTGCAGTGGGATGGGGAAAATATTATGGAAGAATGGTCGAGGATGGTTCTGTTCAAATGAAAAAAGGTGGAACACCACATCTAGTACCGACATGGAATAGAAATTCAGATAAATATATCAGTGATTTTAAAAAGAGAAACAATTTGATTTAGATAAGGAGGAAGAATAAGAATGACAAACAAAGTAAAGAAACCACCTGTTAAGGAAACAGTCGGTGGATTAAGATACTGTTTTAATATACCAGATGAAGAAAGTGCTGATTTCACACCAAATTATGATACAGAAGTTATAACTTCTAATGTGGTAAAAAATGTTTCAGTCACAGAAAATGGCGATACGGTTGAAGTTAAAGCATCGGGAGCTGTTTATGATTCTGTGACCGATGTCACATCAATCGAAATAGCGGTTGAAGTTGTTGCTTTTCCAGCAGAAGATATTGCAAAGATGCGCGGTGATAAAATAAGCTCTAATGGACTTATTTCAAGTGGTGCACCAAATGACAGACCATTTTTTGCATTTGGGAAAACGGTAAAATTACGTAGTGGAGAAAAAAGATTTCAATGGTATCCAAAATGTAAATTAACAAGTAATACTGATGATATTGCAACTAAAGAGGATTCTTTTTCTGAGCAGAACGATACCTTAACAATTAAAGCATATCCCTTTGATGAAGATGGAAATATTGTAAATGAGGTAAATACTACGGTAAAAGCAATAGAGGGATTAACAGAAGATTTATTCTTTAGTAAACCAATATTAAATGATAAAGATCTTCAAAGTGTTGTGAACAAAGAGTAGGTATAGTATATGGATGAACAAGATATTCGCTTGGAAAATGGTGAACTTTTGAGTGTTAAAGTTAATTTTTTAACTCTATATTTAATCAAGAAAACAGGGATTGATAAATTACAAAAAAAATTAAAAACAGCAAAAAAAGAAGCAATAGAAGATTTAAATATTGAAATCGCAGCAAAAATGATTTATGTCATTTTGCGTTCAAATGGTAAAAAAGTTGATGAGGAGGAAGCAATGATGCTCGTTCCCATTGATGCCGGTGAAATAGAAAAATTATTTATTGAATTCAAAAATAAGATGGAAAAGCTGAAAAAAAAAGAGGATATGAAGATGTAGAGGATGAAGATATAGGAGAAATGAATTTTGAAGAAAATCTTTACTTTGCATTAAAAATTCTAAATATGACTGAAGAGGAGTTCTGGAATATGTCTCCTTTTTTGTTTGATGAATTATTGAGCATACATCTTCGTATAGAAAGGAGTAAAGTTAAAAATGGCAGATGATTTAAAAAAAGTAGGTCTAGTATTCAAGGCTGATGGAACAGCAGATTTTGCAAAATCATTAAAAACTATTAACTCCTTAACTCAGGAAAATTACTCTTCTTTTAAACTGGCAAAAAGTCAGTGGGACAGTTCTACTAAGTCAATGGACAAGCTGAGAGATACTCAAAGATATCTGTCAAGTCAAACCGATGCTTATACAGCAAAAGTTGATACCTTGAAAGAAGAACTAAAAAATCTTGAAAACGCTGAAAACCGTAACGAAAAAGCAATTTCTGATAAGAAAAATGCTTTAAATAATGCACAGGTCACTTTAAATAACTATAAAAAAGGGCTTGATGAAGTAAACGGAAAATTAAAAAGCGGTTCAGCACAGATTGAAGAATATGCAAAGAAAATAGAAAACTTCGGCAGCAAAACAAAGGAAGTAGGCGGTTCTCTCAGTAAGAACATTACTGCCCCAATAGCTGCTGCAGGAACTGTTGCATATGCAGCATGGATGTCAGTGGATGAAGCATACGATAACATTGCTGTAGGAACTGGCGCAACAGGTGATGCGTTATCTAAACTACAAGAAAGTTTTGATAATGTTTTTGCTAAAGCTCCATTCGATGCAATGGATATTTCAAACTCACTGGCTGATCTTAATACACGTTTTGGATTCACTGGCAAAGTATTAGAGGATGCAAGTGAAAAGTTTTTAAGATTTGCATCTGTAAACAAAACAGACGTATCGAACGCTGTAGCGCTTGTAAGCAGGGCAATGGGTGATGCTGGTATACCTGCTGAAGAATATACATCGGTTCTTGATGCTTTGACAACCGCTTCTCAGGCAAGTGGTATTTCAATTGATGCTTTAACTGGGAATATCACAAAATATGGAGCCCCAATGAGAGCACTTGGTTATACCACGGAGGAAAGCATTGCAATTTTTGCAAGCTGGGAAAAAGCCGGAGTAAATACCGAAATAGCATTCAGCGGTATGAAAAAGGCCATATCTAATTTCAGTGCTGAAGGGAAAGATGCGAAAGTTGAGTTTAAGAAAACATTAGAAGAAATAGCAAAATGTCCGGATATAGCAAGTGCAACGACAAAAGCAATAGAAGTTTTCGGAACTAAGGCCGGTCCAGATTTAGCTGATGCTATAAAAGGCGGCCGATTTGAGTTTGAAGAAATGCTTAAACTTGTTGAAAGTTCTAGTGGGCAGCTTGATGCAAGTTTTGAAGCAACTATGGATCCAGCAGATAAAGCTAAAGTTGCATTAAATAACCTTACTCTTGCCGGAGCGGCACTGGGAGATGTTATTCAAAGTGCCCTTGGGCCGGTGTTTGAATCTTTAGCAGATATTTTAAAAGATTTTACAGAATGGTTTAAAAATCTAAATCCGGAAATAAGACAGACAATTGTTTTTGTCGGTGGGATAATTGCTGCAGTTGGACCGCTTCTTGTTTTAATTGGTGCTTTGGCAGGACCGATTAGTACGGCTCTTGGATTATTCGCAAAATTTAAATTAGCATTATTTGGTACAGCAGAACAGGCGGGAATGATGGGAACGATGGTATCAGGGCTTACAGGACCTATCTTGGCGGTTATTGGTATAATTACTCTTGTGACAGCTGCATTAATCGACCTATATAACAATAATGAGGAATTCAGGAAAAATGTAAATGATATGATCAGTAACCTGATTGAGATTTTACAGACTTTGTGGAATTCTTTTTTATATCCTATATTAACAGCAGTAAAAGATGTGTTACTGGATATATGGAATAATGCGATACTTCCTGTTTGGGAAACAGTGAAAAACTGCATTGCTGACATAATAGCTAAACTTTCAGGACTAATTGAAGTGCTTACACCCGTTATCAACTTCATTATTCAGCTGCTTTCTGCATTATTAATTCCCGCGTTTTTGCTTTTAGCAAATACAATAGGAGCAGTTGTTTCAGAAGCTATTTCATTTTTTGGAGCACTGCTAAGCAATGTCAGCCAGGTTATTGGTGGAATCATTCAAGTAATCAGCGGAATAATTCAATTCATTACAGGAGTTTTCACTGGGAACTGGAAGCAGGCATGGAACGGCATTGTTAGTATTTTCAAAGGTATATTTGATGGAATCGTAGGCATTGCAAAAGCTCCGATAAATGGTGTTATATCTTTGGTAAATGGTGTTATTAGTGCTGTGAACGGTATGATAAAAGGATTGAATAAAATTTCGTTTGATATTCCGGACTGGGTGCCCGGAATAGGTGGCTCACATTTCGGGCTTGATCTAAAAACGATTGATAAAGTTGCTTATCTTGCAAAAGGCGGAAATCTGTTAAGTGGTACTGCTATTGTTGGTGAGGCAGGTCCCGAAATTCTGCAGCAGATGGGTAATAAAACACGTGTAACACCTTTGAGTGAATCTGGAGGAATTAATCAGGTTAATTTAATTGATTATAAACGAATGGCCGAGGTATTTTCATATGCGCTCACTAAATTGAAAATAAAAGTAGATAAGCGAGAGCTTGCTAAAGTAATCAGGGAGGTGTCTTAATCAAGTGAAGTATGAAGTCAAATATGTTGGAAACAACGAAACTGTTAACCTGATGAAGTCACCTTACCTTTGTAAAGATATTCAGACTTTATTTGAAAATGAACTAAAATATAATTCAACCAATTTCATATTCGATAGTAGAATCTATGTAAATAATTTTTATTTTGAAGGTACTGAAACCAACTTAAATATACAGATTATTGGTAAAAATAAGGCTGGACTTATAAATAAACTTGAGCATGTGTTCAATTACGACTGTAGCCTGTTGAAACCAGGTAAACTGTATGTAAATGATTATTATGCTTACTGCTATTTTATAAGCAGTTCACCAGAAAATTTTGATAGGTTTCTTACTTTTGAGTCAATAAGTTATAAAATTTTATTTTGCAGTAACTGGATAAAAGAGGAAAAATTTGATTTTATTGTTGATGATGATTTTGAAACTAAAACAGGTTTTAAATATCCATTCAGCTATCCTTTTTCTTATAAAGCTGTAAAGAGGGACAGATATATTAACAATAGTCATTTTTCGCCATGCAGAGCAAGCATAGTGTTTTATGGGCCGTGCACTAATCCTGAAATTAAAATATCCGGATTGATATATCGTGTAGAAGCTGAACTTCTTAAAAATGAGCGTATTGAGATTGATCCTTTTGAAAAGACAGTTATTAAATACACTGAGGACGGAACAAAACTTGACTACATGAATTACCGGTACAAAAAAACAAGTGTGTTTACTCCTATACCTGTAGGTTTGTGTCTATATGAAGCAAATTCTAAATTTTCATGTAGGGTTACGTTATATATGGAAAGAGGTACACCAGAGTGGAAATAATTCATGCAGAACTTATTGAAAATTATTATGGTGACCATAAGATAGAAAACTGGACAACATGGTTTAAAGAACTCAATATTATTACCAAGTTTGAAAAGGCTGAATTTCAAATAGCTAAAGATACTGCTTATGATAAAAATGATTTTGAAATACAGTTAAAGGTATCAGACTATATAGGCTATTCAATCAAAGAAAGTGACTGGATATATATTCCTGAAACTGAATTCGGAGGAAGAATAGAAAAGATTGATCACAGTGATGACGATCTTATAAAAGTATCCGGACCAAATTTTAGATATTTCCTTAACAAGTCTGTTATCTGGCCTAGGTTTAACAACGAATTGAATGCAAGAGAGGATTATTTAGTAATTGAAAATATAGAAGCCAACAAAGCACTAGACGAGCTGTTTAATAATGTGTATTTTAAATGCACTGCTGGCATTTTTAGAGTTTCTGACATAGATACAGAAATTAAAGTAAATGCGAAAGCCAGATATGAATATCTTTGTGATAAAGCTGTTTCTATGTTGGATGAAAAAGGTATGCGTTTAAAAGTTTCGCATTCCTATGAAACAGATACGGTACAATTAAAACTGGAAGCAATAAAAAAGAATAAGTATGATGAACTTTATAATTCAGATTTTAATATTGAGATAAATTCAAAAATTGATTCAACAAAAGCAGTCGATACTATTCTCGCATTGGGAAAAGGAGATTTACATGAACGGAAGCTTTTATTGATAAGTTACATAAAGAGTGAGGATAGATATATCGTGAGTACTCCACTTCATGATGGTGCTTTGGGTAGCGCGGATGCGAGTATGTATGTATATGATTATCCAAATTGTGAAAGTGATGAAGATCTGGCGGATAAAGCTATTGAAGAGTTTAAAAAAGAGCATGTAAAAGTAGAAGAAATTACTTTGAATGTCATAGATGCAAAAGTTGAATTAAATTTAGGTGATATCATAGGCGGAACGGACGAGATAACGGGTCTGCATATAGAAACAGAAATTACGCAAAAGATTTTAACTATTACAAACAGCGAAACTAAATATACATACAAGGTAGGTGATTAAATGTCACAAAAAGGAATAATTATAAACACTTCTGATTCTGGTCATGTAGACGCAAGTGATCATGCAATTTTGTTTAAAGCAATTTTTGGAGCGGGTGGTATTCTTAATGTTGGAAAAAAATTAGAAATTTCAAAAGTAAGCAATAATAAAATTCGCATATATGATGGCGTTTATATGATGTCCAATGGTGTGCCAATACGTATTGAAGAGTATGAAGATCTAACAGTTGCATCTGGCACATTAGGGTATAAAAGAAAAGATATTGTAGTAGCGGAATATATAAAAAATGGTTCAGGTGAAGGGAATGACATTGCAAGAATAAAAATTATTACAGGAGAATACTCTGTGACGTCTCCAACAGTACCAACTCTTATGAATTCATCAACTACACTTCAGGAATTGCTATACACATTGACAATTGAGGAAACGACAATGAATATTGATTCAAAAAGACCTTATATATTGAACGGTCTTAATAAAGCAGTGTTTTTTGAAGAATAAAGAAAGGAAAATTTGAATGAGTTTAAAAACAGTACAGGTAATTATTAACGGTGTCTCAACGACACTGAATTTAAACAGCCAGACTGGTAAATATGAAGCGACAGTAACAGCGCCGAATACTTCCAGTTTTAATCAACCAAACGGGTATTACAATGTAACAGTAAAAGCTACTGATAATGCAAATAATATTACTACAGTAGATGCTGATGATCCGACTTTGGGAACAAAACTTCGTCTGGTGGTTAAGGAAAGAACTGCACCTGTAATTACTCCAACCTATCCTAGTGCTAGTGCTACATTAATAAACAACAAGCCTACGATAACATGGAAAGTTACAGATGCAGACAGTGGGGTTAATCCGGACTCCATTAGTATTATTATTGACAGCGGTTCTAAGATTACATCCGGAATAACTAAAAATAAAGTAAGCGGCGGCTATGAGTGCTCTTATACTCCAGGAACTGCCTTAAATGATGGAAGTCATACAATTAGATTTGATGCGAGTGATAACGACGGCAATGCAGCAGTTCAAAAATCTGTATCGTTCAAGGTTGATACAGTACCGCCTACATTAAATATTGCAAGCCCTGCTGCGGGATTAATTACAAACAATCCTAAAGTGACATTAAGCGGTACTACAAATGATGCTACATCAAGTCCGGTAACAGTAACGGTCAAATTGAATTCTGGAAGCGCTGCAAATGTTACTGTAGAAAGCAATGGTTCTTTTACTAAGGAATTAACATTGGCCGAAGGTACAAACACTATTGTTATTACCGCACGCGACAGTGCCGGCAAAGAAACAGTTATTTCAAGAACAGTCACCCTTGATACCAAAGCACCCGTAATTACTGATGTAGTAATTACTCCTAACCCTGTTGACGGTGGTAAGACATTTACCATCACTGTAACGGTTACAGATGCTTAAATATGGCTGTAGAAAGAGTAATTGGAAAAACAGACAGTTTTGAAGTGATTTTTGACAGATTGAATGATAATAACTGGACGGTCAATGTACCGTCCAATATTATCGGTGAATATGTAATGGATCTGTATGCATATGATGAAGCTGGAAATCTTGGATTTTTAGCAACTGCGATGTTTACGGTTGATACGTCAAATTTGTGCTTTCATCTTTCAATCATCAAATACCGCTCTGAAATCTGTTTTGAAAGTGACTATATATGCACAGTCAAGGAGGTACTGCCATGTGTGATGAAATAGCTATGCTGAAAGGCGAAAAAAGAAAAATAAGACTGTATGTGCACAGCAGAAAAGGTGATGTCTTTGTAATAAGAAATGCATATGTAGAGATATTGCAATATGGTGAATTAATAAAGGCGATAGAATGTACGATTGATGAACATGATCTTACATTTATGCTTGCACTTGATGAAGCAGGAAGCTACAGCATGTCAGCAGTATATGAAATTGCTGATGAAATAATTAAAAATAAATTTAAAATTGAGGTGAGGTAAATGGCAAAGTACCGTATATATGATGTAACACTTTCTAAAAAAACTGTCGGTCCTGGCGAAAGATTAGTTGTTCAGGTTGATATAATCACATGGGACTGGATTAAGAAAAATTTAACCTGGGGAAGTCTTAAGGAACGTTTCAAATGGGGTGATCTGATTGGCAGTTAGCATCCCTACAAAGATTACAGTTCCGCCTGACCTGAATATGAGCGACCCGGGTGATATCGCAAAAGTATGGAGTGAAATTCAAACGATTATAACACAGTTTAACAATGTTATCGATGTGCTCAATGATTACAATGAAAAGCTGAATAAAGCGGTATATTATGACGAGAGTGTTGGATGATTTAAAAAACAGGAGGGAATATGGGTAAACTTATAGATTCAACTGGTAAAAAAATTTTGTTGGGAACTGTTTTATATAACGGTGATACAACAAGTAATTTTACTTTAAATGATGATTACATCAATTATGATTATATAGAAGTTGTGTGGCGTCCGCATCCTACTTTGGGGCAGTGTTCGGATACAATGATTCCATCTAAAGACAGTAAGCTGCATTTAGAACGCACACAATCCATAAACGGAGTTACTACTGTCTATCGCTGCCAAATGACTTTTAGTGGCAGAAACGTGACTCTTACAGGTCGTACACAGGTTATTAACGGAGCATCGGTTGATGCTGTGGAAGAACATATTTTAAGAGTAATTGGTTATTAGGACACTGAAGTATGTGTCTTTTTATATTGCCTCAGGATGGCATAAAAATCGTCTGGAAAGAAGGTAAAATATGGATTTAGGTTTTATTTCGAATTATTTTGTTCCGGTCGTAATGGCCGGATGTCTAGCAACCGGATATGTTGTTAAAAAATGGATAAAAGATGTTGATAATAAATGGATTCCTACAGTTGTGTTTTTCGAGGGTGCTGCATTAAACTGCATCGTATCCGGGAATGTAACAGTAGAAACAGTTGTAGCCGGTGCAGTATGCGGTTTAGCTAGTACCGGATTGCATCAGGCTTTTACTCGAGTAATTGAAAATAAAAAAGAGGAGTAAGTAGATCCTGATGCAAGAATTTTTAATGAGTACATGGTCTATTGTTTTAACTGCTGCAGTTGGTTATCTTGTAACTAATTCCAGAGACAGTAAGAAAAGTCGAAAAAAACTCGAAGAAAAAAGAGAGCAGGAGAAATTAGACCAGACTAAAAGACAAATTGTTATGGAAGAGGCACTATGTGCAATGTTGCATGAACGTATCGTGAGGTTTTGTGAGCGTTTGCTGATAATCGGTTATGTTACTGCTGATGATCTAAAGGAACTGGATTACCTTTATAACCCCTACAGGGCTTTAGGAGGTAATGGAACAGCAGAAAGATTATATAACAAAGTGCAGCAGCTTCCATTGAGAGTAGAAAACGGAGCGGAGTGATTCCGCTCTTTTAAATTAAATTCAGGAGGAAAAACAAAATGGAAATCAAACAAAATTTAGTCAATTCAGGTAAATACAGTATTAAATGTCCTTACGAAAGAACACCGCAGTTTTACGTTGTTCATAACACATATAATGATGCTCCAGCAAAAAATGAAGTTTCATATATGATTGGGAATAATAACAAAGTATCTTTTCACTATGCTGTTGATGATGTAGAAGTTGTTCAAGGACTATTAGAAAATCGTAGTGCATTTGCAAGCGGTGACGGTGGAAAAGGACAAGGAAATTTATACGGTATTCATGTAGAAATCTGTTATTCAAAATCAGGTGGCGATAGATTTAATAAAGCTGAACAAAATGCTGCTAAACTTATTGCAGATGGTTTAAAAGCACATGGTTGGGGTATTGATAAAGTTAAAAAACATCAGGATTTTGCGAATAAATACTGCCCACATAGAACATTAGATATGGGGTGGCAAAGGTTTTTAAATATGGTACAAGCAAATCTAGATGGAAATCAGACAGTAGTAACTCCAGCACCACAACCATCTCAACCCGATAATAGTGGATACTCAGCTGGTACATATGAGATTATTGCAAGTGATTTGATCGTTAGAAAAACTCCGGGTGGCAGTGCGGTTGGCCATGCGGGATTGACCACTGACGGAAAAAAACACGATAAAGATAATGATGGTGCGTTAGATCGTGGAACTAGAATCACAGTTAAAGAAATTTATCAAAATGGTAACGATATCTGGGGCAGATGCCCTAGCGGATGGGTATGCTTAAAACAAGGTTCTAATATTTATGCGGTTAAAGCAGATGCAGCATCTACACCGTCTAATACCACTACAACTAGAGAACTCGGAACCTATGAAGTAACTGCCAATGATTTAAGTGTTCGTACTGGTCCTGGAGAAAATTATAGAAGAAAAACATATAATGAATTAACAGTTGATGCAAAAAAACATGATTATGATAAAGACGGATGTCTAAACAAGGGTACTCGTGTTACCGTAAAAGAATGGTCAAATGGATGGGCTAGAATTCCAAGCGGCTGGGTTAGTGGTGATTATCTAAAAAAGGTGTAAAGCTATGAAACGCTTAGAAACATCAATTTTAGCCATTCTAGTGCTGTTATCATTACTATTAGGAATTGCTCTGGTACAAGAAAAACAAGTATCCAGTAATCTAAAAACTAAGCTGGAATTAACAAATCAGGAATTGCAGGACACTCAAGGTGATAGAGATTATTATAAATCTCAGTACCAAAAATATTTTGAATTGTCTGAAGAACTTCAAAATCAAATGGGAGTTTATTATGAGTGAAGTTTATATAACTGTTAATGCAGTTGATTTTAAAACAAAAAAACCTATTAATTCAAATCGTATTTGGCAGTTGAAAAAATGTTATACATTATTTGCTGTTATAACTGATGGATATACTGAGCATATAATAGAAACTAAATATATAAAAAGTAAGCCTAGGTCTAATTGATCTAGGCTTTTTTTGATTTAAATTCATGGTAATACCATTCTAAAAAGCCATCAAATAAAGCTTGTTCAGCATTTTTTCTAACTTTCAATGCTTCATCAAAATCATGGTATCTACCCAAATGGTAAATCTTTTTTTTAAATGTTATAGTTGCTTTCCACATTTTCCGTGATTTATCATAGGTAACGCCACTATAAGGATTTTTTTTAGATTGCTCCAATGCTTTAACATCAGTGTTATCTATTCTAAATTCATTACGTTTAACAGCTGCTTTCTTTATGTTTTTGCTCATTGTTTCCTTTTGCAGGCATCCACAGCTTTTAACTTCACCTCTTGCTAAATTTTTATAACTTACATCAACCATTTTTCCGCAGTCACATTTACATGTCCAAATAACTGAACCATTGTATTTATCACGATTTTTTGTTGGTTTTATTGCAGTTAATCGACCATAACGTTTGTTTGTAATATCAATCTGTTTAATAAAATTGTTTTCTTTATTATAGCAACCGCAACTAACTACTTTAGGATTATTTAAGCTATCGGAACGCAGCCACTTTTTATTACCGCAAACAGGACATATTATATAGAAATATGTCCGATTGTTTTCTCGTTTGTAATCTATTATTTTAAATCCTCTAACGGTTGTTCCTACACGGTCTTTAGCCAATATTCTCATATTTATCTCTTATCTCATCAATTACATCTAATTGTAGTTGTACTGCTTCGTCTTCAGTGACGGGATAATTTGTTTTTACGTAGCTTATATAATTATCGTCTATGACATTACTTAGATAATAATCTAATTCACTATCATAATCTTCTAAATAATCTATGTGTGAACTTGGACTTGTTTCAATTTCAACTAAAATATTTTTTAAATTAGTTATAAAAGAATTTCTAACATCCTCAAGATCAATAATATTAGCTACCTCAGTGTCTAAGGCCATTGCAATCTTATATACAGTAGCTGTTGATGCAGAATTTAAGCTTTTTCTATCCTGCTCATAGTCCTGTAACGTTCTAAGGCTAATATCTGCTAATTCCGCTAAATCTCTTTGACTGTAAATAGTATTTTTTTCTCTATAATTTTTAAGTTTACTCATTTTAAATCTCTCCTTTTTTATATTTTATTTTTAAATGTTAGTTAAATCAACGAAATTACCTTTGTTGTTCCAGTATTTGCTCATTCCATTAGTGGTATAATACGCTCTTGTTTTGCCGTAATTTTGCCATAATTTGAATTCAAAGTTGTAACATTCTGCAATATTATAGTAATCCCTTATTTGTTTTTCTTTTTTAGCCATTAGCCAAGCCATCTTTAAGGCAACCTTTAATGTTTTATTCCATTTTCTAATAATAATCCAAGCATTACACATAATTTGTTTTTTATTATATTTCATCGTTGTAACCACCTTTCACCTTACAAATACATTATACGCTAATAAGCGTATAATGTCAATGGTTTTGATACGCTTTTTAGCGTATATTTAATTTATGTATCAGGAACAGTAGAATTTTTTACTTATTATAATAAAAAATACAATGCCATAAAATATGGCACTGTATCTTTTAATAATAACTTTCGACGTTTCGTATTATACGTTTTTGTTTTTCTATTGCATGTTTACAGTCTATTATTTTTTCTTCTTTATCCTGTAAATTGGAAAATTCTAAGAATTTTAGTTTTTCCTCCAGTACCTTTAATTTTGTTTTTGCTTCTTGAAGTTTTCTGTCTTTTAGGTTCATATTTAACACCTCCTCTATGTCTGGAAGTATTTGTTTCCAGACATTTTTTATTTTATATATATAAAATTTTACTGCACGGTTACTGCACGGGCTTAATTTAAATAAAAAAACCGCTCTAGAATGCGGTTTATAGACTTTATGGCATCCTCAGTAGGAATCGAACCTACAACTTAACCTCCGGAGGGTTACGTGATATCCATTTCACTATGAGGACAGTACTTGATGATTATATCATCATTACTCTAAAAAATAAATATTAAAAAACTATTTTTCTGAAATAATTTGACTAGCACTGAAGAATAACTGACTAGGTAAGTATAAAATCCAAATCAAAATTCTAAATACAGCAGGGACCGGTAGATTGATATTAGTAAGTGCAACAAAAAAATCACAACATAATAAAAGAAAAATTGCTATAAATAAATAATATTGATGTTTTGATTGATAACGTGATTTAAAACTGTAATAAAGATTGTGTAAACTTAGTAATGCATAATTTGACGCTAAAGCAATAAGAGGATTAACAGGCCATAAGAGTATTGCGACAAAAGGAAAAAAAGTATATTGATCTAAAAGCTTCATGTAGTTGCTTTGAACAATGATAAAGCATAGTACTCCAGCAAGCTGATTATTAGTGAAAAGTAAAAAGTAGTCAGCAATGCAGGTGAATAGACTTGCTAGAAGAGCTGTTTTATTTACAGATTTAACGAGTAGGTAAAGAAAATTATTAAAAATAGTTAGATATTTAATCAAGCAGCTATCTATATTATTGAAATCAAGATAAACAAAAATAAAACCTAAAAAAAGATTAAATAGATAAAACATATTTTATCACCAGTTGAATTATTAACTAATGATGATGAATTTAACAGAATTTCTCTACTAATTACTTAGAATATGGTAAAATATCCTAAATGTTATAAAGAGAAAGTAGGTGTAATTATGTATGGTAAGTCTTAGTGCTAAAGCAGTATGTATCATTGATTGTCATAATAAACTAGTCTACATGAATGATTTTTATCAAAATTTATTTAATGAAGAAAAAATTGGTTATAAAACAAAACTAGGGGATGCTGTAATAAATGAGATAAATAAAGTATCTTATCATACAATTCAAAAGACAGATTTTAAAGTTATCAAAGAGGACTTTATAATCAATGATCAAGCCAGCTATATTTATACACTTGAAAGAGTAAATATTAATTCTGTAAGTCCTGTATTAGAATCAGCATTATATGATGAATTAGTAGAAATTAATCTTACAAGAGATACTTATAATATTTTATTTTATCGTAAAGATAAATATATTATTCCAGCATTATCAGGTAGTTTTAGTAAGCAAATCAGAGAAATCGCTCAGAAAATTATTCATCCACATGATCAAAATGATTTTTTGCAGTTATTTAATAAAATGAAAAATAATCATGGGGATTTTAAGCCAGTTATGGGAAGGTTTAGGAGACTTTTAAATAATGGTGAATACAGTTGGATCAATGGTATTTTGATTGCAATAAGTAAAGGACAATTTAGTGATACTGTTTACATGTGCCTTTTTCAAGATGGGGGATTAACTCCGATAAATGTTGAAAGTACAAACTATAAGGAATATGATCAAACAACCGGTTTATTAAATGAGCATAGTTTTTTGAAAGCGGCAAGATTTTTATTAGAAGAAGGAGGTAATGATAACTATTGTTTGATTGCGATAGATATTGAGCATTTTAAATTATTTAATGATTGGTACGGTCGTCAAATGGGAAATAAAATATTAGGGCAAATTGGCCTAGAATTACAAAAGATACAAAATGAATTTAAAACAGTAGCAGGATATTTTGGTGGTGATGATTTTGTTGTCATTATGCCAAATGAACGACCATTGATTGATAAATTATTGACTGATTTAATCGCCCATATAAAAGTAGTAACTGTTAATCCAGGTTTCTTTCCAAAATTTGGAATTTATATTGTAATTGATGGTGAATACGTTGCAGCAATGTATGATCGGGCTTTAATCGCTTTAAGTTCAATAAAAGAAAATTATACAAAACAAATTGCTTACTATGACAGCAATATAAGACAAGATTTTGAATATAGCCAAAGTATTTTAATGGATACCCAACAAGCCCTTTATAACCATGAATTTATGGTATATTTCCAACCAAAATGTAATATGTTGAATGGAAAAATTGTAGGTGTTGAAGCATTAGTGCGATGGAATCATCCAACCAAGGGAATAATTTCACCAGGGGATTTTGTTTTTATTTTAGAAAAAAATGGATTTATTGTAAATTTGGATTTATTTGTCTGGCAAGAAACTTGCCGTTTGTTGAGTAATTGGCTTGATCAAGGAAATCAAGGTGTACCAGTATCCGTTAATGTTTCTAGAACAGATATTTATGCAATTGATGTAGTAAAAACATTTAAAGAACTCGTAGCTGAATATAAACTACCTGTAAATTTAATTGAAATTGAGATTACTGAGAGCTCATATGCGAGTGATTATGAAATTATTTCAAAAGTGGTAGATGATTTTAGACTAGCTGGATTTACTGTACTAATGGATGATTTTGGAAGTGGTTATTCTTCATTGAATATGCTTAAAGATGTAAATGTTGATATTTTAAAAATTGATATGAAATTTCTCGAATTACGTGAAGACAGTATTGGGCGTGGGATTGGAATTTTAGAGGCAATTGTAAAAATGGCTAAATTGATGGGTTTACGAGTAATCGCAGAAGGTGTGGAGACAAAACAGCAAATTGATTTGTTGAATGAATTAGGCTGTATCTATGGTCAAGGATATTATTTTTATCCTCCTTTATCAGTTCAGGAATTTGAAGCTATTATCAGTAATTCTGACCTTGTTGATTATCGAGGGATAATGTTAAAGCAGGTTGATCAAGTTAGATTACAAGATATTTTTATTAATGATATATCAAGTGAAGCAATGTTAAATAATATTTTAGGCGGGATTGCTTTTTATCAAGTTTCAGAGGATAAAATATCGATAATTAAAGTAAATGATATTTTTTATCATATTACTAAAATTAATCCAGCGGATTTTGAAAATATTCGAGATAGAATAATTGAATTTGTACATCCGGATGATCAAAATGAATTTATTAGTTTATTTGATCAAGCTTATCAAAACCCAATAAGTGGTAGTGAAGCTACGATTCGTTATTATTCATTAAAAGGAAAAGTTTCATGGATAAGTTTAAGAGTTTTTTTCTTACGAAAACAAGATAAAAGTCTGATTTTTTATGGTGCTATGAACGATGTTACAAAAAATAATTTGCAAGAACAAGAGCTTAAAGCATCAAAACAAACAATCAATCAATTGTTAGGTTTTCCTGAAGATACGGCTGTAGAAGATTATTTAAATTATCAAGATAGTCAAACAGCAGTTTCGATGTTTTCAAAAGTAGTTCCTGCGGGAATTTTAGGATGTTATCGTACCAAGGAATTGCCGATTTATTTTATTAATCGGGAAATGTTGAGTCTACTTAACCTTACTACAATGGAAGAGTTTAATCTTTTTTGTAAAGGGCAAATTATTAACATTATTCATCCTGAAGATCATCAAACAGTATATGCAGCCATTGGATTAGAAGAAGATGAAGGATTTGAATATACCGTTCGATATCGAATTATGAAAAAAGATCAGACTTGGCTTTGGGTTCAAGAAAAAGGGCGAATCGTTAAAGCTAAAGACGGACTATTAGCTTATATCTGCGCGATTGTAGATATTAATGAAACAATGTCATCAAAAATCGAGTTAGAAAAAATTAATCAACAGTTAATAAAACAAAAACAACAACTTTCATTTTTAAATGAATGTACGTTAGGTGGATATTTTCATTGTAAAAACAACAGCCAATTAGAATTTGACTATCTTAGTGAAAGTTTTTTAAATATTGTTGGTTTTAGCCAAGTGGAAATTATTACTAGCTATAACAATCAATTAGTACAATTGATTCATCCTGATGATCGTCATAAGATTACTGATAAATTAACAGGTAAGAGTACATCGATTAATTTGATGTATCGAATTAATAGTAGTACAGGATATATGTGGGTAACTAATCAATTAGAACTTGTTGCTCATCAAGGAAACCTGATTTGGCGTGGAATCGTTATTAATATAACCGAACGTGTAGAACTAAAAAATCATCTGGAGGCAGTAGTAAATAATTCGCCTGGAGATATTTTTATGATGACACCTAATCATATTGAATTTTTTAGCAGTAATTTATCAACATCGTTAGGTTATTGTAAAGAAGAATATTGTCAGCTGACAAAGCGGAGTTATGATTTAATTGATAAACGTGATATTGATTACGTTAATGAAGCATTTGAGGCAGCCTATAGGGAAAAAAGACCATTAGATGTTATCTATCGTGTTCAACATAAAAATGGGAGTATTGCTTATATTCAAATGATTGCAAGTTATTATGAAGACAAGGCTGGAAGACCATATTTTTATGGTGACTTTATTAATATTACCGAGGTAGTAAATGCACGAAAAAATAATCAGTTAGTTATTGATAATACTATGACCGTAGTCTTTTTAATTCGTTTGAGAGATGCTCTTCCAAATTTTGAAAATCCAGAAATAAATATGATTTCAATCGGTATTTTAGAAAAATATGGATATACAAAACAATCGTGTATCGAAGCAATGAAAAAAGGTGGAAACTGCGGATTGATCAATAAAAATGATTATGCAGCAATTAAAGATGACTATATCAAAGCGGTAGATAATAAAGAAGATTACAATGCGATTTATCGATTTGAATTGGAACAAACAACATTGTGGATGGATTCCAAAACAAAATATTTAAATACTGAAAATGGTTATCGAACATATTTGTGTGTATTAAATGATGTAACATCAATGAAACAAAAAGAAGAGGAGATTTGGCTGTCATCACAAATTCTTGATCGCGTTATAAAAATGGCAAATCTAAATATTTGGCAGTATGATTATCAAACAAAGCAGCTGATTTTAATGAATTTAGAGAGAGATAGTTTTATTTATCAAATATTAGATCTTCCAAGGAATGAAGATATTATTATTGATAATTATTTAAATAAAATCAATAATATTGAAGTAATGAATGAACAAACTAAAGAAAAAATAAGGGAACAGCTGATTGCTCAAACAGTACAGAATAAATTTAGTTATGAATTACCGCTTACGCTTAATAGTAAAATTATTTGGATCAAAGTAGTCGGAGAAACTATTTATGATTACGGTGACCGTCCTTTGAAATTAGTAGGTTATTTTAAAGATGTTACTCTTGAGAAATCATCATTTCAAAAATATTTAGAAAATGCTAAAACATTAGAAGCATTACAAGAAAAATCTTTTTATGAGTTGTCAATTAATTTAAGTCAAAATCGAATTATTAATACTAATATACAGGAGGATGATTTAAGTTTTATAAACAGCAGTTATAGCAGCTATATCAATAGCATAACTGAAAAGATTATTCAAAAAGAATATCAGGATAAAGTTAAAGAAGTCTTAGGATTAGAGGCAATTCTCACTCGCTATCAACAAGGTACTACAACTAATTCTGTGGTGTATAAACGATATGTTGATGGTGAGTATTCTTGGATGGAGGCAACTTATCATATTCTTGATCTGCAGGAAAATAAAGATATTTTTTGCTATTTATATGTCATTGATATTGATAAACAAAAACGGCAAGAATTGGCTTTGAAAAATAAAGCAGAACATGATGGTTTGACAGGATTATATAATCGGTCTAAAGCTATTAATGAAATCAATCAGATCTTGCTTAGTAACGAAATGACGTGCGGAGCATTATTGATGCTGGATATGAATGATTTTAAAGAAATTAATGATAATTACGGTCATGCTATTGGTGATAAAATAATTACTAAAACTGCTAAACGATTAAAAGAGATGTTTAGAAATGATGATATCTTGTGTCGACTCGGAGGCGATGAATTTATGATTCTATGTCGCAATATCGATGAAATATCAATCCGAATGAAATTAGAAGATGTCACAAGACAAATGAAAATACCATATTTGATTGAGGAGTACCAAATTATGGCTCCATTATCGATTGGGTTTGTGATGATCCCTTTGTATGGTACGACATTCAATAATCTTTATAAAAAGGCCGATATTGCTTTATACAAAGCTAAGCAGGATGGTTTGGCTAGTTATCGGATGTATCATGATGATATGAATAAAAAAGCTCTTTAGTAAATCTAAGAGCTTTTTGTTGTTTTAGCATTAGTGGGAATCCCATTTACAGCTTCAATATTGATGGAGTAGTGATGCTTATCTTTAGTAAAACTGATGTTATAGTAGATATTGCTACTGTCATTATCTAACTCAATGTTTAAGTTACTAATATCTGATTCAGTGAAATTAAAATAATTTAAGCTAATTGTTTTAGCTTCATCACTACTGATGATCTTATCATAATCATTGAGAGGAGAAAATTCTTTAACTAAGATTTCTTTATTCTCAATTGTTCCATCATGAATATCAATTTCATATTCATAAGTGTAATTATCATCTTCAAACAAATAGTGATATCCATTTTGATCTTTACCTTGAATCGTAAAAGTAATATTTGCTTCACTGACTTCAGCGTCATTCAATGCGATTTTTTTAGCTTTATCTTCAGCAATTGTTTTATTAGAACAGCCGGTTACTCCAATTAGTGATGTCACAACAGTGATGAGTAATATTTTCTTCATAGCAATCTCCTTTAGCATATGTTATCACATTTAAAAAAAGATGATAATAGTTATGACGTTTTTTATCAAAATTTGTTAGAATGTACTAAAGTAGGTGAGAGAATGAAACATATATTTATTATTAAACCTGATCAAAATAATAAGAATATTGAAGCGATGATCGTTAAAGTGATGCAGGGATATCGTTATGAGATTAAATATACACATTATCCACGCCATGCAACTCTCTTAGCTAAAAGTTATAGTGGATGCAATTACCGAATTTACGCAGTAGGTGGTGATGGAATGATTCATGAAATAGTTCAGGGACTTGTGGGGAGTGATAATGAACTGGTAGTTATTCCAACAGGAACAGGAAATGATTTTGTCCGTACGATTGCTGATGAAAATGATCCAGAAAAGTTATTAAAGAAATCATTATCGTTAGCGGCATCAGAAATTGATTTGATTAAAGCTAATGATATTTATTGTATTAATGTTTTATGCTGTGCTTTTGATAGCGATATTGCAAATAATGTTCATAAATATAGTCAAATAAAATATCTTCCTCGTTCTTTGCAATATGCCAGTGTATTAGTTCGGCGAATAACTCAGTATTGTTTGTTTCCAACCGCTTTATTCCAAGATGGTAAAAAATTTTATGAAGGGAATTTAATCGTCGGGGCTTTTTGTAATGGAAAATATTTTGGAGGTGGTTTTAAAATCGGTAAAGAAGCTCAAATTGATGACGGAATGATTGATATTAATCTTGTTTCAAGTCTTCACAAACGATACATACCTTATTATTTAACATTACTATTAGCGGGCAAACTTGAACAAGGGAAGCTCTATTATCATCAAAAATTACCTTATTTAACATTAAAAACAAGACAGCAGGTCAATATTGATGGTGAAACATATCCGTCTGGAACTTATAATCTTAAAATTGTTAAGAATTCGTTAAAGATTGTTTTATATCGACAAAAAGATTGACTTTCGAATGAGTAGAGGATAATATTATGGTTAATAAAAGGGAGTAGCTAACACAATGTGTTTACGATTTCGTCAATACGATGGTTTTAAATCATCCGGAACGTAATGAAATAGCGAGACTTTTATTGCATTTTAAGTATGCAATAAAGGGCTCGCTTTTATTGTGTTGAGAAAAGGAGAAAATGAATGAAAGAATACTACAATGAGGCCAAGACGGAGGTCCGCAAAAGAGTAAATGGTTCATTAAAGCCACTAACTAATGAACAAGTTAAAGCTAACCAAGAAAAGTATGGTTTAAATGAGTTAATTGAAACTAAAGGAAAGAGTATACCTGTAATTTTCTTAGAACAATTTAAAGATTTTTTAGTAATTATTCTAATTTTTGCAGCTATTATTTCTGGAGTATTAGGTGATATCGAAAGTACGCTGGTTATTTTAATCGTTATTACGATTAATGCTATTTTGGGAACTGTTCAAACAGTCAAAGCAGAACAATCATTAAATAGTTTAAAAGAATTATCTTCACCAAGTGCTAAAGTCTTACGAGATGGAAAAGTTATTGAAATTCCCAGTAAAGAAGTAACGATCGGTGATGAGGTTTATTTAGAAGCTGGTGATTTTATTCCTGCAGATGGACGTATTTTAGAAAATGCTAGTATGAAGGTGGATGAAAGTGCTTTGACTGGTGAAAGTGTTGCCGTTGAAAAAAGCTCTGATCTAATCACTGGAGAAGTTGCTTTAGGTGATCGCACAAATATGGTTTATTCCGGGAGTTTTGTTACCTATGGACGTGGTAATTTTTTAGTAACAGGAATTGGAATGGAAACTGAAGTAGGAAAAATTGCACAATTATTGAAATCTACTTCTGAAAAGAAGACACCACTTCAAGTTAATCTGGATAATTTTGGAAAAAAACTATCAATTATAATAATGGTTTTCTGTGCATTGTTATTTGGTATTAATATCCTTCAAGGTGGTAATGTTGGAGATGCCTTTATGTTTGCTGTCGCACTAGCTGTTGCTGCAATTCCTGAGGCATTGAGTTCAATTGTAACAATCGTTTTATCTTTTGGAACTCAAAAGATGGCTCGAGAAGGAGCAATTATTCGTAAATTACAAGCAGTTGAGGGATTGGGCAGTGTTTCTATTATCTGCTCTGATAAAACTGGAACATTGACCCAAAACAAGATGACTGTTGAAGATTACTATATTGAAGGAAAACGAATTGATGCTAGTGAGATTGATCCAAGTATTCCTTTGCATAAAGATTTGATGCGTTTAAGTATCTTATGTAATGATTCATCAAATGTTGATGGTCAAGAAATCGGAGATCCAACAGAAACGGCATTAATTAATTTAAGCGCTCATTTAGGAGTACCAGCAAGTCGTGTTCGGGCAGTATATCCACGTTTAAGTGAAATTCCTTTTGACAGTGATCGAAAAATGATGTCAACCCTTCATTTATTAAAAGATGGGTACACGATGATTACAAAAGGGGCAGTTGATGTTTTGATCGAACGGATTAAATATATTCGTAAAAATAATCAAATCGTACCAATAACGGCACAAGATAGAGAAGATATTTTAGCGATGAATATGGAATTCTCACAAAATGGATTACGTGTTCTAGCGATAACTTATAAAAAATTAACTGCTGAAAAAAGTTTAGATTATGATGATGAAAATGATTTGATTTTCTTAGGTCTGATTTCGATGATGGATCCCCCACGAGTTGAAAGTGCACCAGCAGTAACAGAATGTCTCCAAGCGGGAATCACTCCAATTATGATTACCGGAGATCACAAGATTACTGCAGCTGCGATTGCGAAAAGAATTGGAATCTTAACAGATATTTCACAAGCTGTTGAAGGTAGTGAAATTGATGGTTTAAGTGATGAAGAACTAAAAACATATGTTGAAGATAAGCGAGTTTATGCGCGAGTTTCACCGGAACATAAAATAAGGATCGTTCGTGCTTGGCAAGAAAAGGGTAATATTGTAGCGATGACAGGTGATGGTGTTAACGATGCACCAGCTTTAAAGCAAGCAGATATTGGAGTGGCAATGGGAATTACCGGAAGTGAAGTTTCTAAAGATGCAGCTGCAATGGTCTTAACTGACGATAATTTTGCAACAATCATTAAAGCGGTTGAAAATGGGCGAAATGTTTATGCTAATATCAAAGATGCAATTCAGTTTTTATTATCAGGTAACTTTGGTGGAATATTAGCAGTTTTGTATGCTTCGATAATGGCTCTGCCAGTACCGTTTGCTCCAGTACACTTGTTATTTATTAACTTATTGACTGATAGTTTGCCAGCGATTGCACTAGGGCTAGAACCTCATAATGCAGGTGTTATGAAAGAAAAACCACGGCCAATGAATGAATCTATTTTAACAAAACCATTTTTAGCAAGTGTTGGAATTGAAGGTTTTGTTATTGCTGTAATGACGATGGTTGGATTTATGATCGGTTATCAAGAAAGTGCATTACTTGCTAGTACAATGGCATTTGGAACATTATGTCTTTCAAGACTAGTCCATGGTTATAACTGTAAATCTAAATCACCAGTATTATTTAAAAAATCATTTTTTAATAATAAATATTTGCAAGGTGCATTTTTAGTCGGCTTTATTTTAATTACACTTGTTTTAACAATGCCGCTTTTACAATCAATGTTTAAAGTTCAAACATTAAATATTGAACAATTAATGATAGTATATGGTCTTGCTTTAGCAAATTTACCAGTTATTCAATTTATTAAATATCTTAGAAATCGCTAAAGTTATATAAATAATGCGTTGGATATATTGACTAAGTAGTTATAAGGATAGAAAATAAGTAAATTTTCTATCCTTTTTCTTTTTTCAAAGACTTATTTATACTATAATAGAACTAAATGAGGTGAAGTAAAGTGGAAGTAGCTTTAAAAACAGATTCACGAGCAGTTAAACCAGGTGATACATTTATTGCCATCCCAAACGTAGCGCGTGATGGACATGATTATATTGAACAAGCAATTGCCAACGGTGCGACAAAAATTATTGCAGAACATGGAAGTTACAAGGTTGAAACAATAATCGTAGAAAGCACTCGTGAATATTTAAAAACATATTTATATGAAAATTATTATCCATTGATTAAAGATATAAAATTAATTGGATTAACAGGAACTAACGGTAAAACGACAACCTGTTTAATGACCTATCAGATTTTAAAAATGTTGAAAAAGAATGTTGCTTATATGGGAACAATCGGATTTTATTATGGTGATGTGAAAAAGCCGATGGTAAATACTACTCCTGATGTCGATGTGCTTTATAATATGTTATTAGAAGCTAAGGAAAATGGTGTAGAGTATTTTGTCATGGAAGTAAGTTCTCATGCCCTTGATAAAGATCGGATTCATGGTTTAGAATTTGATGAGGTGGCTTTTACAAATTTAACTCAAGATCATCTGGACTATCATAAAACATTAGAAAATTATGCTAATGCTAAAAGGATTCTATTTACTAAGACTAGAAATGATAAGATTGCTATTATTAATGGTGATGATGAACATTACCAGCATTTTGTTTTAGAATCAAACAATAATATCATTATTGGTCAACATGATAGTGATGTTAAAATTTTAGAAATGAGCTTTTCACATTTAGGAACAATATTTAAATTTGAATATTTAAATCATGAATATCAAGCTAGATTAAATATGGTGGGGCGATATAATATTTATAATTATTTAATTGCTCTATTATTAGTAAACAAGTTAGGTGTAAAAATCGAAGATATACTTGCTTTAAACGATAAATTAAAGGCACCAGCAGGAAGAATGGAATTGCTTAAATATGGAACAAATAGTATTTTTGTTGATTATGCTCATACTCCCGATGCGGTGATCAATGTATTAAAAAGTGCTGAAGAGTTTAAAAATGGTCGTATTATTACCATTATTGGTTGTGGTGGTGATCGTGATGCAACTAAACGTCCAATTATGGGAAAAGCGGCGTTAGAACATAGTGATTATGTAATTTTTACAAGTGATAATCCGCGCAGTGAAGATCCTCAAATGATCTTAGATGATATTACTAATGGACTTTCTGGAAGTAATTTTGAAATAGAAGTTGATCGCCAAAAGGCAATTATTAAAGGGATGCAACAATTAAAGCATAATGATATTTTAATGATTCTTGGAAAAGGACATGAGGATTATCAGATTACTAAAACAGGGAAACATCATTTTAGTGATCAAGAAGAAGTGATGAAATATATAACTAAACAGGGGACGCTTTAAGCGTCCTTTATCTCATAAGGAGGTTAAAATGAAACAGATAGAAATGCAAGATTTGACTATTCCTCCAATTGCTATTGGCACTTGGGCTTGGGGAAAAGGACCATTTGGGAGTAAATTTATTTTTGGTGTTAGTCATGGAATTGAAGAATTAAAGCCCATATATCATTATGCAGTAAAAAATGGGCTAACGCTTTTTGATACAGCGCCTGTTTATAGTTTAGGGTCATCTGAAAAAATAATTGGGGATCTATCTAACGGTGAAGATATTCTTATTTCAACTAAGTTTATGCCGACATCTTGGCTGCCGCGTAAATCAATGTCTTGGACACTTAATTCTAGTCTGAGTCGATTGAAAAGAGCAGATACTGATATTTATTGGATTCATCGACCTGCCAATGTAACTAAATGGGCTAAAGAAATTATTCCATTAATGAAGGCTAATAAAATTCGATATTGTGGAATCTCAAATCATAATTTGAAACAAATCAAAGAAGTAGAGCTAATTTTAAAGAATGCAGGTCTTAAATTAGCGGCAATTCAAAATCATTTTAGTTTATTATATCGTAACAGTGAAGAAAATGGGATTATGAAATATTGTGAAGAACAAGGAATTACTTTTTTTGCTTACATGGTTTTAGAACAAGGGGCATTAACTGGATATTACAATTATAATCATCCCTTTCCTAAACGGACAAGACGTGCCAGGGCTTTTAGTAAGCAACGTTTAAAACAGATTGAACCATTGATTCTAGAAATGAAAAATATTGGATTAAAATATAATGTCGGTGTTGCTGAAATTGCTATTGCTTATGCTCTGGCAAAAAATACTGTTCCAATTATTGGGGTAACGAAAGTTAAGCATATTGATAGTGCTTTGGCTGCTTTAAAAATAACTATGAGTGAAGAAGACATTCATAAACTAGAATATTTTAGTAATAATTTTCAATTAAAAATCAAAGGATTTTGGGAGAAGAAAATGTAATGATAGTGGTACGAGTAATGACAATTAAAGATTACGACGATGTGTATGAGCTTTGGATGAATACCAAAGGAATGGGAATGAGAAATCTTGATGATAGTCGTAGTGGAATTGCTAAATTTCTTGAACGCAATCCGACAACAAACTTTATTGCGAGTGATGGTAATAAAATTGTTGGGGTGATCCTTGCTGGTAATGATGGGCGCCGTGCTTATATTTATCATACAACTGTGCGAAGTGATTATCGTGGTCAGGGAATTGCGACGCAGCTAGTAAAAGAATGTTTGTCAGCGGTTAAAGCTGAGGGAATTAATAAGACTGCTTTAGTTGTTTTTGCGGACAATCAGCTAGGTAATGATTTTTGGCAGAGTCAAGGATTTAAGGAGCGTGAGGACTTAACTTATCGTGATTTTAGTTTAAATGAGGAGAATATTTGATGAGGATCCAGCAGGTAGATATAACAGAGGTTTTTTTTCAAACAAAGGAGTATACTCAAGGAATGTATGATTCGATTGTTCGAATTGGACTGTCATTTCCGGTAAAAGTAAGTTTAGAACAAGGGAAATTTTATTGTCAAGATGGTCATAAACGGTTAAGTGCAATTGCAAGTATGGAAAAATTAGAAGTATATAAAAAACGTCGAAAAATAAATATTATTGTTATTAATAATGGTAATAGTCGTTCTAATGATTGCTGGAGAGGCAGAAATATGCATTAATTAGGATTAAATATGGAAAATTGGGAATAATATTGATGATCAAGAATTATTGTATTAGTTGCTTTTTAAAACGCTTAATGATAAAATGAGTATATATAAAAGGGAGTAGTTAGCCATTAGGTTTACGATGCCGTCAACTCGATATTATTTTATATCCGTATCGTAATTAAACAACGAGACTTTTATTGTATGCAAATACGATATAGTCTCGTTTTTTGCATAATGTTTTAGAAAAAGGAGAGATATTTATGTATTACAATCGTGAGATTAAAGAGTTAGCCCAGGAATTTTCAACTGATTTAAAAAGTGGCTTAACTGAACAGCAAGTCACAGAGAATTTGGCAAAATATGGTCCAAATGAATTAGAACAGACTAAAAAACAATCTATTATAGTTCGATTCTTTTTGCAGTTCAAAGATGCGTTAACGATTATTTTAATTATTGCTGCAGTTGTCAGCATTATTGTTGAACCAACTGAATGGATCGATAGTGCAATCATTGTTTTTGTGGTAGTAGTTAATGCGATTTTAGGCTTAGTTCAGGAAAATAATGCAGAAAGAGCACTAGAGGCTTTGCAAAAAATGGCGAGTCCTAAAGCTAAGGTTATTCGTGAGGGTAATATTATTACGATCAATGCCAGTCAAGTCGTACCAGGGGATCTGTTAGTGCTTGAAGCGGGTGACTGTATTGCAAGTGATGGGCGATTAGTGGAATGTTTTAACCTTAAAGTTGATGAGAGTGCACTAACTGGTGAAAGTGTTCCTGTCGAAAAAATCAGCTCGATTCTTGATAAAGAAGAGGTCCCGTTAGCAGAACGAAATAATATGGTTTATGCTTCTTGTAATGTTACATATGGACGGGGAATCGCAATTGTTACCACGACTGGTGAAGAAAATGAAGTTGGAAAGATTGCAACGATGATTCAGCAGACTAAGCGTGAAAATACACCGCTTCAAGATCAATTGGATCAAATTGGAAGAACAATAGGAGTTATTTGTATTATTATTTGTATCGTTGTTTTTGGAATGGAACTGTTGGAAGGTCTCTCAATTCTTGAGGCTTTTAAAACATCAATTGCATTGGCAGTTGCAGCAATTCCTGAAGGGTTGGCAACTGTTGTTACTGTAGTTCTTGCCTTGAGTGTTCAGCGAATGGTTAAAAAGAATGCAATTGTTAAAAGTTTACCAGCAGTTGAAACATTAGGTAGTACCTCAATAGTATGCTCAGATAAGACGGGGACTTTGACTCAAAATAAAATGACAGTTGTAAAAACATATCTTTATAATCGCAAAATTGAATTATTAGAAACTTGTAGTGAAGAGACTAATCAATTATTGAATTATTTTACTTTGTGTAGTGATGGTAGTATTTCTACTGTTGCAGGAAAGGAAGTTGCAGTTGGTGATCCTACGGAAACTGCTCTTGTTAAAGCTAGTTTAGAAAAAGGATTTACCAAAGATGGTTTAGCCGAATTATATCCTCGATTTAATGAGCTGGCCTTTGATTCTGAGCGTAAAATGATGACAGTTTTTGTTAAACATGAAGATAAGATTATTTCGATTACTAAAGGGGGACCTGATGTTATTTTTGCACGATGCAATAATTTAGACATTGATGAGGTTAGCGTAGTTAATGAAACAATGTCAAATGAAGCACTGAGGGTTTTAGCTTTAGGAATTAGATATTGGGATGAAGAACCACAAGAATTCACCAGTGAAATGATTGAAAATAATTTAACTTTTATTGGGATGGTTGGAATGATTGATCCCCCACGTGAAGAAGCTAAACAGGCAGTGGCAGAAGCTAAATCAGCTGGGGTCAGAACGATTATGATTACCGGTGACCATGTTATTACCGCAAGTGCAATTGCTCGAAGTCTTGGAATTTTAGAATCTGGTCAAAAAGCAATCATGGGAAGTGAGTTGGCAAAAATGTCAGATCAAGAACTAGCTGAGCATATTGAAGAGTATTCTGTTTATGCACGAGTTGCACCAGAACATAAAGTACGAATTGTTAATGCTTGGAAATCCAAAGGTAAAGTAGTAGCTATGACCGGTGATGGAGTTAATGATTCACCAGCTTTGAAAGCAGCGGATATTGGTTGCGCGATGGGAATAACTGGAACTGATGTTGCAAAAGGTGCTGCAAGCATGATTTTGACAGATGATAATTTTGCGACAATTATTACATCAATTCGTGAAGGTCGCGGTATTTTTGATAATATCAAAAAAGATGTTCAATTCTTATTATCAAGTAATATAGGTGAAGTATTGACAATTTTTGGAGCTTCGTTGATCTCATTGTTAACACCACATAATTTTGGGGTGCCATTGTTACCGATCCATTTGTTATGGGTGAATCTAATTACTGATAGTTTACCAGCATTTGCATTAGGAATGGAACCGACTGAACCAACAGTAATGCATCGTAAACCACGCCAAAAAGATGAAGGATTTTTCTCGCATGGTTTAGGTTTTACTATTGCTTGGCAAGGATTAATGATCGGAACGCTAACGTTGATTGCTTATGCAATAGGCAATAACCAAGATCATACAGTTGGGATGACAATGGCTTTTATTACTTTATGTGGTTGTCAGTTAGTGCATTCTTTTAATGTTAAAAGTAGTGCTTCGATTTTAAATCGAACACTATTTAATAATCCTTATTTATGGGGAGCATTAGCAGCAGGGTTATTGTTACAAGTGATTATTTTAGCAATTCCTGAATTAAGTGCGATTTTTAAATTGCAACCATTAAACATTGTTCAATGGGGAATTTGTGTAGGACTTTGTTTATCAACTACTGTGATTTGTGAACTTGTAAAATTTTTTGATAGACGAAAAAATAATCCATCTTAAGATGGATTATTTTATTATCTTATTAAGTAGTTCTACTGCTTCCATAGCATCTTTAGAATAATAATCAGCATTAATTTCTTTAGCATAATCAGCAGTAAGAACAGCACCACCTACAAAAATAGGGCATATATTATCGATTTGTTTTAATAGTTCGATAGTTTTTGCCATTGAAACTACGGTGGTAGTCATTAATGCACTTAAACCGATTGCCTTAGGATGATGCTTATGGAAAGCTTCAACAACAGTTTCTGGTGGAACATCTTTACCTAAATCGATTACCTTATAGCCATAGCTCTCCAATACTACTTTAACAATATTTTTTCCAATATCATGAATATCTCCATGAACTGTTGCCATAATGATTGGTCCTTTTGTAGCAGCAGTATCTTTAAAAGTATCTTTAATTATCCCGAAAGCAATTTTTGATGTTTCAGCAGATTGAATCAATTGAGGTAAAAAGATTATATTTTTTTCATACTGTTTACCAACGGTATCTAAAGCAGGAATGAGAATATTATTAATTATTTCTAAACCAGGTGTTGTTTTCAATAATTCTTTTGTAGCATTAGTAACTTCATCTTTTAAACCATGAAGAACAATATCATTTAAAGTAAATGTTGAAGTGTCCTTTTTTGTTATGGTTTCTTGATTGGCACGACGTTCAATATATACTGCAGCATCATGATCATAGTTGTATAATACGTTAAAAGCATCGATTGTAGCCATTAATTCTTGATCCATTGGATTAATGATTGGGAGATCTAGACCAGCTGACATAGCCATAGCTAAGAAAGTTTTGTTTAATAAAGGACGATTTGGCAGTCCAAAAGAGACATTACTTACTCCTAAAACAGTATGAACACCTAATTCTTTGACCATTGCAACTGCTTTGACCGTTTCCATAACTTCTTTTTGCTGAGCAGAAACAGTTAAAACTAAACAATCAATAATAATATTTTCTTTGGTAATACCATAAGAAGCTGCCTTATTTATTATTTTTTTAGCAATCTTATAGCGGTCTTTAGCAAGAGGAGGAATACCATTTTCATCTAACGTCAATCCAATGACAACCCCGCCGTATTTTTTTACGATTGGGAAAATTGCATCCATCGTTTCATCTTTACCATTTACAGAATTAATCAAGGATTTACCATTATAATAACGGCAAGCTTGTTCAATTGCTCCAGGAACAGAACTATCAATTTGTAGTGGTAAAGAAATTACCTCTTGAAGTAACTTGATCACATGTTTCATAGTCGCAACTTCATTAATACCGGGAAGACCAACATTAACGTCAAGAACATGGGCTCCAGCTTGATCTTGTTTGATTGCTTCTACAACTAATTCATCATATCGTTCTTCTTTTAATGCTAATTTTAATTTCTTTTTACCGGTAGGGTTTAGTCGTTCCCCACAAACTACAACATGATGCCCAAATTCAACAGTTTTCGTTCCGCTAGAAACCCGAGTGGCTCGTTTTGGGGTAATTTTCTTACGAACAGGTAAATTATTTTTTAGTGAAGCGATAAAGTCGGGTGTTGTACCACAACATCCACCGATAATTGCTACCCCATTTTTTACGTGTTTTAAGCTTTCTTGAACAAACGTTTCTTTATCCATATTGTAACAGGTTTTACCTTCAACAAGGCAAGGAAGGCCAGCATTTGGCTGGAGCAGTACAGGGATTGTAGCTGCGGCTAAGATTTGGTCAATGATGGGGGTTAATTCAATTGGTCCTAATGAACAATTTACGCCTAAAACATCAACATTTAACCCTTCTAAGACATTGACCATAGTTAAAGGATCACAGCCAGAAAGTGTTCGCAGATTACTTTCATATGTCATGGTAACAAATACAGGAAGATCACTATTTTCTTTAACAGCTAAAATTCCAGCTTTTACTTCATAAATATCAGTCATTGTTTCTAATAATACAGCATCAACTTTATCTTTAGCGATAATAACTTGTTTTTTAATAATTTCATATGCCTCATCAAAAGTTAGAGTACCCATTGGTTCAAGAAGCTGACCAATGGGACCAATATCTAAAACAATATAACTATCGTTTTGACGGTCAGCTGTCTTACGAGCAATAGTCGCATTATCAATTGCAGCATTGATTATTTCTTCATAAGAATATGGAGCCTCTGCCATTTTTAGAGGATTTGCCCCAAAAGTATTAGTCGTAATAAAATCAGCACCAGCATTTAAATAATTTAAGTGAATTGTTTGAATTAGTTTGGGGTCAGTAATATTTAAACATTCTGGAATATCACCAGCTTTAAGTCCAGCATCTTGAAGTTGCGTCCCCATCGCACCATCAAAAACCAAAATATCATTTTTTAATCTTTCTTGTAACATCTTTGTCCTCTTTTCCGATACATACAATTTTCTTTATTAACACATGAAAAGCAATGTTTAGTCAATTTTTCATCTCCAAGACCAATTAGTCCGATCATTGATTTTTGCGGTAGCAGCAGATTACTTTCTTGAACAGTCAAACCAATATGTTTGCTGCAATTTAATGCGTTAGCAAGATTTTTGTTTAATTCGAGTGGAACATTACCATATCCCGGACAAAAACGGAAGGTCCGTTTACCAAAATTTTGCTTTGCTTCATATTCATCACATTTAATTTCAATATAACTACTAGCTAAGGCATCCATCACAGTCATTTTCGTTAAATTTATTTTTGAATAATAACGTAACTGTTGATCTAGCTGTAACCCCAAAGTACAGGCAATTATAACGATTCTATCGCAACTGTCAAATAAATCAATTAAATCGGGATAGTTAATCGTTAAGTTTAATTCTTTTATAGTTAAGGGATGATGAGTTAAGGTGTATATTTGATACATGAATTTGGGTGTTACTTGTTCTAATTCTTTAAGACATTCATTTAAAAGAATTTCAGTATTAGAATCTACTTGATTATCTAAATAGCCCAAATATTTTAAAGCATTTTCTTTAATCATTTTTAAACTCAGCTAAAATATTACTAGTTCGTTTTAAAATTTCATGTACAGTCTCCGGTTTATTCATTGTATAAAGATGAATTCCATCTACTCCATTAGTGATCAAATCAATAATTTGATTTGTCGCATAGTTCATCCCAACTTCTTTCATTGCTTGAGGATTGCTTTTGAAACGCTCAATTGAGGCTGATAAATTATAAGGAATATTACAACCACTTAATTTAGCAATATTTAATAACGACTTTGAATTTGTTGCAGGCATTATTCCTGCAATAATCGGAACATTGATTCCTCTAATTCGAGCTTCTCTAACCAAACGATAATAATAGTTGTTATCAAAGAAAATTTGTGTAATTAAATATTCTGCTCCAGCATCAACCTTTTTCTTTAAAGCGATTAAATCTTCTTCCAATGACGCTGCTTCTTGGTGTACCTCGGGATAACATGCACCACTTAAACAAAAAGTATCAGGATAATTTTTACTAATAAAATCATTTAATTCACTAGCATATTTATAATAGTGCGGAGCCTTCATCGGATCGTATCCTCTTGGATAATCTCCACGTAAAGCTAAGACATTTTCAATATTGTTAGCTTTTAATGAATCTAGAACGCGAATTAACTGTTCTGGTGTCGCATCAATACAACTTAAATGTGCAACTGCTTCAATACTATATTCGTTTTTGATTTTAGATGCAATTTCTACCGTGTTTTCAGTTGTTGACCCCCCAGCCCCATATGTAACTGAAATAAAGTCAGGTTTAAGTTTTGCTAATTCATCAATTGTTTGATAGATTGAGCTTATATCCCCATCGTGATTTTTAGGGGGAAAGATTTCAAACGACAAAGTTGGTCGCCGGTGTAATAAATCAATAATTTTCATGTGTAGTCTCTCCTTAAATAAATTACGTTAATTATAAGAAAAACAAGAGGTCTAGTCAACTAAAACCCCTTGTTACTCACTTTCAATATAATAGTTATCAATGATTCCTTGAACGATATTTGTTAATTGATTAGACAATGATGATAAAGCCATGATGCTAATCAACCTTTGGTTATCATTATCAATATCTAAATTAAAATTTTCAACTGTTTTCAATACTAATGGTTTTAATTGATCGCTTTGAAACTTTTTTATTTCAATAAATTGATCATAAATATTTTCTAACGATTCATCATTAGCATAAACAGGAGCCAAAACTTGTTTTATCTCTTGAATAGTAATCGTGTTTTTCAAGTTATAAACAAGGAGCATTCCAATGATTTGCTCTTTTGTATATTTCTTTCCTTTTACTGGTTTAATTACTCCGGCTTTAGAATAATTGTTGATCATTGTTTTGGTAAGTAATTTATCATCAACAAAGCGTTTATTGTCTTGAAGATGGTCATCAAACAAAGTCATAATCTGATCCATATATAGATCTAATGATGGAATATCTTTTGTGGTTAAATCGCTTTTATTTACAACTTTATCAATTATTTCTGATAATTCTAATTGATTCATAAAATCACCTCATGGATATTTTATAATATTTGAGTTAATGTTTCAAGATATGGTTGACATATCTTATAATAATGATATCATAAATACATAATATAGTTATTAAAACTACTTAAGGAGGTTGAGATATGAGATTTTTTAAAAAAGCGATGGATCCAGTTAGTAGTGAAACGCATTTTATTGGTGCTGTTTTATCATTGGCAACACTAGTTATGATGATGATTATTGCTATTATTGAAGGGTCAGATCACTTAACTATAATTGGAATTATTGTTTTTGGACTATCGTCAATTGCCTTGTATAGTGCCAGTTGTCTTTATCACTATTATAACGCGAATGAAGATAATAAAATTAAGCTGATTTTACGAAAACTAGATCATTCGATGATTTATGTACTGATTGCTGGTACGTATACTCCTATTTGTTTGTCATATTTAGAGTATCCGCATAGTATTTATTTTTTGGCAGTAATATGGGCAATTGCTTGTGTTGGTATTATCATTAAATTATTTTGGATGAATGCACCGAGATTTATTTCTACTATTTTTTATTTATTAATGGGATGGGCACTGATTTTTGATTTACCCGCATTTAGTAAGGTTCCGCTTGGTTGCTTGGGATTAATTGCCTGTGGTGGCATTAGTTATACAATTGGGGCAATCGTCTATATTGTGAAGAAGCCAAATTGGTTTAAAACATTTGGTTTTCACGAATTGTTCCATATATTTGTAATGATTGGCTCTGCTTTTCATTTTTTGGCAGTCATCATTTATATTTTATTGTAAAGGACAAATTTAATTTGTTCTTTTTTTATAAAGTGACATCTAGTATTTACAGTGGTAGAATTAGAGTGATATAACAAGGGGATTAGGAGCAGTAAAAGTTTAAAATAATGATCATTATTTTAAAGGGAGGAGAAATGAAATGGTGAATTGTAGGATTGAATCAATGTATTTATGTGTCAATGATATGGATAGGGCAGTTAGTTTTTATGAACAGTTTTTTGAACAAAGAGTGACAAAAAAAGATGAAATATATAGTATTTTTGATATTAATGGTTTCCGTCTTGGTTTATTTGCTTATAAAAAAATGAATGAAGAACATATATTTGGCAGTAATTGTTTACCTAGTATTGAGTTTCTTAATAAAGAAGTTTTAAAAGCAAAATTCAGCTCTTATAAATTATGTTTTCCATTAACTCCAATAGGTACTAATTGGGTTGTAGAAATAATTGATTCTGAAGGTAATCATATTGAATTGACTGCGCCAATAGAAATAGTAAAAGAAAGCTAGATTAATAATTATTTCATTGAAGCGTTAAAAGTAATTGAAACCAGTATTGATAATTGTAGTAAGATGCAATCTGAATTTAGGATTGAAACAGCTCAAGTAACATTATTAAAAATATAATTCAAACTTTAGAAATTACTAAAATGTTAATAATGAAAAGAAATGTCAATGATAAATATATAAAAGAAGATTTACAAGTAGCTTTGGCACCAATCACATTAATCATTATCAAGAGTAGTAAGTGGCCTATTAAGTTTCAGGAATACACGTTTTAAAAACTTAATCAAAGTCGTTAATATTGCTAAAACTGCTATCATCAATGAAACAGTAATTTTAAGCTGAGAAGTTTATTAATTTTTTACTAAATGAGCAGTGGTGCTTTTTCTTGTGGTTAGTTTTAGATTATTGTATAATGTCGGTGGGTGATAAAAATAATGAATTTAACAAAAAAAAATAAAATATTATATTTAGTTACATTGATATTAGTAGTTGGTGGTGACTTGTTTACAAAACATTTAGTATCATCATCAATGTTATTAGGACAGTCTCATGAAATCATAAATAATTTCTTTTATTTTACCTATGCTCATAACACTGGAGTTGCCTGGGGGATGTTTGCTGGTAAATTAGGGTTATTTATTGTTGTTGCTATTATTGCAGCAGTTGTGATGATCGTATTTTTTAGAAAGACAAAAAGTGAGGAAGTGTTGACACGTTTTGGTCTAGTGTTGACTTTTGGAGGAATGATTGGAAACTTAGTTGATCGAATCTTTTTAGGATATGTCCGAGATTTTATCGATGTAATTATTTTCAATTATAATTTCCCAATTTTTAATATTGCAGATATGGCAGTTGTGATTGGAGTAGCATTGATAATTGTTGAGATTGTTTTTGAGGAGTACATTCATGGAAAAAATTAATTTAATAATTGAAGAGGATAATAATTTACGGCTTGATAAAGTTATTGCGATGCAGTTACAGGAGTTATCACGGACGCAGATCCAAGATATGATCAATCAGGGATTAGTGCTGGTTAATCAAAAAAAGGAAAAAGCAAGTTATAAAACAAAATTAAATGATGAAATTGAAATCACAATTTTAGATAATGTGGATTTGGATATCGAACCGGAAGATATTTCTTTAAAAATTGTTTATGAAGATGAGGATGTAATTGTAGTTGATAAGCCAACAGGAATGATCGTTCATCCATCGGCTGGAATAATGCACGGAACATTGGTAAATGCATTATTATTTCATTGTAAAGATCTTTCAGGAATCAATGGTGTTAACCGGCCGGGAATCGTTCATCGAATTGATAAGGAAACAAGTGGTCTCTTGATGGTCGCTAAAAATGATAATGCACATCGTTTACTATCAAAACAATTAAAGGATCATACTGTTGTTCGTCGATATGTAGCATTAGTGCATGGACTTATTCCTCATGAACATGGGAAAGTCGATGCTCCAATTGGGCGTAATCCTAAAGATCGTCAAAGTATGGCAGTGACACGGACAAACAGTAAAGAAGCAGTTACTAATTTTACAGTATTAAAGCGCTATAATGCTATGAGTTTGATTGAGTGTCGATTAGAAACAGGGAGGACACATCAAATTAGAGTACATATGAGTTATATTGGCTATCCGGTTTATGGAGATCCTAAATATGGGTATCGTAAGGATGATTTTAGTCACGGACAGTTTTTACATGCAAAAAAACTTGGTTTTATTCATCCAACCACACAAAAATATATGGAATTTGAAAGCCCATTACCTGATTATTTCCAAGCTAAATTAGATGAGTTACAGGAGGAATTGAAAGATGAGTAAAGTAATTAATTGGACCCAATATTTTATGGGAGTTGCTAAATTATCAGCTTTTCGTTCAAAGGATCCAAATACCCAAGTAGGTGCTTGTATTGTAAATGAAGCAAATAAAATTGTTGGGGTGGGGTATAATGGTTTACCATGGGGATGTGAAGATAATGAATTTCCATGGGAAGTGCGTGAAGGTGATTTGTATGAGACCAAATATCCTTATGTCGTTCATGCTGAATTAAATGCAATTTTAAATAGTACAGGACAATTAAAAGGTTGTCGTATTTATGTTTCATTATTTCCTTGTCACGAGTGTGTAAAGGCGATTATTCAAAGTGGTATTAGTGAAATTGTTTATGAAGATGATAAATATAAAGGGACTGACAGCGATCGTGCGGCTAAAAGGATGTTAGATGCAGCAGGTGTAAAATATACTAAAGTTGAGCCTTTTGTGATTGAAGTTAAATAAGGTTGTCGTTTTGACAACCTTTTTGTATATTTATTTTAAAAAAATGAATAATAAAAAAGGATAACCATGTTATCCTAGATCAAATCTTTAATGCGTTTAAAGTTAGTCATGTTTGTTTTGGTAACTTTATTAAGCATCTTAGCGCCATATTTGTTAGCTACTTCAATAGCAATGGCATCAACGCTATTACTATTCCCGCGCGGTAACTTCATTTTAAGACTTCGTGACATGTTACTAAAATATTGTAAATATGCATATTTTGATAAAATCATTGAACATATAATTGCTAAATATTTTTCTTCGCCTTTTTGGACAAAGGTTAGATCTTTAACAACGATCACTTCACTTTTTAAATAGTTATAATACGTTTTGGGAGAAACAAACTGATTGACTAGTTTGTTTTTAATTGGCATACTTACTTTTTGCATTACATTAGTAACAGCTTGGTTATAAAGTTTTGCCTTAATATTAGCTAGGTTATTTCCAGCTTTGGCCATTGCATTATAATGAGAGTTATCAAGGATTAATAAGCTATATATAAGACGATCTTTAATCTCTTTAGCAACCCGAACAAGTTCTTTGTTGTCCATGTCTTTAGGGTCGCGAACACCGATACTGACTAACCAGTCAAAATCGCGCTCATCTACATAACAGGCAACAACGCATAATGGTCCAAAGAAATCTCCAGATCCAGTCTCGTCACATCCAATATGACTAATATTAGTATATTTACTAGCGTCGTTTAAGGCACTGCTACTGTCGGCCATACTAGAGTCGCTAAAAGCTACAAGTTTATCGTAAGCATGCATATTAATAATGTTGATTCTTTTTGAACTATTATTTCTAACTACATTCATGTTCATTACTTGTCCTCCTAGTCCTACTAAATTAGTATATCATATTTCTAATCTTTTTGACAGTACAAATTTGTTTTGATACAATGTATATTAAAAGAAATTGAGGTGTTTTAATGAATTTTGCACTAAATTCCATGGCAATCGACACAGTTATTGTTTTTATTCTATTGCTAATGTTGATTTTTGGCTATTTTAAAGGTTTTGTATATCGAGTATATGATTTGATGGCAACAGTAGTATCGTTGCTTGCAGCACTATATGCTTCTTCACCGCTTTCAGCAATATATCAAATATATAAAGTTGAAGGGATTGGGGAAATTGTTGGTAAGACAATAAATCGATTTATTATATTTATTATTTTATTTATTGCTTTAAAAGTTATTTTATTAATTATTGGTAAATTTATTAAACCAATATTAAAAAATATAATCTATACAATTAGTATTTTTGAGCATCTTGATCATCTTTTAGGAGCGTTAGTTAGCTTAATTGAAGGAACGATCATTATTTATTTAGCTTTAATTTTTGTAATTACACCAATTATTCCAGGAGGAAAAGAGAATGTTGAGAAAACAGTTGTAGCAAGCAAAATTTTAGAGCTTGTACCTTCAGTTACTGAAGAAATGAAAGCATTATCAGACGGGTTTGATGTTTTTACTAATATTATTAATGATGGGATAAATTATGATAGTTTTGATGCCCGAAACGTTGCTGCGCTTGCTGCTTCATTGAACAGTGCTTATAAACATGGTTTAATTAATCAGGAAGACCTTGAATCAGCGTTAATAAAATATTATGATGAAATCGATCGGGTTAATGAGCCTATTTCGTTAAATCAAGATCAATATAATGAGGTTGTTGATGTATTATCAAAATTAGATTCAGCTAAATTTGATCAAACAAAAATTTTAAATAAGATAATAGTGAGTGAATAGAATGAAAAATATATATGATACATTAGAATTTAATCAAATTAAAAATAAAATCAGTACTTATTGTGTTAGTTCATTAGGGAAAACAAGGATAGCTGAGTTAATGCCGTTAAAAGATACTGATGATTTGAAGCTGGAACAAAAATATTTAGATCAAGCAATGAAACTGATTTTTAAATACGGGAAAATGCCAATCGGTCATTTTATTGATATTGAACCGTTATTATTAAAAACAACAAAAGATGGTACTTTATTCGGTGAAGATTTTGTCCAAATTGTTTATTTGTTGAATAATGTCAAAGAAGTACAAAGCTATTTGAGCGAAAAAGAATTGGTAGACAATGAGCTGTTGCAATTATGCAATGCGCTAGTTTTACCTAAACAATTATTAGCTGATATTAATCGCTGTATTGATAGTAGTGGAAATGTTTTAGATGGTGCTAGTTCGGAATTAAGACGAATTAGACGCCAAATTTTATCAATTGAATCTAATATTAGAACAAAAATTGATCAAGTAAAAGTTGCTAATAAAGATTATTTAAGTCAAGAAGCTATTTCTTCAAGAAATAATCATCTGGTTTTGCCTGTCAAAGCCGGCAATAAAAATTTAATTAAAGGAATTGTCCATGCAGTTTCATCAAGCGGACAAACAATGTTTATTGAACCTGATATAATTGTTCAAATGAATAATCAGCTAGTTCATGCTAAAGATGATGAACGACGTGAAGTAAATCGAATCTTAACCGTACTTTCGAATAATGTAAAAGACCATTATGATATTCTACATGAAGACCAAGAACTAATGATTGATATTGATGTTATTTTCGCAAAGGCTGCTTATGGAGTCAAAATAGATGGAATAGTTCCAGAAGTGGCTGAAGACTACCAGCATTTTAGCTTGATTAGAGCGAGACATCCTTTAATTGAGCCACATGATGTTGTAGCTAATGATATAGTGTTAAATGCACCAAAGAGAATGTTATTGATTAGTGGATCGAATACAGGAGGGAAAACAGTTGTTTTAAAAACGGCTGGGTTATTAAGTGTGATGGCACTGTGTGCTATGGCTTTGCCTTGTACTAAAGCAACGGTTCCAATGTTTGATCAAATTTGTGTCGATCTCGGTGATGAACAATCAATTGAACAATCATTGTCAACTTTTTCTAGCCATATGAAAAGATTAGTTGAAATAACAAATGAAGTAACTGAAAAATCATTAGTTTTACTAGATGAAATTGGTTCTGGAACAGATCCGCGTGAAGGACAAAGTATTGCTGAAGCAATCTTAAGATATTTACATCAAATCAATCCCTTGATTGTAGCTTCAACCCATTATTCAGGCTTAAAAGAATTTGCTAAAAATGAAGATTATATTTTAGTAGCAGCAGTAGAATTTGATCAAGAACTGATGCAGCCAACTTATCGCTTGATTGAGGGCAGTGTTGGGAATTCTTATGCGATCGAAATTTCATCGCGATTAGGTCTTAATCAAGAAATTGTTGATATGGCTTATCAAATCAAAGAAGAAAGTCTGACAGATACAGATAAATTATTAGAAAAACTGCAAAATGAACTAGCTCAGGTTCAAATTGAAAAAGATCGTTTAGAAGCTTTAACAAACGAAACAGAAGTTAAGATGAATAAATATGAACGCTTAATTAGCAGTTTTGAAAAACATAAAGATGAAATGATGGAAAAGGCAAAAGCGGAAGCTAATAAACTACTTGAGGAATCGAAGCAGGAAATTGATTTAGTGGTAGAAGATTTAAAACAACAAGCTGTTTTAAAACAACATGTTGTCATTGATGCTAAGAGAAATCTTGATTTATTAAAACATGAACCAAAAAAAGTTATTAATGAAGAAGTCCATGAATATCAAGTTGGTGACGTAGTCAAAGTATTATCAGCTAATCGTCAGGGGGAAATTCTTTCAATTAATAAAAAGGGAATTTTAACTATTAATATGAGTGGATTAAAATTAAATGCAAAGCCCGAGGAAGTTAGCTTTATTTCTAAGAAAGTGAAGCCTAAAAAAGTTAAATCAAATCTAAAATCTTTGCGAAAAACAACAAATCAAAGCTATGAGTTGAATATTATAGGTAAACGTTATGAAGAAGCAATGGCAATCGTTGACAAATTTTTAGATGATGCAATTGTTAATAATTATACAATGGTTCGGATTATTCATGGAATGGGAACCGGAGTATTACGAAATGGAGTTCGTAAAATGTTAGATAAAAACAAGAATGTTGTTAGCTACCGGGATGGTGGGCCTAATGAAGGAGGACTTGGGGCAACCCTTGTATATTTTGAATAATGAATCGTCAGATGATTAAAGATAAACTTTCGCTTTTACCGTTACAGCCAGGCTGTTATTTAATGAAAGATAAAGATAATACAGTTATATATGTTGGTAAAGCGAAAAAATTAAAAAATCGTGTTTCTTCATATTTTGTTGGAGCACATAATTATAAAACAACAAAGTTAGTTCAAGAAATTGTTGATTTTGATTATATTGTTACGGATTCAGAAAAAGAGGCATTATTATTAGAGATAAATTTAATCAAAGACTATAGTCCTAAATACAATATCTCTTTTATGGACAATAAATATTATCCATATATACAATTGACTAAAGAAAAGCATCCACGTTTAAAAATTGTTCGCAATGCTCAAGATAAAAAACATAAACATTTTGGTCCGTTTCCTGATGGTACAGCGGCTCGTGAAACATTTAAATTGTTAAATCGGCTCTATCCATTGAGAAAATGTAATCATATTCCTAAAAAACCATGTTTATATTATTCCTTGAATCAATGTGTTGCACCATGTATTCAAGAGGTCAGTGATGAAGTTTATAAGGAAATGACATCAAGTATTACGAAGTTTATTCAAGGGGATACGAAAGAAATCATTAATGATTTACAAAATAAAATGATGAGTGCCAGTGAGGTACAAAATTATGAATTGGCTAAAGAATGTCGTGATTTAATCACTCATATTCAGCATGTGACAAGTAAGCAACATGTGCAATTTAATGATTTAGTTGATCGTGATATTGTAGGTTATTATAGTGACAAAGGATATTTATGCTTGCAGTTATTCTTTATGCGAAATGGAAAGTTATTAGCTCGTGATTTAAATCTAGTTCCTGCACAGGATGACTATCAAGAACAAATTATCTCATTTTTAGTACAGTTTTATCAAGAAAATACTGAGCCTAAAGAGTTGCTGGTGCCCCAAGAACTAGATATTGAATTATTAAAAGAAATTGTAAATTGTAAAATTATCAAACCCCAAAAAGGAAATAAAGCAAATTTAGTAGCAATGGCAAATGAAAATGCTAAAGAACAACTAGAAAAGAAGTTTTTATTGATTCAAAAAAATGAAGCTTCTACAATTGGAGCAATCAAGCAGCTGGGAGAAATATTAAATATTCAATTGCCTCGAAGAATTGAATTATTTGACAACTCAAATATCCAGGGGGCTTATGCTGTTGCAGGGATGGTTTGTTTTAAAGATGGAACACCATCAAAAAAAGATTATCGTAAATTTAAGATCAAGACAGTTGAAGGACCGGATGATTATGCCAGTATGAAAGAGGTAATTTATCGGCGTTATTATCGTGTTTTAATGGAAGGGCTAGAAAAGCCGGATTTAATTATCGTCGATGGTGGTAAAGGGCAAATTAAAGTGGCAAAAGAAGTCATTGATGCGTTAAATCTTAATATTATGGTCTGTGGTCTGGCAAAGGATGATAGACATTCAACTTCAGTCTTGTTAGATAGTAGTGGTGAAGTGGTAGAAATAAATCGAAAAAGTGAGTTATTTTTCTTACTGACAAGAATGCAGGATGAAGTTCATCGCTATGCAATCAGTTTCCATAAAAATGTTCGTTCTAAATCTTTATTTCAATCTATTTTAGATAGTGTAGAAGGAATTGGACCAAAGCGAAGAAAAATGTTACTTAAAGAGTTTGGCAGTGTAAAACAACTAAAAGAAGCACAACTGGAACAGTTAGAACGTGTTTTACCACATGAGGTAGCATTAAATCTATTTAATGTATTAAAAGCAGACACCGAAAAGTAGTTTTCTCATATATTAGAGTATGAGGTGAACGTAAAGATGAATATAATCCTGACTCCTAGAGAAAAGGAAATTTTTAATCTTTTAATTAAGAATCAGTCAACGAGAGATATTGCTAAAACGTTAGGAATTAGTGAAAAAACAGTTCGTAATCATATTTCTAATGTGATTCAAAAATTAGGTGTCGATTCAAGGATTCAAGCAGTTTTTGAATTGATTAAATTTAAGGAATTAGAACTATAATCTAGTTCCTTTTATTATGGTTTTTTAATACTAGTTGGTATATAATGGAACAAGGTGATATTATGAAATTGAAAAGATGGCATTTATATTTAATTGTAACACTTTGTTTTACGATTGCTTTTATTTCAATAAACCGCAAGTATGATCGCTTTTATCGGGTTAATGGAATTAATAATGATAATCGCGCTTTAATAGAGATGTATTTAGATGATGAAGAACAAGATTACTTAGTGGAAAATGCGATTGCAGTCGATCAGTTTATTAAATATATAGAATTTCCGGAGTTTAAATTACAGTATTATGAATTTTATAATGCGTTAAATAGAACAAATAAATATTCAAACTATAGTGATTTGATCAATGTTGGTAATCAGCTGGCAAGTAAATTGGAAGTTTCTTTTGCTAGTAATGCACTATCAAGATGCAATACACTAATAAAAAATGATTTAGTCAATGCTTATATTAATCAAGAAGGTTTTTCTTTCGATAATATTGATTATTACCAATTGTTACGGTCACTTTATGATGAGGGTGATTATACATACATTGCAGATACTAATACTTATTTATCAATTATGAAAGAGTTTGATGGTTTAGAAGGTAAAAAATTATATGATAATGTTAAATTGCTGAGTAATAATTTTACTAAGGGTTCATTAGCATCGCTCTTTAATCATGATTTGCAGCCTAATGCCAAACGAATTTATAACCCAAGTGATTTAGCTTTGGTTGTCAATAACGAGACATATATAGGTGGTTATGAACCGAAAAATCAGGTTGAGATACGAGGAATACCTCGAGTCAAATATTCTATGTATCTTCAAGAAGATGCAAATAATAGTTTAATGGAGATGTATCGGGCACTTAATGATGAGGGATATAATGATATGGTTTTAACAGCGGCTTATATCAGCTATGATGTGGCATCTTTAGGTAGTAGCGGGATCTTACCGGGCTATAACGAATATCAGCTTGGGACCACTATAAATCTTCAAAAAAGGGAAATAAGTATTGCTGATTTTGATCAAACTGACATATATAAGTGGTTGATCAATCATTGCCATGAATATGGTTTTATACTGCGGTATCCAAGTGATAAAGTTGATGTGACAAATCATGAATATAGCTCTACAACATTTAGGTATGTAGGTAAAGAAATTGCTTCTAAATTACATGTTCAAAATTTAGCTTTAGAAGAATATAACGCAAACGAGGAGTAACTATGGAAAGAGCGATTGGGGTATTTGATTCCGGTGTAGGCGGTCTAACGGTCTTGAATTCTATCAGGACCTTGCTGCCTAATGAAAATATTATTTATATTGGTGATAATTATCATTGCCCTTATGGTGAAAAAACACGAGAACAACTATTTAGTTATGCAAGTGAAATAGTTGAGTATTTTATTAAAGAAAATGTCAAATTGATTGTCTTGGCATGTAATACTACTAGTGCTACGGTCTTAAATGAACTGCAAGCTGTTTATAAGGAAGTCTTGATCATTGGAGTGATTGATGCAACAGTGGAAGATTTTATCAGTCGCGGAGTCGATAATACTCTTGTTATAGCAACAGCAGCAACGATTAATTCTCATAAGTATCCAGATACGATTGATTGTTATCAGACTGGAATTGAGGTGTTTACGTTGCCAACACCTAAGTTAGTTCCTTTAGTGGAGGCTGGAATGGATAAAAAAGATATTTATGATGTATTGCATGAGTATTTGGATTCTTATGCAGGAAAGATTAAATCAATTATTTTAGGTTGTACGCACTATCCCATTTTAGAGAATCAAATAAAAGATATTTTACCAGATATTGAATATATTTCCAGCAGTGATGCTGTTTGTAAAAATGTTCGAGATGTTTTAATTAAAAATAATCTATTAAATCTTAATAAAAATAAATTTATTAAGATTTATACAACAGGTAGAGTTGATGAATTTTTAAAATCATCAACAGGTTTTTTTGATTATACAGATTTGGTTGTTGAACATATTATTATAAAATAGTTAGTCGTGATTTTATAATCCGACTAATTTTTTTGATGAAAGTATTTTTATTAAATAAGAAATATATAATATTTATTTGGTCTTTTAAGAGGATCACTTCATATTATTATATTGAGGTGATTGGATGAAAAGAAAACTACGTAATGGTATTATCATTTGTGCTTGTTTGATGGTATGCTTTTTCTGTATTAAACAAGATAATAATAGGAATGAAAAAAAGAATACTGCTACGATGACAGCAAATTATCAAACAGTTGTATTTAGAGACGATAAAAACACATTAGTTCCAATTGAAGTAGATTTTGGTGCTGAAGTTGAAGATGATACAAAATATCGTAATATGATTGAGGTAATGAAATCTAATGATTACGAGTATTTAGGTTTACATCCTATCTTAGATTCGAACCTGCAAGTGAATGCCATGGCAATTAATGATAAATCATTAACCTTTGATTTAAGTGATAATTTGTATGTTAACAGTAATCAGGAAGCACTTGACATTTTTGAAATGTTTTCTTATGTTTTTTGTAACGGAGATATTGAAAAAGTAAATTTAAAAATTGATGGTAATGATATTAGTACTTTACCGAATAGTACAGTACCAGCAAGCTGTATTACAAATCAGTTGGGTATCAATAATTTTGAAGCAAGCACTAATTATATTTATAAAACAACACCAGTTGTTGTTTATAATACAGAGACTATCAATAACAAAGAATATTATGTTCCTGTAACTAAACGAATTGAAACAAATGAAAATGATATTGATACAAAAGTATCAATCATGTTAAATGAAATGGATTATGATAAACCATTATCATTAGTTGATCAATGTTCGTTACAAGATGGAACACTATCAATTCATTTAGCTGCTAATATTTTAAATGATAATGAATCGATTGATAATACTTTGTATAATCGAATCGTTAAATCAGCTAGTCATTTAGAAAATGTTAAAAAAGTTTCATTATTTGTAGATAATCAAGAGATAGACCCAGTTCAAGATGTAAATGGTGAAGTAGACAACCGAATTAAAATGTAATTTAACTTTGAACCTTAATTGTGTATAATAATGTCAGGTGATAAATATGAAGAAAGTAGTAGTAATGTCCGATAGCCATGGTTATCATAAGATGATCGATGAAGTACAACGTTTAGAACCTGATGGCGATTACTATGTTCATTGTGGTGATAGTGAAGCACGTGAAGAGCAGTTAAAAGGCTGGATATGTGTTCGTGGAAACAACGATTGGATGGCTCCTTTTGATGATGAAGTTGTTTTTGAAGTTGAAGGAGTAAGATTTTTAGTTACTCATGGGCATCGTTATGGATATTATAAACGTGAAGAAGCGATGGTAGATGATTTGCTGAGACATGGTTGTGATGTATTATTATCAGGACATACCCATGTTCCTCAATGTGATGAGGTGACGGGTTTTTATTTAATTAATCCTGGTTCAACCACTTTGCCTCGTCGTGGGAGTGGAAAATCTTATTGTATTATTCTAGTTGACCAGGGAAAAATAGAAGTTAAATTTAAACAAATATTTTGTTAAAAAATGCTTGCACATCTCTTTTAGATATGCTATTATATATGAGCAGTCAAGAGAGAGGTCTACGTAGCTCAGCTGGATAGAGCACACGCCTTCTAAGCGTGCGGTCAGGGGTTCGAATCCCTTCGTGGACGCCATTTGATTAAAAATGGCTCTAAACCAATGGTTTGGAGCTTTTTATTTTACTTGTGGTGTGGTCGTGGTGTAAAAATAGTAAATAAAATAAAACCGATTAAAAAGCTGGATACATATTTTTAATCGGTTTTCATTTTATTTATTAATAATCTTCTAATATGTTTAAAACTTTTTTTCTGGTTTCTGGGAACATATGGGAATATCTTTTTTCAACCATATCTTTACTGTGTCCGAGACGTTCAGCAATAACTAAACTATCAAGACCTCTATTAGCAAGTAAAGAGACATGGCTGTGTCTAAAGTCATGTATTCTTATTTCTGGAATTTTTATCTTATTAATGCGGTTGCACTCTTTAATGTACTTATTTTTCTTGTTTTCAACTGTTTTATGGGATATGGGCTTAAATACACCAAACATATAACAAGCGTCATTAAAACCGTCTATATTGCTTTGCATTTGTTTTAATAACTTCATTCTTTCAATCAGTGACGTTTGAATAAATATTATTCTGTTTGTTCCATTTTTTGGAGTTGCAGTTATTTTTTTTAGTTTATTATCAAAGTTACTGTGAATACTTAAGGTTTTAGTTTTAAAATCTATATCTTCCCATGTTCTGGCTTGTAATTCAGATATACGCATACCCGTCCAATATAATAAATCAAATAAAAGTTTATCTTCAAAATCTTCTATTACATTTATGAAAAGGGTGAACTCTTCTAAAGTCCAGTATTTCATTATCGGCTTAGGTTTTGTATGATCTTTAACCTGTTCTAAATAGTCGAAAGGGTTTTTTTGTATAATTCCTTTTCTAACAGCAAAGTTTAAAATAAGCGAGAGTTTAGTTTGTATTGTTTCCAGGTAACTGTTAGAGTAATTCTTAGTTAATAGCTCTTCCTGCCATTTTTCAATAACACGCACATTTATTTTATCTACATACATACCGCCAAAAAAAGGGGTTAGCTGTTTTTCAATCGTTTTTTGATAATCATATAGGCTTCTTGGTTTGATCCTGCTTTTCTTATATTCTAAGAAGAGATTAACAAGCTGTTCAAACTTTATACGCTTTGTTGTTAAGTTTTTAGCACTTATAAGAAAGTTTCTTTCAGCTTCTTTAGCAAGTGTTGAACTTTGAAAACCTCGTTTTTTGTATCTTTCGCTTTCACCAAAAATATTTATAAATGATCCTTCATAGAACCAAGTTCCTCTTACTTTGTCTTTATATACTGGCATATTGATTGCTCCTTTTATATATTATAGATATTTAATATAATTTATGATAAAATGAGCATGATAAAAACGAGTGACTATTGTTTTTTATCATGCATGATGTGTTACCAGCACATCAGTTAAAGTCATGTGTTACCAGCACGTGACTTTTTTACATTTCTTTCATAATTTTTAATAATTAGTACATAATATACATATGAAAGTAAACATCTGGAAAATCCGAAATGAGAGGGGATTGTCTTTAGATGATTTAGAATTGCTAACGGGTATTAATCGTAACAGAATAAACAGGATAGAACAGGAAAATCCAAAGTATTTTCCGAATATTCTTGAGTTAGAAAAAATAGCCGAAGCTCTAGACCTAAAAATTATAGATCTGTTTGACTCAGATTACAAAATGTAATGTCAAAATGTCAATAGGGAAAAGCGATTTATTTCATATATGAGATAAATTTATAAATTAATTTCATTACCTACCTACTTTCCTGCATAAGTATTATAATTATGTAGGAAAGGAGAACGGGGAGAAATGAATGACATAGCTGTGTACAGAGAACACATTGTAGAACTTGTATATAAAACTGATAATATAAAAGCTATCATTTTTATATATAGGTATCTTGATAGAGTGTTCCATAAAGCCGATTAATTTCGGCTTTTTTTATTTGCCTTTATTTTTTGCCTGCTAATTCATCAACTACTCGTTTAAATAGTAATAAATCTTCATCACTTAAATTTACTATAGTTCTAAGGATATTTTTATAAAATTCATCTTCTCCAGAGAGTATTTCATCTACTTTATTTAATAGGTCAACGTCCATATCGTTAAACATATCACCTACACCCTCTTTAAGCCATGCGCTGCTTACATTAAATTCACGACATATAGATTTTAATGTTTGTTCTGACATATTGCGTGTACCTTTTTCAATGTTAGATATTGAAGCACGTGTAATACCAATTCTATTTCCAAATGCTTCTTGACTTAAATTAAGATTTTTACGTAATGATTTAATTCGATCGTTTATATTACTCATTTTTTTCACCTCGTTTTACAGCTCTATAATAAACGATTATAAGCACTTTGTCAACTTAGCTTACAAAATATATAAATTTATGTTGACATAAGTTTCTTAGAATACTATAATGTAAGCGTAGAAACAGAAAGGGGAGAAAAAATGAACTTAGAAAATGAATTAGCAAAAAAAGAAGCTCTTGAAAAAGCAGAGCGTGAAAAAATCATACTTGATACTCTGGAGACTACAAAAAAAGTCGGTACAGTTGATCAAGTATCAAAAACATTTATTGTCGGTGTTTTAACTGGTATCCAGTTGAAAGACGGTAATAAAAATCAAGACAACGGTAGGGGTGAATAGAATGAACAAACATAAGCTATTAGAAGCAGGAGAAAAAGGAATTATTGAAGGTTTTGAAAATGAGAGAAAAGAAATTCTTGAAATATCTCAATCAATGTATGAAAAGATAAAACACTTTGGGCAAGAAGATAGAGAAGCAATATTAGATATTATGAGAGCATTATCTAATATTTGTGGTAGATAAAAACACACCTAGTAGTAGAGTACGATCCACTATTAAGTGTGTCATATATAAATTATTAAATTTCTATAGAGCAAATTTGATTTGTGAGTATGTATATAGGCTTTTTACCAGAAGTTTCGGCACTTATTTTAAATATTTCAACAGTACTAAGATTATTTAAAATATAGTCTAAAACATCTTCATTAGTATCAAAGTTATTATCATTTATTAAAAAATACTTTGAAACTGGATAGCTTATACCGCTAGAGGTAATTATTTTCATTTGCTACACCTCCTTTCAATGGAGATTATAGCAAATTAATTAAAGTATATAAATGAAAGGATAGAGACAGAAAATGTGTAGATCAGATATAAATAATGTTCGTGAAGATATTTTATTAAAGGGTTATGCTTCTACAACTGATGTAATGAAATTTATACCTTGTGGATATGGTAAAGCAAAAAAAATAATTGATGAAATTACTAAAATGGTTGAGGAAAAAGGGAAAAGGGTTTTTATCGGTATTAGATCGGTTCATTTATTACCGTATGTAGAATTAACTGAAACGCAAGTTCATAAGTATGCTGAACTTGAACGTGAAAAGATGGCTACTAAAGTGGAGGAAAACTGAAAATGACTATTGAGTTAACAGACTATGAAATTAGTATAACTATGATTTTGCTAAATCAAAAAATTGAGACATTAAAAAATAACTGTATGGATCTGCAAAATACTATTACATATTTGGAAGATAGCAAATACATTGATACAAATGATGGGGCAGCAGTTACAAAGATGTTACTTGAAGATGAAACAATTAAATTAAAGGAATATATAAATTTATATAACAGGTTAAAAGAATTATAGGAGGATTAAAGATGAAAATAAAAAGAAGTGTTCTGATAATGTTTAATTTAGCAACCATCTTATTGCTTTCTATTGCTGTACTTGATACACAAAAAAACAGGAAGCTGTATATAGATGAAAGGGCTAGAAATTCATTATTAACAATGGAGATCAACGATAGAAATAATACTATTGCAGAACTGGAAAATAAGTTAAAAAATTTTGAAGAAGCGGATAGTAAATAAGCTATATGAGAGGTAGAAAGCATGAACGATTTACAAGTTATTAAGCATAAAAATGAGCGTGTATTACTAACAAGTCAATTAGCAGAAGTTTATGAGACAGATGTTAAAAATATCCAAATGAATTTTAAAAGAAATGAAAATAGATTTATTGAAGGTAGAGATTATTATTTGTTAAAAGGTGATGAATTAAAGGAATTTAAGAACTTACCAACTGTTAGTGGGTTAGTTGATCCTAGAACTCCAAGCCTTCATTTATGGACTGAAAGAGGAGCTAACAGACATTCTAAAATATTAGATACAGATCAAGCCTGGAAGCAATTTGATGTATTAGAAGAAACTTATTTTAAAGTTAAAGATACTGGCTATCGGATACCATCTACACCAATGGAAGCACTGGGATTAATGTTTGAGGTACAAAAACAAACAGATAAAAGATTAGAGCACCTGGAAAACAATATGACTATTGATACAACACAACAGTACCATTTGGAGAAAATGGCTAAAAACAAGGTTATTAAATTATTAGGAGGTAAAAACTCAAGCGCTTATCTTAAATATTCTAAAAAGGTTTTTGCTCAATTATGGAGGGATTATAAAGATTATTTTAAGATCCCATCTTATAGAGATACTTTAAAAGCTAAATATCACGAAGCAGAAGAATATTTAAATACTTGGTATCCAAGCAATAATTTAAAGATGGAGATTGAAGAAGCTAACAGATTTGATTATTAAAAATAAAAGAAAAAAACCGTTTATAAATGCTCGCAACATTAAACGGTTTTCAGCTAAATATAATTTTTTAGACACCTATATTTTAGCACAGGTGAGAAAAATTGTAAATGAAATTTAGTTGTTTTTAAGCATTTAAAAGTCCTCGTAATGGATATTAACAACTCAACGAAAGAATTATAAAGGTAATAATATGAGCAGTAAGAAAAAGAACAGCTATATAGACTATAGCTATGATGATACGTTTGAAGATCCTTTAGACATGGCTAACGAAAGTCTAATAGAAAAGTTATTAGAAAGTGGATCTATTAAAAGTGTTTATGCAACTAAAACTATTAAAGCTGGTGAACAGTTTGAAATAGAGATATACCCAGAGTTTACAAAAAAAGAAAGTAAATTATACAAATTAAAAAAGATAAACAAGGCACAAAGAAATTTAAATGATAGATACGCTAGAAAAAGAGTAGAAAGATTAATCAATACTAATTTTTCTAAAAATGATTTATGGATAACTCTTACATATTCTAATGATCATTTACCTGCTTCATTAGACGAAGCATTAAAAAATATAAAAAATTACATAAGAAGGATCAATTATAAAAGAAAAAAGTTAGGCTTAGAAAAAGCTAAATACATCTATGTTACAGAGCATAGCAAAGAGAAGAAAACACGGTGTCACCATCATTTAATAATGGACGGTGGGTTAAGTATGGACCTTGTGGAAAGTATGTGGAAGTGTGGAAAACGCAACAATGTTAGAAAAGTTGATCCAGATGAAAACGGATTAAGTGGACTGGCTAATTACCTGGTAAAGGATCCTAAAGGGAGTAAACGCTGGCGCAGTAGTACTAATTTAAAGAAACCGAAAGAAAGTAAAAGCTACAGCAACTTTAAAGCAAGTCACGTTAAGAAGTTTGTTAGAACTCCAGAAATTATCCAGCAGAGAATGGAACACAAGTATAAAAATAAAATCTATTTGCGACATGAAATTAGATATAACGAAATAAACGGTAGATTTTATATTTATGTTCGTATGCGTGAAAGGAGAAAGGAATGAAAAAGAGCGAGATCAAAGAAAAGATAAAACCTTATCTTCTGGAAGAAAAACTAGACGAGAAAGCAGAAAGAACACAGAAACAGTATGAAAGAGTAATAACAATGTTTGTTAATTCTTTGAAAAATGAAGAAGTTACTAAAACTGATTTAATGGAGTTTAAAAGTTATTTGATAGATAACTATAAGCCTAAAACTGTTAGCAATTATATTGTTATTGTTAATAAATTTATCAAGTATCTGGAGCTTACAAGTAACGGTGATAATGATTTTGATTTTGACAAACTGAAAAAATATTACTCTAAGCAGACTTTGAAAAACATAAAAATTCAGCAAAAGGCTTCATTAGATGAAGTTTTAGAGCCAGAAGATTTAAAGCGTATGTTAAGAATGGCTAAAAGGAAAGACTATGAAATGTATTTGATCATGAAAATATTTTCTTTTACTGGCATACGTGCTGGAGAGCTTAAGTTTTTTACAGTAGAGAATATAGCAAGTAATTATATTGAGGTAAGAAATAAAGGAAAGATACGTGAAATAATATTGCGCCAGGATCTAAGAAAAGATCTATTAAACTACTGTAAAGATAAAAATATTACATCTGGCTATATTTTCAAAGGAAAAAAAGATGAAACCATGTTACATCATACAACTGTTTACAACCGTTTAAAAAAGGTTGCTGGAATGTGCCGAGGTATAAAAATAGACAAGGTACATCCTCATAGTTTTAGACATTTATTTGCTATTAAGTTTATGCAGGAGGGTGGAGATATTAGTGAGCTTAAAGATATATTAGGTCACTCCAGCATAGACACAACAAGTATTTATACTAGAACTACTGCAAAAATGAAAAGAAAACGGTTAGAGAAGATGAAATATTAAGAAAGGTAATAAAGTAAGCATGAAAAAGATTAAATTACTATCTCTATTTAGTGGGATAGGAGCTTTTGAAAAAGCGTTAGATAGATTAAATATTGATTATGAATTAGAAGCCTTTTGCGAGATCGATAAAGAAGCGTCTACTTCTTATGAAAAAATACACGAAGTATCTAGTAACAAGAATTTAGAGGATATAACAAAAATCGATACAACAGCATTACCAAATGATATTGATTTAATAACATATGGTTTTCCTTGCCAAGATATAAGTTTAGAGGGAAAACAAAAAGGTTTTGAAACAGATGGCGAAAGAACTAGAAGCGGACTATTTTATGAAGCATTAAGAGTCATAGAAGATACAAAACCAAAGATTGCAATAGCTGAAAACGTCAAAAACCTTGTTTCTAAGAAATTTTCAAAAGAATTTGATATTGTTCTAAGTTCTTTAGAAGAAGCGGGATATAACAATTATTATAAGGTGTTGAACGCAAAAGATTATATACCACAAAACAGAGAACGGGTGTTTATTGTTAGCATTAGAAAAGATGTTGACACTGGCTCATTTGTATTTCCAGCTCCTATAGCAACTAAAAGAACGTTAAAAGATATACTGGATAATAATATTAAATTTGAAAAGTACAAAGTACCAGAAAGCATATTAGAAAAAATAGTTATAAGTACAGATCCTTTAAAAATTAAGAACGCTACTAAACAAGGATATATTGAATGTAATCTATATGACTCTATAACAACTACATTTCCAAACAGCAAGACAAGAAGAGGAAGAGTTGGTAAACAATGCTCACAAACGTTAACAACTTCTAAGATAATGGCAGTAAATACTCCAGAAGGCATTAGATACCTAACAGAAAAAGAGTGCTTTAGATTGATGGGTTTTGATGATATAGATTTTGAAAAAATCAAAGATACTAAAAGTTCATATCTTTATAAACAAGCTGGAAACTCTATTGTAGTAGATGTGTTGATATACCTTTTTAAAGCAATATTCAAGGCTGTAAATTTTGAAGAAAATAAAGAAATACAAACAACTATATTTGATTATTTATAGGAGGAGTTAAAAATGAGTGAAGAATGGAAGAAAGAATTATTAACTAAATATTTTATGGCAACATTCAACTTTACAAAAGTAGAAGCAGAAAATGTAATTAAACAGTATTTTAAAGATGAAATAACTTTAGAAGAAGAAAAAGTTAAAGAAGTTATATTATTCTAGGAGCTTTTAAATATGGCAACGGGTAGACCAAAACAACATTTTTTATTGTTGGATATTAACGATATTACATTAGTATGCGGTTCAATGTACAGTGATGAATTAGTAAGATTGTTAAATATAAGGCATAACTATTTATCCAGCTGGTTGACATTCAACGGTATATTAGACGGTAAGTATTATGTTGTAGAAGATGAATAGAAAGAAGGTAAAAAAATGAATGTACATAATTTAAAGATTAGACCTAATTATTTTAAAGATGTTATAGCGGAAGTTAAAAAATTTGAAATTAGATTTAATGATAGAGGTTTTGAAGTTGGTGATCTAATTGTATTAGAAGAATTTGATAACAAAGGATATACAGGAAGATACATTAATGCAGAGATAACGTATATTTGTGATAATCCAGAGTATACAAAAAAGGATTACGTTGTATTGGGAATTAAACTAAGACCAGATATAGGAGCGTATTTATAAATATGAAAGTAAGTAACTGTTTAAAAATAGGTATTGATTACTCGATAGATGTAGATTGTACGGGAGTAGTAACAACATTTAAAGATCAATATAGATTAAGGGCATTTTGTATAGAGGATAGTTTTGATAAATCTAAAAAAATGCCTAGAAAAAAGAAGAAGATATTAAGAAAATCATTGTTTAGAGGAGTTAATAAAAAAGAAAGAAAAAAAATAAAGAAATATTTGAAAGGATAGCAAACAATGAAAGTAAAAGTAACATTAAAAAATGGGATTGAAACAATTTTAAATGATGTAAGAGTAATAAAACCATTAGTAAATGAACTTCAAGTTATTATCGTTTATAAAGATGTATGCCAATTTGAGTATATAGACGATAAACCAAAATTACAAATGATTAAATGGTACATATATAAACAAGAAATAGAAAAGATTGAAATTATAGAATTATAGGGAGATAGCAAACAATGATAGAAGTTGATATAGAAAATAATTTATTAATTTTTAAAGTTAATACTCTTGTAAATAAAAAAGATTTAGATGAAATTAGATTAGATATTATTAATCAGTTACGAGAAGGAGTATTAGTAGTAGATAAAAGAATTGAAGTAATGGTAGTAGATAAAGGAGATAGCAAACAATGAAAATAGAAGTTAGATATTTAAAATTAAAAACGAATGGACTTACATATACTTATTATGAAGAAGTAGAAGGAATAGATTTTTATGATGATCATATTGAAATAAAACACAGAATGTTAAATGAAAAAGATAGGAGATTACATATACAAACTGTCACAAAAATACCAAAAGAAATAATCTATGATGTAAAAATTGAAATAGAAAAAAGAGATTAAATAAAAATTTAATCTCTTAAAATGAGTTTTCCATCTTTATAAACTGTTTTGCATTTTTGAAAAGGGCAATCATCAAAAACACAGTGTTGTGATTTTACACAATTAGCATACACATTCTTTCCACTATGATATATCGAAAATTCATAAGGGATAGATTTATGTATAGCAGGACAAAAAAGATAGGAAATTTCATTTTTAACATAAGGCATAATATCACCTCAAAAAGATTATAAAACAGGTATAAAAACAAGTAAATAACGGATTAAAAAGTATCAAAAGTTTTTTATCAGTAAAACAGCTTGAAAGCGTTGGTGTTATTAGGGTTTAGAGGTACTGAATAAATCGAAATAATACAGGGTTATCTTGATAGTGAAAATAGAGCAAAGAGAGGTAAAACATGGAATTTATAGAGTTTGTTGAGAAGTTTGTAGAGTTGAAAAATATAAATTTATTACCTTATCAAAAGGAGGTTATAAAACAAATATCACAAGCAATAAAAGAAGGAAAAGAAATAAAGATATATTGTTTAGCGAGCTATGGTGAGTCATTTTATAAGGAATTATTAGAAGCATATTATAAAGAATTAAAAGGAATGAAGGTAAATAGAGTAAGTAAACTAAAAAGAAAAAATACGAATTTTATTATGCTAATAGATGAAATACACGAAGTACCGGTATTTTTAAAAAAGAAAATGAATATTGATACAGAAAAGGAAGTGAAAGATGATGATTGCTTATGCAATAAGGAATAAAAAAGATGGTAGATTTGTATTTGGATTTGATTATAGATCAAATGGCAATAAGCCTAAAATGAGATATATAAATGAAGAATATCAAGAATACAATACACCTAAATTATTTAGTGAATTTGAAGTTAAAGGAAAGTTTAATGAGTTATTGTTAAAAAAAATTCCTAAATGTTGTGAAATCGTAAAAGTAGAGATAAAGGAAGTGAAAGATGATGAATAAAGAGAACGCATTAGAACATATTTCTAGATGGATTGATCAAAGAAAAAAAGAGGGATATGAAATAGCTTCGGTTGGAATTAAGGGCATGGAAGAAGTACATATAAATTTAAAAAAAGAAACACCAAGTTTTAATGATGTTGATAAAAATATGAGTATTGTTTGGAGCTATTTTAAAGATAAAAAAAATAAATTTGATGATGTTGAAATTAAAGCGTGGGAAGCTAAAGAGGATAAGATTTATATTCTTTTTGATTTGCCTTATTCAAGCAATCATTATTGTTTAGATTGTAGATTATCAGCAGATGAATTAATAAAGGAGTTATTGAACTGCATTATTTCAGATTTAGAAAGTATGCATTTAACAATAGAACAGTATGTTATAGATTTAAAAAGTAAAAGAAAATGAAAAACTGATAAATAAAAGAAAGGCAAAGTAAAATAATGAAATTGACAGAAGAAGTATGTAGAAACGCATTTCAGTATATAGCTGATGGTACTGTAAAGATTGATGGCAACAGTATTTATAATCCGTATGAAGAAGAATTGTGTATCTTTGAACAGTTAATTAATGAACATTTTAATAACAAGAAAAAAACAGTATATTTATGTGATCGTTTAGCGTGTGAAAGTTGTATAGATGATGGTTGTAAACATACTAGCAGGATTGAACACGCTAGAAATTTTGAAAAAGTTGGAGGAGTTTATTTTGAAAATGAAAGAAGCGTTAAGGAAGTGAAAGATGATGATTAAGCAACTTAAAAAGAAGATAAGAAGAAATTATTATAAACCATTTGATAGAAATAAAGAAGTTATTGATCAATTAATAAAAATGAGTAATTGTGTAAGTGAAAAGCTAGACGAAGTTATTAATAAAATAAATGAATTAGAAGTACGCATAGACAAATTAGAAAATAAGGGGAGTGAGGAATAATGAAAATTTTAGATGCGTGTTGTGGTTCACGAATGTTCTATTTTGATAAGACTAATCCTAATGTAACATTTATGGATATAAGAGAATTAAAAGACACGTTATGTGATGGTAGAAAATTAGAAATTAAGCCAGATATAATTGGAGACTTTAGAAATATGCCATTTGAAAACAACATATTTGATTTAGTAGTGTTTGATCCGCCACATCTAATAAGAGCTGGTAAAAATTCATGGTTAGCTAAAAAATATGGAATGCTAGATTTTGATAATTGGAAAAATGATTTATCTGATGGGTTCAACGAATGTATGAGGGTTTTAAAACCAAATGGCACACTAATCTTCAAATGGAACGAACAGCAAATAAAATTAAAAGAGGTATTAAAATGTTTTGGTCAAAATCCATTGTTCGGGGATAAAAGGAGTAAAACACACTGGTTAATTTTTATAAAGGAGATGTATTAATGATAGCATTGAAGTTAAAAAATGATTTATTAGTTCCCCAAGAAAAAGATAAAAACGGATTGAAACGTATTATAAAGATCAATAAAGGTACTGTTTACAAGTTCTATGATGATTTAAATAGACATTGTGGATTTAACAAACCAGTTTTATTAGCAAAGAAATGTGCACAGAAAAATGAGGAAGTATGTAGTTATTATGGAATTCTAAAACTTCCATATGAAGAGGTAAAGAAAAATTTTGAAACAATTATTAGAAATGAAGAGGAAGGATAATATAAAAAATAAGTTGAGGAAAGAGCTGTTAAAATGCATAAATTAAAAATCTGGATAAATATTTTACGGAGCTAAAACAGTGATGCTAAGACGCTTTACAGTAAATTAACTATCTTTAGTTTAATAAGTATATGTAAATTTAAAATATGAAAGGACTATAAATGGACGCATTAGAGATTGTAGAAACAGTATTAAAAAATCGTACACCATATGAAAAAGTAGTTTATTTATTAAAGACATATAAAGATTTGAATAGTGGTAAAAAAATAAATGATGAATATAGAAACGTTATAGGCTTCATAGATAAAGCAATAAATTTAATAGCAGATGATGAATATATCGATATTATTAAATGTTTATATGTAGATGGATTAACATATGATGAAACAGCAGAGTTAATACAAATGGATAAAAGAACATTATACAGACAGCGTAGAAGGCTTATTAAAAGGCTTGCTATAATAATTTACGGTGACAGGGCTTTGTTATAAAGCCCTTTTTTATGTCTAAAGAACGATATTAAATTTTATAGGTTGTCAAAAACGTGTCAAAAAAATGTCAAAAACGTGTCAAAAATGCGCCCATGAAAAAATTATAAATAAATCTTATGATTTTTATATAAGTGAAGGAGGTTTTATATGGAAATTTTACAAGATTATATTGTGCCTATTACATTAGCGACGTGTTTTTGTATCGGTTATATCGTAAAAAAATGGATCAATGATGTAGATAACAAATACATTCCTACAATCGTAGCAGTTGCAGGAGTGGTAGTTAATGTTTGGGTAATGGGTGTATTTACACCTGAAGTTATTCTAGGCGGTTTAGCTTCTGGCTTAGCTTCTACTGGGTTAGATCAACTTATTAGAACGAATGAAAAAACATAGGAGTATTAAAAATGATTGATTATTACACAGTTTTAGGAATGGTTCTAGCTTGCTTGATTGCTATTGTCGGTGTTTATGTAACTGTTAAAAACAATGCTGAAAGAGAAAAAAAGCCTATTGATGAATTAAATATTAATATTGTAAAGCTAACTGTAGCAATCGAAAACATGAAAGAAAGCGATCAAATTAGAGATCGAAGAATTAATAAGCACGGTGAAGAGATAGACAATTTAAACAAAGTTGTCAATCTGCATGAGCTTAGATTAAACAAGATAGATGATTGTAACTTATTAAAAAATAAAGGAGGAAATTAAAATGAAGTTTGGTATTAATTGTGGTCATACTGTTGCTGGTCCAGGATCTGGGGCAGTAGGAATTATTAATGAGAGCGTGGAAACAAGAGAAGTAGGAAATGCTTTAATTAGTTTATTAAGAGCTAATGGTCATGAAGTTATTAACTGTACTATTGATAGAGCTAACTCACAAAATGCTTATTTAAAAGAAGCGGTTAATTTAGCAAACAATAAAACATTAGATTATTTTATTTCTATTCACTTTAATGCTGGTGGCGGTCAAGGAGTAGAAGTTTATACATACAAAGGTAGACAATTTACAGACGCTTTAGAAGTATGCGCTAATATTTCAGCGCTGGGCTTTAAAAATCGTGGTGTTAAAGATGGTTCGGGGTTATATGTAGTGCATAAAACAAAAGCTAAATCAATGCTGATTGAGTGCTGTTTTGTAGATACAGAGGACGCTAACAAATATAAACAGTTAGGTGCACAAAAGCTGGCAGAAGCTATTTATAACGCTATCGTAGATACAAATAGTGTTGCTCCTAGTCCACAGCCTACACCTAATCCAGGACAAAATAAATATGCAGTTGGTCAAAAGGTGCGCTTTAGTACTTGTTATAAATCTTCAACTGCTCCAAACAGCGAAGCTATTTTAGCTACTAACATGGCTCGTAATTATGGAATTATTACCAAAATTAAAAACGGAACTAAAAACCCTTATCTATTAGATGATGGTTTATGCTGGGTTAATGATGGTGATATTAGAGAGGTTTTAGGTGCAGGAACAACTAACCAGGTTAACTATTACCCTGCAACTAATAGTAAGTCTATTGTAGACGGTTTAAAAGCTATCGGTGTTGACAGTAGCATTAGTCATAGAAAATTAATTGCTAGAGTAAATGGAATTGCTAATTATTCTGGTACTGCTTCACAAAATGAACAGTTATGTTCTTTGTTAAGACAAGGAAAATTAATTAAAGCGTAGTGATGTACTATGTCACGTGGCAGAAAGAATAAATATGATGAAGTCATATTGCCTAGATTAGAAGAAATTAAAGAACTTTTAGCAAAAGGAACAAGTGAGAAGGAGGTAGCTAAATATTTAGGTATCTCCTACACTACCTGGAAAACTCACAAAAGAAAAATAGCGTCTTTTTCGTCACTTGTTAAAGAGTCCAGGGGAAAAGCTGTTGAAGATCTTGAACAAGCTATGTTTAGGAGTGCTTTAGGCTTTACTAAAACAATAAAAAAAGCCATGAAGCTAAAAGAAGTTGTATACGAAAATGGTAAAAGATTAAAAGAAACAGAGCGTATAGAATTTTATGAAGAAGAAGTTTATATACAGCCTTCTGTAGCTTGTGCACAGTTTTTACTAAAGAATTGGGCGAAAAATAGATATAGCAACAATCCAGCAGAATTAGAAATTAAAAAGAAAGAATTTGAATTAAATAAGAAAATCAAAGAAGAGCAAATTTTTTAGGAGGTTTATTTTATGTCAACACATGGTAAAGTATATGGCTTTGATGAAAATTTTTGCAAGGTTGAAGTACCAACAATGGAACAAGTATTAGCAAAAATTTACCCTGTTGGCGCTATCTATATGAGCGTTAGCCCAACTTCGCCCTCGTCTTTGTTTGGTGGAACGTGGACACCGTGGGGAAGTGGCAGAGTACCTGTTGGTATAAATACAGGTGATACAAACTTTAATACAGTTGAAAAAACGGGCGGAAGTAAAGAATATGAACTTAGGGCATTGATAGGTGCAGTCGGGGGGAATGTTCATACCATAGGATATGACAGTGAACCCGTTGTATCGGGCTACGGTTCTTATGATATGGTAATTGACGCTAGCGCTGGGGCTAAACCGCAAGGAGCAAGTAATACTACTAGGGTTGTTAAATCTGATGGTAATCCTGCTACAACCGTACAACCATATATAACCTGTTATATGTGGAAACGTGTTTCTTAAAGGAGAGCAAATATGAGAGTTTTTAATGAAGATAAAACACAGGAATTAAAAGAATATGATTTAAATAAAGGACATTTGAAACTAGATAAATTATTTATTAGACATCACGAAGCTGTAGAAGAAATTAAGGAACAATGGCACTACGAAACTATTGCGGAATATCCGAATGGTGGTAAAGATGTATCAAAAGTTATTGACGTTCCTTATCAAGCGCCTCAAGAAGCGTTTGACGAGTACGAAGATATTTATGTTTATATTCCTTATACATATGAAGAACTTGAGGAATTAAACAAACCTAGTGAATTAGAAATATTAAAACGAGAACAAGAAGTAACCGCACAAGCGGTTCAAGATTTAATTCTATTGACGTTGGGAGGTAATTAAAATGGCTAACTTTTTAGTATATCGCATTTTAGATGGAAAACTAACATTTAAAGAAGTACCAGCTAAATTAAAAGATGAAGTTAAACAAGTTTTAATTGAATTAGGACAAGAAGAATTAACTAGGTAAAGGGAATAACAATGTTTACATTAAGCAGTTTTTACAGGTCTAAGAAGTGGCAGAGCTTTAGAGAATGTTTAATTTTAAAAAGAACCAGCCCAGATGATGGGTTTGTTTATGATGAAATAACAGGAAATCCGATAGTAAATAAGTATGATATTATTTTGCACCATACAATCGTATTAACGGAGAGTAATGTCAATGACTATGATATTTCATTAAATGAAGATTTGATACAGATAGTATCACACGCTACTCATAATCGTATACATGAGCGTTTTGGTAGTGAAGGAACAAGACATATATATCTTGTATATGGTGCGCCTGGTTCTGGTAAAAGTGACTATATAAAAAGTGTTGCTGGTGTACATGATCTTGTATTAGATCTAGATAACATCTATCAGTGTATATCTATTAACAGCAGGTACGAGAACAGCAGGAGATTATCTAAAAATGTTTTTATGATTAGAGATCTAATCTTGGATATGATCAAGACAAGAAACGGACGCTTTAATAATGCTTACATAGTAGGAGGTTATCCAATGGAAGCAGAAAGAGAGCGTATTGTTAATACGATAGGGGCAGAAGAAATATTTATTAATAAAAGCATTGATGAATGTTTGATGAATGTTCAAGACAGACCAGAAAAATATAAGGAATATGTTAAAGATTGGTTTGATAGTTTTAGTAATTAATACCCCCACTCCAATTTTTAAAATTGAGTATGAAGAGTACTGCAACCGAGTCATTTCTCTTGCAGAAAGTGAAAAATTGAGATTTTTCGATTGAAAAAATGAAAGTTTGAAAAAACACACGAAAGGAGAACAAAGAATGAATAGAAAAGAAGAAGTACTAGACATTTGTAAAGCTCTTGACGTGGAAACATTAAAACTTATAGATCCTTTGATAGATCAATTAGTATTTTTAGAAGGAAAGCTAAATTATTTAAAAACTTTGCCTTTTATTATAGTTAAACCAGGTGATGAAACTAAACAAAAAGTAACACCAGCCTATAAACAGTACAAAGATCTATCACAATCTTATCTAAATGCTTTGAAGGTTGTTAATGGAGCGTTAGGGATTGAAAGCGAAACGGTAGAAAGTCCATTAAGGCAATACATGAAACAGCGTTTGCAGAAAACTAATGATTAATAAAGACTGGTATTTAATTCAGTACAGAGAAGCTATTAGATCTGGCGAAATAATAGCAGGAAGAGAATTAATTAAAGAATTAGATAGATTGATAGAAGATCTTGAAGATCCTAGGTATTTCTATGATACATCTGGCGCATATGAGCGTATGGACTTCATGGAAAACTGCGTTAAGTTAACTAAAGCACCTTTTTATAATAAGCCTATGGTTTTGATGTTATGGCAGAAGGCTTTTATAGAAGTTGTTTACAGCTTTAAGATGGCTGATACAGGGTTTGACAGATTTAAAAAGATAGTCTTACTGATTGCACGTAAAAATACAAAGAGTGAAACGTGTTCAGCACTTGCATTAACAGAGCTGATCATAGGAGAAGAAGGAAATGATATTGTTTGTTCATCAAATGATGATAACCAGGCTTCTATTGTATATGACGCTATCGACTTAATGCGTATGCTGATAGATCCTAATGATTTAGATACAAAACGTAATCAAAGATGGATCATTAACAAGGCAACAAACACTAAGATATTTAAACTTAGTGATAAAACACGTAACAAAGAAGGAAGAAATATAGGTTTTGCTATTGTGGACGAAACCCATGAAATGAAAACCAATGTAATAGCAAAATCTATAGAACAATCTCAATCATTAAAAGATAATCCAAAGTTTATAAATATTACTACCGAAGGCTTTGTAAATGATGGGTATTTAGATGAAGAGTTAAAAAAATGCAGAGCTATTATCAGTGGCGAAGATGATGGTATAAAAGCGGAACGTACTTTACCTTGGCTTTATACACAGGACAGTGAACGGGAAGTTTGGGAAAATGAAGCAAGCTGGCAGAAGTCTAATCCATCATTAGGGATAGTTAAAAAATGGGATTATTTAAGAGAGCAGGTAGATGAAGCCAGATCTTCAAAAGCTGATAGAATGTTTGTTTTAAGTAAAGATTTTAACTTTAAACAAAGTAATTCTCAAAGCTGGCTGGAAGAAAAAGATTATATCTATGAAGCTAAATTTAATATAGAGGATCTAAGGGGAAAATATGTTATTGGTGCTGTAGATTTGAGTGAAACAACAGATTTAACGTGTGCTAAGATAATGGCTTTAGATCAAGATAGTAATACAAAGTTTGTACATACAATGTACTTCATACCAGAGGGAAAACTAGAGAATAGTGACGATAAGCAATCTGGAGCAAAATATGAAGAATGGGCTAAACAGGGTATACTCACAGTTTTACCAGGTTTAGATAACGATTTAACAAAAGTAGCAGACTGGTTTTATCAGCTCTATAAAGATTATGACATTAGAACAGTAGTTTGTGGTTATGATCAGCGTTTTGCTAGAGAGTTTAAAGACCGTATGGAAGAATACGGTATAGAGTGTGAAATGGTGTTACAAAATGCAGAAACATTAAATAACGCTATGCGACTATGTGAGCAGGAACTTAAAGCAAGGCACGTTAATTATAACGAAAATGAGTTAGACAGATGGTGTTTAGGTAATGCTTCTATGAAGATTGATAACTTCGGGAGAGTGTTATGTATAAAGATAAATAACCAGGCTACAAGGAGAATTGATGGAGCTGTAACGCTGATAATTCTATATGAAATATATAGAAGGTACAGAGGACAGCTGACACAAAATAACTAGTAAAGGAGGTTGTGCATGGGAATATTTGAAAAGCTGAAAAATAAAATAAACGGTTTGAGATATGCTCATATGTTAAACAGTGGATTGCCTATCTTTTCACAGTTTGGATCAGATATATATGCTAGTGATGTTGTACAATCTGTCGTTGATTGTATTGTACAGGAAATGACAAAGCTACAGCCTAAACACGTTAGAGGAGAAAAACATAATCAAGTACCAGTTAAAGGATCTATACAGTATGTATTGGATAACCCTAATGAACTTATGACTAAAAGCGATTTTATGAGTAAAGTGATCTGGAATTTGTTTTTAAACTATAACGCTATTATATATCCAGTTTACAAAGTAATTAAAAATAAAGATGGCAGTAAGTCAAAGCAGTATATAGCCCTTTATCCCCTACAGCCTAGAAAAGTAGATTTTTTAGAAGATACTACAGGAACTTTATTTATAAAAATGCAGTTTAAAAATATGCAAGAATTTACTTTGCCTTACAGCGAAGTGATCCATATTAGATATAAGTTTTCTTTTAATGATTATTTAGGAGGAAACGAAAACGGACAGCCAGACAATGACGCACTTATTAAATTATTGGAAATGGATACCAATATGAGAGAAGGTATATTAAAAGCTATGAAAAGCTCATTTTCTATTAATGGTGTTGTTAAATCTGGTTCAATGATGGATCGAGATAAAGTGCAGAATATGGTAAATGAGTTTAACGAAAAACTAAAAAATAATGAGTCTGGTATTTTAGGGCTTGATGGAAAAAGCGACTACATACCTATAGCTAAAAAAGTGCAGATGGTGGACGCTGATACGCTTAAATTTATTGATAACAGAATATTGAGAATTTTTGGAGTCAGTATGGCTATCTTAACTGGTGATTATACAAAAGATCAGTATGAAGCCTTTTATCAAAAAAAATTAGAGCCACTTGTTATAGCAATATCACAGGCTTTTACTAAAACACTGTTTACAGACAGAGAAAAGCAGTTAGGAAATGAAATTATTTTCTTACCACAGGCTTTAATATTCATGACTACAACCCAGGTATTAGAAGCTATTAGAATTTTAGGCGATAGTGGCGATCTGTACGAAAATGAAAAACGTATTGCGCTAGGTTTAGAGCCTTTAGAAGAGCTGGAAGGCAAACGTATGCAGTCATTAAATTACATAGATGTTGATTTAGCACAGGCTTATCAAATGAAACAGAAAAGTTTAAAGGACAACGAGGGGGTGTAGTATGAAAAATAAAACAGAACTAATTAACAGATCCTATAATTTTGAAGTAAGAGCTACAGAAGATGAAAAAGGAAAAGTTATTGAGGGGAGACCGATTGTTTATGACTCCATGACTGATTTGGGTTTTTGCCAGGAAATTATAGAAGCTGGAGCATTGGATAACACAGATCTTACAGATGTTAGATTTTTAGTAAACCATGATATTAGTAAAATTCCTTTAGCTCGTAGTAGAAAGAATAACGAAAGCTCTACTATGCAGTTAGGGGTAGATGAACAAGGTTTGTTTATTAGAGTTTATTTAGATATTGAAAATAACACAGAAGCAAGAAATTTATACAGCGCTATTCAGCGTGGAGATATTACAGGTATGAGCTTCATGTTTTCGATTGAAGATGAAGCCTGGGAAGGTTTAGATACTGAAAAGCCTACCCATAGGATTAGAGCTATTTCTAGTGTTGTGGAAGTATCAGCGGTGACATTTCCAGCATATGAGGACACTGAAATATACGCACGTGACAAAAATAATCTGGAGAGATTGCGCAAGGAGATGGAGAACTCTAAGTCACGTGTAAGAGAGTCGGAGAACTCTAAATTAAGTATTGAAACAAGAATGTTATTAAAAAGATATGGAGGATATTAAAAGATGAATTTCAAAGAATACTTAAACAATATTATTGAAGAAAGAAGATCACAGGTAGCTAACTTAGAACAGGCTATGATTGAAAGTGACGATAAAGAAGAAAGAACTAAACTAGGAGAAACTTTAAAAAAAGTTAAAAGTGAACTAGATGAAGCTGAAAAACAGCTAGCAAATGTTGAAGATAAAGAAAAAGAACAAGAAGAAAACAATGATCAAGAAAACCAGGAAGAAGAAAATAAAGCACAACAAAGATCCTTCTTTATGCGTGGTACTTATGGTATGCGTGGCGGTATTGCTGGAGCTGGTGAAGATATGGAAGCTAGAGAAAAGCAAATGAATGAGGAGTATGAAAAACGTGGTAAAGCGTTAAAGGAAAAAAGATCAGTAACAGTAAGCTCTAGCAATCTGTTATTACCTAAACATACTGGAACAGTACTGAATGATACATTTAATCAAGTGTCTACATTAGTTGATCAAGTAGCTCATGATGATTTACCAGGTGGAGAAACATATGAGGAAGCCTATGTAAAAGATTATGGAATGGGTGGAATTACAGAAGAAGGAGCAGATTATACAGACGCAGAACCAGTATTTGATTATGCACCTATCAATAAAGTAAAGATTACAGCATATGCAGAATTAACAGAAGAAGCTAAAAAACTTCCTAATATTGACTATGCTAAAAAAGTAGAAGAAAACTGTAATATTGCTTTAAGAAAGAAATTATCACAACAAGTAATTGCAGGTACTGGAACAAAACAAATTACAGGTATCTTTACAACACCTAAAGCCATTGACGGGGCAAAAGACATTGAAATTAAAGCTATTGATGAAAATACATTAGATGAAATTATTTTCTCATATGGTGGAGATGAAGATGTAGTAACAGAAGCAGTATTGATTTTAAACAAAAAAACATTAAAAGCATTATCACAAGTAAGATTAGCAGATGGTAAAAAGGCTTATGACATTGATAAAAACAAAAAAACTATTAATACAATTCCTTATGTTATCAATAGTAATTTAAAAGATTTTGATACAGCTACAGAAGGAGATTATGTATTTGGTTATGGTGATTTATCAGCATATAAAGTAGCTACTTTTTCTCCTGTAGATATTCAAGAGTCAGCAGATTTTAAATTTAAACAAGGTATGATCTGTTATAGAGCTTCTGTATTTGTTGGTGGTAACGTAATCAAACAAGATGGTTTCTTACGTGTAAAAAAAAAGACAGCTTAACGGTTAGAAAAACAGCCAGAAAAGCAACAGCAAAATAGAAAAGAGGTAGAACAATGAACTATGAACATTTAGAAACAGTAAAAGCTATGTTAGGTATTACTGGAACATATCAAGATACAACACTATTAGGGTATGTAAATGAAGTTATAGATTATATTGTTTCTGCTGGTGTTTCTATTGATGTTGCTAAAAGTGAAAGAACTGTAGGACTAATTACAAGAGGTGTTAGTGATTTGTGGAATTATGGGAGTGGTGGCACTTCGCTATCTCCCTACTTCCAGCAAAGAGTTATACAACTTTCTTATGAAAAAGAAGCAACTAGCGAAAGTGAAGAGCTGCAAAAATATAAAGAGCTTGCAACAGCATTGCTAAAGGAGGTAGAAAAAAATGAATGAACTAGATGAAGCGTATAAAAAATATGTTGAAAAATCTAGGAACCCTATCAATACTTTAGCAGAAAATACAGAGGAACGCTGTGTGATTGACAGTATAAGCAGGAAGATAACAATACCAGAGAGTCTAAAGATAGCTGGTGTTATGGCAGATAACAATACAAAAAAGATATTTTTTAAGTGTCACAAGACAGCGCAGATAGCTGATCTTTCAAAACTTGATGTAAGTATTAATTATTTAAATGCAAATAAAGAAGCTGATAAACACCACTGTGAAGATGTAGCTATTGAAGATGATCATTTAACATTTAGCTGGCTGATCTCAAATTTTGCCACACGTTATAAAGGTGAAATTAATTTCATTGTTTGTATGCACAATAGCAAGACTAAAGAACACTGGAATACTACTATTTCACAACTGACAGTTTTAGAGGGATTAGAAACCAGTGAAGCGGTTATAGAACAAAACCCAGATATTTTAGAAGATATTTTATTAAGACTTGATAGAGTCGAAGAAGGAACGGTTTTAGAAGAAATCACTTCACAAGAAATACAAGATTTATTTAAGTAAGGGAGAAGAAAAATGAAAGTTTTAAGTTTAGAAAAGCTGACAGAGTTTGTAGAACTTGTAAAAACAAACTTTGCTAGTAAAACAGATCTAAATAATAAAGTTGATAAAGTCGGCGGTAAACAATTATCTACTAATGACTACACAACAGCAGAAAAGAATAAATTAGCAACATTAGAGCCGTTAACGGTTAAATCAGTAAAAGTCAATGGATCACCATTAGTACCAGATGGAAGCAAAGCGGTTAATGTTGATCTAAGTGGATATGCAGTTAAAACAGAAGTGACGCAGGAAATTGCACAGGCAGTTTCTGGTATTACTGGTTTTGATACACAAGCAGTTGAAGAGTTACCAGGTACGGGTAAAAAAGGGATCTTATATTTATTGTCTAATAGTGGTTCTGGAAACAACGTATATGATGAATATCTCTGGCTGGGAAATAAATATGAGAAGTTGGGAACACGTGAAATTAATTTAACAGAATATGCTAAAAAAACTGAATTACCTACAAAGGTATCACAATTAACTAATGACAGTGGTTATCAAACATCTGCACAAGTTGGAAATATCGTTGATACTAAAATAGTGAATAAAGTTGATAAAGTAAGTGGTAAACAACTGTCTACTAATGACTATACAACAGCAGAAAAGAATAAATTAGCTGATCTAGTAAAAGTTGAAGAAATTACAACCGAAGAAATCGAAGCGTTATTTTAATTTAATGGTGACTAAAAATGAAAGTATTATCACTAAACGGATTAAAAACTCTAACAGCAAAATTAAAAGCTAATGCTATACCAACAGAGACTAATTATTATGTAGAAATAACTGGCAGTACTTCAACTTATACAGTACCTGGATATGTTAATGGTAAAAGTTATGTTGAAGTATATATAAACGGTTTTAAGCTGGTGCCAGGGCAACACTACAATATTTCTACAGCTGGAGTAATTACATTAGTTAATAAGGTACATGAAGGCGGTAATTATCTTCATGTACTGCAAAGAAAGTATAAATAAGAGGTAACAAAGATGTATAGACCTGTAAAACCTTTTAATGTAGGGTTTATGGTATTAAACCCTACATATAAAAAAGAACTAGGAAAAAATATAGCTGTATATCCAGATCAAGGAGAAGTTATATATTGTTCCTTCTTAACTTATGGAGGTACTGAAACAGAAGTAAACGGAGTTATCGCTATTAAAGATACAGCAAGCCTGGAAACCTGGTACAGCCCAGATATTAAAAGCGATACACGTTTAAAAAGATTAGATGATAACAAAGTTTTTGAAGTGATAGGAGAGCCAGAAGATATTGAATATAGACACCAGTTTTTAAAGTTTAAAGTTGAAGGGCTTAGAGGGTCACGTGGCTAGAAAAAAGACTAAATGTACCATGACATTTACTGGTGTTGATGAAATCATACACGATATAGAGCGTTTAGGCGGTGATATTCCTAAAGCTGTTGAAAAAGCAGTTACTAAATCTGGTGAACTGGCAACACAGGAATATTTAAAGGTAATTGATCAACATAGATATTCTGGACTTACAGAAGACTCTTTAGAAACTAATTTAAACGTTAAAAATGATGGTGAAAAAATAACTTTACAGACAGGTTTTGATATATCTAAAGGCGGTGTAGCTTCTATATGGCTGGATCGTGGTACTCCAGTACAAAAACCAGTTAAATTTATTCAAAAAATAAAAAGAAATAAAGCAGTTAAGGGAGCTGTAGAAGATACATTAGAGAAGGAAGTGGATAAGCTGTTATGAAAAATGAGTTAAGCGAACTGCTGGAAACATTAGGGTATGAAGTATATGAGCAAGGTTCATTTACAGACAGTGAAGAATACCCAGAACATTTTTTTACAATATGGAATGATGGAACAGAAGCACTAAACTATTATGATAATAAAGAAGATGGCTGTATATGGTATTTCACTATTAACTTTTATTCTATAAGCCCTTCTTTAACTGTAGATATTCTTTTACAGGCTAAAGAGGTTTTAATGTCTAAAGGCTGGATAGTGCCAGGCAAAGGAAATGATGTTTACAGCGCTTCTAAAAATCATTCTGGAAGAAGTATAGAAGCAAAATTTATAGAATAGAAAAGGAGAATAATTAAAATGAAAGAAAGTATTTTTAGAAATCTTAGAGGTGTACGTAAATTAATGTTAGCTACATTAACAACAGATAACGATACAACTTTAGCATATGATACCCCTGTTAGATTTGCTGGGGTTCGTGAAATTGGAGGAGAAGAAGAGGAAAGTTCTGGAACAGAGTATTACGATAACCAGGCTTCTATTGTTATTTCAGCAGAAGGGGCAGATACATATAGCGTTACTACATCTGTATTAGATGATGAAACCAGAGCAAAAATCGAAGGAAGAAAAGCAGATACCGAAAAAGGTATTTACTTCGCTACTCCAAAAAACAGACCATACGTAGCAGTTGGTTTTATTGGTGAAGATACAGAAGGGCAGGAATGGTATTACTGGATCTATAAAGGGAAAATGTCTGGAGGTACAGAAAGCCATAAAACTAAAGATGATGGTACTGAAACAACTAATCTTGAATGGGAGTATACATCAATCTATACACAACATAGATTTGCAGGAGCAGATAATAAGCCATTAAAATATGTCAAGGTAAAAGCTGGAGGCGATATTACAGAAGAAAAATTCTTTGCAAAAGTATATGATCCAGACGCAGTAGAAACAATGTCTTTAAAAGCTGGGGGTTCTAAATAATGGAATTGAAATTGAATATATATAACAAACAGGATGAAATTGTAAAAACATATACCCGTCAGAGCTACTCAATAAAAATGAGACTGTTAAAGGATATTATTGTTACTTTAAAGATTGATGAATTATCCAAATGTCTTTTGGATAATTCACTAGAAAGTAATACTAAACTTATTGAACTGGTAACAGGATATTTAAATCAGGCTTATGATCAAATATGTGAATTAATAAAAGATATTTTCCCTGGCTTAACAGATGAAGAGTTTTTAGATACATCTATTAATGAAGTTGTTAAATGTATCATTGACTTAGGAAAATATACATTTTCCACTATTAAACTGGCTACCAGTAATGAAAAAAACTAGGTAAGGGAAGTGGAGACACTTCCCTTATTGATTTAGTTTTTGACATAGAAATGATATTGAGTGACAGATTTAACTCGTTAGATCCGTTATCTTTAGATAATTTTAGAGCTGTTGAAGTGTTTAAGCTGGTGAAAAACTTAAATACATACATTGATAATCATAAAGAGGACAATCAAGCTAGAACCAGTTATGCAGGGAATACAGCTAAAAACAATAAGAAAAGATACAGTGTTAAAGTTACAGATTGTTAGGTGGTGAAAACGTGGCAGACAAAGAAAATATTTACGGTATTAAGTATGAAGTGGATATAGATGAATTAAAGACATCTACAGCAGAAGCAACAAAAAAAATAAAATTAGCTAATGCAGAGTTTAAAGAGTCAAGCAGTAAGCTGGATAATTGGGCTACCAGTACAGATGGATTAGGAGCTAAAATCAAACAGCTCAATACCGTTTTAGAAGCTGAAAAAAGTAAACTGGAACAACTAAAGAACAAATATAATAATAATGTTGATGTTTTACAAAAGTATGATCAGCAGTTAGAAAAACTGAAAGATCAAAAAGAAGAAGCAATAGCACAGTATGGTGAAGAGTCAGAAGAAGTAAAGGTTTTAAATAAAGAAATAGCTAAACTTGAAAGACAACAGCAGGCTAGTGTAAATTCTGTAGATAAATTAAAAGTATCAATATTAAATCAGCAGGCTTCTATTAATAAAACTGAAAAAGAGATAGATAAATACAATTTTAAATTAAATGAAATGCAAAGCGAAAATACCAAGAGTGCCAGCTCTATGGATAAACTCAAAAGGTCAATAAATGAGCAGGAAAAAGAGTTGACAGATTTAAAAAGCGAATATACAAGCATTATCTTAGAACAGGGTAAAACTTCAACGGAAGCACAACAATTAGCTGGAAAGATCAAAGAACTCAACAATAGCCTAAAAACAAGTAAAAGCACGCTGAACGAGGTGGAAAGTGAAGCTAATCAATTAACAGACGCTTTGCAAGATACTGGAGAGGAAGCTAAAAACAGTAGTGAAGGCTTTACGGTAATGAAAGGAGCACTAGCCAGTTTAATTGCAAATGGTATAAATGGTGCTATCAGTAAAACAAAAGAGTATGTAACATCAGTATTATCATTATCAGAAGCCACAGAAGAATACAGGCAAATGCAGGCTAAAATAACTGGTTCGGCTAATTCATTTGGATATTCGATTGATTTTGCAAAAGAAAGATATAAAGAATTTTATTCATATTTAAAAGATGATCAAATGGCTACAAATGCTATTACTAACCTTATGGGTATGAAAGTGTCTACCGATACGCTTACTAATTCAGCACGTGGGGCTATAGCGGTATGGGCTTCTTATGGTGACTCAATCCCGATAGAAGGGTTAACAGAGTCTATAAATGAAAGTGCACAGGTTGCTAAAGTAACTGGTTCATTAGCAGACGCTATAAATTGGGCGAAGCGTTCCAATGAAGAGTGGGCGTTAGTTTTAGGTGCTGGAAGCAAAGCACAAAAAGCATTTAATAAATCGGTTAAAGAAGGAGAAGCAGTGGAGGACGCTTTTAGTAGTGCACTGGCCACGTGTAACTCAACACAAGAAAGAGCAGATTTAATCGCTAGAGTGCTTAATAATACTTTTGGCAAGTCTAAAGAAACATATGATCAGCTAAGCGGAAGTATTATTGACGCAAACAGAGAAGCGGTAGAGTTAAAAGAAACCCAGGCAGAATTAGGAGAAAGCGTACAGCCTTTAAATACTTCTTTAACAAAACTAAAAAATGATGTTTTAAAGGAGCTTGCTCCTTCAATAAAAAAAGTTTCTAATGATTTTCAAGAGTGGGCGGACGGTATAGATTGGAACGGTTTTGCTAAAGATGTAGGCAAGGTGTTTGAAACATCAATGAAAGGTTTAGGCTGGCTGTCTAAAAATATTAAGCCAGTATCAGCCTTGATTACTGGTTTAACAGTAGCATGGATAGCTAATAAAAAGGCTCAAACATTGGCAAATACAGCCAGCTTAGTAACGAAAGGAACAACACTCTTATTAACAGGTGTAACTAAAGGAGCAACACTGGCAACAAACGCACATACAATCGCTACAAATGCTGGTACAGTTGCACAAAAAGCCTTTAATTTAGCTCAAAGTGCTACACCATTAGGTTTATTTACAACCTTAGTAGTTGGTGCAACAGTAGCTATAGGTACTTACCTGGTAGCTCTCGACGGTGCTAAAAATAAGTACCAGGAAAATATAGAGGAAACTCAAAAAGCAATCAATACACATAAGGAATTGATTGCCGAACAGACAAAAGCTATAGAAACTACTAACGGTGAAATGAATAATGTTCAATCACTGTCAAACGAATTAAAAACGCTGGCAGATGAAAATGGTAAGGTTAAAGAAGGATATGAAGCAAGAGTTAAGTACATTTTGAATGAGCTAAATTCAGCGTTGGGCACTGAAATGGAGCTACAAAATGGTGTTATTAGTAAGTATAAAGACACTATAAAGTCTATTGATGATTTGATAGCGAAAAAGCGTGCAGAAGTCATTTTAGAAGCACAACTACCAGCATATAAAGAAGCAGTAACAAAAGCTACAGAAGCACAGATAGAAGCCAGTAGGAGAGAAGCAGAATATGCCGAAGTGAAAAAGAAGAATGATAAAGAAATAGCAGATTTACAGGGAAAATTGGCAAATGCGAGTGATTACGAAGCTCGTTCAATCCAATCAAGGATCGGTATACTGCAACAGGAAACGACACAAGCAAAAATAAGCTATGAGAAGAAAAAAGAAGAAGCTCAAGGTTATTACAATACTATGGCAGAGTACGAAACAAACGCTACAAGATTATCTAGTGAAAATGCGGAAGAATGGAAAAAGATAGAAACAAGTACAGTTACAGCTAAAGCAACGTCCAATTATGAAAAAATACAATTATTAGAACAGCAGAAATTAGCAGAAGAACAACATTTACAGTACCTTCAAGAAAAATATAAAGGTACAAATGACGCTATAGAGTTACAGCAAATTGAGTCACAACAAAAAAAGATCCAAAATATACAAAATGAAATAAACGGTATGACTTCAACTGTTGAGGGAAAAACACCAGAGTATGTAGGGAAATATCAACAGATGGCATTAAAAGCGCTAAGTGCTTTTGATGGTGATACTAATAAATATTTTGGAGTATCTCAAAAGAAATTTGACAATGTAGTTAAAGGTTTGAATTCTAAAGATCCAGAAGTACAAGCTAAAGCTCAAGAAACTGCTCAAAAAATGCTTGATAAAATGAAAACTAATCCAAAAAGTAAAAATGATCCGTATTACCAGGCTGGTATAAATACACTTGAAGGTGTGCTAAATGGTACAAATGCGAAAGCTCCATCTCTTTGGGAAAGTATGAAATCATACGGTAATAGAATGTTGAACGATTTTAAGGACTCATTAGGTATTAAATCACCGTCTAGGAAATTTGCTCAAATATCTCAATGGATACCAGAAGGTATTAAAAAGGGTGTTGATAAGAAGGCGAAGGTAGCCATTAATGCGGTTAAAGATTTAAGTGAAAAAATGCTAAAAGAAGGCGAAGGTATTTCATTACCGTTTAGTATAGATAGTGTTAAGTCTAATCTAAATGACAGTATAAAAAACATACGAAGTGCAATGCAGATGGATAATCATGTTTTAGCTGGTACTTCTAATAATGTGAATAACGTAACATTTAATCAGTATAATACTTCACCTAAAGCTATTGACAGCTTAGAAACATATAGAAATACACAAAAACAATTAAAATTATTTAAAACATGGAAAGGGGAATAAGTAATGTTTAGACTTTGGGTAGAAAATGAAAAAAACGAAAAGGAAGAACTTACTAGCTCATCTTTTTATGAAAGTATAATTATAGATGGACTATTACCGCCTAAAGCAACGTTTAATAGTACGTCTGTAGCTGGGAAAGATGGTGAAATTCAAAATAGTGCAAGAGTAGGGATTAGAGATATAAGCATAACAGTAAAGCCAGCATATCCAGTTGAAGAAAACAGACAGAGACTGTACAGGTATTTTAAAGTAAAAAAAGAAGTTAAATTATACTTTAAAAATGAAAATAGAGATCTTTTAATATCTGGAAAAGTAGAAGGTTTTGATGGTTCATTATTTGCTCAAAAGCAGGCAATAATTATAGAGGTTAGATGTTTTGAACCATATTTTAAAGACCGTATAGAAAGAGCTGTAAATATGGCTTCTATAATAGATCTTTTTGAGTTTCCTTTTTCAATCGAAAATGAAGGGCTAGAATTTTCAAGGATCGATAAAGCATTAACACAAAATATATATAATGCTGGAGATACTGAAACAGGATTGATTATAGAGCTTTCAGCAAGTGGAGAGGTAGTTAATCCTACTATTTACAACGCTGATACAAGAGAATATTTTGGATTAAATATAACAATGCAGTATGGTGATCTAATAAGAATTAATACAAATGTATTTAATAAAAAAGTAGAGCTAGTACGCTATGGAGAAACAAGAAATATTATTAATAACATTCTAAAGGGAAATAAGTGGTTTAAAATTGCACCAGGAGATAACTTATTTACTTATCAATGCGAAAGTGGAGAAGAATTTTTAAATTTTAAATTCATTTATTCTAATCTATATGAAGGTGTATAGCTATGGAACTTTATGTATTAAATAAAGACTTTGAGATTATAGATTTTATAGATACATTTATTTCTTTAGAATGGGTTAAAAGATATTTTGATACTGGTGATTTTGTATTAAATACTATAGCTGATTTGAAAACCGTAAAAACATTACAAAAAAGAAATTATCTTGTTAGAGAAGATGATGAAAGTATTATGATCATTGAAAAAATAAATATTGTAACCTCTACAGAAGGAGGAAATAAAATAGCCGTTTCTGGTAAGTCCATTGAGTCAATTTTAGCTCGCAGGATAATATGGACTCAAACAAATAGTAAATCTGGAGAAACAGCAGAAGCATTTATAAGAAGGCTTGTAAACGAAAATGTGATTAATCCATACGATCTAAAAAGAAAGATACCAAAATTAAAGTTAGGGGCTTTAAAAGGTTTTAAAGAAACAATAGATAAACAGGTTACAGGTGATAACTTATTAGATACCATTATATCAATTTGTCAAGCTTATAATTACGGTTTTAAAATAACTATGGATAATGAAGGCTGGCTAGTGTTTGATCTGTATAAAGGTGAAGATAGAAGTTATAACCAGTTTATTAATCCTTATGTAATTTTTAGTGATGATTTTGACAATATTATCAATACAGAATATGAATATAATGAAACAAATATAGCTAACGTTGCTTTAATTGGCGGTGAAGGCGAAGGAACAGACAGAAAATATCAAGCAATCGGTGAAAGTGAAGGTTTTGATAGATATGAGCTTTTTGTAGACGCTAAAGACATTTCAAGCAATAACGGAGAAATAGCAACAGCAGAATATAATAAACTTCTTATTGAGCGTGGAAATGAAAAAATAGCCGAAAAAACTTTTACAGAGTCATACTCTGGAGAAGTAGAAACTACATTAACCTATAAATATAAGGAAGATTATGATTTAGGTGATATTGTACAAACTGTTAATGAATACGGAATAGAAGCAACACCTAGAATTATAGAAGTTATAGAAAGTAAAAACGAAAACGGTTATAGAGTCGTGCCGACTTTTGGAACTTGGGAGGTGTAATAATGGCACTAATAACAGGATATTATAATTCATTAAATGGAGATAGAAAGTATAATGCGGAAACAATGTCTAAATATTTCGCTGGGTTGTTTACACGTGGAGTATTACAGAATTATAACGGTAAATTCGTTGTAACAGCTAATGGTGGCATGAAGATAAACGTTAAAACTGGTAAGGCTTTTTTTAGTGATGGTAAATGGATTGAAAATACAGCAGATATTATTTTAACTTTAGACCCTAGTGATGTAATATTAAATAGAATTGATAGAGTTGTATTAAGAAATGATAAGAATGAAGGTGTTAGAAATGCTAATGTTTTTTTGAAAAAGGGGACACCTGGAACTAATCCAGTAGCTCCAGCACTTCAAAATGATACATATATTGAAGAATTATGTTTGTGTGAAATTAGGATAAATAAACTAGCTGAAAATATTACACAAGCTAATATTACTAATACAATACCTAATACCTCATTATGCGGATATGTTACAGGTTTAATAGATCAAGTAGATATAAGCGATTTATACATACAGTATGAAACTGCTTATAAAGAGTTTTATGATAAAAGTAATAAAGAGTTTGAAGATTGGTTTCAAAATATAAAAGAAAACCTTTCTACTTCTACTTTATTAAGACAGTATACTAATAGAGCGGTTACAACAAAGCAGGATCAAACAGTTATTGATATTGGAATACCTCAATATAACCCAGATTTAGATATTTTAGAAGTATTTATTAACGGTGTATTTATAATGGAAAGGAAAACAGAAGGACAGGGGTATACTAAAAATAAAGGTCAAATTGTTTTAAACTTGCCTTTAGATATTAACCAGGATATATATTTTAAAGTCTATAAATCTATTGATGGAGAAAAGGCTGTAACTGTTATTGAGCAAGTTGAAGAGTTACAAAATAAAGTTGCAAAGTTAGAGGAAAAAATCGAAGCATTAGAAAAAGCCTAGAAATAGGCTTTTTATGTTAGATATATATAAAAGGTATATATTAAAATATAGCGAATATTCGCATTTTTAAATTGACATTATAGCGAATATCCGATATAATATATTTGTAAGATAGAGATAGGGGAAAGGAAACCCGACATGATAGTAAAACTAATCGTTACTTGCTTGTATTATTTATTAAAAGACAAGCAATACGAAGTCGAAAAGATTACTATTGTTGTTAAACAAAATAAAAAGAGATAGACAACATCTCTTAACTCGCTAAAATTAAATATGTCCTATCTCTACTCTTACTCTAACATATTTTCATTAAATAGTCAAAAGGGAGAGTTAAGGTTATGGAAAATGATTATTATTATATTACATACGATATGAACAATAATGGTGTTGAAAGAAGTTTTTATGAAAACTATTCAGATACAAAAAAAGAATATGACAAGATAATATTAAGGACAGATAATATATGCTATAAAGAATTATGGTACGAAAATTTAAACATTGAGGATCACCAAGAGTTACTAGAAAAAAAGAGATAGATGAAAATGCTATAAGATTTATAAGGGGGGTGTAAACATGAATAAATTTAAAGAACTGTTACAAGAAAAGGGCTATACAGCATATAGATTAAATAAAGAACATGGTATTCCTACGAATACAGTTAATGATCTTTGTAATGGTAAGACAGCTTTTTCTAAAATTAGAGTTGAGACTGCTTTAAAACTTTCACAATCTCTTGGTATGACAATCGAAGAAATTTATTTATATTTATATGAATAATTGTGGTGAAATTTTGGTGTGAAAACTAAAAATAAGTAAAAATAATTAGAAATAAAACAACGCATTTAGTAGGTTTTGGGGCTGTGATAGTTTAAATAATGGCTTAAATTTTTTTCCCTTCGTGGACGCCATTGATTAAAAATGGCTCTAAACCAATGGTTTGGAGCTTTTTTATTTTATATAAAAGGAACATTTGATGCTCATGATGCATATAAATAAATAGGAGATGAGCAGATGGAAAATTTGTATTGTTATGAACAAAAACTTCAATCCTATTTAGATGAGTATCACTGTATTTTAAATCAAATGATTAATAAAATGACTAGTGTTGAATTGTCGTGCAGCATATCTTATAATTTTATGGTTCAAATGATCCCGCATCATCGTGCGGCAATTTTAATGTCATGTAATTTATTAAAATACACTAAGAATGAAGCTTTACAAAATATTGCTTTTAACATTATAAAAGAACAAACAAGAAGTATTGAGAATATGCGGAGAATTTTATGTGATTGTCAAAATCAGACAAATTCTCAAGAACAGTTGTATGATTATCAAAATAGGCTTGATATTATCGTAGGAACTATGTTCACAAAAATGGCTGAGCCATCATGCAGTAATGACATTGATGTAAATTTTATTAATGAAATGATTCCACATCATGAAGGTGCTATTGCAATGGCGAAAACAACTTTGGAATATCCAATTTGTTCTGAATTAAAAACAATTTTACAAGCTATTATAACGTCTCAATCAAATGGAGTAAGGCAATTAAAAACAGTTTTAGAAGATATAACTTGTTAATTAATATTGGCTATTAAATGGAAAGGTAACTATGATGGATTTAAATTACATTCAAACTCCACTAAGGAATCAAACTATTGAAGAACAAATAAAAGATTTTTATTTGCTTAATAATAAGGAGAGAACATATCAGCATGTTCTTGGAGTGGCTATGGCAGCAGAAAAATTAGCTTTGCAATATCAAGAAGATATTAGAGCCTGTATTTTAGCAGCTTTATTACATGATATTAGTGCTGTTATTACTCCCCAAGATATGATGAAAATTGCTAATGAATTACAATGGCAATTAGATAGTGCAGAAAAGATATATCCATTTTTATTGCATCAAAAAATATCTGCTTTAATAGCTTATGAGTATTTTCAAATTAGGAATTTATCAATTTTAAAGGCAATCGAATCACATACAACACTAAGATCTAATCCTAGTAAATTAGATATGATTATTTTTATTGCTGATAAACTAGCTTGGGATCAGCCTGGGGAACCACCGTTTAAAAAGAATATTGAAATGGCATTAAATGATTCTTTAGAAGCAGCTTGTTATCAGTATATAAAATATCAGTTTGACCACGATCTATTATTATTTCCTCATTGTTGGATCATTGAGGCATACCGATGGTTAGAAAAGTCACATTGTAAATAACATGTGGCCTTTTTGTTTGCTTAAAATTTTAAGGGGGTTTAAACTGTAGGAAGAAGGGAGATTATTAAATGTTAATACGTAAAATAGAGGAAGTTGATTATCAGGACGTGTATCAATTAGTTAAATATGAATTAGGATACCAAAACTTGGAATTTAATAAATTTTGTTGGCGACTTGATCAAATGCTTCAAGATACAAACTATCAAATTTATGTTGCAATTATCGATTACAGAGTAGTAGGGATAATTGGATTGATGTTAGGTTGGGGGTTAGAAATTGAAGGGAAAATTATGAGAATTATTGCGTTGGCAGTAGAACATAGATATCAAGGGCAAAAAATTGGAAGTTCTTTAATTGCATATAGTGAACAATACGCCCTGAGCAAACAGGTAAGTGCCATCACAGTCAATAGCGGACTTGAACGTCGTCGAGCACATGAATTTTATAAGAAAAATGATTATTATAAAAAAGGTTATAGCTTTATTAAGAAATGTGAATAAGTTGTGAATAAAGTACTAATTGTTCTTGAATTTCACCTTTGACAAAGGAATACAATATTGATGAGGTTTTAGAATTGCTTGATATTAAAAATAAAAAAACTGCTTTTATTAGTGAATTATCAGGCAGACCGCATCATTACAATTGAAGATGGAATCATCATTGATGACATTAAAAGTAAATAAAAGCGTAATAATAGATTTTAGAGTTAACGTTATGAGTAGAGGGATTCAACTAATGACGTTACTCTATTTTTATTAATTGAAACAATTAATAACCTTGATATAATAATAAAAAAAGATGATTTTTAAAAGAGGCAGGTGATCTTTATATGGATATTAAGAGTTTGCTAGAGTTATTTAGAAAATCTCCCGAACTATTTTTAGATACAAGTGGGAGATCTGGTGCCAAAACCTACTGCTATCAAGATTATTATTTAAAAATTGGAAAAAAACATGAATTAGAGGCAGAGTATCGGGCATTAATATATTTTAGTAAGTATAATTACAGTCAAGCGGCGCTAGAATATAGCAGTAGTGAGCGAGATTATTTATTAACTAAGAGAATGTCAGGTATGTGCAGCTGTGCCCCAAAACTAATTTCTAATCCAGAGATATTAGCAGTAACTTTGGGAAAGCTGTTAAGAAAGTTCCATGATACAAAATTTACTGAAGCTATATATATAAATCATAATGAAGAAATATTAAAACGTGTATTTTTAAATTATCAACAAGCCAACTTAGATGAGCAAATGACACAAGGTATTGGCTGCTTAGAACTTGACGAGGTGTTTAGTTATATTAATGCTAAAAAGGATATTTTAGTTGAAGATACAGTTATTCATGGTGATTATTGTTTGCCAAATATTTTTTTAGACCAAGATTATCGTTTTTGCGGTTTTTTGGATATGGGACGTGCGGGAGTAGGTGATCGCCATTATGATTTGTTTTGGGGAAGATGGTCACTTGCTTATAATCTAGGTAATGATAAATATGGTGATTTATTTTATGAAGCATATGGAAATGAAGTAATTGATCCAGAGCGTTTGAAATTAATCGCATATATTGCTTGTCTAGATGGATAAGGGTAAATAACTTGGCGTTTTAAAAATAAAAAATGACGAATATTCGTCATTTTAAAATAAACCTAATAGTGCTTGCATTGATAAACAAACCACAGTAATAGCCACCCAACAGCAAAATCCCATGAAAATTGGTTTGGCACCGCTTTTTACAAGTTTAACAATATTTGTATTTAATCCGATAGCTGCCATTGCCATAACAATAAAAAATTTGCTAAGATCTTTAATTGGTGCGGTAATATTACCAGGCAGGTTGAAGACTGTTGTAATAACAGAAGCTAGGATAAAGAATAAGATAAAGAAAGGAAAAATTTTCTTGAGATTAAAAGTACTTTCACTTTTTTCAGCATCGCGAGTACGTTTAAAAGCTAATACTAAGGTAATTGGAATAATTGCTAGTGTTCTTGTTAATTTAACAATCGTTGCTTGATCTAGGGTATTACTTCCATGAATACCATCCCATGCAGTTGCAGTGGCGGTAACAGAGGATGTATCATTGACTGCACTTCCAGCAAAAAGTCCAAAACCATCATTTGATAATCCTAGCATACCGCCCAAAGTTGGGAAAATTAAGGCGGCAAGAATATTGAATAAAAAGATTACTGATATAGCTTGAGCGATTTCTTCATCGTCAGCTTCGATAACTGGTGCGGTTGCAGCGATTGCAGAACCACCACAAATTGATGAACCAACCCCGATCAGTGTTGAAATCTTTGATGGCATTTTTAATACTTTGCATAGTACATAGGCTACGACTAGAGAAGTTGCAATCGTTGAGATAATTATTGGTAAAGATGAACTTCCTGTTTTTACAATATCGCTTAAATTCATACCAAATCCTAATAATATAACGGCGTATTGTAAGATTTTTTTAGAAGTATATGTGATCCCACTTTGAACTTTGCTTTTATCTTTAACTAAGAATGTAATGATCATTCCCATTAAAATGGCAAATACGGGACCGCCAATCAATGGCAGTTGTTTACCGAGATAGTATGCTGGCATTGCAATAGCTAGACATAGAATAACTCCTAAAGCATTATTTTTTATTTTTGACATTTCTAATCCCCCTTTGTCGAAGTTATTATACATAAATCAAACAATAAATAAAAATTATATATATTTATATAACGATAATAATATGTTATAGTTATAATGAGGTGATTTAATGTTAGATTTTCGGATCGATACTTTTTTGGCGGTATGCAAATATATGAATTTTACTAAAGCAAGTCAGTATTTAAATATTACTCAGCCAGCTGTTTCGGGTCATATTCGTTATTTAGAGGAATATTATGATGTTAAGTTATTTATGTATATTGGTAAAAAGATGCAATTAACTAAAGCAGGAAAAATTTTGCTTGATGTAGCTACAACATTAAAGCATGATGATATTTTTTTGAAAAATAAATTAAATAATTTGTCATTGAAACAAGAGCTGGTTTTTGGAGCAACACTTACAGTAGGGGAATATGTGATGCCTAAAGTGATTGATCAATTGTTAAATGAAAATCAAAACACAATGATTAAGATGCAGGTTGCAAATACAAGTGAGTTATTAAAGATGATCAATGAAGGACAACTTGATTTTGCTTTAGTTGAAGGATACTTTAATAAATTAGAGTATGATTATCGAAAATTTTGTCAAGATGAATATATATGTGTTGGTTCAATTGATTTTCCATTGTCAATAGTCCATGATATTAGTGAATTATTTAAGTATAATCTAATTATTCGTGAAAATGGCTCAGGTTCACGAGAAATTATTGAACGATGGTTAAAAGAGCGGAATTTAGATATTGATGATTTTAGTAATATTATTGAAATTGGTAATATTAATATGATCAAACGTCTTGTTAAAAATAATCATGGAATAACTTTTATCTATAAATTAGCTGTTGAAAAAGAATTAGCTGAAAGAAGATTGAAGCAAGTCAAAGTAAATGCTTTAACAATAAAACATGATATTAATTTTATCTGGCGTAAAAATAGTGTTTTTAATGACTACTACGAAGAATTATTTGAGGTGTTTCGATTGCAAAATGATAAAGTATTGCTATAATTACGTTTGTAAGGAGTGATGATTATGCCTTTGACAGATGATGATTTTTTAAAGGATAGTAAGTTAGAACTTTATAATGAAGTGATTGAAAGTCTCCAAGAACAAGAAGAAACTACAGATGTCTTGGATTATGAATTTGATTTAGAAGAAGAATAGTGATGTATCCTCGATACATCATTTTTAAGGAGAAAATATGATTGAAGAATATATAGCTAATAATCAATTTCAAGATGCACTTGATCTATTGAATGATATGGATGACGAAATGACGCGGTATCAGCGTCTTGTTTGTCTTTATGGTTTAGGTGAATATCAAATGGCTAAAGCTGAAGGAATGTTAGCAAAAGCGAAAGCAAGTAATACCTATTATGATGTTGTAAGTATTTATGTGGCTACTTTAAAGGAACTAGAGGAGTTTGAAGAAGCAATCAATATCATGGTAGAAGAATTATCAATGCCATATATTTCGTATGAATATGAAGCAATCTTTAATGCTGCTCATGATGAACTGCTGTTAGCTAAACGTGAAGCAAACGAGGGAATGGAACGGCATAATAATGCTTTTAGTTTGGATGATATGGAAAATATTTTGATGAAAGATTTGCCTAATGAGGATTTATTGTATATGGCAATTGAACAAATGGAAGGAATTAATATTCGGCGCCTATTACCAGCTATTCGTAATTTTTTGAAAGATGAAAATAAGCCTAGCTTCGCTAAGAGTTTACTCATTGAATTGATGATTGATCAAGAAATAGATGAAGAAATGACCTTGGTAAAAAAGGGGATTGAATATGGAATTAATCCAAGTTATGCTCCATTAGTTTTGAATCAAGAAGTTGGTGGAACGATCTTAAATCTTTTATCTGAAGGAATTGAAGATGATAATCCTTCGTTATATTCATTGTGTGAGCAGTTTCTAAATTTCTATCTATATTTAGTTTATCCTAAATATATCGATGATTATGATTATCGTCCAATTGCTGCAGCAATTCATTATCATATTGCGTCGATGCAGTATATTGACATTGAATTAGATGATATCGAGTACCTTTATAATTGTGATAAAGAAGAAATTTTAGAAAAATTAAATGAAATTAAAGAAATTGAATATTAAAGTACTGAAATTGCAAGATTAATTGTTCAAAAAAGTTGAATTAATAGTATTGTTAGTATATAATACGTGATGAAACTAAAAAAGGAGAATAGTATGAAAATCAATAATAAAAAATTAGAAAATGCAATCGTAGAACTAACAGTAGCATTTGATAGTGAAGAATGGAAAGCTACTCAAGAAAAAGCACTTGATAAATTAGCTAAAAATGTAAAAATCGATGGTTTTAGACCAGGTAAAGCACCTGCAGCTATGGTAAGAGCAAGAGTTTCTAAAGCTAGTGTTTTAGAAGAAGCAACAGATATGATTTTACAAACAAAATTTGTTGAAATTTTAACTGAGGCAAATGTTGAACCAGTAGCACAACCTGCTTTAAGTGTTCAAAAAGTAGATGCTGATGAATTGGAAGTTCAAATCTTAGTACCAGTAAAACCACAAGTTGAGCTTGGTGAATATAAAGGATTAGAAGTTAAAAAAGGTCGCGTTACAGTAACTAAAAAAGAAATCGAAGAACAATTAGCAAACTATCAAACTCAATTTGCTGAATTAACAGTAAAAGAAGGTGGGAAAGTTGCTAAAGGTGATACTGCAGTAATTGATTTTGAAGGATTTGTAGACGGTGTTGCTTTTGAAGGTGGAAAAGGTGAAAACTATCCATTAGAAATCGGTAGTGGTTCATTTATTCCAGGATTTGAAGATCAAGTGATTGGAATGACTGTAGATAAAGAACAAGATATCGTTGTTACTTTCCCAGAAGATTATGGTGCAGCTGATTTGGCTGGTAAAGAAGCTACTTTCAAAGTGACTGTACATGAAATCAAAGAAAAACATTTACCAGAAATTGATGATGAATTAGCTAAAGATGTAAATATTGATGGTGTTGAAACTTTAGATCAATTGAAGGATCATATCAAAGCTAATATTAAAACTCGTAAAGAATCTGAAAATGAAAATAAATTCATGGATGATTTATATAAAGCAATCGTAGCGTCTTCTAAAGTAGAAGACAGTGATGCTTTATTAGAACAAGAACAAGGATTAATGTTACAAGAAATTGAACAAAATTTACAAAGACAAGGGTTAAATTTTGAAGTTTACCAACAATTTACTGGTAAATCAAAAGATGATATCAAAGAAGATATTAAACCTCAAGCTGAAGAAAGAGTGAAATTAAATGCTATTCTTGCAGCAATTATCGAAGAAGAAAAATTAGCAGTTAGTGATGAAGAATTAGAAACAGAATTAAAAACAATTGCTGAATATTATCAAAAAGAATTAGACGAAGTTAAGAAAATTTTCGAAGGAAATATGAGCCGTATCGAAAACGATTTGTTAACTCGTAAAGCTGTTGATTTAGTAAAAGACAACTTAAAATAATGAAAAGACGCTCATGCGTCTTTTTAGTAAAATAGCGAAATAGGAGGAAATAGAATGAATGAACAAACTGTATTAACGTTACCGGTAGTTTGTACACGGGGCATGATTGTTTTCCCAGAAAACAGGTTAACATTAGATGTTGGTCGTCCAGTGAGTTTAAAGGCACTTGAATTAAGTGCTAATGAACATGATAACAATATCATTTTTGTCTCACAAATCAATCCATTAGTGGATAATCCTTCTTTTGATGATGTGTTCCATATTGGAACTCTTTGTAAAATTGATCGTAAAGTGCGCCGTGACAGTTCGGGAACTATCAAATTAACTGTTTTGGGGGCAAAAAGAGTTAGGCTGACTAACTTTGAAGAACAACAAGGAAGTATCTACTCAACTGTTGAAATTATTGAAGATGAATTTGGAGATCGAAATGAAGAAGTTGCTTTAGTTCGTAAGACAACTTCGTATTTTGAACAAGCAAAACGCAGTATGCCAAATATGCCGCTAGATTCAATCAATCGATTAACTAGTGGAGTATCAGCAAGTGTTTTAGCTGACACAATTGGACAATATTTACCAATTGATCTTAATCAAAAACAAAAAATCTTAGAAACTATTAATATCAATGAACGTTTATTATTAGTAGCTAGTTCAATTGAATCGGAAAAAGTGATAGGTGAAATTGAAGAAACGATTAATCGTAAAGTTCGTGAAAGTATTGATGAAAATCAACGTGAGTACTATTTAAGAGAAAAACTTCGGGCTATTAAAGAGGAATTAGGTGATAGTGTACCGAAGGAAGACGATGCAGAAACGATTCGTGAAGAACTTGAAAAAAATCCTTATCCACAGCATGTTAAGGATAAAATTGAAGAAGAATTACGCCGTTTTGAAACAATGCCAGCAGCTTCTTCAGAAGCTAATGTAGTAAGAACATATATTGACTGGATGATGAAAACACCTTGGTATCAAGAAACTAAAGATGTTGAAGATATTCAAGCAATTGAAGATGTTTTAAATGAAGATCATTATGGTCTTGAAAAGGTAAAGGAACGAATTGTTGAATACTTAGCGGTTAAACAAATGACTAAATCGCTAAAAGCACCAATTATTTGTCTTGCTGGGCCACCAGGGGTTGGGAAAACTTCAATCGCTAAAAGTATTGCCCGTGCACTACAGCGTGAATTCATCAAGGCATCATTAGGTGGAGTTAAAGATGAAGCTGAAGTACGTGGACATCGTCGTACTTATCTTGGGTCTATGCCAGGAAGAATTATTCAAGGGATGAAGAAAGCGGGAGTAATAAATCCGGTCTTCTTACTTGATGAAATCGATAAGATGTCAAGTGACTATAAAGGTGATCCGACTAGTGCAATGCTTGAAGTTTTAGACCCTGAACAAAATAGTCAATTCTCTGATAATTATTTGGAAGAACCATATGATTTATCAAAAGTATTGTTTATCGCTACTGCAAATGATCTAGGAAATATTCCAGCTCCGCTTAGAGATCGTTTGGAAATCATTGAACTATCTTCATATACAGAACAAGAAAAACTAATGATCGCTAAAAATCATTTAATTAAAAAGCAGTTAGCTTTACACGGTTTAAAGGAAGATCAACTAGTAATTGAAGATGATGCAATTATGGCGATTATTCGTCACTATACGCGCGAAGCTGGAGTTCGTGATCTTGAGAGATTGCTGGCAAAGATTTGTCGTAAAGCGGTATTAATCGTTTTAAAAGAAAAACGTGATAACTTAACAGTTAATAAAGAAAGTTTAGAAAAACATTTAGGTAAAGCACCATTTGAACATACTAAGAAATTAGATCATAGCCAAATAGGTGTCGTTACTGGTATGGCATATACACAATTTGGTGGAGATATTTTACCAATTGAAGTCAATCATTTCCAAGGATCTGGTAAATTTATTATTACTGGTCAATTAGGGGATGTAATGAAGGAATCAGCATCGATTGCATTAGACTATATGAAAGCTAATAAAGAGAAATATGGTCTTGAAAAAATTGCATTTGATAAAGAAGATATTCATATTCATGTGCCTGAAGGAGCTGTAAAGAAAGATGGCCCTAGTGCAGGTGTTACCTTGACCACTGCTATCTACTCAGCTTTTAAAAATCAGCCGGTTCGCAATGATATTGCTATGACGGGTGAAATTACATTACGGGGAAATGTGCTGCCAATTGGTGGTTTAAAAGAAAAATCAATTTCAGCGCATCGTTCTGGAATTAAAAAGATTATTATCCCAAAGGATAATGCTAAAGATATTGATGATATACCAAAATCTGTTCAAGATGAATTAGAAATCGTATTAGCTGATCATATTGATACAGTACTAGATCACGCACTTGAAAAATAGGGTTAAAAATAACCCTTTTTTTCTTATTGTGTGGTACAATGAAAAAGGTGATGAGAATGGTAAAAATAAAGAAAGCAGAATATGTTTTATCCGCAGCATGGAAAAGTCAATGGCCAGAAGAAAGTTTTCCTGAAATGTGTTTGGCGGGACGTAGTAATGTTGGTAAAAGCAGTTTTATTAATGCAATGTTAAATCATAATGGTTTAGCTAAAGTTTCAGGAACTCCAGGAAAGACAAGAACATTAAATTTTTTTAATGTCAATGATGCATTATATTTTGTTGATGTTCCTGGTTATGGTTATGCTAAAGTTAATGATAGTATTACTAAGCAATTTGGTAAGACAATGGATGAATACATAACTTTACGTTCAACTTTAAGAGGATTTATTTTATTAGTTGATTATCGTCATAAACCGACTAAAGATGATGTGCTGATGTATGAATTTGTTAAACATCATGATGTTCCGGTAATGGTCGTGGCAACCAAAGAAGATAAATTAAAAAGAAATGATCTGAAAAAGAATGAAAAAATTATCAAAGATACTTTGGGGTTTCATCCTGAAGATAAATTTGTTCGTTTTTCAAGCTTAAGGAAAAAAGGAATTGAAGAAGCATGGAACTTTATCTATGAGCTATGCGATATTAATTTTAATTAGATTTTAAAAAGTAAAATGATGGTAGATGCAAGAAAGATAGAGCTTTTAAATGTATCTACTTTTATTTTGTTTAAATAATATCAAAGTATCTAGATTCTGGTGGAACAAAGTAGAATGAATTAGTATATTCTATAAAAGGCGGTCTTTTTTCATATTTTTAAGAATCGTGCATATAGTTTGATGGGAGGTATATATGCAAAAGATATATTTTGAAAAATGGATTGATTTAAATCATCAATTGAATGAATTATTATCATTATCAGTAGATGAGTCTATTAATTACAAGATTGAAAGTGTAGGCGTTCGAGCAGTAGGAAGTTTAATTGTTAAAGGAGAGTATAATGGCAATCATAAATTTGATGAAAATATTGAATTAGATGTATTGGCAACATTTGATAAGATTGTTGATCAGCGAGATTTCAATATTAAAGTTGAAGATTTTGATTATTTTATTAAAGATGGAAATATCCAAATTAAGATTGAAGTAGGTATTCATGGGGTGGTAGAAGGAGAAGATCGATATGTACGGGATGAGCATCTTGGGCATGATGAAGCACTTGAAGAAATTGAAAACTTAATCAAGGATACTGAACCAGCTAATGCTTCAATTGAGCAATTAGTTCGAGCTAAACCTGTCGAAGTCCAAGAAACTGGGCCAGTAACTCCAGCTTACGTTGCTCAAGCAAAGCAGCCAGAAAGTAAGCCGATGGCTGCTGAAACTACGACTTCAACAGTAAAAGAGATAAAAGCAGTGGCAAAAGAAATGGATAATCATCCTAAAAACTTAGAAACATCAAAAGTTGCTGTAATACCGCAGAAATCAGAGTCATCAGTACACGCAGCAAAAGAACCGGCTGTTCATATGACCAAAGAACCAATGGCACATGTTGCTAAAGAAGCTGCTGTAATGGAAGTCAGTAAAAAAGAAACAGCTATGGCTGAGGAGATTAGTGAACAACTTCAAGAAAAGGTTTACCAAAGCAAGTCACGACCAATTTTTCAAGACACTAGCGATAGTGTGGGAACTTATTACTTATATATAGTTAAAGAAAATGATAGTTATAGTGAAGTGGCGACCCGTTATAGTGTGGATGAAGAAATAATCCGCAATTATAACCAAGATAAGGCTCTAGAAGCCGGCAGTGTCTTAATCATTCCATATGTTCCATGAACGAATTAATTAAGGAAGCCTATTCACTAGAAGTTATTGGTTATATTAAAGTAACAAAAAAAGTCTATAAAGTAAAATGTCGTGAAGGATTCTTTTGTTTAAAGTTTGTTGAAGACAATGGATTGACTGTTGTTATTGATCATATAGAGAGCTTGCATTTAAAATGCTTTTTGCCAGTAATCAGAAATTATAAAAAACAAGTTCTAACAAGTTATGAGGATAAAACTTTTTATTTAAGTCCTTGGTTAGCAAGTGATAATGCAATCGTTAAAGAATTAAAATTAAAATTTTATTATGAATGCTTATCATATTTGCATTCAACTTCTTTTTTTAATTATAGTGTTTCAAAGAGTTTTTTTAAACGTCAAATTGAAGATATAGCAAATATTATTCATGAGCGTCAAGCTTATTACAATGAAATTATGAGTAATTTTGAAGTTTTATCGTATCGTAGTCCAACAGGATGGATGTTTGTTTTAAATTATCATCGAATTGAAGGTTGTCTAAAAAAAGCCTTAGAACTTTTGGAATGCTATGAACAATATGTTTGCAATCTAGATACGATAAGATTATGTCTGACATATAATAATTTTAATTATAGTCATGTAATGATGAAAGAAAGTAAATTAATTTCTATTGATCAAATTAAAATCAACTTATGTATTTATGATATTTATAATATGTATCAAAGAATTCCAGAGTTTATCTTTGATTTTGACGTTATTCTTGATAGTTATTTTTGTAAGATAAAGCTCTTAAAAGAAGAGCGGCTTTTATTACAGTGTTTGTTACATGTTGTTCCGATCATTGAATTAGGACATGATGAAATTAATAATATTATCATGATGTCTCGCTTATTATATTATTTGGATTCAATTTCTTCGTTAAATAAAAAGTTAGCGATTGACTAGGGCTGATGATTTTGTTAGAATATTTCTAGCAATGATTAGGAGGAGTAGATCCAGAAACTTTTAAGAGAGTCCCTGGCTGGTGGAAGGGGATAAGATAATGGATTGAAGGTAGCCTAGGAGCATGTCTATTGAAAAAAAGTAGGTAGACACGTATGACTGCGTTAAGGTCTTGAGGCATAGATAAGCTATGCAAAGTAAGGTGGTACCACGAGCATTCGTCCTTATGACGGTGCTTTTTTATTTTAAGGAGGAAATTATGAGTTATTCAGTGGTTTGGATTTTATTTTTAGGTGGATGTTTATTTTTAATGTATTTTTATAGTGGTAAAATGCGTCAAGTTAAAAAATATCAAAAACAACAGCGGGCTGCATATGAAGAAAACCGGGTTAAGTATAGTCATTTTACAAGCGAAGTGTTTGATCAAACTCCTGATGAAGAGTTAACACATGCTGTTTTATTCCACCTTTTAGCAAAAGAAGATAAATTGTATGAAGGAGAAGAAATTACTGGAACATTGATTGATGTAATGACACCAAGCGAATTACTGATCTACACTATTTATCAAGTAGAACTTTCAATGGAAGGAGGGCGTGGTTCATTGCACTCATTCTTTATTAAGGAACCATATTGCCTTTATCGTCCATATGCCATTAAAGCATTTGAGGCTGTGGATTGCCATGAAATTGCTGAGTTGATGACTGCAGCAGAAAAATTAGCTGTAATGATTGAAAATGAGGAAGAAATTGAATTAGATGAAGATAGTGATTATGGAAAATATAATTTTTCTGATTTTACAAGCTCATTATTGTCAATGTTGAAATCTTCTGGAATTGTTAATAAAGCAGCTAAATTTATTCGTGAAAACAAAAATGATTTTATTGATTTGGAGGTAACAACTGATGAGCAAACAACTGGAACCGAAGTATAATCATCATAAAGTAGAAGAAGGAAAATATCGTCATTGGATCGATAAAAAATATTTTGAAGCTGGTGATACTAGCAAAAAGCCGTATTCAATTGTTATTCCCCCACCTAATGTAACTGGTAAATTACACTTAGGTCATGCTTGGGATACAACTTTACAAGATATGATCATCCGTTATAAAAGAATGCAAGGTTATGATGCTTTGTGGCTGCCGGGAATGGATCATGCGGGTATTGCAACTCAAGCTAAGGTAGAGGCAAGGATGCGTGAAGAAGGTATTTCTCGTTATGATCTTGGTCGTGATGGCTTTTTAGAAAAAGCATGGTCATGGAAGGAAGAATATGCTTCAATTATTCGAGCTCAATGGGAAAAATTAGGTTTATCATTAGATTATTCTAAAGAACGTTTTACTTTAGATGATGGTTTAAGCGAAGCAGTTAAAGAAGTATTTGTTAAATTATATAATGAAGGATTGATTTACCAAGGGAAACGGATCATTAATTGGGACCCAGTTCAAAGAACGGCATTAAGTAACATTGAAGTGATTCATAAAGAAATTGAAGGGGCGATGTATTATTTTAAATATCAAATCGTTGATAGTGATGAACAATTAATTATTGCGACAACACGTCCTGAAACAATGTTTGCCGATCAAGCTATATTTGTGCACCCTGATGATGAACGTTATACTCACCTAGTCGGGAAAAAAGCAATCAATCCAGCTAATGGTGAAGCGTTACCAATCATGGCTGATAGCTATATTGATATGTCATTTGGGACAGCGGTAATGAAATGTACCCCTGCTCATGACCCTAATGACTTTGCGTTAGCAAAAAAATATAACTTAGAAATGCCAATTTGTATGAATGATGACGGAACTATGAATGAACTGGCACATAAATATGCAGGAATGGATCGTTTTGCTTGTCGAGAGGCTTTGGTTGCTGATTTTAAAGCAGCTGGGGTTGTTGACCATATTGAAAAACATATGCATCAGGTGGGGCATTCAGAAAGAAGTAATGCAATCGTTGAACCATATTTATCAAAACAATGGTTTGTTAAAATGGAGCCATTAGCTAAGGCAGCTTTAGAAAATCAGTTAAAGGATTCTAAAGTAAATTTTGTCCCTGAACGTTTTGAAAAAACATTTAATCAGTGGATGGAAAATATTGAAGACTGGTGTATATCTCGTCAATTATGGTGGGGACATCAAGTACCGGCTTGGTATCATAAAGAAACCGGTGAAGTTTATGTTGGGAAAAATCCACCTGCTGATTTAGAAAACTGGAAACAAGACGAAGATGTCCTAGATACATGGTTTTCAAGTGCACTATGGCCATTTTCAACACTTGGATGGCCTAATACCGATAGTGAATTATTTAAGCGTTATTTTCCTACCAATACTTTAGTTACAGGGTATGATATTATTTTCTTCTGGGTGAGCAGAATGATTTTCCAATCATTACACTTCACTGAGGAAAGACCATTCGAACATGTTTTAATTCATGGTTTGATTCGTGATGAACAAGGGAGAAAGATGTCAAAATCGTTAGGCAATGGTGTTGATCCGATGGATGTTATTGATGAATATGGTGCTGATACATTACGCTTCTTCTTAACAACTAATTCGGCACCAGGAATGGATTTGCGTTATATTCCGGAAAAATTAGAAGCATCATGGAACTTTATCAATAAAATTTGGAATAGTGCTCGTTTTGTTTTAATGAATATTGATGATGAAATGAAATTTGAAGAATTATCATTTGATAATCTAAATCTTTGTGATAAATGGATTTTAAATCGTTTAAATGAAGTGATTCGTGAAGTAGATATTAACATGGATAAATTTGAATTTGTTAATGTTGGTAGTGAGTTATATAAATTTATTTGGGATGACTTCTGTTCATGGTATATTGAACTTACAAAAGTACATTTAAATAGTACTAATGATACAGAAAAACAGGCAAGTTTAAATACATTAGTTTATGTTTTAAATGCAATTGTTAAAATGCTGCATCCATTCATGCCATTTGTAACTGAAGAAATCTTCCAGACAATTCCACATTTAGAAGAATCTATTTGTATTGCTATCTGGCCAGAAGTAAATGATCATTTTACTGATGAAAGTATTAATGATCAATTTACATATTTAATCGATATTGTAAAAGGTATCCGTGAAATCAGAACACAATATACGATTAAAAATGCAATTGAAGTGCCATACGTGATCAATACTAAAAACGATGATCTAGAAGGATTGTTAAATAAATGTTTACCTTACATCAAGAAATTATGTAATGCAGTTTGTTCAGGTTATAATCTTAATGCTGCTGGTGAGGTTGCAAATATTACAATTAAAGGTGGCAATTCATTATTAGTTGAATTAGGGGATTATATTGATAAAGATGCTGAAAAAGAAAAATTAGCTAATCAACTTAAAAAGTTAGAAGGAGAAATTAAACGTTGTCAAAATATGTTGGCAAATGAGAAGTTCACTTCAAAAGCTCCAAAAGAAAAAGTTGAACTAGAAAGAAATAAATTAGCGGATTATCAATCTAAGTATGATGCTGTAAAAGAAAAATTAGAGCAAATGTAAAAAGATGAAGAAATTCATCTTTTTTCTATTTTTAAAAGTAAAAATTATTTTCTTGCAGTAAATAATAATATAAGGTTTAGTGGTGAGTGTGACCTTAAATTCAAAAGAGGAGGCAAGAAAAATGAATGAATTACAGCAATGTATGCAAATGGAAGTAATGGGCGGTGGTGTTACGGGATTTTTCTTTTGTGTCGTAATTGGAACTGCAATTTATAAGATGTTTCGTTCGGGGGCTGGACGTGTATCGATTCCTAAAATTATTTCAATCGAGTGGCGTTAAAATGAAAGAATTATCGATTACATCTCAGCAAAAGATCAATGGTGGCGGAGCGATTGTTTATGTGATTTCTTTAGTAGCTGTAGCTGCTGGTTATAGCGTTGCTAAATTATTAAGAAAACGTTTTTCAATTACACGTTAATTGAGCATATTTATAAACTGCTAACATATACTAGATTTGGAGGTGCAAGATGAAAATAGTAAGACTTGTAGTAGTGTTAGCAGTTGCTTTATCAATTTGTTTTTGTGGAATCTATTTGAAGTTTTTTTCAACGATCAATAGTTATATTAATACTTACATAGTTCAAGTAGGGATATATAAACAAGATGAAAACGCTAATGAAATGATAAAAAAGTTATCAGATTTAGGGAAACCGAATTATAAGTATCAAAAAGATAATAATTTCGTAGTGATAACAGGTGTGTTTTTGGATGAAAAGGAGGCAAAGGACATGGGGAATACAATTAGTGAAAGTGGAATCACATGTGTAATAAAACAAACGAAATTCGAAAGTAGTTTTAAAGAGGTTATTGAAAAACAAGATTATGAAGCAATTATTAAAGAATTAGGATCATGAAATTAAAAAACTATCCATTGGAAGAACGACCGCGCGAAAAAGCCTTCCATCACGGAATTGAAAGCCTAAATAATATTGAATTATTAGCATTAGTCTTAAGAACTGGAAATAAGCAAGAATCAGCGATTGAATTGGCTCAACGTGTTATAAATGAAATTGGAGGTTTTCGTTATTTGCATGATATCAATTATTATCAGTTGATTCAGATTAAAGGAATCAAACAAGCTAAAGCAATAGAAGTTTTAGCTATTATTGAAATTGCTAAACGTTTGGATAAACAGCCTGTGGCTATGTCAGCTATTAAGGAACCGCGTGATGGTTATGAATTGTTGAAAAATCAATTAATGTTTGAACAGCAGGAAAAAGTGATTGTATTATGTTTAAATTCACGCTTAGAGGTAATTAAAGAAAAAACCGTATTTATTGGTGGGAATAACATATCTATTATTAGTGGGAGAGAGCTGTTTAAAGAAGCATTGATCTGTGGTAGTAATCGTGTGATGGTCGTTCATAATCATCCTTCAGGTAATCCTGAACCATCAATTGAAGATATTGAAGCAACCGAGCGCCTATATAGTATGGCAAAAGAATTAGATATAGATGTAGTTGACCATTTAATTATTGGTCGTAGTAGATTTTATAGTTTTGCTTCAAATAAGATTATTGAAGTTTAAAGATAATTGATTATTTTATATTAATGCCTTATAATGATATGGATGTGAGGTGGTAATTTGAATAATCGTAAAAAACAAAGAAATAAGAGAATAGTTTTAATTATAACGGTAGCAATTGTTGTTTTTTCTACTATATCATTGGTATTTTCAAGAACCCAAGGGGGACTTGAGCGAATGGTCAGCGATTCGATTGCTGCAATAGAGTATTATGTAGTAAAAAAACCAGTTGAATTTGTAAGTAATTTATTTAGTGAATATAATGAGTTAAAAGATGTTTATAAAGAAAATAAGATTTTAAAAGCAAAATTATCATCTTATGCCAGTGTCGAAGTTAATACTGATGTTCTTTCAAAAGAGATTGATGAGTTGAAAAAGATGCTAAATATTGAATATTTGCCAACTGATTATAATGTTAAGACAACATCATTTGTTCGTGAAAGTGATGATTGGAATAACGAAATTACAATTGATTTAGGAAGTTTGGCTGGAGTTAGCAAAGATATGGTCGTAATTTCTTCAAAAGGAATGATTGGTAAGGTTACTTCGGTTACAGAAGTGACGGCGCGAGTTCAGTTATTAACAGCAGAGAATCCTACTTCTGCATTACCGATTCAAGTTATTAATGGTGATCAAAATGTTTATGGACTTTTAAATCGTTATGACATTGAGTCAAAATGTTTTGAAATTACTCTATTTAGTGATGTTGAAAAATTTGAAGATAATGCCAAAGTAATAACTTCTGGCTTAGGTGGGAAAGCGCCTAAAGGAATTTATATTGGAACTGTAGAAAGTTCTATTGTTTCTGAAGATGGAACATCAAAAACAATTAGAGTTAAGCCGGCAGCAGATTTTAATGATCTGTCATATGTTGCGGTAGTGTTTAGGAGCGATAGTAATGAATAAGCAATTATATCGTTATTATCTAGTGATGGCATTAAGTTTTGTTGTTGATAGCATTATTAGTTATTATTTACCGTATAATTTTGATAAATTAGGAATAACAATTGTTCCTTGTGTTAGTTTGATGATGTTCACATTGCTGAATAATACAATTGGTGATGAACACCGATACATATTTGCAACTGTGACTGGACTTTATTATGCGATTGTCTACGCAAATAGTTTACTGATTTATGTGTTGCTTTATTGTGTTTATGCTTTTTTTGGAAAGAAATATACTAAATTAGCAACTTATACCCTTTTAGAGATGTTTATCGCCGTAATTGTGACAATAATCGCCCAAGAAGTTGTGATATATTGGTTAGTGTGGATAACAAATGTTACGCAGCTATCAATCGTAGCTTTCTTGACAAATCGTCTTTTACCGACGTTAGGAGCTAATTTATTATTGATTGCACCAGTATATTTTATCCACAAGAAATTAGGATTCGAGGGTAAAGTCAATGCATATCAAAGTAAAAGGAGTTAATAATCATCTAGTTTTTGTTTTAGATGATAATCAAGATTTTAATAGTTTAATGAATGAATTGGAAAGTCTCTTGGAATCACCATTGCTTAAAAGTGATGGCTATTATCCGAGGGCTTTTTTTGATTTTAAAAGTCGAATTTTAAGTATTCATGAATTATTAAGATTATTGGATTTATTATTTAGTAAGCAGGTATTATTGTTTGATGGAATCAATATGGCCAAAGTAGAGAAGAAAAATAAGATTAAAGTAATCAACAAAACTGTTCATGCTGGAGAAATTTTAGAATTGGATCAAGATGCTTTGATTATTGGTCAAGTTAATCCCGGAGCTATTGTTAGATTTAAAGGAAAGTTGTATGTAATGGGGCGCGTCAGTGGATTGGTTGAGGGATTAAATGCTCGAGCAAAAATTAGTGGACAATTCTTTAAAAATGCCCATGTTAGAATTAATGGGGTATCTCGACGAAATTATACAAGTTATGAACTTACGATGCTTTATTATAAGGACAACGAAATATTCTTAGATAAGGGGGATATGATATATGTCTAGAGTTATTGTAGTTACTTCCGGAAAAGGTGGGGTAGGTAAAAGTAGTGTTAGCGTTAATCTGGCTAGTGCCTTAGCTTTTTCAAAATTTAAAGTATGTTTAATTGATGGTGATTTTGGATTGAAGAATTTGGATGTGATGATGGGGTTAGAAAATCGTGTAGTTTATGATTTAAATGACGTCGTTGAAGGCCGCTGTACAATTGAACAAGTATTAGTTAAGGATAAGCGTATAGATGGATTGAGCTTATTACCGTCATGTAAATCTTTATCATTTGAAAATCTAGATACAGAAATAATGAATTCATTAATTGAACGATTAAATAAAGATTATGATTTTATTATTGTGGACAGTCCAGCTGGAGTCGAAAAAGGTTTTCAATATTCTGCTTCATTAGCTAATGAAGCAATTGTTGTTGTCAATTTAGATGTATCATCATTACGTGATGCCGATCGCGTTGTTGGTTTATTGATGAAAAAGGGAATTAATACTATTAATATGATCATTAATAAAGTTAATGTTGATGATATTGAAGGAGCTCGCTCATTAACGGTGGAAGATGCTCAAGAGATTTTATCATTACCGCTGCTAGGGATTGTTTACGATAGCCATGATATGATTGAAGCTAATAATCGTGGTGTGCCGATTTTCTTAAATAATCAACATTTATTACATAGCTGTTTTGTTAATATTTCAAAGCGCATACTCGGGCAGCAAGTACCTTATGCTAAATATAAAAAGAAAAGTTTAATTCGTCGATTTTTTTATTCATAATTAACGTCTTTAATATCATCAGATTCATATAATGGAATAGGTGATAGAATGAGTGATCTAGATGATGTAAGAAAAAGAATGCAAAAGCGCCGGGGTACTAATAAAAAGCCATTAAATGATGATAATTTTAAGCGATTCTATAATTTTATGGTAAAGTTTATGGTCGTAATTTTAGTGGTTTTAGTATCAATGTCATATATTAAAATCAATCCGGATTCTAATATTAAGAAAATGATTTTGAATGATACTAATTATAAAGCGGTAACAAGCTGGATATCTGATAATTTATTTTCTTTTTTGCCAAGTGATGATGTTAGTGTTTCTAGTGGCGTGGAGTATCAGCATGTTAAAGATGACTATTATAAAAATAATAGTAATGAGGTATTAAGTATTGAAGCTGGGCGCGTAATTGCAACTGGTAATGATGAAAACTTGAGCGGATATGTAGTAATTCTAGGCAAGAATGATGTAGAAATTACTTATAGTAATATTGATAATGTAATGGTGACATTGTATGACGAGGTAGATCAAGGGATGGTTTTAGGCAGTTATCAAGATCAGTTTGTTTTACAGTTTGAACATTTAGGTAAGGAAATTAGTTATGAAGAGTATCAAAGGATGGAGTGATTGGTATATCCATCCTTTTACTTTGATTTATCTAATCGCTGCTTGGTTAAATGACAATTTATTTGCTTATTTGAGTGCTTTGTTTATTGTCTGTACTCATGAATTTGGACACTATTATTTTGCTAAAAAATTTAATTTTGAAATTGAGAAAGTTGAGATTTTCCCTTTTGGAGCTTTTTTGAGTTTAAATGATTATGGGACTCATCATATTATTGAAGAACTGGTAATAGTCATGGCGGGTCTATCTACTCATTTGGGAATGTTTATAGTAATAAAAGTATTTTTTGATAGCGAATATTTATTGGCAGTTAACCAATTAGTATTTGTTTTTAATCTCTTACCGATTTATCCTCTTGATGGATCAAAAATATTATTACTAGTTTTTTCATTATTTAAAGATTATTATCGAGCAGTCAAGTTACAAATTAAAGTTTCAATTTTTTCTTTATCAGTTTTGATTGTATTATATAATCAAATGGGATATATCTTAGTTTATTTTTATTTGCTCTATATAAATTATCAATATATTAAAGAGTTCCGTTATATAATTATCAGATTATATTTGAAAAGGATGCATGATAATCAATATCATCGGCTTAAAATTAATCATGACTACCGTTTTTACCGCCCATATGAAAATTATTATTTGATTGGTGGGAATGGTTATAGTGAAAAAGAAGTACTTCAATATTTAATAAAAAACTTAAAAAGTAATTGACTTTGATGGGTAAAAATAATATAATGCATGTGTTGTAGACCTCTAGCTACAACCGCACATAAAAGGTATTAAAGCAATGCTGCCTTGGTTGGCGAGTCTTAGAATATTATAGGAGGTGCGATATGTACGCAATTATTGAAACAGGTGGAAAACAATTAAAAGTTGAAGCCGGAGATACTATCTTTGTAGAAAAATTAGATGTTGAAGCAGGAGAAAAAGTTGTTTTTGATAAAGTATTAGCTGTAGGCGATAAAACAATGAAATTAGGTGCTCCTTATGTAAAAGGTGCTACTGTTGAAGCTACTGTTGAAAAACAAGGTAAAGAAAAGAAAGTTGTTATTTATAAATATAACGCTAAAAAACATTACCACAAAAAACAAGGTCATAGACAACCTTATACAAAATTAGTAATCAATACAATTAATAAAACTGCTAAAAAAGCTGCTGAAGAAACTGCAGAAGCTTAATCAAATGATTAAGGTTTTAGTAAAACAAAATAATAATCAAATTGTTAATCTTAGTATTACAGGTCACGCTGACAGTGGAGAATATGGTAAAGATTTAGTTTGTGCTGGTGTTTCTACTGTTGGTATTGGAGCAATGAATATGCTTGCAAAAAAAGGATTCTTAGCTAAAGGCTTAGGAACGATTGAGATTAATGAAGGATATATAAATGTAGTTGTCAATCATACTGATGAAGTTTGTCAAGTGGTGCTAGAGACACTTGTTGTAACTTTAGAAACGATGGTTGAAAGCTATGGTCGATTTATTAAGATATCTAAAGTGGAGGTGTAACATATGATGTTCAAATTAGATTTACAATTATTCGCTTCTAAAAAAGGGGTAGGGTCAACTAAAAATGGTCGTGATTCTAAATCAAAAAGATTAGGAGCTAAATTATCTGACGGGCAATTTTGTACTGCAGGGTCTATTATTTATAGACAAAGAGGAACTAAAGTTCATCCAGGTACTAATGTAGGAAAAGGTGGAGATGACACTTTATTTGCTACAGTTGATGGAGTTGTAAAATTCGAAAGACTTGGTAGAGATAGAAAACAAGTTTCTGTTTACCCAGCTGCATAATTAAAATCCCTGCAAAGGGATTTTTTCTTGTACTAATAACTGATTATTTGTATCATAATAATAAAGAGATGAAAAGAGGTGGATATATGCAGTTTATTGATAAAGCAAAAATTAGAGTTGAAGCTGGAAAAGGCGGTGACGGGACAGTAGCTTTTAGACGTGAGGCCCATGTACCAAAAGGTGGTCCAGCTGGAGGTGATGGCGGTCGTGGTGGAAGTGTGATTTTTCAAGCGACGACCTCATTATCAACTTTGTTAGATTTGAAATATAATCGATTATATAAGGCACCATCTGGTCAAAATGGGATGGCTAAAAAAATGCATGGTAAAGATGCTATTGATACGGTCATTAAAGTACCGGTTGGAACAATGATTCTTAATGAAGAAACTGGGCAGATCATGGCGGATTTAACCGAAGATAAGCAACGTGTTGTAATTGCTAAAGGTGGCCGTGGTGGTCGCGGAAATGCGCGTTTTGCAACTTCACGGAATCCTGCACCACAAATTTGTGAGCGTGGTGAACCTGGTGAAAATTTCGATCTTATTTGTGAATTGAAATTATTGGCGGATGTGGGATTGGTTGGTTTTCCATCAGTAGGTAAATCAACACTCTTATCAGTTGTTTCACGAGCACGCCCGGAAATTGCAGATTATCATTTTACTACGATCGTTCCTAATTTAGGAGTGGTTCAAGTAAAAGATGGACGTAGTTTTGTTATGGCTGATTTACCAGGATTGATTGAGGGAGCGGCTCAAGGTAAAGGTTTGGGGCATCAATTCTTGCGCCATATTGAACGTTGTCGAGTAATCGTTCATATTGTTGATATGGGAGCAGTCGATGGCCGTGATCCATATGAGGATTATGTTACTATTAATAAAGAACTTGGTGAATATCAATATCGTTTATTAGAACGTCCTCAAATCGTTGTAGCAAATAAAATGGATGAAGAAGGGGCTGAAGAAAATTTAGTTCGTTTTAAAAAACAGGTTGGTGAAGATGTTAAGATTTTCCCAATTAGTGCTATTATTCATGATGGTGTAGATCAGGTTTTATATGCGGTTGCTGATGCGTTAGCTACTGCACCAACTTTCACAATGGAAGATGAAGTTGAACATACTGTTCTTTATACAATGGGTGATGAGGAAGATAAACCATTTGAATTACATAATTTAGGTAATGGTAATTGGCAAATTACTGGCAAGAAGATCGAGAGAATGGTGGCAATGACATCGTTAGTAAGTGATGATTCATTAAAACGACTATTGATTAAAATGCGTAATATGGGTGTTGATGATGCACTTAGAAATGCCGGAGCTCAAGATGGTGATAATGTTGCTATCGGTGAGTTTGAATTTGATTTTTATGAGTAACCAGCTAGTAATACTAGTTGGTTTTTTTCTTTTACAATGCTATAATTGTTGAGAATGGTTTGAAACGATTTTGAGATAAAAAACAGTACGATGTGCTGTATAATAGTAAATGTGAAGGAGTAGGGAATGTATAGTTACTTAATTGGTACGGTAGTTGAGATGAATATTGATCATATTGTTGTAGAAAATAGTGGAATTGGTTATTTGATATATGTCAATAATCCATATGAATATACACGAGGTAAAGAAATAAAGATTTTTCTTTACCAACAAGTTAAAGAAGATGCATTATTATTATATGGATTTAAAACAAGTGAAGAAAAAGAAATGTTTTTAAAATTAATTCTGGTCAAAGGGATTGGTTGTAAAACAGCGATAGGAATTTTAGCTACTGGTGATGTAACAAGCATTATAAGTGCAATTGAAACAGGGAATGTAGCATATTTAAAGAAAATTCCTGGAATTGGACCAAAAGCAGCGCAGCAGATTATTTTAGATCTTCAAGGTAAGTTTAAAAATACACCAACAGCAACAACACTGATAAATAATAATGATTTAGACGAGGCGGCTGAAGTATTAATTGCCCTAGGTTATAAAAAATCTGAAGTGGATAAAGCTTTGGCAGTCCTATTAAATGAAAAACTAGATACTAACGGTTATGTAAAAAGAGCTTTAAGTTTATTAGTAAAGTAGGAGGTAGAAAATGACAAGGAATGAGATTCTTGATGCAAATGTTATTGATGATGATAGTAGTTTGCGTCCTTCATCATTCGATGAATATGTTGGTCAAACTAACTTAAAAGAAAATCTAAAAGTTTTTGTTGGGGCAGCTAAACTGCGTGACGAATCACTAGATCATGTGTTATTGTACGGGCCTCCTGGACTAGGAAAGACAACGATGTCAATGATTATTGCTAATGAGATGGGGACAAATATCAAAATTACAACTGGTCCAAGTATTGAAAAAACTGGTGATTTAGTTGCTATTCTAACAGCATTGGAACCGGGTGATGTTTTATTTATTGATGAAATTCATCGTTTAAATAAAGTGGTTGAAGAAATTCTTTATCCAGCTATGGAAGATTTTTGTGTTGATGTAGTGATTGGTAAAGAAGCATCAACACGTTCAGTAAGAATTGATTTACCGCCATTTACTTTAGTTGGAGCAACAACTAGAGCTGGTGATCTGTCAGCACCATTACGAGACCGTTTTGGAATTATTTCTAAACTGGAATATTACGATGAAACGGATTTAAAAACGATTATTGATCGGACCAGTCGTGTCTACTCAATGCCAATGGATGATGACGCTAAATCGGCTTTGGCGATGCGTTCCCGCGGAACACCGCGTATTGCTAATCGATTATTTAGACGGGTTCGAGATTTTGCACAGTTCAACGGTGAAGAAATTATCAGTAAAGAGCGGACGATTGAGGCTTTAGATCGTCTTAAAGTAGATCAATTAGGACTAGATGATGTGGATCATAAATACTTGTTAGGAATCATTCATCGCTTTAAGGGGGGACCGGTAGGTTTGGAATCTCTGGCAGCTTCAATTGGAGAAGAACCACAAACATTAGAAGATGTCTACGAACCTTATCTTCTTCAAATCGGTTTGATAAAGAGAACTCCTCGCGGTCGTGTTGCAACGAGTGAAGCATATAAACATTTAAATATAAATATTGATGAATAAGGCTGTTTTTACAGTCTTTTTTTGTGGAGGTATTGTGAAAAAACATGAAATTATTGGTTTGTTAATTATTTTAATTATCTCAACTGTTTATTCATTTACATTGCCTGAAACATCATTAAATGAAATTGAATCAGATCCACAAGTAAAAATAATTGTTGAAGGTAAGTATAATGAAACTTTAGTATTTAATTCTTCACCAACAATCGAAGATGTATTTAAAGCATTAAATACTGATAATGTTTATGGATTTGATCAAAAAACTGTTTTGGATAGCCAAACAGTTTTTTATATCCCTATAAATAAAAATTTAATTTCTTTAAATCATGCATCAAAAGAACAATTGATGACGATTAAGGGAATTGGACCAAAAACTGCAGATAAAATTATTGATTATCGTAATGAACACCCATTTGCTACCATCGAAGAGATAAAAGAAGTGTCAGGGATAGGAGAAAAAACTTATTTGCGAATAAGGGAGTTATTATGTCTTTAAGATATCATTTGATTTACTATGCGGTAGCATGTTTGTTAGGTGTTTTGGTCATGTTGATTCATCCAGTTTTTTTAGTGCTCTTAATTATTTATGCGTTCTTTATAATTCGTCATTTTGGGTGGGGGCGACTTGTAACGATAGGGCTGGTTATGATTTTCTTTTTAGTGTTTATTAGGTGGCCTCAGCCGACCGATGAACCAATTATAAGCGGGTATATAATTAGTAGGGATGAAAAGAGCATTGTATTGAAAACAACAAAAACAAAGATCAAAGTATATGGTGAGTTTATTGGCTATGAAGTTGGTGATGAATTAGAAATTGAGGTTAATTATTTTGAAATTAGTCGTGCAACAAACGATAACGCATTTGATTATCGTAACTATTTGTATAGTCAAGGGATTACTAATAATGCATCTTTACTACGCCTTATAAATAGTCAAAAACATAATACGCTTTTTCAAAAACTTCAAAAACGAATAGACGGTAAAGAGCTAGTTAATAGTTATGCAAGCATGTTTATTTTGGGAATAAGAGATGAAATGATCAATGATTATTATCATCAATTAACAGAGTTGTCGATTGTTCATTTGTTTGCTTTGTCAGGACTACATATTCATATATTAAGAAGGTTGATTAAAAAAGTATTAATTTTTTTATTACCGGAATATTTAATTAATTACCTCAGTCTAATTATAATTGGTGTGTATATGTATATTATTCCATATAATATTTCTTTTATGCGGGCGTATTTAGTAATGCTTTTGATGACTTTGTTTAAAAAGTATCTAAATCAATTAGACTGCTTTAGTCTTGTTGCTATGTTTTTTGTATTTATGAATCCATATATTATTTATAATTTATCTTTTGTTTTTTCCTATTTTATGTATTTAATAATTATTTTGATTAATCATCATAGGTACCTGAATGAGATAGTTTATGGAGCTAGCGTACCAATCGTTATTTCGATTCAATATCGAATTAATATACTGTCATTGTTTTTAGGGATTATTTTAACACCACTGATTTCAGTGTTATATCAACTGCTATGGTTATATGTGATTTTTGGTAATTTCTTTAAACCGGTTATTAGTCTAGTAATTGAAGTTCTAGATAATATTGTTGTTTTTAGTACGGACTTCTCTTTTTTTATTAATTTTTCTAAACCATCTTTATTTTTTATTTTAGGATATTACTATATTTATTTTAAATTAATAGTCAAAATAAATATTAAACAGCGAATTCACCGTGAGATTCTATTACTGCTAAGTTTAGTGATCATGTTTTATTTTAAACCATACTATCAGACTTTTGGTCAAGTGGTTATGATTGATGTAGGTCAAGGTGATTGTTTTTTTATTCAACAGCCTTATAATCAAGGAAATATTTTAATCGATACTGGGGGATTGCGAAATAAAGATCTAGCTGCTTTAACATTAGTACCATATTTACGTTCGGTAGGAGTGTTTAAATTAGATCATGTTTTTATTTCTCATGATGATTTTGATCATAGTGGAGCTTATCAGTCACTTGCGGATCAAATTGAAATTGGACATACTATTACATCATACCAAGATAAATTTAAAATTGGGCAGGTAGAAATTGAGATACTGAAAACACCTGAATCAACAGATAATAATGATAGTTCGTTAGTTTTGTTGGTAACGATCAATAAGTTGAAATATTTATTTACAGGGGATATATCCAATGCAGTAGAACGACAGTTGATCAACGATTATCCAGAGCTTAAAATTGATGTATTAAAGGTTTCCCACCATGGCAGTAATACGGGGACTAGTGCAGCTTTTTTAAATGCAATAAAACCTAAAATTGCCCTAATTAGCTGTGGTAAAGATAATTATTATGGTCATCCCCATGATGATGTAATTACCCGCTTAAATGATTATGGAGTAAAGGTTTATCGTAGTGATGAAATGGGCATGGTGAAGATTGTTTATTATGGTAATGATAATTATATTTTCAATGACTTTAATGATTAAATAGTCTATAATTATTACTGTTGGAGGAACGATAAATGATATTTGTAATATATGGTGAAGAAAGTTTTTTGATGGAACAAAAATTACAGTCTTTAAAAAAAGAATATGATTGTAATGAGGATAATATGAATATTTCAACATATCGGGCTAATGAAGATAGTTTAGAAGAAGTTTATGAAGATTTGATCACACCTCCTTTTTTAACCGACAAGAAAATGGTTGTGTTGAAAAACCCTTATTTTTTAACGACAAAGAAAGTAAAAAAAGATAATAATGAGTTAGAGTATTTTGAAAAATGTTTAATTAATAGTGAAGAAGTAATATTTGTAATTTATCATGTTGGTAAAGATTTTGATGAGCGTAAAAAAATTGTTAAAAATTTACGTAAACAAGCACAATTTTTTGAAATAGATAAAGTTAATCATTATAAGCTATCAGACAGTACACGTCAAGCAATCAGACGTCGAGATGCAACGATCGATGATGATGCATTAGAATTATTATTGAGTCGTTTAGGAGATAGTTTGAATAATGTTGCTCTTGAGGTGGAAAAACTATGTTTGTACAGCAAACATATTACATATGATATTGTTGATGAATTGGTAAGTAAGCCGTTGGATGAAAATGTTTTTGCATTAACTAGTGCGATTCTTCAAAAAGATCGAAGAAAAATGTTTTCGATTTATCATGATCTAATGATTTTAAATGAGGAACCAATTAAGTTGATTGTTCTTATAGCGGGTCAAATGCGGCTAATTTACCAAGTTAAATTATTGGATCGTAAAGGTTATAATGATAAAGAAATTGGAAAAATACTGGGAGTTAATCCTTACCGATTAAAATATGTTCGTCAAGAAGGAAAAGATTTTGATTTAAATGAATTATTGCAATGTTTAGATGATTTATCACGTCTTGATGTAGAAATCAAAACAGGTAAAATGGATAAAAAAATGGGTTTAGAATTATTTATGGTAAGAATTTAGGAGGTATTATGGAATCATTAAGAGAGTTATATAAAATTGGGGTTGGACCATCTTCGTCCCATACGATGGGACCACAAAGAGCGGCATTAAAAGTTAAGGAAACCTATCCTCAGGCTACACATTTTGAAGTATATCTACATGGCTCGTTAGCATTGACAGGGAAAGGCCATTTAACAGATTACATTATTGAAGAAACTTTAGGTAAAGATAGTGTTAAGATACACTTTGTTAATACAGCATTACCTAAACATCCAAATGGGATGATTTTTGAAATATATCGGGAAAATCAATTGCTTGATAAAATTACAGTTTATTCAGTAGGTGGTGGAGCTTTAATGTATGATGATAGTTCTTTGCAACCTTCTAAGCAAGTATATCCGCATGGTAATTTAACGGAAATTTTAGAATATTGTGATCGTAAAGGAATCAATTTATATGATTATACAATCGAGTATGAAGATGAGCATTTTAAAGCTTATTTATTTGAAGTACTAAATGCAATGTTTGCTTGTGTTGAAGCTGGATTATCAACAACGGGAGTTATTCCAGGAAAACTGGGATTGAAAAGAGTTGCTAAATCAATGTATCAACAAGCAATCAACACACGTCGTAGTGGAGAACGAGATCGCTTATTAGTTAGTAGTTATGCTTATGCGGTTAGTGAAGAAAATGCCAGTGGACATCGTATTGTTACTGCACCGACATGTGGAGCTAGCGGAGTTTTACCAGCAGTCTTATATTATTGTTACAAACAATTAGAAATTCCTCGAAAAGAGATTATAAAAGCATTAGCAGTAGCTGGAATATTTGGCAATGTTATTAAAACAAATGCAACTATTTCTGGCGCTGATGGTGGTTGTCAGGCAGAAATCGGAAGTGCTTGTGCAATGGCAGCGGCTGCTTATGGCTGGATTTTAGAACTTAATAATAATCTGATTCAATATGCTGGTGAAATGGGCTTAGAACATAATCTTGGTTTAACATGTGATCCTGTAGGCGGCTATGTTCAAATTCCTTGTATTGAGCGTAATGGTTTTGGTGCACTTAGAGCAATGGATGCGGCGATGTATGCTAAGCAGCTGGGTTACTTGAGAAAAAATAAAGTTTCTTTTGATGCGGTTGTTCGGGTGATGAAAGAAACAGGAAAAGATTTAAATAGTGCGTATAAGGAAACTTCTTTAGGTGGTTTGGCTAAAGAATTTGGTTTTGAAAATGAAGACTAATTCATTATATCTGCATATTCCTTTTTGTGAACAAATTTGTGCATATTGTGACTTTTGTAAAGTTTTTTATAACGAACATCAAGCCGATGATTATTTGGCGGTTTTAAAGCATGAACTTCAAGCTTTAAATATTACAGAGCCGCTAAAGACTATATATATTGGTGGTGGAACACCGAGCAGTTTAAATGATGAACAATTAGAATGGCTGATGGATATTATTAAACCATACATAAGTAGTGAGACTAAAGAGGTGTCCATAGAAGTTAATCCAGAAAGTATCGATTATTATAAATTAGATATTTTAAAAAGAGGTGGTGTTAGCCGTTTAAGTATCGGGGTTGAAACATTTAATGATATCCTTTTAAAAAAGATTAATCGCCAGCATACGACTATACAAGTTGAGCGGATTATCGATTATGCACGCAAAATTGGTTTTAATAATATTTCAATTGATCTTATGTATGGTTTGCCTAATCAAACGATTACGGATATAAAAAATGATTTAGCTAAGGTTAGACAGTTACCGATCGAGCATATTTCTTACTACTCACTAATTTTAGAAGATCATACTGTCTTGAAAAATCTAAATTATCAACCGCTTGATGAAGAGGTGGAATCGAAAATCACTCAATTGATAGAGGAATCTTTAGAACAAATAGGTTTCCATAAATATGAAATTAGTAATTTTGCGAAAACTGGATATGAGTCACTTCATAACCTAGCTTATTGGCAGTATGATAACTATTATGGAATTGGGGTAGGAGCCAGTGGAAAAATTGATGATTGCTTAATAGAACATAATCGTAATTTAAATGCTTATTTACGTCGTCAAAATACAATCACAAAGATGATTAATTCTAAAGAAGAAACGATGTTTAACCATTTAATGATGTCATTACGTTTGGTGAAAGGCTTAGATTTAAAAGAATTTGAAAAGAGATATGGTCTTAGAGCAGTTGATGTTTATCAAACTGCTATTGATAAACATTTGAAGATGAAAACGTTAGTAATTGAAAATGATTATTTACATGCAACTAGTGAATCAATTAAGTTATTAAATGAAATCTTAATAGATTTTTTATAAACGGGGATAATTAGATGAGTTATCGTATAGTGAACGGTTAAATCTTCTAAATTGGGTTTACAATAGGAAATAAAAGATGTATAATCAAATAGTAATCATTACTAATAAGGAGATTGGGATATGAACAATAAAGCATTTTTTAAGTTAAGTTATGGGTTGTATGTTGTATCTAGCAGTTGCGATGGTAAGGACAGTGCTTGTATTGCTAACACTTTTGTACAGGTTACTTCAGAGCCGGCACGAGTTTGCATTACGCTGAATAAAAATAATTATACTACATCGTTAATTGAAAATAGTTGTGTTTATAACGTTGGGGTATTACTTGATGATATTGATATGGATGTTATCAGAAGATTTGGTTTTCAGTCTGGTAAAGATGTTAACAAATTTGATGGGATTGATTATGAAGTTGATTGTCAAAATATTAAACAAATCACCGAAGGAATAGCTGCTTCATTTAGTGTTAAAGTTATTTCAATGACAGATGTTGGAACACATATTATGTTTGTTGGCGATGTTATTGATTGTAAAGTGATTAATGAAGGTGAAGTATTAACTTATGCAAATTATCATAATAAGAAAAATGGAACAACACCTAAAAATGCTTCTAGTTATCAAGCAGATACTTCAAAACATGGTTGGAGATGTACTGTTTGTGGATTTATTTTAGAAGCAGATGAATTGCCTGAAGATTTTATTTGTCCAGTTTGTAAACAACCGGCAAGTGTTTTTGAAAAAATTTAACAGCCTTAGGGCTGTTTTTTTTGTGATTTTATCAAGGAATTAGATTGATTATAGAGTTGTTTTAAATAGAAATCGGATTTATAATTCTTTTTTTATTTTTTAGCACAAAGGTGTTGACAGTGCTAATTATTGATGTATAATGTATTTAGCACAAAGGAAAGATGAGTGCTAAGGGTGGTGAAACTGATGCTTACAGCGAGGCAACTATTAGTATTTAAATGTATTGTTGATGAGTTTATTGAAACGGCTGAACCAGTTGGGTCAAAAGCTTTGATGACAAAATATCAATTGCCTTATTCAAGTGCAACCATTCGTAATGAGATGAGTTTTCTTGAAGAGTATGGTTATTTAGAAAAAACTCATACATCTTCCGGACGAGTTCCTTCGGTTGAAGGATATCGATTCTATGTTGATAATCTTGCAAAGCGGGATCTAGATGAAGGGATTAAAAACCAAGTAGCGCAAATTTTTAGCGATCGTCATCGTGGTTTGAATGAAATTATTCATGAAAGTTGTGAGATGTTAAGTGAACTAACGCATCTAACATCGGTAGTCTTGGGACCAGATTCTAGCGAAGATACTTTGCAGCAAATCAATATTGTTCCTTTGAATGATAACCGAGTTACTGCGATTATTATTACAAATCAAGGCTATGTTGAAAACAAGGTGTTTGATTTAAACCGTAATCATAAAATTGATGATTTGGTGAGTTGTGTTGCAGTGATGAATGATTTATTGATAGGGACACCGATTGATCAGGTAGCATTTCGTTTAGAACGTGATGTAAAACCGGTGTTATCAGCTAAAATCAAGGAGCATGAGGAATTATTTAATGCTTTTCTTGAAGCTTTTGTTCGATTTGCTTCGAGCAATGTATATTTTTCAGGAAAAGAAAATATGTTATACCAGCCTGAGTATAATGATGTAAATAAATTGAGAAGAATCGTTAGTGCATTTGAAAACTCTCAAGTATGGAATGCCTTACAACCTTTATCTGATGAAGAAGGAGTAACGGTAAGAATTGGTTCTGATTCACCGATTAATGAAATTGAGGATGTATCGGTCATCTCAGCTTCATTTAGAACAGGAGAGAGAACCAAGGGATCTATTTCAGTAATTGGGCCAACAAGAATGCCTTATGAAAAAGTAGTTTCCTTAGTAGAGTATATTTCAAGGAATATTGAAGAGGCGTTCTTTGACGAATCAGATGATTCAAACGATGAATAGAGGTGAATGTAGTGGCTAAGGAAAAAGAAACAGTAGTAGATGAAGAATCTACAGAAAAGACTGCAGAAGAAACAGTTGAAACAAAGGAAGATGAAATTACAGTTGAAGATCAACTTAAGAATTTAGAAGATGAAGTAAATACTTGGAAAACTGATTATTATAAAGTGTTTGCTGATATGGAAAATCTTAAGAAGAGATTACAGAACGAACATGCTAATGCAATGAAATTTATGATGCAATCATTTATTGAAGAATTATTACCTGTTGTAGATAATTTTGAAAGATCGTTAGCTGTAGTTGATCCTAGTGATGAAATTAAAAACTTTTTGAAGGGTTATGAAATGATTTATAACCAACTGATGGAAGTATTAAAGTCACAAGGTGTTGAAGTAATTAAAACTGAGGGTGAAGAGTTTGATCCAAACTTCCATCAAGCAGTTATGACCGTAAAAGATGATAACTTTAAAACAAATATGATTGTTGAAGAGTTACAAAAAGGATATAAGTTAAAAGATCGCGTTATTCGTGCATCTTTAGTAAAAGTAAGTGAATAAATAGGAGGAATTTAATTATGGGTAAAATTATTGGTATTGACTTAGGTACAACAAATTCATGTGTCAGTGTTATGGAAAACGGTGAAGTTAAAGTAATCGCTAATCCAGAAGGAAACAGAACAACTCCTTCAGTAGTATCATTTAAAAATGGAGAGATTATCGTTGGTGAAGCTGCTAAACGTCAAGCAGTAACTAATCCAGATACAATTATGTCAGTTAAACGTCATATGGGTACTGATCATAAAGAACATGCAAATGGTAAAGACTATACACCACAAGAAATTTCAGCAATGATCTTACAAAACTTAAAAGCAACAGCTGAAGCATATTTAGGTGAAACTGTAACACAAGCAGTTATTACAGTTCCTGCATACTTTAACGATGCACAACGTCAAGCTACTAAAGATGCTGGTAAAATTGCTGGTTTAGAAGTAGAACGTATTATCAATGAACCAACTGCTGCTGCTTTAGCGTTTGGATTAGATAAATTAGATCAAGAACAAAAAGTATTAGTATATGACTTAGGTGGAGGTACATTTGACGTTTCTATCTTAGACTTAGCTGATGGAACTTTTGAAGTATTAGCTACTGCTGGGGATAATAAACTTGGTGGTGATGATTTTGATGAAAAAATCATGAATTGGGTTGTTGAAGAATTCAAAAAAGATCAAGGTGTTGATTTATCAAATGATAAAATGGCAATGCAACGTGTTAAAGAAGCTGCTGAAAAAGCTAAAAAAGACTTATCAGGAACTATGCAAACACAAATTTCATTACCATTCATCTCAGCTGGTGCAGCGGGGCCTTTACACTTAGAATTAACATTAACTAGAGCAAAATTTGATGAATTAACTCGTGATTTAGTTTTAAGAACTGAAACTCCTGTACGTCAAGCATTGAAAGATGCTGGTATGGACCCAACTGAAATTCATCAAGTATTATTGGTAGGAGGTTCTACTCGTATTCCTGCTGTTCAAGAATCAGTTAAAAAATTATTAGGAAAAGATCCAAATAAATCTGTTAACCCTGATGAAGTAGTATCTATGGGTGCTGCAATTCAAGGTGGGGTTATTGCTGGTGATGTTAAAGATGTATTATTACTAGATGTTACTCCATTATCATTAGGTATTGAGACTATGGGTGGTGTAATGACAGTATTAATTGAAAGAAATACAACTATTCCAACAACTAAATCTCAAGTATTCTCAACTGCTGCTGATAATCAACCTGCTGTAGATATCAACGTTTTACAAGGTGAAAGATCAATGGCTAAAGATAATAAACAATTAGGTTTATTTAAATTAGACGGTATTGAACCAGCTCCACGTGGTGTACCTCAAATCGAAGTAACTTTCAGCATTGACGTTAATGGTATCGTAAATGTTAAAGCTAAAGATTTAAAATCTCAAAAAGAACAATCTATCGTTATTCAAAACTCAACTGGTTTAAGTGATGAAGAAATTGATAGAATGGTTAAAGAAGCTGAAGCTAATAAAGCTGAAGATGAACAAAAACGTAAAGATATCGAAACAAGAAATAAAGCTGAACAAATGATTAATGAAATCGATAAAGCTTTAGCAGAACAAGGTGACAAAATTGATGCTACTCAAAAAGAATCTGCTGAAAAATTAAAAGATGAGTTAAAGGCAGCTTTAGATAACAACGATATGGCTACATTAGAAGCTAAAATGTCTGAATTAGAACAAATGGCACAACAAATGGCTTCATATGCATATCAACAACAAGGTGGAGCAGGAGCTAGTGATGCAAATGCTGGTACAGCAAATGCACAAGATGATAATGTTGTTGATGCAGATTTCGAAGAAAAGAACTAATCATTTAAAGCCAAGGCTTTGCCGCCTTGGTTTTAAATAGTATAAAAAGAGGGTGAAAATATGGCTGATAAAAGAGATTATTATGAAGTCTTAGGTGTAAGTAAACAGGCTTCAGCTGATGAGATCAAACGAGCTTATCGTAAAAAAGCAAAACAATATCATCCTGATGTCAACAAAGAGCCTGGTGCTGAAGAAAAGTTCAAAGAAGTCCAAGAAGCTTATGAAGTATTATCAGATGCTAATAAAAAAGCCACTTATGACCGCTTTGGTCATGCTGCATTTGAGCAAGGTGCTGGTAATGGTGGTGCTGGTGGTTTTGGTGGATTTGGATTTGAAGATGTTGATTTAGGAGATATTTTTGGATCTTTCTTTGGTGGTGGCGGAAGATCACGTCAAAGAAATACAGGACCACGTCGTGGTGATGATCGCTTAATGCGTTTAAATATCAGTTTCATGGAAGCAGTAAATGGTGTAAAGAAAGATATTAAAGTTACTTATGATGCACCATGTACTCATTGTAACGGTAGTGGGGCTAAAAATCCTAATGATGTCCAAACGTGTTCACGCTGTGGTGGACGTGGAACTGTTCAACAGCAGCAAAGTTCACCATTTGGGACATTTGTAACTGAAACTACTTGTCCTGACTGTAATGGAACTGGAAAAGTTGTTAAAGAGAAATGTCCACATTGTCATGGACGTGGATATGAAACTAAGACAGTGACAGTACAATTAGATATACCAGCTGGTATTAATTCTAATCAACAATTGCGCGTAGCTGGCAAAGGTGGACGAGGAGCAAATGGTGGACCTAATGGAGATTTATTTGTAGAAATTCAAGTAGGAAGTCACGAACATTTTAAACGTGAAGGGCGAAATATTCATATTACTATTCCTGTTTCTAATGTAGATGCTACATTAGGATGTGAAGTTGATGTTCCAACTGTTCAAGGGGATGTTACAGTAAAAATTCCTGCTGGAACACAATCAGGAACAATACTGCGTCTAAAAGGTAAGGGCGTTAAAGATCTTCGTAGTACTAATTATGGTGATGAAATGGTTAGAATCGAAGTTAAGATTCCGACTAAACTTTCATCTGAAGAAAAAGAATTATATACTAAATTATCAAAACTTTCAAAGAAGAAAGAATCAATTTTTGATGCATTTAAACGTCAATTTAAAAAATAAAAACGAAGGAAAAATATTCTTCGTTTTTTATTTTTTTAAGAATGATTATTTTTTTTCATTTCAATGATTAATCTTTTCATATGAGCTTCAAACATGATATACATGCCAATAAAAATTGTTTCAGCAATCAGAGAAAAAGATATCATAATAACTACAACAGAAGCCAATGGACCGTATACGCTAGTATAATCTGCTATGCTAAAATAAAATTCAAGAGCAGATAATAAAATTAACATCAGTATACTTGAACAAAAGGCTCCTTTTACAATGTCAAAAATGTGAACATGAACATCTGGAATAATCTTATATAATAAAAATAAAATAATAAAAAAAACTAAAAATAAATATAAATCACCAAGTACTAAAATATCTTTAAAATTAATAAAATAATTAATTAGAGGGATGATTGTTAATATGGATATTATTAGTAATAATAAAACGAAAACAGCAATCGTTTTTAAAAGCATTAATAATTGTTCAATAATTATATTCCTTTGATGTGCAGAAGGAAATAAGTTTTTTGAAATTCCATAAAGCTGGTTGATTCCTCGACTAACAACAAATAATGAGATAAATAAGATAATTATTGATGATAAAGTAATATGACTTGATTTTAAGGATGCAATTATTATGTTAGAAAATTCAGGAGTTAAGTAGTTTTTTAGTAATTGTTCTAAGGTGCCAAGATCAACATTTAATATGGAGGCAAAGAAGGCAAACAGTGAACAAATCGGTATGATTGACATGATTAAATAGTAAGCAAAGCATAAACCAGCATTTTTATTAACTTTATAGCGGTAGTCGAGGACCCGATTATTAATACGATAATATAATCTTTGAATTAGTTTTTTCATTTCTATCACCTACTTTTTATTTAGATGTATAGATATTAAAACAAAAAAATTAGCCAAAACGGCTAATTTTTAGATTAATCATTTTTTATATCGTCACCATTGGTAGAAATAACTTTTTTATACCAATAAAAACTTTTCTTTTTATAACGTTTCATATCTTTTAAGTCTTTATCATCCCGATTAACATAAATAGTACCATAGCGTTTAGACATCTCTCCTTGAGAACTCAAAATGTCAATTGGTCCCCACATTAAATATCCACGACAGTCAACACCTTCATTAATTGCTAATGCGATTTGCTCAAGATGATCTTTCATGTAATCAATTCTTGTATCATCGATAACGGTTTCATTTTCTAAAATATCACGCATTCCAAAGCCGTTTTCAACGACCATAATCGGTAAACGATATTTCGCATAAATATCCCTTAAACCAATACGTAAACCAAGGGGATCGATTTGCCAACCCCATTCACTAGCTTTTAAATATGGATTGGTAGCTGCTTTTGCATTACCGTTCATTTCAATGCTTAGTTTGCCATGTGAAGCTACTGTTGAAAAATAATAACTTAATGATAGCCAGTCAACCTTATTCTTTTTGAGCAACTCTAAATCTCCATCTAGCATTTTTGGCAGATTATTTTCATTTTTCATTTTTGCCATCATATAACTTGAATACTCCCCGTACGTAAACATATCAAAATACATGTCTGTAAGTGCCATTTGATTTCGAGATTCTAGCTCGTCAAGAGGATTACAAGTGGCGGCATAAGCAGGAATATATATTACCATTCCTAAGACTTTAGCATCAGCGATAGTATGAACTTTTTCAACAACTTTAGCATGAGCAACAAAAGTATTGTGAACCAGCTGATTAATAAATGTTTGTTCGTCAATGTCTTTTGGACAAACGGCACCATAAGCTACCTTACTGCTGCCTGGTAAAGCAATTGCATTTTGTTCGTTAAATGAAATCCATTTTTTTACACGATCACCATAACGGTCAATCATTTTATTAGCATAGGTAACAAACATATCTACTACTTCCCGTGAATAAAATCCGTTATATTTATTCATTAGCAATTGGGGCATTTCGAAGTGATATAATGAGCACATTGGCTCCATTCCATGCCGAATCATTGAATCAATAAAATCATCATAGAATTGCATACTTTCTTCACTAAAGTTAATACCATCTGGGCATACTCTTGACCAGTCAATTGAGAAACGATAACTGGTGAAGCCCATTTCTTCAAATAATGAAAAATCGTCATCATAACGATGATAGCTATCAATTCCGTCTTTAAAATCACTATGTTCTGGTTTAGGGAAGAGATCACACACTGCAGGACTTTTACCACCTGCGTTATAAGCACCTTCGCTCTGGTGAGCGGTTACAGCACCACCCCATAGAAAATCTTTTGGAAATGTCATTTAATTATCCTCCTAATTTATATAGTATTATCATATTAGGAAATAATTGAGGTGTAAATACATTGGCCTTGTTTATTAATATAGTTTCATTGAATAAGAAAATAATGTAAATTTAATGAAAAAAAGTTTCAAAAAAACCAATCATAGAATAACTATAATTGGATAAAATAAAAATAGTACCGCAGTACTATTTATATTATTAAGCTGATTTTCTCAAAGTTCTTAATTCTCTAGCAGAAATTCTTACAGTCGTAGGTTTACCATCTACTAAAATAGTAGCTTTTTGTAAATTAACATTCCATTTTCTTCTACTTGAGTTTAATGCATGAGAACGTGTATTTCCAGACATAGGTCCTTTACCACTGATTTGACATTTTCTTGACATAGGTTCTCCTCCTCTTCATTAGTAGTGTTTTAACGTACTTGCATATAGTATCATTTTTAGTTTTAAATTGCAATTATTTTTTGAAAAATTATTACATTTTTTTTGCTTGAATTTTTTTTATGGTTTGTTACAATAATTTCTGACTGCAATATAATTGTCAAGAACGAATTTTTAAGATATAATTAGTTATTGATGAATACAATTCAATTGTATACGAGGAGGTATATAAATGATTGAAAAAAATAATAATATGGGAACTGTTAACATTTCTTTAGATGTTGTTGCTACAATTGCTGGCGGTGCTGCAATTGAATGTTATGGCGTTGTTGGAATGGCAAGTCAAAAAAAATTAAAAGATGGTTATTATGATTTGTTACGTAAAGAAAATTATTCTAAGGGAATCGTTGCTCGAGATGGTGAAACTGGTTTAATTTTAGATCTATATGTTTTATTAGGATATGGAATTAAAATGACGGAAGTATTACGTGAAGTCCAAAAGAAAGTTAAATATGTAGTTGAGTCTACTTTAGATGTAAATGTCGAATCAGTGAATGTATATGTTCAAGGTGTTCGAGGAATAGAGTAGAGGAGATAGAAGATGAAAGTTGTAACTGGAAAATTATTTAAAGAGATGGTTTTATGTGGCGCAAATACGTTGCATAATAATCATCCTGAAATTGATGCATTAAATGTCTTTCCTGTACCTGATGGTGATACTGGAACAAATATGTCTTTGACATTTTCTGCTGGTGCTAAAGAAATTGAGGGAATGGATTCAAATAATATTGGAGAAATTTCAAAAAAATTATCTAAGGGACTTTTAATGGGAGCTCGAGGAAATTCTGGAGTTATCTTATCACAAATTTTTAGAGGGGTTTCAATGGCACTTCAAGGTCATGAAGAAGCTGACGCAGTACTTTGGGCTCAAGCACTAGAAAGTGGTGCAAAGGTTGCTTATAAAGCTGTTATGCGTCCTGTTGAAGGAACTATTTTAACAGTGATTAGAGAATCGAGTGAAGCGGTAGTAAAATACGCAAAGCCTGGAATGGAAATTGAAGATGTTTTCTCTTATTTTGTTAAAGAAGCAGAGGCTTCATTAGAAAGAACACCGGAATTATTACCAGTTTTAAAAGAAGTTGGAGTAGTAGATAGTGGTGGAGCAGGACTACTATTAGTTTTTACTGGCTTTTTAGCTGGATTAGCAGGAGAAACAGTCGATTATGTAGAAATTAAATCATCTGATTCCGCGATGAATGCTGTAGCTGATATTGAAGGTGGAGAAGAAGGTTATGGATATTGTACAGAGTTTATTGTTCGTCTAGAGCCTTCTTTGGTTGATAAATTTAAAGAGGAGCAATTAAAGAAAGAATTAGCGAGAATTCCTGGTGAAAGTATTGTTGTTGTTCAAGATGAAGATATCGTTAAAGTTCATGTTCATACTTTAAAACCTGGTAATGCTTTAAACATTGCTCAACGATTTGGTGAATTTGTTAAACTGAAAATTGAAAATATGCAAGAACAGGCAGATACTATTCAAAGTAATGCAGGAACGATTGTCGGAGTTGATGACAATGCTAAACCAAAACGTGAAGCTAAAGAAACAGCAGTTATCTCTGTTTGTGCAGGTGATGGTCTAAAGGATGCTTTTTTAGAACTACATTGTGATTATGTTGTTAGTGGTGGACAAACAATGAATCCATCAGCTGAGGATATGGTTCAAGCAGTTAGAGATGTAAATGCGAAAAATGTAATTATTCTTCCAAACAATTCTAATATTGTTATGACTGCGCAACAAACAGCAACAATTTTAGAAGATGAAGTAAATGTTATTGTTATTCCAACGAAAACTATTCCTCAAGGGTTATCAGCATGTATCATGTTTAATCCTGATGCTTCATTGGATGATAATGTTGCTGAAATGACAGAAGCAGTAGGAAATGTAAAAACAGGACAAGTAACTTTTGCAATTAAAGATACTAATATCGATGGTGTAGAAATTAAAGCTAACGACTATATGGCTTTGGTGGAAAAAGATATTGTTGCTTGTAAAGATAATAAATTAAAAGCATTAAAAGTTGTTTTAGAAAAACTAGTAGATGAGGATGCTGAATTGATTACATTGATTTATGGTGAAGACGTAAATGATGATGACATTGAAGAAATTGAAAGTTTTGTTGAAGATAATTTTGAGGCTGAATTAGAAGTAGTAAATGGTAAACAGCCTGTTTATTCATTTATAGTTGGTGTAGAATAATAAAGAGAAATTAAAAAATAATGTATTGTAGTGACCCCTAAAAGGAGGTCACTTTTTATATGGGATAGTAAAAAATTTAAATTAGAATATATTTAAAAATATAAGGATGGGAATATCTAAAAAATCTATCGAGTGTATGTCATAAGAATTTTTGACTCGACGAGTAGAATAAGATTAGAACATAATAAGCTGACTTTATCCATCGAAAAAAATGGAACTGATAAATAGAGTTGGAAACAGAAAAAATTATCGGTTAGTAGCTTTAACTGCCAGTATAAGGCGATGTATTAATAAAAAACTCAACATCTTAGTTTGCAATTATTATTTAATCTCAAAAGGATTAATCTTTCATTTAGATCAAGAATGACATTGTCAGCATAAAACCTATCAAAAATGGTTAAGTGATAAAGAAATCAAGTAATTACATTCTCATAAAGAAAATTGCATGAACAATTCAAAGCTGCAATTATTAAATATATCGAGTATTATAATAATGAGAAAATTAATACAAAAAGAAAAGGATTGAGTTCGCTTGCATGTAGACTACAGACCTTTTCAAAATTCAGTTTTAATTTAATATGTCTAACTTTTTGGTGACATTACATAAATATAGCGTTTTATAATATAAATAAGTGAATAAGAGTAAAAGATAAGAAAAAATTTGATATTGGGGTAATTTGTCATTAACCGAAGTATATGTATATAAATATTCAATAATTCATATATATTCTTTGCATAATCCTTGAGAATCAAAGTGATTATTAAATATCATGCAAAATTAGATTTTAGAATGAATAGTAATGTTTTTAAAATAAGTTAGTAAGGAATGTGATAAATATTGGAGTGTCTTTATTGTTTTAAACACATTATGTGAAATATTACTGTTCTAATATATAAATTTATAATAAATATCTTGTAAATAAAAGTGAGTTAAATGATAAGATACCAAATGATTACATTTAGTGCCTTTTTAAAAGTTATGTTTGAAATTCAAATAAGTTATAATATTATAGATAATGATCGCTATCATGGATATAACAGGGATTAATCAGAAATTATAAAAAATGATATATTCTACTTAAATTGTAAATTTTGAGTGGTAACATAAAGACTGTTTTTATGGACTAGTATATAAATTAAGTTTTTTTATTATTATAAATTGGTTTGGCTCTACGATTTTTATCGTAGAGTTTTTTTGTATTTGAATTGAGTGTAGAATAGGGCACTTACTATTAAACGCTAGATCATAAAATTTATTTCTTATGCATAAAAGATTCTCATAAAGAAGCCACAACTAATTTCTTATTTCCAATAATTTAATAAAAACAGGCTGAAATAAAGTAATTAAATTTTATTTTTAACCTGTTTTAAAATAAAATTATTTATAAAAAATTATAGTCTGGAAATTTTATTAATTTGTTTCTTTTTAAATTCTAAACTTGAATGTACATAAAGATTAAGCGTGGTTCCTACATTTGAATGACCAAGCATTTCACTAAGTGATTTAGTATCCACTTCGTTCATAACGCAATTAGTAGCATAAGAATGGCGAAGAGTATGGAAGTTAGTATTAAAATCAAACTGTTTACATAATTTGTTAAAACGATACTGAGTTGTTCTGGGATCAGGTATTTTATTATTGCCGGTAATGATAAAAACATTATTATCTTCGATTTGATATCGACTTTTATAATTAACTAAGAATTCATTAAGAAATAATGGAATAGGAACAATTCTTTTAGATGAACTGGTTTTAGGGTTAAGTATCATGAGTGCAGTTTTATTACCGGTGTCCTCCTTGCTTTTTAAACGTTCAACTGTTTTATATACATAAATATAGTTGTCTTCAAAATTAATATCTTCCCATTTTAAAGCACAAATTTCACCAATCCGAAGACCGGTATATAAAGAAATGGCAACAGCTATAGAGATTGGTTGAAAATTATTAAAGCAGTAGTTAGATAAATTGATTTTTTGAGAATTAGACAACGTATTAATTTGTCTTTGTTTCTTGGCAATTTTAATTAGCTCAAAACTACAATTATTAGTTTTATATTTTTGATGAGAATAATTAATAATGGCTCTTAATACATATCGAATACTTAGAAGGGTACTATTGGCATAGTTTTCTTTAGTAGACAGTTTATTAAAATAGGCAATGATAATATCTTCATTAAACTGTTCCATCGTATAATCATTGAATTGATGGGCTAACTGTGTGTCAATAACGACTCTATATTTAGCAATTGTCGGATATTTTACTGATAGCTTTTTTAACTCAATCCATTCATTTGATATTTCTTTAAATTTTTTTGTCTTCATAATTTGCTTTTCTCCTTATTTTTATATTTACTTTTCTATGAATACGTCAATTATTTGACATTAAAAAAGTATAAAGAAAAAATTAATATACAGATAGTGTCAAAAATCATTACAAAAATTTATATTTAGTTTTTTTAATAAAAAGATAACAGTTATTGCATGGTTTATTTTATTGAATATGGGATAAAGAAGATTAAAGGTATCAAAGATAATATTTACCAGTTTTGCTATTTATAATGCTTTAAAGGTATCATACTGATAGATGATAGGTATTAGACATTATAATATTCCTAATATACAATGTTTTTGTAAAGAAAAAGGGAGGTAGAAACAATGTTTTCTAATAAGGCATTAAAAAAACTAATTTTACCACTGATCATTGAACAAATTTTAATCATGGCAGTAGGAGTAGCTGATACTGTAATGGTATCTTATGCAGGTGAGGTGGCTATTTCAGGTGTTGGATTAGTAGATATGTTCAATAATTTAATCATTACTGTACTAGCTGCTATTGATGCTGGTGGAGCGATAATTGTTTCACAATATATTGGAAATAAAGATCGAAAGAATGCTAACAAAGCATCTAGTCAGCTTTTGACGATTACAATAGTAATTGCTACTGTAATTATGCTGGGGTGTCTCGTATTTCATCGTATACTCCTTAGTACATTTTTTGGTGCGATTGAAATGGATGTTATGAAAGCAGCAACGACGTATTTTCTAATTTCAGCTATTTCTTTTCCATTTTTAGGTGTGTATAATTCAGCAGCGGCATTATATAGATCAATGGAAAAAACAAGAACTACGATGTATGTATCAATCTTAATGAATATTATTAATGTTGTTGGAAATTATATTGGGGTATTTATTTTACATGCTGGAGTAGCAGGGGTAGCTGTACCAACATTGATATCAAGGATTGTTGCAGCGATTATTATGTTCGCATTATCACTAAACTCATCTAATTTAGTTTATGTAAAGATTAAAAACGTATTTGCATGGAATCAAGAAATGATTAGTAGAATTTTAAAAATTGCAGTACCTAATGGAATTGAAAATGGATTATTTACGCTTGGTCGGGTGTTAGTAACGAGTATTGTTGCTTTATTTGGGACAAGTCAAATTGCTGCTAATAGCGTTGCTGGAAGTATTGATCAAATTGCAGTTGTTGTTGTAAATGCAATTAATTTGGGTATTGTAGTTGTTGTAGGACAATGTATTGGAGCCAATGATTATGAGCAGGCAAAATACTATATAAAAAAATTAATGAAAATATCCTATATTGTCACAGGAATCATTGGCAGTGCTGTTATATTGTTATTGCCGTGGATCTTGAATCTATATTCTTTATCAAGTGAAGCAAGAAATTTAACTTTTATTTTAGTTATTATGCATAATATCATGGCAACAGCATTACATCCAACTGCTTTTGTTTTACCAAATGGATTACGGGCTGCTGGTGATGTTAAATTTTCAATGGTTGTTGGAATTGTATCGATGATCTTATTTAGACTAGGTGCAGCCGTGTTATTTGGAATTATCTTTAATCTAGGAATTATTGGTGTATGGATTGCAATGGGGTCTGACTGGTTATGTCGTTCAGTTTGTTTTGTAATAAGATTTATAAAAGGTAAATGGCGTCAATTTAAAGTTATTTAATTAATAGTATAAATAAATGAAAACCTATATAATATTGATATAAGTGATTGAAATTGGTATATTGATTGTTTTTTGCCAACTACCTCATTATTATTTAGGTTTTATTTTATCATAATTATAAACGACTATTAAGAAGGTGAAAAAATGGAAATAAGAGTATTGAAATATTTTTTGACAGTAGCAAGAGAAGGAAATATCACTCGTGCAGCAGAATTATTGCATATTACTCAGCCTACTTTAAGCAGGCAATTAATGCAGTTAGAAGATGAACTAGGTGCCGTCCTTTTTATTCGTGGAAAACGCAAGATGGTCTTGACTGAAGAGGGAATGGTTTTGAAAAGACGAGCCGAGGAAATTATTATTTTATCTGAAAAAGCGGAATTAGAAGTTGGCAGTCAAAGTCATGATATCAGTGGAGAAATAGCAATAGGCTGTGGAGTTACAGAAGCTACTCAGACAATGGGAAAATTAATAAAAAAATTTTCAGAAATATATCCCCATGTATCTTTTCGAATAAGAAACGGAAATAGTGATTTTATTTTAGAAAATATTGATAATGGCTTGCTTGATATTGGAGTTGTTTTAGAGCCGGTTGAGCTTGAAAAATTAAATTTTATTAATTTTAACGCTGAAGAAAAATGGGGAATATTAATGAAAAAGAATGCTTCACTGGCAAAAAAAGAATATATAACATCTAAAGATCTAATAGATTTACCTTTAATTGCTTCAGCGCGTAGTGAAGCGCAGACTATATTTTCCAACTGGTACGGAACAGGATATGAAAATCTATCATTTTGTGCAACTTCTGATTTAACGACTACGGCGGCAATATTAGTGAAAAATGATGTAGGTTATGCCGTAGTGGTTGAAGGGTCAATTTGTGATGCGGCAAGTGACGAACTATGCTTTAGACCTCTCTATCCAAGTTTAAATTCACATTCATTATTTGTCTGGAAAAAATATCAGTCATTTAGTTTAACTGTTACAAAATTTATTGATTTTATTTCTAAGGAAATAAAGAAGTTATAGAAAATTATTAAGAGATTGACGATACTAGTCTAAATTATCATTGATTAATTTCTTTTTACTAAGTTCATAAAGAAAAAGATAATAGAGATTAAAAAAATTTTGTTTAATAGCTAAAGATGCGATATAATAGTACTAAACTTATTTTGAAAATAGTAAGATTAATGAAAGAAGGTATTAGAATATGATTATTGGAATTCCTAAAGAAATAAAAAATAACGAGAATAGAGTATCAATGACGCCGGCTGGAGTATTTGCCTTATGCAAGGCCGGACATCAAGTATATGTTGAAACAATGGCAGGAACTGGCAGTGGTTTTAATGACGATGAATATAAAGAAGCCGGAGCAATAATCTGTAGTTGTGATGAAGTTTTTGCTAAAGCAGATTTGATCGTTAAGGTAAAAGAATATCTAGAAAGTGAATACAAATATTTACGCGAAGATCAAATGATATTTACTTATTTACATGTTGCAAATGATCAACCGTTTGCACAAGCATTGATTGATTCAAAAACAACTGCAATTGCTTATGAAACCGTTGAATTAAATCATAATTTGCCACTTTTAACCCCAATGAGTGAAGTGGCTGGACGTATGGCAGTCCAAATAGGGGCTAACATGCTACAAAAAGCAAATGGCGGCAGTGGCCTTTTATTAGGTGGCGTACCTGGAGTAATGCCGGCTAAAGTTGTGGTTATCGGTGGTGGAAAAGTCGGTTTAAATGCTGCTAAAATCGCTTGTGGGTTAGGTGCTAGCGTAAGAGTTTTTGATATTAATGCAGAACGTATGGCATATATCGATGATATTAGTAATGGGGTTATTCATACGATTTATAATAATGAATATAATTTGCGACAAGCTCTAAAAACAGCTGATCTAGTAATTGGAGCGGTATTAATTCCCGGAGCTAAAGCCCCTAAATTAGTAACCGAAGATATGGTTAAAACAATGAAAGAAGGTAGTGCGATTGTCGATGTTGCAATTGACCAAGGTGGGTGTATTGAAACTTGTGATCATATCACTACTCATGATGATCCTGTTTTTATAAAACATGGAGTATTACATTATTCAGTGGCTAATATGCCTGGAGCAGTACCAAGAACTTCAACCATTGCTCTATCAAATGCAACTTTACCATATATTTTAAAACTTGCCGACAAAGGTATAGAGGCGCTTAAAGAAGACGCTGGATTTATGAAAGGATTAAATACTTATAAAGGATATTTTACTTGTAAGCCGGTAGCTCAAGCACTTAATGGTAAATATAAAGAAGTAGAAGAATTACTTTAAATACAAGTCCTTAACGGGACTTGTATTTTTTCTAAAATTGAACAAAATTTGTCGATATTTAAAATATATGGTATGGTTATAATATTAAGATAAAAAATATTGAAGGGAATCTAACGATGGATAAAACAAAAAATTTATATTTAATGGTTTCCAAAACACCAACAAGATTTGGTTACATGATTAGAAAAGTTGGAAGGATTCGCTATAATCATAGTGCCATCGCATTAGATGAAAATCTTCAAGCGTTATATTCATTTGCTCGTCTACAGCATAATTCATTATTTTTAGCCGGGATTGTCCTTGAAACAATTCCTCGCTATACATTAAGAAAAGAAACATTTGTTGATGTTGCAATTATAAAAATTCCGGTTAGTTTAGAACAATATAAATTAGCTAATGAGATTATTGGGGAGTTGTATGGTAATGAAGAATATTTATATAACCTTTTTTCGGTTCTTACTTACCCAGTAACAAAGGGATTTGCTACATATCAATCATATACATGTGTTGAATTTGTTATCCATGTGTTAAGCCAAATCGGTTTTAAATTCAGTGCCCCGGGATATTATTATAAACCCGATGATCTACTTACTATTTTTAAAGACAATATTTATTTTGAGGGGAATCTCTTGGATTATTGCCCAGATGAAAGAATCGATGAACAGTATTTTGCACCAATGAGTTTTGAAGTTGCTAAAAAGAGTGCCAAATGTTTTGGCAAAATAGTTGGACGCAGTATATTTTGTCGAGGTGATGATTATTTTAAAAACAAGGAAATGTTTTGGGATAAAAACAATTTTCACTAAAAGGGTTGACAGTAACCGTTTACAATGATAGTATTTAGTTTGTAAAAATTGAAATAGTGTGTAACTGGTAATGCAGGCATCAACTATACTAGATTTATATTAAGATATTTTTTATCTTTATATATTTTTTTAGTATATGTTGATGCCTTTTTTGATGAAAAAGCGCGCGTTCATCTTTATCCTATAGCATACATCTTTTTACAGTTTTATATGGAGGAGAAAATCGATGAGAATGAAAAAAAGAGGTATCATGAAAAAAGGACTGATTTTAGGATTGTCATGCATGATGTTGGGCTCTACAATAACGATTACAAGAGCAGCTGAGAATACAAAACCCCTTACTGATTTTGGAAATGTTTTAGATGTAACTGCCGATCCAAAAGAAAAAATCTACGGGACATATAGTACAAATGAATATAATAACTTTTCAGATATGGGAGCTTGGCATGGTTACTATCTACATCAAAAAACAGCAACAGATCTATATGGGGGATTTGCTGGACCAGTAATCATTGCAGAAGAATATCCAATTAATTTATCTGATTCAATTAATAAAATTAATTTAGAAAAAGTAACAGCACAAGGAAATGAAAAAATTGATTTAACTAAAGCGACTACTAATGAGGTATATTATCCAGGTCGTCTTGAACAAACTTATGATTTGGCTGAGTTAACATTAAAATTAAAATTAATTTTTGGTACTAACCGAAGTGCTTTGATCGAAACAAAAATAATTAATAAAACTAATAATGATTTAAAATTAAATTTATCTTGGGATGGACATTTATTTACTTGGTATACTAGTGAAAATAAAAGTATGGGAACTACTTTGAGTGAAAGTGCAGATGGGGTGAAAGTTAACTTCATTGAAAAAAGAGGCACTTGGGAATATATGACAACAACTGAAAACTCATTTGATGTAGTATTAAGTGAAGATGATATTAAAACAACGGTAAGTGATGATCGGTTATCATATACAATTACCAAAAATGAATCAATAACGATTGGAGCTGATAGCGAATATAATACTTATCAAACACAAAGTTTTACTTTCACAAATGAAGAAAGAGTTTCAGAAAAAACTAAAGTAACTAATTTATTAAAAAATCCTCAAAAATATTTCGAGAAAAATAATTCTCGTTGGCAAGGATATGTAGATACTATTTTTGAAAATGGAGTAGATGCTAATGTTAATTATCAACGGGCTGCAGTAAAATCAATAGAAACATTGACGACTAACTGGTTTTCTGCTGCTGGAGCAATCAAACATGATGGAATCGTTCCATCAATGTCATATAAATGGTTCATCGGTATGTGGGCATGGGATTCTTGGAAACAAGTAGTAGCTACAACATATTTTAATGAAGAATTAGCTAAAGATAATGTTCGTGCTTTATTTGATTATCAAATTAAAAGTGATGATGCAGTACGCCCTCAAGATGCAGGAGCTATCATTGACTGTATTTTCTATAATCAAAATGAAGATCGCGGTGGTGATGGCGGTAACTGGAATGAACGAAATTCTAAACCAGCTTTAGCAGCATGGGCAGTTGAAAATGTTTATCGTCAAACTGGTGATAAAGAGTTTTTAAAAGAAATGTATCCCAAATTAGCTGCTTATCATAACTGGTGGTATACAAATCGTGATATTGATAAAAATGGTATTGCTGAATATGGTGGAATGGTGCATGAAACATGTTATGATTGGCGTAATTATGAATATACAGTTGGTCAGTATGTTGAAGGGTTTGGTACAGTTAATGAAGACGGTTATATTTTAGATGATAATGGGGAACGTATTGTATGCCCAGAAGCTGGAATTGAAGCGGCTGCTTGGGAAAGTGGAATGGATAATGCAACACGTTTTGACCGTGAAGGAAACGGGGCAGATGATAAAGGCATTGAAATTTATACAGTAAGAAATAATCAACATGCGCCAATTGGATATGTTATTAATCAAGAATCAGTGGATTTAAATGCTTATTTATATGCTGAAAAAGGTTTCTTGAAATCAATGGCAGAAGAATTGGGGTATCAAAATGATGTAGTAAAATATACACAAGAGGCACAATATATTCAAGAATATATTAATGATAGAATGTACGATGAAGAAACTGGATTCTATTATGATGTTCAAACAAATGAAGATGGTTCAGAAAAGAAATTATTAGTGAATCGGGGTAAAGGAACTGAAGGATGGATCCCACTATGGGCTAAAGCAGCGACTAAAGATAAAGCTGCACGAGTTGTAGAAAGTATGACAGATGCTAATAAGTTTGATACATTTGTACCTTTCCCAACAGCTTCAAAAGATAATAATAAATATGCACCAGAAAAATATTGGCGTGGACCAGTATGGCTAGATCAAGCTCTATATGCGGTAGAAGCTTTACAAAATTACGGCTATTATGATGAAGCGAAAGTGGCAACAACGAAATTATTTGATCATGCTAAAGGCTTGTTAGAAACAGGACCAATCCATGAAAATTATAACCCTGAAACGGGAGAAGGGCTACATACTAAGAATTTTAGCTGGAGTGCTTCCGCTTTCTATCTGCTATATCAAAATACATTAACTTCTACTAATACAACATCACAAACAGGATTCGATATTCCTAATGTAAATATTGAAGTAAATATAAATAAAGAGTTATTATTAGAAGCTATAAAAAAAGCAGAATTAATCAAAGAATCTGAGTATACTAAAGATTCTTATCAGGGTTTAGTAATTGCTTTAGAAAACGGTAGAGCTGTATATGATGATAAAAATGCAACGCAAGATATGGTTGACATAGCAGCTGCTAAATTAAATGAGGCATTGAATGCACTTGTTAAAATTAAAATAACGGATAATGAAGGCACTAGTCCTAAAACTGGAGATAGCATTGAAACTATAGGCTATGCTGTTTTATTAGGTCTTACAGGAGGTGCATTAGCATTAGCAGGTAAAAGAAAAAAACACAATTAATGCTGTGAGGATAAAAACACACGATTAGATTCGTGTGTTTTTAGAATGTAAAAAATGTTTTTGATTCAATACAATTTATTGACCGAAAGCACTTTCAATGATACCATAGAGAAAGTGGATTTCGTTGGATTCGGAGGAAAGAATGAAAGAGCGAATTTTTGCGCTGTTACAAAGAATCGAACGAAGTTTTATGTTATCAATAGCAGTTCTACCAGTTACGAGATCGGTGTTCGGATTAGCAATTGCTTTTGCAAATGAAACAATGATCACTTCATATAATTTGTAGAAGATTTTAGGCGAGGTGACGATAATAAATGCTCTACTTGTTATAATGAAAAAAGCGGGTTTAGGAATCATTGATAATCTATCTTTTATTTTTGCAGCTGGAATGGCTTTGGGAATGGCAAAAAGAGAAAGAGCAGTTACGGTTTTATCGTCGGTGATTGCTTTCTTTGTAATGTATGCATTAATTAATGTGTTATTGGTAATTAACGGTCAAATCTTAGCTGATAATTCGATAGTAATAATGTTTTAAAGGGTACGATTACGGTAATATGCGTAATTCCGACTTTAGAAATGGAAATTTTTGGCGGAATAGTTGTTGGAACGACGGTAGCGTACTTGCATAATCATTTTTTTACCGAACTAAGCTTTCTAAATGTGTATCCTGTATTGAAAAATTAAAATTCACACCGATTCTTTCGATTTTTATTATTATGGGAATTATAATGTATGTGATTTGACCGCAGATTTAAAGTATTATTTATACACTGGGAAGTTTGGTAAATGAAACTGGATATTTAGGGACTTTTATTTTTGGTGTAATAAAGCGTTTATTAGTTCCCTTTGGACTGCATCATGTATTTTGTCTACCATTTTGGCAAACTGCAGTAGGCGGGAGTATGCTTATTGATGGTTTATTAGTTCAAGGTGGACAGAATATTTTCTTTGCCCAACTAGCTGATCCTAACATACTCTATTTTAGTGTAGCAGCTACGCGCTATTTTTCAGGAGGGTTTATATTTATGATATTTGGACTACCTGATGTGGCTCTAGCGATATATCAATGTGCCGATTCACAATAAAAAAGTTGGTATGTAGAATATTGCTGACTGCGGCATTAATGTGTATATTAACAGGAATCACAGAATCGATTGAATTTTCTTTTATTTTTATGGCACCAATGTTATTTGGGATGCAAGTATTTTGGCGGAAAGTGCTTATCTTGCTGCACATATTTTGAATATTACAGTAGGATTAACTTGATTTAATTATATTCGGGATATTGCAGGGGAACGCCAAAACAAATTGGCTGCTAATAATTCCAGTGGGGATTATTTATTTTCTTTTATATTATAGTAGTTTTAAATATTTAATTCTAAAATATAACTTAAAAACATTGGGACGTAGTAATAACGGTAAGTTGCTATTGCAGCAAGATGAGAAAAATTTTGATGTTTTAACAGCCAGTAAAGTTATAGATGGTTTTAATCAGCAATTTTATTATATTGTAAAAGGACTGGGTGGAAAGAATAACTTTAAATATTTGGATAGTTGAAATAATAGGTTTGTTAATGATCTTGCAAAGATAGATGAAAATATACTAAAGAAATCAGGTGTTATAGGAATTATTTATCGGGAATTAAATATCCAGCTGGTCTTTGGCCTAAGGCATCAAACCTAAAAATGAAATTAGAAGAATATTTAGAAAAGCTAAATAAGGTTTAATTAGGTAAGAGTAATATAAATCAAGTTAGATTATAGTAAGTTTATAATGGTGATAAACACGTGAAACATAAAATGATTTTGCTGCTTAAGGAAAACGGATAAGATGGGAAGGGATAATCATGTATCGAATAGAAAAAGTGTTAAATAATAATAGTATTTTAGCAAGTAAAGATAATCAGGAAGTTATTTTTTTAGGTAAGGGTATTGGTTTTGGTAAAAAGATAAACGATATTTATATTCCAAGTGATGGAGTTAAAAAGTATAAGATGGAAACAAAAGAACAGGAAAAAAGGTTGCCACACGAGATTATCAGGAATGTTGATCCCGTTTTTATTGAAATCGCATCCGATATAATTAGATTTGCTCAAGAACAATTTGATCACGTAGATACAAAGATTTTATTGCCGTTAGCCGATCATATTGATTTTGCAATTAAAAGAATCCAAGAAAATGTTAATATGTCTAATCCGTTTACCAAAGATATTGAATTACTATTTCCAGAAGAATATAAGGTGGCATTAAAAGGTAAACAATTAATCAATTCAATTACTGGTTTCGAAATAACTGAAGATGAAGTTGGTTATATAACATTACATGTTCATTCAGCCATTAGTACTGATCATGTTGGCGAATCGATGCAGGCAATGGAAATAATTCATGAGAGTATTGATAAATTACGAAAAGAATTGAATATTGGAATTGATCGTAATTCAATCTCTTATATTCGACTGATGAATCACATTAAATATTTATTATTACGTCTTAATACTGAAGAAAAATTACAAATGGATATTAGTGATTTTACCCAAGAAAGATTTCCTTTTGCATATGAACGTTCTAAAGAAATTTGTATTCGTTTATCAAAGGTAATGAAAAAAGAGATTCCACAATCAGAAATTGGTTATTTAGCTTTACATTTAGAAAGAATTTTATCAATTGAACTAAAATAGGGGATATTTTACTATATTTTTTCATAAAATAAACAGTGAATCGTTTTATGTCAAAATTTATTTTTAAATTCTGAAAATTGTAGTAATTTTAATTTCATTGTGATAAAATCGTTTCATATGTAAATGATAAATGTTTATGGAGGTATATTTATGTATAAAATTTTGCTATGCTGTGCATCTGGTTTAACTACTAGTATGCTTGTAAATGCAATGAAAAAAGATGCAAAAGAAAAGAACATAGATGTGATGATTTGGGCAGTTGCTGAAAGCGCAATCGACTTATCTTGGGCTGATGCTGATTGTATTTTAGTTGCTCCTCAAAATGCTGGAGATCTTGAAAAGGTTAAAGGTATCGTTAATAGTTCTATTCCGGTTGCTTCAATTGATGGTGTTAACTTTTCTAAAATGGATGGGCAAGCTGTTTTAGAACAAGCAATTGAAATGATCAATAAATAAGTTATTCGATTGAATAACTTATTTTTTTATATTTTGAAAAAAGAATAAAAAAAGTTTAAAAAGTAGTTATGATTGTCTTATCATATAAAAAGGGGAATAAATATGTTTGATGTGTTAATAAAGGCTTTAGGTTTTGTAATTGTAATAGTTATCGGTTTTTTATTAAAACAATTTAGAATATTAAAAAAGGAAGACGGTTATACTTTGGCAACAATTATTATGAATGTTACATTGCCATGTGCACTTTTTTCTAATGCTAATGGAATTACGATCAATGGTGCTATGATTGTTTTAATTTTAATGGGGATTATTTTAAACGTTTTAATGGTTGCAATTGGGTATTTTGTTAGTAACGGGAAATCGGCACCAACAAGAGCAGCGTATATGATCAATTGTTCGGGCTACAATATTGGTAATTTTGTTTTACCGTTTGTTCAAGCTTTTTTCCCAGGAATGGGTGTAGCTTATTTATGTATGTTTGATGTTGGAAATGCGTTAATGGGATTAGGGGGAACCTTTGCGATTGCTTCAAGTGTTGTTAGTAGTGAACAGAAGTTATCCGTAAGCAATGTAATAAAAAAATTATTTTCATCAATTCCTTTTGATGTATATATTGTTATTTTCTTTTTAGCATTATTTAAAATAAAAATACCAGCTCCAATTTTATCAATCACTGATTTTATTGGCGCTGGAAATGGTTTTTTAGCAATGCTGATGATTGGACTGTTATTAGAAATTAAAATTTCACATGATGACTTCAAGGATTTAATCTCTATTTTATCATACCGTCTTTTAGGAAATATGTTATTAATGGCTTTGTGCTTCTTCTTATTACCATTGCCGCTGCTTGCTAAAAAGATTTTAATTATTGCTTTAGCTGCACCGATCAGTACAGTATCTGCAGTCTTTACAAGACAGTGTAAATATGAAGGAGAAGTAGCTGCTGTAGCCAATTCTTTATCAATTTTAATTGGGATTGGAGTCTTAGTTGTTTTATTAATGCTTTTTGTATAATAGTAGATATTTTTGTTTAAATAATATACAATGTTCGTGGTGATAATATGACTAAACAAATACCGTTACAACAATTAAAAATAAATACAAATCGTATTGAATTATTAAATAATATGAATATCTATTCAGTTCGCGATCTTGTTTTACATTTCCCTTATCGTTATGAATCGATTGAAGAAACACCTTTAATAGATAACGAAAAAGTTATTATTGAAGGTGTTTTAATTGATGAGCCTAAAATATTTTATAAGGGGCGCTTATCTAGATTATCTTTTCAAATATTATATAAGCAGGAGGTTTATAAAGTAACTTTATTTAATCGTCATTTTTTGAAAAAAAATATGACTAAAGAAATGCCTTTGACCATTATTGGTAAATATAATAGTAAAACAAAAAGTATCACTGCTAGTGATTTACGATTAAAACCACTTGATGAAATCAGTGGGATTACACCAATATACTCATTAAAAGAAGGAATTACTCAAAAATCTTTTCAAGGTTATGTAAAAAAGGCATTAAATTTTTATCATGGTCATATTCAAGACGAGGTTCCTACTAATTTATTAATTAAACATCATTTAATCCATAAAGAATTAGCATTGAATTTAATTCATTTTCCTAGTAATAATGATGATGTAAAAGAGGCGTTACGTTATCTAAAATATGAGGAATTTTTACGTTTTCAATTAACTATGCAATACATTAAATTATCTAGGAAAGATAATTTGGGAATAAAAAAGCAATTTAATCGCCAAACTCTAGATGAGTTTATTGCCCAATTGCCTTTTGAATTGACTTTTGATCAAGAACAAGCAGCGTTGGAAGTAATTAATGATTTACAAAAAGAAACAATGATGTATCGCTTTGTTCAAGGAGACGTTGGAAGTGGTAAAACAGTGGTTGGAGCAATTGGTTTATATGCAAATTATTTAGCTGGATATCAAGGAGCAATGATGGCGCCAACAGAAATATTAGCTACTCAGCATTATCGTTCATTAATCAAATTATTTAAAAAAATAGATATCAATATTGCTTTGTTAACAGGACATTTATCAAATAAAGAAAAACAAAGAATCTATAATGATTTAGAAAACGGGGCTATTGATATTGTGGTTGGAACACATGCGTTATTTCAAGAAAAAGTAATTTATCAAAAACTTGGTTTAGTTATTACAGATGAACAACATCGTTTTGGAGTAAATCAACGTAAAGCACTAAAAGAAAAAGGTAAACAAGTAGATTTTATGGTTATGTCAGCAACTCCGATTCCTCGAACACTGGCCATAAGTATATATGGGGATATGGATGTATCAACTATTAAAACGATGCCAAGTGGAAGAAAACCAGTAATTACAGAAGTTTTTAAGACACATAGTATGAAACCTATTTTAAACCGTTTGAAAGAGTATTTAGCAAGTGGAGGACAATGTTATGTTGTCTGCCCTCTGGTTGAAGAAAGTGAAGCTATCGATAGCAGGGATGCTACGGGAATATATAATGGGATGAAGGCCTATTTTAAAGAACAGTATCAAATTGGTCTGCTTCATGGTAAAATGGACGATGAAACAAAGGATCAGATCATGGCAGCATTTAAAGCTAATGAGATTCAAATCTTAGTTTCAACAACTGTAATTGAGGTTGGGGTAGATGTAAGTAATGCAAATTGGATTGTTATTTACAATGCTGAGCGATTTGGATTGAGTCAGATTCATCAGCTGCGTGGTCGTGTTGGTCGTAGTGATCAGCAGGGATATTGTTTTTTATTAAGTAATTCTTCAAGTCAAGAGGCATGGGAACGTTTAGAATTTTTAAGAAATTGTCATGATGGTTTTGAAGTTTCTTACTATGATTTAAAATTGCGCGGACCGGGGGATATACTTGGAAATCAACAAAGTGGATTACCGGTGTTTAGTGTTGGAAATATTTTCGAAGATGCCAATATTTTAGAAATTTCTAGAAAGGATGCATTAGAACTGCTTGAAAGCAAATCTAATGATTTAATATATTTAAAATTAATAAAAGAAATCGAAGAACAATTAATCAACAATAATAAATATATTGATTAATTTATGTTATAATTATGACTAATATGAGGTGAAGTAGATGAAATTAGGAATTGATGCCATGAGTGGTGATTTAGGAAGCAGAATAGTTGTGGAAGCATGTCTATCATTTTTAGAGAAAAATAAAACAGATGAATTATATGTTGTGGGAAAGATTGAGGAATTAGAAGCATTAAAACCATATGATCAAGTGACTTTGATCGATGCGCGAGAAGTTCTGGAAATGACAGAAAATATTTTAGCCATTCGTCGTAAAAAGGAATCAAGTATGGTTAAAACAATGATGCTGGCTCGTAAGGGCGAAGTTGATGCAGTCTTATCTTGTGGAAATACTGGTGCCTATTATGCAAGTGCAATGTTATTTTTAAAACGTATTGAAGGTGTTGAAAAATCTTGTTTGATGGCAATGATGCCTACTTACAGTGATAATAAAGTAGCAATGCTTGACGTTGGGGCAAATTCAGAAAATACAGCTGAACAGTTGAAATCATTTGCAATCATGGGTAACGCTTATGCTAAAAATGTTTTAAAAATTACCAACCCTAAAATTGCTTTATTAAATATTGGAAGTGAACATCATAAAGGTGATGAGATTCATCAAGAAACATATAAATTGTTAGAAGATATGCAAGAAATTAATTTTGTTGGTAATATTGAAGGTAAAGAGATTTTGGATGGTGAAGTTGATGTTGTCGTAACGGATGGCTTTACAGGTAATGTAGCATTAAAGACAATTGAAGGTGTTGCAAAAGTGCTGGTTAAAAGTTTAAAAGATGGTTTTATGTCATCAACTAGAACCAAGGCAGGAGCGGTTCTTGCTAAGCCGGCTTTAAAACAGTTATTGACTAAATTTGATACTAAGGCAGCAGGTGGTGCTTTAATGATGGGTTTTGTTAAACCGGTTATTAAAGCCCATGGTTCAAGTGATGCAATTGCTTTTGAAAATGCAATTAACTTAGCTTTTGAAATGGTTTCTAGTGACGTTGTGGAAAAAATGAAAGAAGGATTGAATTAACGTGGAATTAGAACAATTTTTACAAAAAATGGAAATACCTTATCAGAATATAGAAATATTTAAGGAAGCTTTTACGCATCCTTCATATGCAAATGAAAATAAAATGAAAAATCATGATTATGAACGGTTGGAGTTTTTAGGTGATGCGGTTTTACAGTATCATGTTTCTCGGCATATCTTTGATTTATACCCGGAATTGCCAGAAGGCCGTCTAACCAAACTTAGAGCAAAACTTGTTCGTGAAGAATCATTAGCACGTTTTGCTAGAGAACTTGATCTAGGCCCGCTTATTTATTTAGGAGCAGGTGAGTTGAATAATGGTGGGCGTGATCGTGATAGTGTTTTAGCCGATATTTTTGAAGCTTTTATGGGTGCGATATGTCATGACTGTGGACCAGAATATGTTGAAAAAATGCTGGATATTACGATCTATAAGCATGTTGAGGATGTTAATTACGATGAAATTACAGATTTTAAAACAAAATTGCAGGAATTGATTCAGGCTGATCAGAGAAAGACGGTAACTTATGATCTAATCTCATCATCAGGACCGTCAAATAATCCAGTATTCGAAATGGCTGTTAAAATGGATGAGATGGTATTAGGGGTTGGAGTAGGTTCTTCGAAGAAAAGAGCAGAGCAACAGGCAGCTAAAGATGCATTAAATAAATTAGCAAGATAACGGACTTTTTTATGAAGTCTGTTTTTTTGCCTATTTATTATTTTTTTATTTGAATAGGTTATGGTAGGAGGGATGTACATGTACGAAGATTACATGGATAATTTGTTTGATCGGCGACCAATGCCAACAGTTGCACCAAAGGTAGGTGATATCTTTCTATATACTGTAAATCGTGGTGATAACGTTTATGCAATTGCACGACGATTTAATACACGAGTTGACTATATTAAAAATATGAATAGCCTAGATGATAAAATGATGATCTATCCTGGGCAACAATTATTAGTTCCAGTACTATTTGAAAAAATGCCACCAATGAAGCCACAGCCATTACCACAGCCGCAACCACAACCAAGACAGTCTTATGAACTATATTTCTAAAATAACTAGATTTTTATAAGAAAAAAGTTTATTATAATGATAAATATATACAAGGAGAACAATAGATGGATTTACATGCAGGGAGTAAACGTAATTTAACATTGGTAATGGATCTATATGAATTAACAATGTCTTATAATTATTTTAAACAAGGCAATAAAGATGAATATGTGTATTTTGATATGTATTATCGTAAAAATCCAGATAATGGTGGATTCTCAATATTTGCTGGTCTTCAGCAGTTGATTGAATGTATCGAACACCTACATTTTAGTGAGGGAGATATTAAATATCTCCGCTCACTAAATAAGTTTGATGAAGAATTTTTTGATTATTTACGAGATTTTCATTTTACGGGGTCAATATATGCGGTTAAAGAAGGTACACCGGTTTTCCCTAATGAACCTTTAATTACAATTCGTGCAAAATTTATAGAAGCACAATTAATTGAAACTTTATTATTGGTAACTGTAAACCATCAATCATTGATTGCTACAAAAGCTAACCGCATTGTTCGAGAAGCAAAAGGACGACCGGTTTTAGAATTTGGGGCAAGGCGAGCTCAAGGCTATGATAGTGCTACATATGGAGCTCGAGCTGCTTATATTGGTGGAGTTGCCGGGACAGCTACAGTTTCTGCGGGGATGATGTTTAATATTCCTGTAGTAGGAACAATGGCTCATTCATTTGTTCAATCATTTGAAAGTGAATTTGAAGCTTTTAAAGCGTATGCTCTTACATATCCGGATGATTGTGTATTATTAGTTGATACATATGATACATTAAAAAGTGGTGTGCCTAATGCTATAAAAGTAGCAAATGAAGTTTTAGCGCCGTTAGGTAAAAAATTAAAAGGCATCCGCTTAGACAGTGGTGACATTGCTTATTTATCAAAGCGAGCGCGAGTGATGCTTGATGTTGCGGGATTAGTTGATGCTAAGATAACAGCATCAAATTCATTAGATGAATATTTGATTCGTTCTTTATTGGATCAAGGAGCCCAGCTGGATTCATTTGGGGTGGGTGAAAACCTTATTGTTTCACGGAGTGCGCCAGTTTTTGGTGGTGTATATAAGTTAGTGGCTCTGGAAAAAAATGGAAAAATTATTCCTAAAATCAAAATTTCTGAAAATACGGAAAAAATAACGAATCCAGGATATAAAAAAGTATATCGCTTATTCGAAAATGAAACAGGAAAAGCAATTGGTGATGTAATTGCTTTTCATGATGAAGAGATTTCCAGTAGTCACGATTTAACAATATATCATCAATCGAATATTTGGAAATTTAAGACAATAGCTGCTAATACATACAGTGTAGAAGAGTTACAAGTACCAGTCTTTATTAATGGTAAACGGGTATACCCCGAATATACTGTAGAAGAAATTCGTGAATATTCTAATCAACAAAAAGCACGTTTGTGGGATGAAGTGTTCCGCTTAGAATACCCTCATGATTACTATGTTGATTTAACAAAAAAACTGTTAGATTATAAAATTAAGATGTTAGAAGAAAAAAGAAAGTAGTTAATGGAGGAATAAAAGTGGCAAGATTTGATCGTAAGGTTGAAAGACAAAAAAAGGAATTTGATTTTTATCATAAAGAAAAAACTAAAAAATCTAAGATGACTGAATTTAAAGAAAATTTTAGTTTTCGGTGGATAAAGATAAATTTACGAACAGTGATTTATATAGTTTTAGATTTTTTGGCTGTAAGTTTAGCTTTCATTCCTTTATTAATGAAATACTATGATGCTAAAACTGCCTTTATTTTAGGGCATGGGGTATTGACTAGTTTGTTAGTAGTTTTAACATTCTATTTTATCAATAAGGAAGAGAAACCGCCACTAAGCGCTTTGTTTATTCGTTATTGTTTTATGGCATTGCTTTTAGGGGCAACGTCATTGATTGCAGTATTTTTAGTTTAAAGTGTAAGAAATATTATAATTTTATGGAGCTTACTTTTACTGAGAATAATATTACATATAAGGTAAGACCAGATAATTAAATAATCGAGGAGGTCTTTATGATTATTACAGTAGTAGGTCTCGGAGTAGTTGGAGGCAGTTTTGTTAAAGCCTTAAAAGGTCAAGGTCATGAAGTTTATGGGATTGATATCGATGAAAAGACTTTACAAATGGCGAAAAATGAAGGAACTATAATTGAGGGATTTACAGATGGAAAAGAAATTATTGCACAATCTGACTTAACTATTATATGTTTATATCCTTCATTGGTTTTAAAATTTATTAAAGAGAATAAATTTAAAAAAGGAAGTATCATTACTGATGCGGTAGGGATTAAATCTTATTTCTTAGAAGAAGCAATGACAATTATTGATCCTGAAGTTGAATTTGTTAGTGGACATCCAATGGCTGGACGAGAGAAAAAAGGATATGGGTACGCTAGTAAAGAAGTTTTTAAAAATGCTAATTATATACTGATTGAACATCCGGTTAATCAAAAAGAATGCATTAGTTTTATGGAACGTTTTGTTGGAACTTTAGGTTTTAAGAGTGTTAAAATCATGTCGCCACAAGCTCATGATGAAATTATTTCATTTACATCACAGTTGCCACATGCAATTGCAGTGTCTTTGATTAATAGTGATAATGAAAAATATGAAACTGGTAAGTACATAGGAGATTCATACCGTGATTTAACTCGAATTGCAAATATTAATGAAAATTTATGGTCAGAGTTATTTTTACGAAATAGTGATTATTTGTTGGCTTCAATTGAAGCATTTGAAGAACAACTAGACTTAATTAAAGTGGCTTTAAAAGATAATGACGAACGATTACTAAAAGATTTATTTATTAAATCTTCGTTACGACGGGAAAAATTAGAGAAATAATAGGTCTAGGCCTATTATTTTTTTGCTATTAAGTATAATATATTAAACAAATTGTTAAATGATAGTTGCTTTATTGACAAGATTCGTTATAATTAGACTGTTGAAAAGAATAAATGATGGAGGTGTCTTATGGATATCGGGAGTAAGGTAAAAAGATTACGGCAAGCTAATGGTTTAACTTTAGAAGAACTAGCCAATCGCAGTGAATTAACAAAAGGCTTTCTATCGCAATTAGAACGGGATTTGACATCACCTTCGGTTGCTACTTTAGAAGATATTTTAGAAGCTTTGGGAACTAATCTGCAAGAGTTCTTTAGTGAAAAAGAAGCGGAACAACTAGTTTTTAAACAAGATGATTTTTTTGAAAATATTCAAGATGATTATAAAATTTCATATATTATTCCTAACGCTCAAAAAAATGATATGGAACCAATTTTAATTGAATTAGAAAAAGATAAACAGTCAATGATAATTGCTCCTCATGAAGGACAGGAATTTGGGTATGTTGTTCAAGGACGGGTTAAGTTGATTTATGGTGATAATGAATTTGTGTTGAAAAAAGGAGAAACTTTCTATTTGAAGGGATTAGTATCGCATTATTTATTTAATCCTGGGGAAACTAAGGCTAAGGTTATTTGGGTTTCAACACCACCATTATTTTAAAGGAGACATTATGACAAAATTAATTGAATTAGACAATCTAACAAAAGAATATAATGGTCAAGTTGTTTTAAAAGGTATTCATTTAGAAATTAATGAAAAAGAATTTGTAACTTTACTTGGACCAAGTGGTTGCGGTAAGACTACAACTTTAAGAATTATGGGTGGTTTTGAAGAAGCTAATGGTGGAACTGTTTTATTTGATGGTCAAGATATTAGTGGGTTACCGCCGTATAAAAGAGAACTAAATACAGTTTTTCAGAAATATGCGTTATTTCCTCATATGGATGTTTTTGATAATATTGCTTTTGGTTTAAAAATAAAAAAAATGGACAAAGAAACAATTAAGCATAAAGTTAATCGGATGCTTGATTTAGTTGGGTTAGCTGGCTTTGGACAAAGAAATATAAATCAGTTATCAGGTGGACAGCAGCAGCGAGTAGCGATTGCACGAGCTTTAGTAAATGAGCCTAAAGTGTTGTTATTGGATGAACCTTTGGGAGCCTTGGATTTAAAAATGCGTAAAACGATGCAAATAGAATTAAAAAATATTCAGCAGGAAGTAGGAATTACTTTTGTTTATGTTACTCATGATCAAGAGGAAGCTCTAACGATGTCAGATACGATCGTAGTTATGAATGAGGGACAAATTCAACAAATTGGAACACCAATCGATATTTATAATGAACCTGAAAATCGTTTTGTAGCTCAATTTATAGGAGAATCAAATATTATTGAAGGGATTTTTGTAAAAGATTACTTAGTTGAATTTGATGGAAAGCAATTTGAATGTGTTGATAAAGGTTTTGATGATGGTCAAGATGTTGATATTGTTTTGCGACCAGAAGATTTAGATATTGTTGAAGTTGGTAAAGGAAAAATAGAAGGGGTTGTAACTTCTATTGTTTTTAAAGGCGTTCATTACGAGATTATTGTAGAGACAAAAGATCGTGATTATATGGTACACACAACAGATATTAGTGAAGTAGGGAAAAAAGTTAATTTGGATTTTTGGCCTGAAGATATTCATGTTATGGATAAAATGGGTAGCTATTAATGAAACAGTTTCGTAAGTTGGTTGGCCCATATTGTTTTTGGCTGTTTGTTTTGACAGTTGTACCAATGCTTTTAATTATGATCTATGCCTTTGTTCAAAAAGGAAATACGATTACTACATTTAATTTTACATTAGAAAATTTTTCTAAATTTTTTGATCCAATTTTTGTTTCAGTATTAGTCAAATCGTTTGTTTTAGGTGCAATTACAACGGTTTTATGCTTGGCAATTGGATATCCAGTGGCTTATGCAATTTCAAGGTGTAAAGAAAAAACGCAGACACTTCTTATTTTATTGATTACGTTTCCAACTTGGATCAATATGTTGATGCGAACATATGCGTGGATCAATATATTGAGTAGTAAGGGAATCATCAGTAATTTTGTCCAATTTCTAGGATTTGGTGAAGTTAGCTTTTTATATACGGACTTTGCCGTTGTTTTAGGAATGGTTTATGATTTCTTACCATTTATGATTTTACCTATTCATACCGCTTTAACTAAAATGGATAAATCTTTAGTTGAGGCAAGCAATGATCTAGGAGCGAATCCGATTACTACTTTTTGGAAAATTACTTTTAGATTGTCATTAGGTGGAGTATTAACAGGAATTACAATGGTATTTTTACCAGCTATTTCCTCATTTGTAATTCCAAAATTGTTAGGGGGTGGACAGTACTCTCTAATTGGTAATTTTATTGAACAGCAATTTATTAATGTAGGGGATTGGCATTTTGGTAGTGCTGTTTCTTTGATTTTAGCTGTTTTAGTTATTGTCCTCATGGGACTTATTAACCGGGTTGAAAAATACGCGGGGTATCAAGAGGAGGCTAAACGTGAAAAAACTAAAAAACTTTAAGTTTAATTTTAATAGTAGTTTATGGATTGGTTTTGCTTTAGCGTTCTTGTATTTACCGCTTGTGATTATGGCAATTTTTTCGTTCAATGATTCTAAATCACTTTCAAGCTGGAGTGGTTTTTCATTACGCTGGTATCAAGAGTTATTTGTAAATCAACAAATGATCGATGCTATTGTTGTGTCAGTTAGTATCGCAATCCTTTCAACCGTTATTTCAACAGTTTTGGGAACGATCACAGCAATTGGAGTATCAAAGTCAAAACCATTATTACGTAAGTTAGTTTTACAAGTAAATAATTTACCAATAATGAACCCTGATATAGTTACCGGGATATCCTTGATGTTGTTGTTTTCGTTTATTAAAGTAGAAAAGGGCTATTTAACTATGTTATTAGCTCATGTAGCTTTTTGTACTCCATTTGTAATTACAAATGTTTTACCAAAGGTACGACAGTTAGATGTTAATTTAGCCGATGCTGCGATGGATTTGGGGGCAACTCCATTTCAGGCTCTTACAAAAGTAATTATCCCTCAGATCAAACCGGGAATAATTTCAGGGGCTTTATTGGCTTTTACTATGTCATTTGATGATTTTATTATTTCTTATTTTGTTAGCGGGAATGGAATTGAAAATATTTCGATCGTTATTTACAATATGTCAAAGCGAACTAATCCTAGTATTTATGCACTTGCGACTATTATATTAGTCGTTGTATTACTTTTTGTGGCAATTGGAACATTAGTGCCGAAATTCTTTCCAAAAGCGACAAATAAACTATTAAGCAGTAAAACTGCTAAGATAGTTATTGCTGTTTGTCTAGTTTTATCTGTAGTGTGGTCAATTTCTACTGGTGTCAGTCGTAAAACGTTACGAGTGTATAATTGGGGAGAGTATATTGATAAAACAGTTATTAGTGATTTTGAAGATAAGTTCGATTGTCGGATTATTTATGAAACGTTTGATTCAAATGAAATTATGTACACTAAATATATGAGCGGAAATAGTTATGATGTACTAGTTCCTTCAGAATATATGATTGAACGAATGATCAAAGAGGATTTATTACAGCCTGTTGATAAATCATTAATTCCTAATTTGGATAATATTAATGAAGGAATTTTAGGACAGTCATTCGATTTGAGTAATAATTATTGGGTACCATATTTTTGTGGTAATGTAGGTATTTTGTATGATAAAACTGTTGTAGATGAAAAAGATTTAGAAGCAGGATGGAGTATCTTACGGAACACAAAATACAAAAATCAAATTTATATGTATGATTCAGAGCGTGATAGTTTTATGGTTGCTCTCAAAGCTTTAGGATATTCAATGAATACTACAAAAGAACGTGAAATAAATGAAGCTTATCAGTGGCTGTTAGAGCAACGTGAAGAAATGAATCCGGTTTATGTAGGTGATGAGTCAATTGATACAATGATCAGTGGTGTTAAGGCGATGGCGATAATGTATTCTGGTGATGCAGCAGCAGTAATGTCGGAAAATCCTAATATGGGTTACTATATGCCGAAAGAAGGGACTAATGTCTGGTTTGATGGATTTGTTATTTCGAAAGAGTGCAAGCAAACAAAACTTGCAAATGAATTTATTAATTATATGATAAGTGATAAAGTATCTTATAAGAATACTGTCGAAGTAGGATATTTAACTGCAAATGTTAATGCAGCGGCTCAGGCTGAAAAAGAGGAGTTTAAAGATATTAGTGCTTATGGACTGCGCACTGGCCCGAATGATGAAGTATTTGCTTATCAGGATAATGCTGTAAAAGAGATGTATAATTCTCGCTGGACGAAAGTGAAAGCAAAATAGTTAAAACTGTTGATTAAAAATCAGCAGTTTTTTTAAAATATAAATATAAAAATTATTGATAAAATGAATCTTTTTTAGTGTGTTTTTTCTTATATATAAGAAAATGGTAATTTTTTTATAAAAAATACTTGAAATTATTTTCTGTTTAACATATAATAAATGAGCAGTCTGGTGATGACACCGACTGATAAAAACAAGAACAACAAGTTAATGGTTCCATGGCCAAGTTGGTAAGGCAACAGACTGCAACTCTGTTATCATCGGTTCGAGTCCGGTTGGAACCTCCATTAATGTGTTGCCCAGGTGGCGAAACTGGTAGACGCACAGGACTTAAAATCCTGCGGACCTTAAAATCCGTGCCGGTTCGATTCCGGCCCTGGGCACCATTTCTTAAAAGAATAAATCTTGCAAAAGCTAATAAGATGTGTTAATATAGATAGGCGTTGTAAGTGAACGATGCGCTAGTAGCTCAACTGGATAGAGTGCTTGACTACGGATCAAGAGGTTGTGGGTTCGATTCCTGCCTAGCGCGCCATTTGAGTAAAAAAAGAAATAGAACGGGAAGTAGCACAGCTTGGTAGTGCACCTGGTTTGGGACCAGGGGGTCGCAGGTTCAAATCCTGTCTTCCCGACCATTTAAAATAATAATTGGGGCCTTAGCTCAGCTGGGAGAGCACCTGCCTTGCACGCAGGGGGTCAGCGGTTCGATCCCGCTAGGCTCCACCATTAATTATTAAATTATAGCATTGCTGTAGTTGATTACGGCGGGGTAGCTCAGTTGGCTAGAGCAATCGGTTCATACCCGGTGGGTCGGGGGTTCGAATCCCTTCCCCGCTACCAATTTAATAACGGTGCCCGTAAGTCAAGAAACAACAAGGACCCTTAGCTCAGTTGGTTAGAGCTATCGGCTCATAACCGATCGGTCGTTGGTTCGAGTCCAACAGGGTCCACCAATTTAAGAATGCGAGGGATTACCCAAGTCCGGCTGAAGGGATCGGTCTTGAAAACCGACAGGGGATTAACGTCCCGCGGGGGTTCGAATCCCTCATCCCTCGCCATTTAATTTAAAATTCAGCCGAAATAAAATAATGCAAAAAATATCGCGGGATGGAGCAGTCTGGTAGCTCGTCGGGCTCATAACCCGAAGGTCGTTGGTTCAAATCCTTCTCCCGCAACCATTGGTCTGGTAGTTCAGTTGGTTAGAATGCCGCCCTGTCACGGCGGAGGTCGCGGGTTCGAGTCCCGTCCAGACCGCCAATGGTTCCGTAGCTCAGTCGGTAGAGCAGAGGACTGAAAATCCTCGTGTCGCTGGTTCGATTCCGGCCGGAACCACCATTGATTTGGCCTGTTGGAGAAACGGTTAACTCACATGCCTTTCACGCATGCATTCACGGGTTCGAATCCCGTACAGGTCACCATTTGAAATTAGCAACCTTTGGGTTGTTTTTATTTTTGATTATGATATACTATTGAATATTAATAAGAGGTGGATTCATGAAATATAAAGAGTTTAGAATGTTAATTTTTTCAATTATCTTTTTCTTTGTGATTGGCGGTGTGTGTGTTTATTTTGCACTAGATCATAATCGTTCAAAAGTGATTATTGGTGTAATCTTATCGTTTGTTGTATTGATGATGTTAACAACAAAATATAATATGAAGATATTTAATGATTCGATGCTAGTTTATGAATTTAAAGGAATTGGAATCTTACCAGCTTTGATAGACTATAAAGATGTTAAAGAAATAAAATTAGTGAGCAAACACAAAGTTAAGATAAAACATAAAGGTATTTCAACACTTTATATTTTAGATGCTGAGTCATTTTATGAAGAAGTAATGGAAAATATCGAAGAATATAAAAAAAGCGTTAATCAAGAAGATTAGCGCTTTTATCTTATCTATTAATAAATTCCTTGAGAAATCATTGCTGCAACAACTTTTTCAAATCCGGCAATGTTTGCACCTTTTACAAGATCATATCCAAGACCGTATTTTTCAGCCGCAGCTTTTGAATGATCGTGAATGTCTTTCATAATTTGTTTTAATTTAGCATCAACTTCTTCACGTGTCCAATTATAACGCATTGAGTTTTGAGCCATTTCTAATGCAGAAACTGCAACCCCACCAGCATTAGCAGCTTTTGCAGGTCCTAGAGTTCCACCGTTACTAATAAAGTATTCCATTGCTTCAGGTGTAGTAGGCATATTAGCACCTTCAATAATGTATTTAACACCATTAGCAGTTAATTGTTTAGCTTCTTCTATACCAATTTCATTTTGTGTAGCGCATGGGAAAGCCATATCTACTTTTAATCCCCAAGGTTTTTCACCAGCGTGGAATTCACATCCGAATTTTTCAGCATAGTCTTTTAGTTTAACATCATTTGATTCACGAATTTTACATAAGAAATCAATTTTTTCATCTGTAGTAATTCCTTCAGGATCATATACATATCCATCACGTCCAGAAATTGATACGACTTTAGCTCCAAATTCACGAGCTTTTAAACAAACACCCCATGCTACGTTTCCATATCCAGAACAAGCAATTGTTTTTCCTTCATAAGAATCATTGAAATGTTCTAATACTTCTTTACCATAGTAGCATGCTCCAAATCCAGTTGCTTCGGGACGAATTAAACTTCCTCCATATGGCAATGGCTTACCAGTTAAAACACCATTTTCAAAAGCACCACGAATACGACGATATTGACCATACATATAACCAATTTCACGGGCACCTGTACCAATATCCCCAGCAGGTACATCTACGTCTGGTCCAATATGACGATATAATTCAGTCATGAAGCTTTGGCAGAAACGCATAATTTCGTTATCAGATTTTCCTTGTGGATCGAAATCAGATCCACCTTTACCACCACCGATAGGTAGTGTAGTTAATGCATTTTTGAAAATTTGTTCAAATCCTAAGAATTTGATAATTCCAAGATTTACACTAGGATGTAATCTTAATCCCCCTTTATATGGTCCAATTGCACTTGAGAATTGAACACGATATCCACGGTTTACTTGTACTTGACCATTATCATCCATCCAAGGTACTTTAAACATTAAAGTTCTTTCAGGTTCTACTAATCTTTCAAGAATAGCTTGTTTTTCATATTCAGGATGAGCTTCGATTACAGGTCGTAAGCTTTCTAATACTTCTTCAACTGCTTGAATAAATTCAGGTTGATCAGCATTTTTTTCTTTTACTTGATTAAATACTTTAGTAATATAATCCATTTTTATATTGTCCTCCTTCTTGTATATTTAATATAATACTATTAGTCTGATAATAAATAAATCATTTAAGAAAAAAATATTATAAATAAATATAATTATTATATTGCATAAAAAATACCATCTTTATAATATTGTCTTTTAAAATACTATTTGTATATCAATAAATACATAGCTGCTATAAAGAGAGTTTCCAATATAGTGAGCTAATAAGTTAATAAACTTATTTTTTGTATACTTAGCGTGAGGATTAAAAATAAAATTTATTATTTGATAATAATAGATTTTTCTTTGTGAAAAAGGGCAAACTATAGTAGAATAAACAGTGGATTCTTTTTAGAAATGGAGTGTTAAAATGGAAGCAGCGGGACATGTATATATGGCGATTGATTTAAAATCTTTTTATGCTTCAGTTGAATGTATTGAAAGAAATCTAGATCCTTTAACTACTAATCTTGTTGTAGCTGACACTAGTAAAACAGAGAAGACGATTTGTTTAGCGGTATCACCATCTTTAAAACAGTACGGTATTTCAGGCCGAGCAAGATTGTTTGAAGTCATACAAAAAGTCAAAGAAGTTAATTTTCAAAGAAAAAGAGCAATTAACGACAGAAATTTTATAGATAAATCTTATTTTGATTCTCAACTAAAGAAAAATCCTTATTTAGAATTAAGCTATATAGCAGCATCACCCAGAATGGCTTTGTATATGGAATATAGTACACGAATATATAACATTTATTTGAAATATGTATCACCTGAGGATCTCCACGTCTATTCGATTGACGAAGTTTTTATTGATGCAACTAGTTATTTGAAAGCTTCAAGAAAAACACCTGGAGAATTTGCTAAAATGATAATATTAGATATTCTAGAAACGATTGGCATAACAGCTACTGCAGGAATAGGAACAAACCTATACCTCGCAAAAGTGGCAATGGATATTGTTGCTAAACATGTTAAAGCGGATGAAGATGGGGTTCGGATTGCCTATCTAGATGAAATGCGATATCGAAAATATTTATGGCATCATCAGCCGATTACAGATTTTTGGCGAATAGGACGAGGTTATGAAAAAAAATTAAAGAAAATAGGTTTATTTACAATGGGCGATATTGCCAAATGTTCAGTGGGCAGTGAAGATGAATATTATAATGAAGACCTTCTTTATAGTATATTTGGTATTAACGCTGAATTGCTGATTGACCATGCTTGGGGATGTGAACCTTGTACAATGCAACATATTAAGGCATATAAACCAGAAAATAATAGCATTGGAATTGGACAGGTTTTGAGTTCACCTTATTCATTCGAAAAAGGTAAATTGATACTTAAAGAAATGCTGGACGCATTAGCATTAAGTTTAGTTGATAAAAAGCTTGTTACAAACCAAATTATTATTACTATTGGATATGATATTGAAAATGTAACTACGGGTAGTCTTTATCGCGAGGAAATAATTACCGATAGATATGGGCGAAAGATTCCAAAGCATGCCCATGGAACAATTAATCTTGATAGTTATACTGCATCAGCAAAATTAATTATCTTGGCAGTTTTAAAATGGTATGAAGAACATGTTAAAAGATTCTTAACAATTAGAAGGTTTAATATTTCTGCCAATCATATTATTGATGAAAGCAGTATTAAAATAAAGCCGACAATACAACAAATGGATCTATTTACTAATTATGATCAACAAAAGAAAGATGAAGAAAAACAAAGACGTGATTTAGAGAAAGAAAAAAGACTTCAAAAAACAACTTTGGAGTTAAAAAAGAAATATGGTAAGAATGCTGTTTTAAAAGGGATGAACTTAGCAGAAGGAGCAACAGGGAGAGAACGTAATAAAACAATAGGCGGGCATAAAGCATGACAAAAAACATTCATGACTATCAAGATATTATTAATTTACCACATCATATTTCAATCAAGCATCCACAGATGTCATTAGAAGATCGTGCAGCTCAATTTGCTCCTTTTGCTGCACTGACAGGACATAAGGACTCAATTAAGGAAACTGAGCGACTAACAGCTCAAAGAAAAATCTTGGATGAAGATCGTATAGCAATTATTAATTTCAGATTACAACAATTATTAAAGCATCTTACTGAAGCACCGTTAATAAAAATAACATATTTTGAAGCAGATCAAAAAAAATCGGGTGGACAATACATTACAATTATAAATCACCTAAAAAAAATTAACGAATATGAAAATTTATTAGTGCTTGAAAACGGTGTAAAAATAAATATTGATGATATATACGAGCTTGAATAAGTTAATGGTTATTATGAGATAAGTTTATTTTAGTAAAAAAATATTGCTATTTTCATGTGGCTGGATGTATATAATATTTTAGTTTTAATGATAATTTTATGGTATCAAAATAGAGATGATTAGAACTAATAGCTGTTAGTTTATCTAATCATTTTTATTTTTGAATAAAAAATTGTATACTTAAATTGATTATTTAAATAATTATGAAAGTTGAGAAAGTATCAATGAAATCTCCATATTGTGCTAGCGAGATGATCCTTGGTTATATTTATTCGGGGAAAAATGATATTTGTTGGACTCTGGATAATGAAAAAAATAGCTGGATTATTAATCATCCAAATAAACAGCAGGTTATTTTAGCAAAATTAAATTTGATAAAAGGCTGTCGAATTAAAGTATTTAGATGTGCTAGCTGTCAAATAGAGATTATTAATGAAAAAGAGTTATAATTCGCTTATTGAAAAGCTGTAAAGGAGAGAAACTATGGTAAATATTAAGAAAATTATTAAGATTATTTCTTGGATCATTATTGCTCTTTTAGGTATAGCCTTGTTACTAAATTGGCAAACAATTGAATCACCAGTCATTATTCATGCTGATTTGTCAGGGAATTTCTCTTATGGTAATAAATCTACACTTATTGTTTTCTATCTAATTATAGTTCTAATAAACTTATTATTTACATTTAAATATGAGATACCATTGATGAAAGAATTGCATAAAATGATTAAATCCTCGTTAGTGATAGATATAATTAGTATATTTTTTCAATTTTTGATAATTGTTGTTATAGGAGCATTTATAGTTAAAGCCATAATTTAAAAAGTATAATTAAATCAAGTTTCCCTAATAAGGGAATTTTTTTATGACGTATATTCAGAAATAAAGAAGACTAGGTTTTGTTACTTTGTCGCTCATTTAAAACTACGATTTGTTCAAAAATACTGTCAAATTCAGGATTATCCAGATTAGTATAAATTTCAACTTTATACTTAATTGGAGCGACTTCAATAAATCGATTCATTGAATCTAAAACGAAACTATCAAATTTAGCTAAATCAATGTTTGAATAAGTTTTATTAATTTTCAATTTAGCACGAAGATACTGTGAAATAAAATATCTAATTTGAGCAATATGAATTTTTTTCAATAAACCAATATTATCAAAATAGTCAATGCTGTGATCAAATTCATCACCATTATGATCGATCATGTCACATAAAGTAGAAACTTCAATGTTTAATTTAGCATTAAAAAAAGGAATTTCTTCTAAATATGCAATCTCATTTATAAGCCATATTGCTTCAAATAAGCTAGCTTTAAGTTCATTATTGTCTAACTCATTTAAATCAATTAGATTTGATGTGAGCTGATTCATATAGTTATAGAACTTATCAATTGGATAGTATGATAAATTAGATAAATCATCATATCTTACATAGGTTAGATACAATTTGTCACAGCTAACTTTATAACCTCTTTGAATTAATTCATCTTTTTTACAAATACCAAAATATAGATAGTTACCTCTTGGTAAATCATTAATATTGGGAACCTGCTGTAATAAGTCTAATGAATTAAAAAAATCATACATATACATAAATTTTACTCCTTCTTTGTTATAAGTATTAATTTTGGGAAAAATAGCTACATCAATATAATACCTTACTAAATAGCAAATATCTATATAGATAATTACTAAAAGGCAATTTATTATTTATACTTATTTCAAAGAGGTGATTTCAATGAATGAATATGGACATATAATAATGAATATAGAGCAGATTTTAAAAAATAAAGGAATAAGCAAAAATAAAATATGCAAAGAATTGGATATACCTCGACCTAATTTTAATCGATATTGCAAAAATTCTTTTCAAAGGATCGATGCAAATCTTATTTGTAAACTATGTTATTATCTTGAGTGTAACATAGAAGAATTAGTTACTTATATTCCGCCTCAAGAAACTAAATAAAATAAAACTACGTTATTTGAACTAAATTTCATATATATAAGTATTTAATGGAAATGGTTTAGTAAGACGTAGTTTTTTATCTTTAGTATATCAAATAATAGCAAAATATTTATTGATTTGATTACCTGATTAAGCGTAATATATAAGTATAAACGGGAGAGCTAAAAATGATTATAATTTCAAATGATACAGTATATTTAAAAAAGGAATTCACACAAGAAACATACGATCAAGCACTGATACGGGTTGATATGAAGGGGCTTGAATGTGACTGTGGCAGCAATGGTAAACTAGTTAAAATTGGCTATTATCAAAGGTATTATAAAACATCCACGCGAAAAATATGTATTCAAATTCAACGAGTGATGTGTAAACATTGCGGTAGAACACATGCGCTTTTTGTAGAATGTATGGTTCCTTCGTCAATGTTACTAGTAACAACTCAAATTGAATTGTTGCGTTCATATTATAATCATAGACTTGAAGAATTTTTGATGGTATATCCAACCATTGAACGTTCTAATGCTTTTTATGTAGTTAAAAATTATGAAAAAAAATGGTCGAAAATTTTGAAATTAACAGGTCTTTCGTTAATGGATGAAGAAAAGAAGATAATAAAAGTATTTATAAAAAAATATCAAATGCAATTTATGCAGATGAGATCATACTCAAAAATAGTATCTCAATTACGGCTAAGTGAAAAGCTTAGCTAAATTTGATCAATACACATAATTTTTATATTTTAAAGGGCCTAAATTTGTTATACTAATCCTGGGATAAAGAGAGGGGAGTGAGTATAATGAATTATTTTGATATAAAAAATATATTAAGATATAAATTCTTAGTGAAGTACAAGGTTATCTCGGGATAAGGGCTTTAATGCGCTCAAAAACAGATTCAATATGGGATAAAGTTTAAAGTGAGGAGATAAGTGTATTAGACACTAAGTTATTAAAAATGAATAGGGAATTTAGTATTGTGATCTTACCAAAGGATCAAATGATAGAAAAGAATAGTAGAGATAAAAATATATTTATAATGAAACGACTATATGAAATATTTTTATCGATAGGTGCACCAAATCATTTAAACGGATTTGGTTATTTAGTTTCAGCAATAAAACGTTCATGCAGTGATATTGAAATTTTGACAGAAATTACAAAAGAATTATACCCAAGTGTAGCAAGAGAGTATTCTACAACTTCGTCACGGGTGGAACAATCAATCCGACATATAATCAAGGTTATTTGGTCAAACGGTAATCTTGTAGAGTTAGAAAAAATGTTTGGTTATCGAGCTAAACATCGACCTTGTAATTCAGAATTTATTTCAATGGTAACTGATCGACTGTTGTCAGAATATAAAATATATAATGAGTAATTTATAAAAAGAAGTTCATATAAAACTTCTTTTTATCTGCTTTCAAATGCATAACGATTTTTTATTTTGAGTTTATCTGCAATTAAAGCAATAAATTCAGAATTTGTTGGTTTTCCTTTAAGAGAATCTGGGACGGCCCTAATAATGGTATTAATTTTTCTTTTGTCACCTTGATTCCAACTGTTTTCAATTGCATGACGAATTGCTTTTTCAACTCTTGAGGCTGTCGTACTGTATTGGCGAGCAATATTTGGATAAAGTCTTTTTGTTATTTGACCTAATAATTCGATATCAGAGTATACCATTAAAATAGCAGTTCTTAAATACATGTAGCCTTTCAAGTGAGCCGGAATGCCAACCTGCTTTAGAATTGTTGTAATATCATGTTCAAGTTTAACTTCACTATGATTTGTGGACTGAAGATTATTGACTGCTTCTATCCAAATGTTATTATTGTTTGATAAATGATCAATCAGTTCAGCAGATATTTCTTCATCTTCTTCTAAAATATATATGTAGTATTGTTTCATATTATTCTCCTTCCAAATAATGACAAAAACTATTATATAAAGACAATGATTTTAGTAAAAGGGGAATTGTTATTATTTATTTTCTTTTAGTAAACTAGGTAATAAGATTCATGTTTTTCTAAAATATTTCGCCTTTTTTAGCTAATATTTAACGAATATTTGCTAATACTCACGAATTTTGGTAAATATTTGATTATAAATGGCAATGGTAATGTTGAAGATAAAAATTTAAGATTTTAACAAGTTAGATAAATAAACTTTATGATAAATCTATAATTTTAATTAATTTTATCTTTTCATTTATCATTAGATATGATATATTGTATACAATGAGAGGTGTTAATTATGAAAACAACAACAAATTTACAATTACATCACCATCATTGGATTGCCTAGGGTTTTATCAGTTTATTGATACAACCCATTTTGTGTTAAATATTATTTGGGTGTATCTAATGACAATATTACTTTAGCGAGTCATTAGTGTAATGACTCGTTTTTTTGTAACTAAAGGGGGAAATAAAATGGAAGAATTTAAGTATTTAATACCGGAAGAAAGTATTGACGCAATTATTACTAATGTATCGAAATTACGAGAGATTGAAAATAGTTTAAGAGCTATCTTTGCAAAGAATAACTATAATGAAGTGTTAATGCCATCATTTGAGTATGTTGACTTATATACTCAATTAGATTGTGGTTTTGAACAAGAAAAAATGTTTCAGTACATTAATCATGAAGGTAAAAATGTTGCAATGCGCTGTGATTTTACAATTCCATTAGCACGTTTCTATTCAACAAACAATTATGGTGATGAAGAAGCACGTTATTGTTATTTTGGTAAAGTATACCGTAAGGAAACTATGCATAAAGGACGTTCCAGTGAGTTTTTTCAAGGTGGAGTTGAGTTGATCAACAAGCCTGGAATTGCTGGTGATAAAGAATGTTTAAACATGATTCAAGAGTCTTTACCACATCTTGGATTAAAAAATATTCTTGTAGAAATTGGTTCAGCACGTTTTTTTAATCGCCTATGCACACTGGTTGGTGATAAGGCAGTTGAATTAACAGAAATATTGAAGTATCGGGATATAAGTGAAATGAAAAAGTTTGTTGCCGATAATGAATTTGATGGGCAGTTAAATGAACTATTATTAAAATTGCCGACTGCTTTTGGTGATATCACTTTATTAGATACTGCAATCAAAGGAATAAATGATGAAATATTGTTAAAGGCTTTGGAAAGATTAAAAGAGTTATATAACTCTTTGGATAATAAAGAAAGTATCATTTTTGATTTAGGAATGGTGCCAACAATGAAATACTACACTGGCTTAATGATTAAAGGATATAGTGATAAAAGTGCGCAGCCAATCATTTCTGGGGGAAGATATGATGACTTATTACCAAGATTCAATAAAAATGTTGGTGCAATTGGATTTTGCTACCATATGAATCATATTTTAAAAGCGATTGATAAGCAGGGGGAAGGCAATAATGATTAAAATAGCAATAACTAAAGGTAGAATTGAAAAGCAGGTCTGTAAGTTGTTACAAGAAGCGGGATTTGATATGGAACCAATTTTTAATAAGGATCGGGAATTATTAATTGCAACAAAAGATGGAATTGAAATGATTTTTGGTAAAGCCAATGATGTAGTAACTTTCTTAGAACACGGAATTGTCGATATTGGTTTTGTTGGTAAAGATACATTAGACGATGTTGATTTTGAAGATTATTATGAATTATTGGATTTAAATATAGGTAAATGTTACTTTGCTGTAGCGGCTTATCCAGAGTATCGTAACAAGAAATTTGAACGGCGTAAAAAAATTGCAAGTAAATATACTAAAGTAGCAAAAAAATATTTTGCAACAAAACAAGAAGATGTTGAAATCATTAAATTAGAAGGATCTGTAGAATTGGGACCAATCGTGGGAATCAGTGACGCAATTGTGGATATTGTAGAAACGGGGTCGACTTTAAAAGCAAATGGCTTAGAAGTGATTGAAAAAATTAGTGATATTTCAACTAGATTAGTGGCCAACAAAGTTAGTTTTAAGTTCAAAAAAGATGAAATTATGAATTTGGTTACTAAATTAGAAACTGTTACGGAGGGAAAATAATGTTAAAGATCGTTGATTATAAAGGCAATTTAGAAGCGGTAGCGACTAAATTAGACAGCCGTAAGGAAAGTGTTAATAAAGAAGTAAATGAAGCAGTATTAAAGATTATTGATGATATTAATTTGCGTGGTAATGAAGCTTTATTTGAGTATTGTTTAAAATTTGATGGTTATCAAATTAATAATGAAAAAGATTTAATTGTTGGTGAGATAGAAAAAGAAGAAGCATTAAAACAAATAGATGCAGATTATCTACGTATCCTTGAAAGAACTAAAGAACAAATTACTGAATTCCATAAAAATCAAATAGATAAATCATGGTCTTTATTTAAAGATAATGGGGTAATCATGGGACAGATGGTGCGTCCAATTGAACGGGTGGCATTATATGTTCCTGGGGGAACCGCTAGTTATCCTTCTACAGTATTAATGAATGCTGTTCCAGCAAAGTTAGCGGGAGTTAAAGATTTAGTAATTATTACACCGGTAAAAGAAGATGGAAAAGTTAATCCGATTATTATTGCTGCAGCAAAAGTAAGTGGGGTCGATACAATCTATAAATTTGGTGGCGCTCAAGGGGTGGCTGCCATTGCTCATGGTACTGAAACAATAAAGAAAGCCGATAAAATCGTAGGTCCTGGAAATATTTTCGTTGCGACGGCTAAAAAACTTAGTTATGGACTTGTTGATATTGATATGGTTGCAGGCCCAAGTGAGGTATTGGTAATTGCAGATGAGAACGCTAATCCTAAATATATTGCTGCTGATTTAATGAGTCAGGCAGAACACGATAAACTGGCTAGTGCTTTATTAGTTACGACAAGTCGTGATTTAGTGGCTAAAGTAAATGGTGAATTAGTTCGCCAAATGGCTTATTTATCAAGAAGAGATATTATCGAAGAATCCTTGGTTAATTATGGTGGAGCAATCATTGTTGATAATTTGAATGAAGCATTTGATGTTTCCAACTATTTAGCACCAGAACATTTAGAAGTATTAGTAGATAATCCTGTAAATATGTTACCAAAAATTAAAAATGCCGGTTCTATTTTCTTAGGAGAATATTCACCGGAACCATTAGGCGATTATATGAGTGGAACTAACCATGTACTACCAACTGGAGGAACTGCTAAGTTTTATTCGGCATTAGGGGTATATGATTTTGTTAAATATTCATCTTATAGCTATTATCCTAAAAAAGTCTTAGGCGAATTCAAGGAAGATGTAATTAAATTTGCTAAAAGTGAAGGTTTAGATGCCCATGCAAATTCAGTAGCAGTAAGATTTGAGGAGGAGTAGTCATGAGAATTGGAAAGATTGAACGTGAAACAAAAGAAACGAAAATTCTTGTGCAATTAGATTTAGATGGAGAAGGTAAAAGTGAAATTAGTACTGGAATCGGATTCTTTGATCATATGTTAACACTATTTGCTTTTCATGGAGGTTTTGATTTAATCGTTAAATGCGAAGGTGACTTAGAAGTTGATACTCATCATACAGTAGAAGATCTTGGAATTGCTTTAGGAACTTGTTTAAAAGAAGCGCTTGGCAATAAACTCGGGATTAAAAGATATGGAGCTTTTACTATTCCGATGGATGAAACGCTAGTAACAACCAATTTAGATATTAGTGGGCGTCCTTTCTTAGTTTATAATGTTAATCTAACTTGTGAAAGAATTGGCACATTTGAAACAGAAATGACGGAAGAATTTTTTCGGGCATTGGCATTTAATTCACTGATTACTTTACATATTAATGAACAGTATGGAACTAATAATCATCATATTGTTGAAGCTATATTTAAAAGTTTAGGAAGAGCTTTAAAAGAAGCGGTTAGTATTGATGAAGCTAACAAAGATAAAGTTGTTTCATCAAAAGGAGTCTTATAAAAATCAAGGGGGGATTTAGATGGTAGTAATCATTGACTACAATATTGGTAATTTAAGTAGTGTTATTTCCGCTTTAAAAAGGGTCGGAATTGAAGCTGTAATTACTCGTGACAAAGATATTATTCGCCAAGCTAAAGCAATTGTATTACCTGGAGTAGGGGCTTTTCCGGTAGCTATGAATAATTTAAAAAAGTTTGATTTAATTGATGTTTTAAATGAACGAAAAGATGCTGGAATACCAATTTTGGGAATTTGTTTGGGAATGCAAATTTTATTTGAAAAAGGGTATGAAGTTGAAGAAACTAAAGGATTAGGTTTCCTGGATGGAGAAGTAGTCTTTATGGATATTGATGAAAAGGTTCCTCATATGGGTTGGAATCAATTACATTTCAACCAAAACCATCCAATTTTAAAAAATATTCATGAAAATGATGATGTCTATTTTGTTCATTCTTTTATGGCAACATGCCCAAATGAACAATTAATTGCTTATAGTGATTATGGTAAGACAAATATAACGGCAATTGCGGCTAAAGACAATGTGATTGGTTGCCAGTTCCATCCTGAAAAAAGTGGAGCTGTAGGACAAAAAATATTATTAGCGTTTAAGGAGATGATCGAATGTTAGTTATTCCAGCAATAGATTTAAAAGATGGTCAAGCCGTTAGATTGTTTAAAGGTGATTATAATCAAAAAACAGTATATAGTAATGAACCAGAAAAATTAGCTGAGAATTTTGAGAAAATGGGTGCTAAGCTGCTTCATGTTGTTGATTTAGATGGTGCTAAAGATGGTGAATGTATTAATCTTGAAACAATTAAGAAAATAAAACAAAATACTTCAATGCAAGTAGAACTTGGTGGGGGGATTAGAAATATTGAAACAGTTGCTTTATATTTAGATGAAGTAGGAATAGATCGGGTAATTTTAGGAACTGCTGCAATTAATGATCCAGAGTTTTTAAAAAGTGCTATTAATACCTATGGTCCTGAAAAAATTGTCGTAGGAGTTGATGTTAAAGATGGCTTTGTTTCAACTTCAGGCTGGTTAAAAATCAGTAACGTGCCATACTTGGAGTTTATCAAAGAGTTAGAGAAGTTAGGGGTTAAATACATTGTTGCTACAGATATTAGTAAAGATGGAACATTACAAGGTCCTAACTTTGATATGTATGAACAGATCGCTAGAACTTCTACTATTAACTTTGTTGTTTCAGGGGGCATTAAAGATGCTCAAAATATTAAAGATGTAGCTAGTAAGAACTATTATGCATGTATTGTTGGTAAGGCTTATTATGAGGGTAAAGTAGATCTCAAGGAGGTTATTACATGCTTACAAAACGGATAATACCTTGTTTGGATATAAAAAATGGTAAAGTTGTAAAAGGAATTAATTTTGTAGAATTGAAAGATGTTGGAGATCCCATTGAATTAGCTAAACGTTATGATCAGCAATGTGCTGATGAAGTAGTGTTTTTAGATATTACTGCAAGTTATGAAGAACGTGATATTATTAAAGATATTATTGAACGCGGGGCTAGTGAATTAACGATTCCTCTAGCTGTTGGCGGGGGAATCCGGACGCTTGATGATTTTCGAACGATCTTAGCTAGTGGAGCAGATAAAGTATCTGTTAATTCGGCAGCTATTGCAAACCCTGATTTAATAAAAGCGGCTGCTGATGAATTTGGGGTACAGTGTGTAGTCGTTGCAATCGATGCTAAAAAACGTGATGATGACGGTTATGACGTTTATGTAAAAGGTGGTCGTGAAAATACTGGAATTGATCTAATAGAATGGGTAACTAAATGTGAAGAATTGGGTGCTGGGGAAATTCTATTGACTTCAATGGATGCAGATGGGACTAAAGCAGGTTATGATATCGACATGATCAATGCTGTATGTAATGCTGTTGATATTCCAGTAATTGCCAGTGGTGGTTGTGGCAGTATTCAAGACATTGTTGATGTCTTTAAACAAACTAATTGTGATGCCGCTTTAGTGGCTTCATTATTTCATTTTGGCGAAGCAACTGTTGAAGATGTTCGTAAAGAATTAAGGAAACATGATATAAATGTAAGGAGAGCAATGTAATGAAACCAGATTTTACAAAAATGGAGTTGATTCCTGCTATTGTTCAGGACTATAAAACAAATGAAGTTTTGATGTTAGCTTATGTCAACGAAGAAGCATATCAAAGAATGTTAGAAACAAATCAAACTTGTTTTTTTTCAAGAAGTAGGAATGAACTATGGCATAAAGGTGAAACATCAGGTCATTTTCAAAATATTAAAGGGATGTATTTAGATTGTGATTTAGATACACTGTTAATTTTTGTTGAACAAATTGGAGCAGCATGTCACACTGGAGCGTACTCTTGTTTCTTTAATGAAATAATGGCTTATGATAATACTAATATTTTTAGAAGTCTATCAAATCTAATTGAAAATCGGAAACAAAACCCAGTTGAAAAATCATATACTAATTACTTATTAGATCAAGGTGTTGATAAAATTTGTAAAAAAGTAGGTGAAGAAGCAAGTGAAACGATTATCGCGGCTAAAAATGATGATAAGGAAGAATTAATCGGTGAAATCAGTGATTTATTTTATCATGTTTTTGTTTTAATGAATAATCAAGGGGTAACACTTGACGATATTGAAAATAAGTTAAAAGATCGTCATAAAATAACTGGAAATAAGAAAGATTTTCATACTAAAGGAGACTATTAAAATGCGTTCCATTGACTATCATATGCACACTAGATTTTCAGGTGATAGTGAGGCTGATCCGCGTGAACATGTAATTCAAGCAATTAAAATGGGACTAGATGAGATTTGTTTTACTGATCATCGTGATTTCGATTACCCAATTGATGTTTTTGATCTAGATGTCGAAGGTTATTATCAAACAATTATGGCTTTAAAAAAAGAATTTGCAGATAAAATTATAATAAAATGGGGCATTGAAATAGGTCTAGATATGAATCATCAATTAGAGATTAATAATTTGATTAACCAGTATCCTTTTGATTTTGTAATTGGCTCAATTCATGTAATTGATCATACTGAATTTTATTATGGGGATTTTTTTAAAAATCTAAATAAAGAGCAAGCTCATCAGGCTTTCTTTGAAGAAACGCTAAGGTGCGTTAAAAATTTTGACTGTTTTAATGTTTTAGGACATTTAGATTACATTATGCGATACGGGCCTTATGAAGATAAAAAAGTTGAACATAAGAAATATCAGAATATAATTGATGAAATATTTAAAAATTTGATTATTAAAAATAAGGGGATTGAGGTAAATACTTCTGGATATGCAGTTAATCAGACTTGCGGCTTTCCAAATTTTGAACAAGTTCAACGTTATTATGATTTAGGAGGTCGTATTATTACTATTGGTACAGATAGTCATACAAGTGATCGAGTTGGTCAGTATGTCAATGACGTTAAAGAAAATTTAATTAAAATCGGCTTTGAGGATGTTAGTACATTTACAGGGCGTTTAAAGGATTAGATAGCAAAAATCTAATCTTTTTAATTTATTATCATAATCATTAATCATTTATGGTATAATGGATAATATATTTGGAGGTAAAAATATGGAATTATACAACAAGGAAACATTAAAAGCATTGAAAGAAAGTGTCGATGATAGTACTTATTATCTGCCAAAAGCTTTATTTCAAGGCAGTAAATTTGGAAATATTCGTTTAGAAACAAAACTAGCATATGCTGCTTTACTAGATACATTATTAAGAAAGCCTGTTTTTAATCAAGAAAATATTGCTTTGTTAAAAATAGATAATCCAGTAATTGCTCAAACTTTGGCAGCGATGGCAAATAAAGAGGTAAATCAGGCAAAAGTAGCTAAATACCTAGATGAACTAATAGAAGCTAATTTAATCGAGATTAATAAACAAGACATTTATATTTATCATATTGATTAATGTTTAAATTTATATCTAAAAAAATCATTAAGAATTATAATGATTATAATAACCCTAAAGTAAGAGAACAGTATGGCATGCTTTGTTCAATCGTTTCGATTGCCTGCAATATTGTTTTAGTGATTTTTAAACTTACAATGGGGGCTATTACTCATAGTATTGCCATTCAGGCTGACGGGTTGAATAACCTTTCAGATGTTGGTAGTAATTTAGCTTCATTATTTGGTTTTAAATTAGCTAATCGTCATCCTGATTCAGAGCATCCTTATGGTCATGGTAGAATTGAATATGTAGCTGGTCTAATAATCGCTTTTTTAATTTTATTAGTTGGTTTTCAAGCTTTAAAAGATTCTATTTTTAAGATCATTGCTCCTGAAAAAGTAACTTTTACAATCGTAGCTGTAGTTATTTTAATTGTTTCAATTTTAATTAAATTATGGATGGCAATGTTTAATCGAACGGTTTCTAAAAATATTAATTCTGCTACCTTAATGGCTGCCAGTCAAGATAGTTTAAACGATGTGATGGCGACATCAGCGACTTTAATTTCATTAATTTTATCCCTTTATACTGATTTACCAGTAGATGGGATAATGGGAGCTGTTGTATCAATCATTGTTTTAAAAGCAGGAATTGATATCTTTAAAGATACTGTTGATCCTTTATTGGGGATGGCACCTGATAAGGAATTGATTAATGAAATCGAAGAATATATTCTTTCTTATCCAGAAGCTTTAGGAATCCATGACTTAATGATGCACGATTATGGACCGGGTAGAAAATTTTTAACTTTGCATGTTGAAGTTGATTGTAATGATAATATTATGGCAGTTCATGATGCGATGGACTTGATTGAGCGTTCAATGTTGGAGAAATATCATATCCTGACAACGATTCATATGGATCCAGTAGACACAAATGATGCTCTAACAAATGAATTAAAACAAGTAGTCTTAGGAGTTGTCAAAGGAATTAACAAAGAATACAGTATTCACGATTTTAGAATTGTTACTGGACCAACACATACAAATTTAATTTTTGACGTTATGATTCCTTCAAATGATGAAATTAAACATAAAGTTTTAAAAGAAGAAATCAATACGAAACTACGTGCAATTAACCCTAATTACTATACGGTTATGCAAATTGAACATAGTTTTATTTAAAAAAGAGCCACTGCAGTTTATCTGCAGCGGCTCTTTATGCTCTAAAGATTACCTCTTCTTTTTCATACATCATTTTAGCTGCAATCATTGAAACAATTACATAAACGATTGACCAGCCAATTGTCATATATAGATGAACATAATTTAATTGATTGAATATAATTTCTTTAATAACGATTACAACATTGAGAATTGGGATATTCATCATCGCCATTGAAACTGAACTTGGCTCCATATACATTGTAATTACTGAAAGTAACACCGGAATAAGGGTTACAGGAGTTAAATACGTATTAGCTTCTTTTAAAGAACGAGCATATGTTGAAACTAATAACATCACTGCAGAAATAAAGATTACATATAATACTGCTAATAATACGATTAACAGCATGCTTTGAAGTGATAAATCGATAGTGATGGCCATCGTATCACTCATTCCAAATTTAAAAGCAAGCAGTAAACCGACTGCTGATAAAATTGAAGTAATGCTACCAAAAGTTGCAGTGACAATCAGTTTACCAATTAAAATAGAACTTCTAGAAATACTTGTTGAAAGTAATGGTTCTAAAGTTCCCCGTTCTTTTTCACCAGCACCTAAATCGGTTGCAATAGGTACGATTCCTGAACCAGAATAACCAATGATCATCATAGGAATTAACATTCCTAGCATCATTAAGGACATACTATCAGCTTCTTCGTCTTTAGCATGTTCATTATAAGTAAATGGTTGTAAAACTTTACTTGATAAATGATTTGCTTCTAAATATGATGCTAAATAACTATTTTGATAAGTACTGAACATTGTTTGAACAGTACTTATAGCAGTCATTGCACGTTGCGAGGTTGTATCATAATATAGGTCAACTTCAGGTGTACTTCCTTGTGTTAATGATTCATTAATATCATTAGCGATGATGTAAGCTACGATTTTCCCATCATAAGCTTCGTTAATAGGGTCTTTGCTATTAACAAGTTCGTAAATACCCGCTTCTTTAAAAAGAGCAGTGATTTCCGGATTATTTGTTTCTAAAACAATTTTATATTTATTATCTTCGCTTGGTGATGCCATATCACCAATTGATGAAAAGATAAAGGTAAACAATAGGGGCATGACTATGATTGGGATAACGAAAGTCATTAGTAATGTTTTACGATCACGTAAAATATCTTTAAATTCTTTTTTTACAATTGTCATAATATTATTCATGATCATTACCTCCAATACATTCAATAAATAAATCCTCAAGATTATCTTGTTGATATTCCTTTTTTAATTGTTCAATCGTGCCGCTGGCAACAATTTTTCCTTTATGAATTATGATAACGCGATCACATAGTTTTTCAGTTTCATACATATTATGACTAGAAAAAACAATAGCTTTATTTTCTTGCTTACATTTTAAGATAAAGTCATGAATTAATTTACTTGATAAAACATCTAATCCTGTAGTTGGTTCATCAAATAACATAACATCAGGATGATGAATGATACTTCTTGCTAATGATACTTTCTGTTTCATCCCCCGACTATACTTACCAACAGGACGATCAATATATTCTACCATTTCTAAATCTTGAGCAATTTGATCAACTGCTTGTTTAGCTTCTTGATCACTCATCCCGTTTAGTTTAGCAAAATATGTCATATTTTCTCGTCCTGATAAACGATCATATAAAGCAACATCACCACCAAATAAAATACCGATATGTTCTCTAATTTTACTAGGATTATCAATAATATTATAATTATCAATATAAGCGTTACCGCTAGTTGGCTTTAACATTGTTGCTACCATTCTTAATGTTGTTGTTTTACCGGCTCCATTTTCTCCTAATAGACCGATAATTTCTCCAGCGTTGACTTCGAAAGATACATTTTCAACAGCATTAATTTTTTTAAATGTCTTTGTTAAGTTTTCTACTTTTAACATGTTCTTCCCCTCCATTAATTATCATCATCTTGATGATAATGGTTATAAATTACTTTGATTACATAGGTGATAAAGATAATGATGTAAAAGGAAGTGAAAATTAGTTCACAGCCTAATACGGATAATTGATTGTCTATGATTAAAGGTTTTCCATTGATAATTAAAAATAGATATAAACCAAAAAAACCAAATCCATAAAGACCAAAAAATATAAATAATAAACGATACCGGGCCTTTGTTAGAGGATATATTTCATAGTAGATCATTAAAATAAAACAATAAGTAATACTAATGAACAAAGCAATTAAATATTCCCAATCACCAATCATTAGGTCAATATTAAATATCTCTTTAATAAAAAATATTGCAATAATAATAAAACTCAATACTGAAAAACTCTTAAAATAGATATTTCCTCTAATTTTCAATTGTCGTTCATCGAGTCGGCATTTAAATAATGACTTAAATTTCTTCATCAAGAATATCCTCCCAAAATAATTCATCCAACGATTTATTTAAAACTTTACAAATTTTAATACAAAGTTTAACTGTTGGATTATAATCTCCTTTTTCAATCGCATTCATTGTTTGACGTGATACCCCAACAGCATCTGCTAAATCTTTTTGGGTCATATCCAGTGCAGCTCGAGCTGCTTTTATCCTTAGATTTTTAGACATCTCATCACCTCAAGATAATAGTAGTGTATATTTTAATAAATGTCAAATATATATTACATTTTGTAATTAATATTTATGATTATAATATAAATATAAACATCCTCGGATTATAATGATAATGAAAATACAAGCTACGATTCCAAGCAATAAGTCAAAACTGTAGAGTGGGGCAATCACAGAAACCAATGCCATTGTAATAATCTCAAAGGTAAAAGAAAAATTTCCCCCAACCTTGTCAGCAATAAATAATTTACGTTCATCATGATCATTTATATATTTTTCAATTAACTTTACTTCATTTTTAGCTAAAAAGAAGTTAGAAATTAGATTAATGCACGGAAAAACAAATAAAGCAAAAGAAAGTCCTGTTTGATATCCATGTACAAAGTCAATGTAATGTTCGTTATTTGAATTAATAGTTAAAACATTAGTTAAGGACAAGATGATTAAAGTTAAAGCAGATATCATTAAAGTAATCATCCAGTAATTAGTTTTTTTCAAGTCTTCACGTGCTAGAACAATTCTTTTATCCATTATTTAGTTCCTCCTCAAAATCAAATATTTCTTCAATTGTCAAGTTAAAATATTTTGCAATTTTATAAGCTAAAATTAATGAAGCTGTGTATTTGCCTACTTCAATTGAAGTAATTGTCTGTCGGGTTACCCCGACAGACCTTGCTAGTTCTTCTTGAGAAATTTTATAGGCTTTTCTAAGTTCAGGAATTTTAGTTTTCATTATAACACTCCTATCTTTGCAAAGTACACTTTACAATTAAAGTATAGTTTGCTTTGCAATATATGTCAAGCTAACTTTGCAAAATAAAAACCTGCTAAAGATTAAAATTCTTTAACAGGATATTTTTCAGCATTTTTTATAAGTTTTTTTTCAATAATTGTACTTACATCAAGATTTAGTGAGTATGCCAGCTGAAAACAATATATCATTACATCGGCAAGTTCTTCACTAATATTTTCTGTTTTGTAATCATTATCCCACTGAATACATTCAAGTAATTCCCCAGCTTCAATAGAAATACTTTTAATTAGACATTCGGGATGTTCTAATTGATTCCAACCACGTTTTTGAACAAATTCAATAATTTTATTTTCAAGCTCTTTCATAAACATCTCCTTTTTTATAATTATATGAACTATTGATAGATAATCAAGTAAAATGAATAAATGTCGATACAAACGGGAATAAATTTAGATATAAAAAAGATAGGAAAATAATGCATAGTAAAAAAGTAGGAAATAATTAAAAAATACTCTTGACTTTTAAAATAGATTTAGTTAATATATTGCCAACGACAATGAAAAGAAGAGTAGTTCACTTGAACTTTATAGAGAATCCTTGGATGGTGGAAAAGGATAGGGGATAATGAATGAAGATGGTCTTGGAGTCTTGTAGGCGATATTTAGCCTATGACGGGTGTGCCCGTTAGCGCACTAGAGTATGATTGTACTCGAAGAGGTTATTGCTGTGAGGTAATAATGAATTAAGGTGGTAACACGGGCAATGCTCGTCCTTTGGCTTAAAGGACGAGTTTTTATATTTTAAGGAGGATTTTATGATTGAAATTAAGCGCGTTAGTAAAGTTTATCGATTAAAGGATCGTGAAGTAGTTGCTGTAGATGATGTTTCTTTAACTATCGAAGATGGTGATATTTATGGAATAATTGGTTATAGCGGAGCTGGTAAATCTACATTAGTGCGTCTAATTAACCAATTAGAGGTACAAGATAGTGGTAAAATATTTATTGATGGACAAGATTTAGGGAATTTATCACAAATAGAATTAAGAAAATTGAGAACTAAAGTAGGAATGATTTTTCAGCATTTTAATTTATTGTGGTCACGAACAGTAAGTGAAAATATTGAATTAGCTTTAGAAATTGCTGGTAATAAAGATAAAAGGATTCGTCAGCAAAAGGTTCAAGAACTAGTAGAGCTAGTTGGTTTAACAGGTCGTGAGAATGCTTATCCTAGCGAATTATCAGGTGGACAAAAGCAACGGGTGGGGATCGCGCGAGCTCTTGCTAATGATCCTAGAATCTTATTATGCGATGAGGCTACTAGTGCATTAGATCCCGATACGACAAAATCGATTTTAGAATTATTATTAAAAATAAATAAGAAATTAAATATTACGATCATTATGATCACACATCAAATGGAAGTAGTCCAAAGGATCTGTAATCATATTGCAGTTATGTCAGAAGGAAAAGTTATCGAAGAAGGAACTGTTAAAGAGATTTTTACTTCGCCGCAACATTCAGTAACTAAAAGTTTTATTCAAGAAGGAAAAAATCATAATGAATTTGATGAGACTGTTCTAAAGAAAATTTATTCTAAAGGACGATTATTGAAAGTAGTGTTTGATGAAAATGTTAGTCGTTTGCCAATTTTGACTAAAGTAATTAGAGAATGTGATAGTGATATAAATGTAATTGAAGCTAATTTAAGCAATACTATCGATAGTTCATTTGGGATTATGATTTTGCAAGTAATCGGTGATTATGAAAAAGTAATAACTTTATTTGAAAAATATTTAGCTAAAGTGGAGGTGATGTAGATGCGAAGTATTTTAGAAAACATTGATATCAATGCGATGATAGCAGCTCTAAATGAAACGCTCTTTATGACATTGATTTCATTGATTTTTGCGGTAATTCTTGGAATGGTCTTGGGAATTGCTATATATTTAACTCAAGATGATGGACTGTATCCTAATTTGATCGTTAATAAAATTTTAAATTTGATCGTTAATGTATTTAGAGCGGTACCATATATTATTTTAGTATTTTTGCTAATTCCATTGACTACATTTTTGGTTGGTTCAATGTTAGGTGCTAAGGCAGCATTACCGTCATTGATTTTATCAAGTGCACCATTTTATGGACGGATGGTCATGATTGCTTTAAATGAAGTTGATGGTGGAACGATTGAAGCAAGTAAAGCAATGGGGGCAAGTAATGTTCAAATCATTACTAAGGTTTTAATTCCAGAAGCTAAACCAGCTTTGATTTCTTCGATTACAGTTATGTCCATTTCATTAGTTGGTTATACAGCAATGGCAGGTGCCATAGGAGCTGGTGGTCTTGGGAATCTGGCATATCTATATGGGTTTGTAAGAACTAACAATTATGTAATGTATACAGCCACATTTTTAATTTTAGTTATTGTTTTTATTATTCAATTTATTGGTGATTATTTTGTAAGGAAAATAGATAAAAGGTAGGGAAATATTATGAAAAAATTATTTATCGGAATTATTAGTTTATTATTAGCAGTTACACTAACTGCATGTGGTGGAAAAACAGAACGTGATGATAAAACATTATTAGTGGCTGCAACCTCAAAGCCACATGGTGATATTTTGGAAGAAGCTAAGAACATTTTAAAGGATGATTATGATATTGATCTAGAGATAAAAATTTTAGATGACTATTATATTTTTAATCGCTCTTTAAATGATAGTGATGTAGATGCAAACTTTTTCCAACATGTCCCATTTTTTGAAAAGGATATTAAGGATAATAAATATGATCTAGTTAATGCTGGTGGAGTGCATATTGAACCATTTGGTTTTTATTCAAAACAAATTAAAAATATTAATGAATTAAAGAAAAATGATATTGTTGTTATTTCTAATTCTGTTGCTGATCATGGACGAATTCTAGCTATTTTAGATGAAGCAGGGATCATTGAATTAGATGATAAAGTGAAAGTGCAAGATGCAACGATTGAAGATATTAAGACTAATCGATTAAATTTGGAATTCAAGGAAATTAAACCAGAATTGCTAACTAATGCGTATAAAAATGATGAAGGTGCATTAATCGCAATCAATGGGAATTATGCAATTGATGCTGGCTTGAATCCAACTAAAGATGCGATTCTTTTAGAATCAGCAGATGAAAGTAATCCATATGTTAATATCGTGGCGTGTCAAAAGGGACATGAAAATGATAAAAAAATCAAAGCTTTAGTAGCAGTATTACAATCTCAAAAAATTAAAGATTTTATTACCAATACGTATAGTGATGGATCAGTGATTCCGGTTAAATAAAGATGCTTAGGCATCTTTTTTTATTATGGCGATTGCGTAGATACAGAAAATAACATATAATTTTTAAAGTTAGGAGGTTTTACCAATGTTATGTAGAGATTATTTGTATCAAGAAGTAGAGGTTCTCATTGATCGTCCATTAGGTTCTCAGCATCCTCAATACGGCTTCATATATCCTCTTAATTATGGTTTCATTGAAAACACAGTTAGCGGAGATGGAGAAGAACTTGATGCTTATTTGCTTGGTGTCTTTGAGCCGGTAGAAAGATATCGTGGGGTAGTTATTGCAGTTATCCAGCGGACTAATGATAATGATGATAAATTGATTGTTGTTCCTCATAATGTTGATTATAGTGATGAACAGATTAGAGCCTTAACAGAGTTTCAAGAGAGATATTTCAATTCAGTTATTCTAAGATAAAGGAGAAGATGATGACTATAACAGTAGACGAATATATTAATAGTTTTTACCAACAGATACAAATAAATTTAATTAAGTTAAGAAAAATAATTAAAGAAACGGCGCCTGAAGCTCAAGAAAAAATATCATGGGGTGTACCAACATATTTTCAAGACGGTTTTCTAGTCCAGTTTGCAGCATATAAAAAACATATTGGCTTCTATACATCACCGCAAACAATAGAAGCTTTTAAAACAGAATTAGCTAATTATAAGACAAATAATAAAAATACAGTGCAATTTATGTTTGAACAAGAATTACCAGTAGAATTAATAAAAAAGATGGTTTTATTTAAAATAGAGGAGAACACTAAATGAGGCTAGGAACAACATATATTAGTGTCAATGATTTTGCTAAGTCACTGGCTTTTTATCAGCTTTTATTGGAGCAAGAGCCATTATATTGTAATGATGATCGGTGGGCTACATTTGATTGTGGGAATTCATTATCATTATATAATCGACAATTTGATATTGATTTTCTTGTAAATAACGATTATCGTGGCCATTATAATCATTCATATTTGACAACTTTGAAAAATGAAAATAGTGATAAAATAAATACATCAGTTATATTCAATTTTGAAGTAGAGGATTTAATAAGTGAATATGAACGAATTAAAAAATTAAAGATAGGGGCTGTATCTGAACTGTTATTTGTCAATATCCATATGCCATACTGGTATTTTACAATCAAAGATCCAGATGGTAATGAAATTGAAATTACTGGCAATTATAATGGAAGCGACAAGCTAACAGATGAGTAAATTTTTATCTTTTCATATTCAGTAAATAAAAAATAATTATATTAAAATATGATAGGATAAAACAGTTGGAGGTTTTAATAATGAAACGTAAATTTTTCTTTTTTGATATTGATGGTACTTTGGCAGTTGGGACACCAGGAAATCAATATGTACCAGAATCGACTAAAATAGCTATTTCAAAATTAAAAGAGGCTGGTCATTTTGTTGCTATTGCTACTGGAAGGAGTTATGCGATGGCAGTAGAACATATGAAAGAACTAGGGTTTGAAAATATGGTAAGTGACGGTGGAAATGGAATTACAATACATAATAAATTAGTAGAAATTAAACCCTTAGATTACGATAAATGTATCAATTTAATTAATGAATGTAAGGAAAAAGGATATATTTGGGCAATTTCACCTGATAATGCGACAAGACGATTGGCACCAGATAATCGCTTTTATGATTTTACACATGATATCTATATGGATACCATAGTTCAAGAAGGTTTGGATCCAAAAGACTTTGATAAAATTTATAAAGTATATGTGGCTTGTTATGCTCCAGAGGAAGAAAAGCTGGAAACTTTAAAGGAACTGCCTTGGTGTCGTTTTCATCAAGAATACTTGTTTGTAGAACCTGGCGATAAGTCAGTTGGAATCAAAATGATGGTTGATCATTTTGATGGGGATTATAGTGATGTAGTTGTTTTTGGTGATGAAAAAAATGATTTGAGTATGTTTACTGATGAATGGACTAGTATCGCAATGGGAAATGCAATTGATGCTTTGAAAGCTAAAGCTGCATATATTACAGATGATTGTGACAAAGACGGTATTTATAATGCCTGTAAACATTTTGGCTGGATCGACTAAATATGTCCATTAATCGACTATTTGAAACTATTTATTATCTGATCGAACATAAGCAGACTACTGCTAAAGAATTGGCTGAACACTTTGAAGTTTCAACCCGGACAATATATCGTGATTTAGATCGCTTGATCGTAGCTGGATTTCCAATTTATGCCAATCAAGGAGCTAAGGGTGGAATTTATATAGATAGTGAATTTGTTTTGGATAAAATGACATTCAGTGATGATGAACAGAATCAAATTTTAATGGCACTTCAATGTATAGAGAGGCTTCAAGATAGAGATGAAGCAGGCTTAATTGATAAGATGGCAGCGTTATTTAATAAAAATAAACTAGATTGGATTGAAGTTGATTTTACTACTTGGCATCATAACAATAGTCAAAATGAAAAGTTTGAAACAATAAAAAAAGCTATTTTTGAACAAAAGGAAATTAAATTTAAATATATTAATTCTTATGGTGAGAAATCACAGCGATGTGTTTTTCCAAATAAACTGTTTTTTAAAGCAAATACTTGGTATTTACAAGGATATTGTCTTCAAAAAAATAGCTATCGTGTTTTTCGGCTAACAAGAATTATAGAATTACTAACGACATCAAATTATTTTCAACTTGAAGAAATTGCTTTACCACCAAAAATAAATAAAATTCCTAATTTGAATACCCCGAGGATTAAAGTGATTTTAAAATTTGATAAAAGTATAGGGAGTGTTGTTTTTGATGAATTCGGTGATGGTGTAATCTGTGAGGATACTGCTGGAAATTATATAGTAAGTAGTGTTGTCCCTGATGATTACTGGTTGATTAGTTTTATTCTCTCATTTGGGTCTAAAGTTGAGGTAATAGAACCTCAAGACCTTAAAGATAAGGTAATTATAGAAATTAATAAAATTAAGGCTGTTTATAAACAAACTTGACAGAGGATGTCAAGTTTGTTTTGTTATAATGATTCTATAGAAAGGATGAGTTAAATGGAAATAATCACAGTCGATCAAAATAATTTGGAGAAGGAGCATATTTGTTGTGCAATTTCTAGTAATAATGATATCCAAGTTAAAGCTAAAAAAGCTTGGCTTGAGGAACAGTTTAAATGCGGATTGATTTTTAAAAAGATGGATGTAAGGGGAAAGTGTTTTATTGAATATTTACCACTTGAAGAAGCTTGGGTACCTATCGTAGGTGATGATCTTATGCATATTAATTGTCTTTGGGTATCTGGAAAATATCAAGGACAGGGATTAGCTAAAAAATTGTTGGAAGCTTGTATTGAAGATTGTCGTAAACAGAAGAAACATGGAATAACTGTTATTTCTGCAAAAAGGAAAATGCCGTTTGTAATGGATTATAAATTTTTAATTAAGCATGGTTTTATTTCAATAATGAGTCTAGATAAATATGAATTAATGTATTTAAGTTTAGATTCTCAAGCAGTTCAACCAAGTTTTACGATTAAAGAAATGACTTGTGAGGAAGGTGGATTAGTTTTATATTATAGTCATCAGTGTCCTTTTACAGCTAAATATGCCCCGATGATTGAAGCGTATTGTCAAGAAAAAGGTTTAATAATTAAATTAAAACTATTAAATAGTAGTGAGGAAGCAAAAAATGCGGGAATTCTTTTTACCACATATAGTTTGTTTTATAATCATAAATTTATTACAAGAGAAATTTTATCGGTTAAAAAATTTGAGAAAATATTGGAGGAATTAATATGACTAAATTAGATTATAAGAAAGAATATAAAGATTTATATTTACCAAAAAGGTCCCCAATGTTGATTAATGTAGATAAAATCACGTATGTAACAGTTGATGGTAAAGGTAATCCTAATACATCAGCTGAATATAAAGAGGCTCTAGAATTATTATATGGTATTTCTTTTACAATTAAAATGTCCAAAATGACGGATAATAAAATAGATGGCTATTTTGAATATGTAGTTCCCCCTTTGGAAGGCTTATGGTGGCTGGATAAAAAACCAACTGAAAAAGTAATCGGTGATAAAAGTAAATTTTATTGGAAATCAATGATTAGATTACCTGAATTTGTTACACTTGAAGTTTTTGAACATGCTAAAGAATTATTAAAAGTAAAAAAACCATACTTAAATCTTGATAAAGTAAATTACGAAATTATTGAAGAAGGGAAATGTGTTCAAATTATGCATCTAGGCAGTTATGATGAAGAAAATACGAGTATTGAAAAAATATATCAATTTATCGAAACTCATGGATTACAAATTGATCTCAATGAAGTCCGCCGACATCATGAAATTTATTTAAGTGATCCAAGAAAATGTAAACCTGAAAATTTAAAAACAGTAATACGTTATCCTGTTAAATAAAAATACGTTATCATAATAGAGGGTTTGTAGTATAATTATGATAAATAGAAAGGCGGGATATAAATGCAACGAACATTAGAAGAAATTACTCAGTATATTGATCATACATTATTAAAGCCATATGCGTCAAAAGAAGCGATGCAAGCTTTTTGTAATGAGGCAAAAGAATTAAAGGTAAAGATGGTCGCAATAAATTCTTACTATACTAAATTTTGTAAAGAATTATTAAAAGACACCACAATCCATGTTGGCGCAGCTATTTCTTTTCCTTTAGGTCAAACAACAATAGCAGTCAAAGCTTTTGAAACTATTGAGGCAATCAAAGATGGTGCTGACGAGATTGATTATGTTTTAAATCTTGCTAAAGTTAAAGACGGTGATTTTACTTATATCAAGGAAGAGATGGAAACAATTGTTAAGATTTGCCGTGAGGCAGGAATCATTAGTAAAGTAATTTTTGAAAATTGTTATTTAACAAAAGATGAAATCAGGAAATGTGCACAAATTGCTAAAGAAGTTAAACCGGATTTTATCAAGACTTCTACTGGCTTTGGAACAAGTGGAGCTTTGATCGAAGATGTGAAAATAATGTTAGAAACTGTAGATGGTGTTTGTAAAGTCAAAGCAGCAGGCGGGATTAGGGATTATAAAACTTTTAATGAATTTATAAATTTGGGAGTTGAACGAATTGGGACAAGTTCGACTAAAACAATTATTAAAGAATTTAAGGAAAATGATGAGTAATCTAGGTCACTAGATTACTTTTTTTGCATATAATAACTTAGGTGATAATATGGAAGAGTATCAAAAAACGGTAATGCGTGTTTCAACAGTTACATTATTAGGAAATTTAATTTTAGCATTTTTTAAAATCTTAATTGGGTTTATATCTTTTTCTAATGCAATTATTTCCGATGGTATCCATACTGCGTCAGATGTTTTAAGTACAGTTGTAGTTATGGTTGGCGTAAAATTATCCAGTAAAGAAAGTGATTTAGAACATCCATATGGTCATGAACGGTTTGAATGTGTGGCAGCAATTATTCTTGCAGTTATGTTGTTTTTAACGGCGTTGTTGATAGGATATAGCGGTATTATAGAAATTATTAACCCAAGTAATGTTAAATTAAAATATGGATCGTTAGCTATTGTTATAGCTGTAATATCGATTGTGGCTAAGGAAGCGATGTATTGGTATACGATTATTGAAGCAAAACGTATCAATTCAAATGCAATGAAAGCAGATGCCTGGCATCATCGAAGTGATGCTTTTTCTTCAATTGGCAGTTTAGTCGGCGTTATTGGTTTTTATTTAGGATATTATATTTTAGATGCAATTGCTAGTATTCTCATTTGTGGTTTTATTCTAAAGGTAGCAATCGAGATTTTTAATGATGCGATTGATCAAATGATTGATCATGCCTGTAGTAGAGAATTTCAAGAGGAGTTGATTTCTTTAATTACGGAGCAAAGTGAAATAATTAATATTGATGATTTGAAAACAAGATTATTTGGTAATAAAGTATATGTAGATTTAGAAGTACAGGTTGATGGAAATGATAATTTACGTCATGCTCATGCTATTGCTCATCAAGTGCATGATTTGATTGAAAATAATTTTCCAACAGTCAAACATTGTAATGTTCATGTTAATCCTAGTGACAGTTGACAAAGAGTTTACATCTTCTAAGGCAAGTGCTAAACTATAGTAGTTGTAAATAATAGGGGGTAAAACATGAAAATTGCAGTATATAATTATCGAGAATTTGATGAGGGACAATATTTTGAAAAGTTTTCACAACATTATTGTGTTGAAATAATTAAAATATATGATTCACCAAATAAAGAAAATGCAGTTTTAGCAGAAGGTTGTAACGGGGTAAGTGTTATTACTACAGCAATCACTAAGGAAATTATTGAGATTTGGCATGAACAAGGTGTAAAACATATTTCAACAAGAACTATTGGTTATGATCATATTGACTTGAAAGCAGCTAAGGCGAATAAGATGATCGTAAGTAATGTAACCTATTCGACTGCCAGCGTTGCAAATTATACAGTAATGATAATGTTAATGGCTTTAAGAAAAATGAAAATGATCATGCGTCGAGCAATTGGATTTGATTATTCATTAAACGGGAGTATTGGATTAGAACTTGAAAATATGGTTGTTGGGGTGATAGGAACAGGTGCTATAGGTCAAAAAGTGATTAAAAATCTAAGTGGTTTTGGCTGTCAGATACTTGCTTATGACCCATTTGAAAAAGAAGAAGTAAGAAAATATGCAGATTATGTGGCAATGGAAGAAATTATTACTAAGAGCGATATCATAACATTTCATGTTCCGGCTTTAGAAGATACGTATCATCTTGTTTGTCAAGAAACTATTGAAAAAATGAAGGATGGTGTCATTATAATTAATACCGCTCGTGGAAGTATTATCGATACCAGTGATTTGATTAGTGCGTTAGAGAGCGGTAAAATCGCTGCCTGTGCTTTAGATGTAATCGAAAATGAATTAGGATTATATTATAATGATTATAAATATAAAGTGATTGGAAACCATGAATTATCTATATTACGAGATATGCCCAATGTTTTATTAACTCCACATATGGCCTTTTATACAGAACAAGCAGTCAGTGATATGGTTGAACATTCGATTGAAAGTATTGTAGCTGATCGTGATGGTAAAGAAAATAAATTTAGAGTATGTTAAGATAGTTTTATAGTTATAAATTTTAGATAAATATTATTTTCAATAATGTTATAAGCTTAAAAATATTTAGCTACATACTTTTTAACAATAAGTAGTTAGAAAGTTATGAATAAGTTAGAAATGTAGTATTAATTTATTTATTGGAGACAAACTATTATGGGGTGATAATAGTGAAGAATAAGAAAAAACAAAATAAGTCAAATGAAGCAGTAAAAACAGCTGGTAATAATCAATGGACAAATAATAATACCAAATATTATCCTGATGAACGCGAGCGTCAAGATGGTCCCGGAGGCAATTAATAAAAACAAGTTGGTTAACATATGTTAATTCAACTTGTTTTTTATAGATTTACTTATAAGAAAGGAATATAATAAAAAAAGTAGAAAGCTCTACTTTTAAATGCATGGCTAGGGTACTTGGATTCGAACCAAGGAAATGTCAGATTCAGAGTCTGATGCCTTACCGCTTGGCTATACCCTAATTAGTGGACATTTATAATTTTAAAACTTTATTGGAAAAAATACAAGGGGATGGAATGAAATTTATGAAAATTAGAACAAGATTTGCACCTAGTCCAACTGGTTATATGCACATAGGTAACTTACGAACAGCTTTGTATGGTTATTTGATTGCTAAAAAAGACGATGGTGATTTTATTTTGAGGATTGAAGATACAGATCAAGCCCGGGAAGTAGCTGGGGCAATAGATGTAATTTATCAAACATTATCAGATACTGGACTTGAATATGATGAAGGACCTGATAAAGATGGCGGATATGGACCATATATTCAATCACAAAGATTAGAAATTTACCAAAAGTACGCTCATGAGCTTGTTAAGCTGAATGGAGCTCACTACTGTTTTTGTAATCAAGAAAATGTTAAGGGTAATAAAGAGGATCAAATATTTAAAGATCCATGTCATCAATTATCTGATGAAGAAATAGAGAAACTATTGTCAGAAAATAAACCGTATGTTATCAGACAAACAATTAAGCAGGGGCAAACAACTTTTAATGATGAAGTATACGGAGAAATAACTGTCGATAATGATACTTTAGATGAGGGGGTGTTACTAAAGAGTGATGGTTATCCAACATACAATTTTGCTAATATCATCGATGATCATTTGATGAGTATAACCCATGTAGTACGAGGAAATGAATATTTAGCTAGTACGCCGAAATATAATATAATTTATCAAACTTTTAATTGGGAAATTCCAACGTACATTCATGTTCCGCCAGTGATGAAAGATGAGCAGCATAAGCTATCAAAGCGCAATGGAGATGCTTCATATCAAGATTTAATTAAGCAAGGATACCTAAATGAAGCAGTCATAAATTATATTGCTTTATTAGGGTGGGCTCCAGAAGGTGAGGAAGAGATTTTTTCTTTATCCGAACTGATTAAAAATTTTGATATTAAAAGAATATCAAAGGCACCAGCAATTTTTGATCTCGATAAATTAAAGTGGATGAATGGACTTTATTTACGAAATTTAACGTTAGAAAATTTTCATCAACTAGCAATGCCGTATTATCAAAAAATAATTACACGCGATGTTGATTTATTAGAACTGAGCCAAGTACTACAATTGAGGATTTCCTATTTAAATGAAATACCGGAGATGATTGATTTTATTAATGAACCATGTAATGCTGATGAAACATTATTTAAAAATAAAAAGATGAAAACAAATCCTGAAAACTCATTAGAAGCTCTTATTTGGGTTAGAGATGCTTTAAGTACTTTTGATAATTTTAATGATGATCTAGCGTTACATGATTTATTTATTAATTTAGCTCAAGAAAAAGAAGTGAAGAATGGACGGATTATGTATCCTGTCAGAGTTGCTTTGACTTTTAAGTCATTTACTCCGGGCGGAGCTGTTGAAATTGCACATATTTTAGGGAAAAATGAATCACTTAAAAGAATCGATCTGGCCATTAAGTTATTAAGTATGAAATAATTTGATACTTAAATTGGAATAGTATTTTGAATATACATAAAAGCCTTTTTTACAGGAATTTTGTTTCTATTAAAAAGGCTTTTAAAAGTGGCATATATTACTGTTTTATTAGCTCTGATTGCTTTAAAGTTGGTACTTATTATTATAATGAATATAAGTTTTATAATTATTGATGTTGATATTTCTGGGTCCATGTCTAAAATATACTCAACTGTATAGATAATTTTGCCATAGATTCACTACACTATCTAAAACATCTAATAATTATATTGATAAAAATTGTTTTGAATAATGATTGTCTTTTTTTTATAAATAGTGCTATAATATTTACATGGTCTGTTGGTGAAGCGGTCAACACACTAGGTTCTCATCCTAGCACTCACGGGTTCGAACCCCGTACAGGCTACCAAATAAAAATAACACCCACGTAAGGGGTGTTTTTTTGTTTGGTTTTGAATTGACGAGTTTATTGAGGAAATTCATCTTCATCAATAAACTCATAACCCGAGTGACGGTCATCAACAGCTTTAGCAATTTGAATTTTATAATCAAGATTTTTTTGATAATCAAATGAAAAAATTCCTGCATAAAGAGTATCCAGTAAGTATTTAATCGATGTTGTTGTTGCAAAATCTCCAATCTTTGTATGTAACATTTCACGTGATGAAATTCGTAATGTTACATCAGCAATTTTAGAAAGGCGATTATTTGCAATACAGGTAATCGCGATGATTGGAGTTTCTTTCTTTTTCAATACCTTAGCAACCTCAATAATAAATTCTGTTTCTCCAGAATATGAAATTAAAATAGCACAATGGGTTTCATCACTCATTGCCGCTTGAACCTTGGGATTGCCAGGCAGACGACAGATATTTACATTACGATGAATATAAAATAATTTACTTCTAAATCCTTCTGCTAATAAAAGGTTATTAGAAACTCCATAGAGATCTAATTCTTTAGCATTTCGAAGATAACGTAAGGCCGTTTGTAAGTCATCATGATTCAGCATGGACATCGTGTCTTGAATCGCATCAATTTGAAGTTGACCGATATTATTAGAAATTGTCATAATATCATCACTAACAACAAAAGGAATACTAGCATCGACCTTTTGTTCTTTAAATAAATATTCGAGTTCTGCAATAAAATCTTCTTTAAAGGCGTTCCAGCCGGAATAACCTAATTTTTTGGCAATACGTACTAAAAGTGGGGCAGAAGTGAATGTTGCTTTAGCAATACTGTTGGCTGACATATTCTTTATTTTTAAACCTTGTTCAAGAATGTAGTCAATAATAATAGCTTCACTTGATGAAAAGTGAGTATGTTCAAGTTTGTGAATTATTAACATATTTTTTACCTCGCTTTATTTCATTATACGTGTCGAAGACAAAAGAGTAAACCAAAAAGAATTAAAATGATAACGTTTTCATTTCAAATGTGGTAGAATATAAGTATGCAGCTAATGATGAGGAAATTTCTGAGTCAAAGGGTGAACAATTATTTTTGTTTTGTTCAACCATTAGTACGCCCTAATGGTTTTTAGTTTAAGGAGGTAAAATGGAAAGTAGAATTGCAATTTTAGGAATTTTTGTTTATGAATTAGACAGTGCTAATAAGATTAATGACTTGTTGCATAAATATAGTCGCTATATTATTGGGCGAATGGGAATTCCCTATAAAGATAAGCAAGTATCAGTTATGTCTGTTATCGTTGATGGACCAAATGATGTAATAGGGGCTTTATCGGGAAAAATCGGAATGCTCAAAGGTGTCAGTGTAAAGGCACTATATTCAAAAGGATAGAATGAGTAATATTGATTTAATTAACAAGCTTCATCAAGAAGGCGCATTGGATTTTGATGAGTTTAAAAGATTATTAAAAACATTTGATCAAAACGATTTTGATTACGCTAAGAAGATTGCTGCGAAAATCACTGAACAAATATTTAAAAATAAGATCTATATTCGGGGATTAATTGAAATCAGCAGTTATTGTAAAAATGATTGTTATTATTGTGGATTACGTCGCAGTAATAAATTAGCATTACGCTATCGGCTAAATTTAGAAGAAATATTATTATGCTGCAAAGAAGGTTATCGCTTAGGCTTTCGAACATTTGTTTTACAAGGTGGAGAAGACGAATATTACCAAGATGAACGAATGGTAGAAATTATTGAGAAAATAAAAGAATTATATCCTGATTGTGCAATTACGCTATCGTTAGGAGAAAAAAGTAAAGAAACTTATCAAAAGTATTTTAATGCAGGTGCTGATCGTTATTTGCTTCGTCATGAAACTTATAACAGAGAGCATTACTATCAGCTTCATCCTCATGAGATGTCATTTGATAATCGAATTGACTGTCTTTTGAATTTAAAAGCAATTGGGTTTCAAACAGGATGTGGATTTATGGTAGGAAGTTATCATCAGGATATTGATTGTCTGGTTAATGATTTATTGTTTATTAAAGAGCTAAAGCCGGAAATGGTAGGGATTGGACCATATTTAGTGCATCAAAATACGCCTTTTAAAAACCAACCAAATGGTGATTTAAAACTTACTCTTTTTTTATTAAGTTTGATTAGAATTATGACAAAGGATGTTCTATTGCCTGCAACAACTGCTTTAGCAACTTTAGATTCTAATGGGCGCTTAGAGGGAATTAACCATGGTTGTAATGTTGTGATGCCTAATTTATCACCTCAGGAGGTAAGAAAAAAATACTCGTTATATGATGGAAAAGCAGCGAGTGGACAAGAAGCGAGTGAAGGATTAAAAGAATTAATTGATACGCTAAAGACGGCGGGATATGAAGTTGTATATGAGCGTGGAGATTATTGTAAATTTGATTACGAGGGTTAGACCTAAGTAAAAGAAAGTGAGAAAAAGGAAAATGTATAATGTAAAATCTAATAAGGCTGAAGAATTTATTGATGATCAAGAAATACTGGAAACAATTGCATATGCTAAAGAAAATAAAGATAATCGAGAATTAATCTTTTCTTTAATTGAGCGTGCTAAAGACTGTAAAGGATTAACGCACCGTGAAGCAATGCTGTTATTGGAGTGTGAAATTCCTGAAGCAATTGATGAAATGGAAAAAGTTGCTAAAATGATTAAGCAAAAATTATATGGTAATAGAATTGTAATGTTTGCACCTTTATACTTATCAAATTATTGCGTTAATGGTTGTGTCTATTGTCCTTATCATTTAAAAAATAAGCATATTGCAAGAAAAAAATTAACTCAAGAAGAAATAAAAAAAGAAGTCATCGCACTTCAAAATATGGGGCATAAGCGTTTAGCATTAGAAACAGGAGAGGATCCAATCAATAATCCAATTGAATATGTATTGGAAAGCATTAAAACTATATATGGGATCAAACATATAAATGGAGCAATTAGACGGGTTAATGTTAATATTGCTGCAACAACAGTTGAAAACTATAAAAAGCTAAAAGAGGCTGGGATAGGAACTTATATTCTTTTCCAAGAAACATATAATAAGAAAAATTATGAAGCACTGCATCCAACGGGACCAAAACATGATTATGCTTATCATACTGAAGCAATGGATCGGGCTATGGATGGTGGAATTGATGATGTCGGTATTGGGGTTTTATTTGGGCTAGAAATGTATCGATATGATTTTGTGGGTTTATTGATGCATGCCGAACATTTAGAGGCCGCAAAAGGAGTTGGACCACATACGATTAGTGTTCCGAGAATTTGTCCAGCAGATGATATTGATAAATCAGACTTTAGTAATGCTATCAGCGATAAAATTTTTGAAAAGATTGTAATGATCATCAGAATGGCAGTACCATATACGGGAATGATTATTTCAACACGTGAATCTAAACGGGTTCGAGAAAGAGTGTTAGAGTTAGGTATTTCACAAATTAGTGGTGGCTCTAAGACAAGTGTTGGCGGTTATGATGAACCTGAAACTGAAGAAGATACTACTTCTGCACAATTTGATATTAGTGATAATAGAACTTTAGATGAGGTTGTTAAGTGGTTATGTGAATTAAATTATATTCCAAGTTTTTGTACTGCTTGTTATCGCGAAGGAAGAACGGGAGATCGTTTTATGCAATTATGTAAATCTGGTCAAATCTCGAATTGTTGTCATCCTAATGCTTTGATGACATTAAAGGAATATAGTCAAGATTATGCCGGTGATGATACTAAGTTAAAAGCTGATAATTTAATTATGAAGGAATTAGATAATATCACTAGTGATAAAGTTAGAAAAATTTGTCAAGAACGTCTTACGATGATTGAAGACGGGAAACGTGATTTCAGGTTCTAATAATGGCAGGGTTAAATAAAACACCAGGAGCTAATCGGCTCCATATTGGTTTTTTTGGAAAACGTAATAGTGGCAAATCGGCATTGATCAACGCCTTTGTTAATCAAGAAGTTTCAATTGTCTCAAGTGAACCGGGAACAACTACTGATCCTGTCTATAAGGCGATGGAAATTGATGGTTTGGGACCATGCTTGTTAGTTGATACTGCAGGTTTTGATGATATTGGGACTCTAGGGCAATTGCGAAACGATAAGACAAAAAAAGCTAGTGAAAAGATTGATATTGCAATCATTCTTTTTAATGATAGAAAGATTTGTCAAGAATTAGACTGGTATCATTATTTTAAAGAGAAGCATATTCCTACGATATTAGTAATAAGTAAAGCTGATTTACAAAGGAATGATAATCTTCTAAAGAAAATTACTGAAGCAACTAGTGAAACACCATTACTGATTAGTTCGTTAACGAAGCAAGGAATAAAAGAGTTACAAGAAAAATTGCTTGAAAAGGTACCGGCTGATTTTGAAAAAGAAAGCATTACAGGTGAATTAGCAAAAAAAGGTGATCTTATACTATTAGTAATGCCACAAGATATTCAAGCTCCCAAAGGCAGATTAATTTTACCCCAAGTTCAGGTAATGCGTGAATTGCTTGATAAAGGTTGTCAAATTATGGCTGTAACAACGGAACAACTAAAATCAGCTTTACAAAAATTAAATCAAGCCCCTGATCTTGTTATTACAGATTCACAAGTATTTAAATATGTTTATGAAAATATTTCTTCAGAAAGCAAATTGACATCATTTTCTGTTTTAATGGCAGGTTATAAGGGAGATTTAAATTATTATGCTAAAAGTGTTGAAATCTTAGAACGGCTGAATGGTGATTCGACAGTTTTAATTGCAGAATGTTGTAGTCATGCACCATTAAGTGAAGATATTGGACGGGTTAAAATTCCTCGAATGTTAAAGAAAAAATTTCCTGGAATTAGTGTTGAAATTGTTAGTGGAACAGATTTTCCAGATGATTTAACCAAGTACGATTTAATTATTACTTGTGGTGGCTGTATGTTTAATCGCCGGTATATTATGACAAGAGTTAATCAGGCAAAAGGGCAAATGATTCCGATGACAAATTATGGCATTTTTATTGCATATGTAAATGGGATCTTGGATAAAGTCATATATTAAAAGGACTATTCAAATGATACAGAAGTAAAATAAAGGTAGATATTGGAACTAATATCTACCTTTTCATTACATTTGCATCATGGAGTATCTTTTTAATTACTCAAATGTTTCAGCGACTTCTTTTAAATATTTAATAATTGGCAGATGCTGCGGACAAATATGTTCGCATTGTTGACATCCAATACAAGTAGATGCCTTGCCATTAGTTTTTGTGTGAACTCCATAATAATAATCACTATTCCAGTCATTAAATATTTTTTTATCATTATAACAGCCAAATAAGTCAGGAATTGAAATTTTCATCGGGCAGCCGTCTGTACAATAACGACAAGCGGTACAAGGAATTCCTCCTAAGGAATCTAATATTTTTCGAACTTTTGCTACCGCCTCGTATTCCTCATCGTTAAAAGGAATGAAATTTTTCATAACCTTCAAATTATCTTTCATTTGCTCTAAATTACTAACACCTGATAAAACTTTATATACACCTTCAAAAGACGCTGCAAAGCGTAGAGCATAACTAGCGTTGCTGGCATTTTTATTTAGATCAGTTAAAATTCTATTTGCTGCTTCGGGAAGATTCGCAAGACCACCGCCTTTAATTGGTTCCATTACTAAAATAGGTTTATTAAATTTGCGACATACTTCATAAACCTTCTTACTTTCAACACTAGGATTATTAAAATCAGCATAATTAAATTGAATTTGGACAATTTCTATTTCGGGATGTTCACTTAAGATCATCTCTAAAATATTTGCAGTATCATGAAATGAAATTCCAATGTGTTTGACTTTTCCTGTTGCTTTTAATTCTTGAGCAGCTTGATAAGCTTGACATTTTTGAAAATGCTTATAATTTTCACGGTCTTGTGCATGCATTAAATAATAATCAAAATATGAAACACCTGTTTTTTGTAATTGCTCATTAAATAGTGGAAGAATATCTTCTTTGCTGTTAAAAAAACTTTTAGTTAGTTTGTTAGTAAGGACATATGATTCACGGGGATAGCGTGAGACTAAACAATCACGAAGTGCGGTCTCACTTTTTCCGCCTAGATACCCGTGGGCAGTATCAAAATAATTAAATCCTTCCTGCATATACAAATCAATCATTTGATTAAACTCGTCATAATCGACTTCATCATTTTTCATTGGTAGTCGCATACAACCAAAACCAAATTTATTTTCCATAATTAACCTTCTTTCTATTATAGTTGTATTAATAAATTTATCATACATCTTAGAGTTAACTAGAAGTCAATATTTGAATAAATAAAAATAGTTTTAACAAAGAATAATTTTTGATTCTATTTAAAATAGCTAATATTTTTAGAATCAAAGCGATCAATCAGTGGCTTTGTTTCATTACTGTAACCAACAGCTACAACACCAACGGGATATTCATTATCAGCTAGATTGTAATAGTTTTTAAAACCTTCAACTCTTTCCGAAACTGGAGCGATTCCACACCAGCAGCAACCAAGCCCTTGATTGACTGCTTCAATTAAAAGGTTTTCAATTGCTGCACTACAATTGATTAGACCATATTCAGGTGAAATAGCTTTATTTAAATCAGCTATTACGAGAATAGCACAAGGAGCTTCTTTCATCATTGTTGTATATGGTGATAATTTCGTCATATCATTTAGTGCTTGAGAATTTGTAATAACTTTAAATTTCCATTCTTGTGTATTACGGGCTGTCGGCGCGTTCATTGCTGCTTTTAAAAGTTCTAAGATTTTTTCAGGTTCAACTGGTTTGTTCAAATACTTTCTAATGCTTTGACGTTGTTCAATTTCTTTTAACATTTTTATTACCTCGTTTCTAGTATGATTATAACGCAGAATTTATAAATACTTAAGATAATATTACTGTAAATTATTTATATATTTATGCTATAGTAGGACTAGAGGTGAAGTGAATGTTGGAGGCACAGCATATAAAAATAAAAGTAGTAGGAGAATATCGCTGTATTGTAATCAGTGATATTCACTCTCACTTAGATCGATTTAAAGCACTGCTAAAAAAGGTTGATTATCGATACGATGATTACTTGATTATTTTAGGTGACTTTATTGAAAAAGGTACGCAAGCTTTAGAAACTGTTAGATTTTTACAAGAACTTCAGGCAAAAAGTGAGCGCGTATATGTGATTCTTGGTAATTGTGAATATGCGTTAGAAGAAATGGTAGATAATCCTAAATATGCTAACCAAATAGTTCACTATTTAAATCGTATTGGTAAAGGCGGAATGATTCGACAAGCTCTAGAAAAATTGAATATAGACATAAAAAAAGAAAATCCTGAAGTAATGCAGGTAAAAATAAAACAGTTTTTGCGGCCATATTTTCAATATTTTAAAACTTTACCAACAATACTAGAATTCAATAATTTTATTTTTGTTCATGCAGGAATTGAAAATCGAAAAGACTGGCAAAATTCATCTACTTCATCGCTTATTGAAATGCGAACGTTTTATCAAACTGGTCACTGTTTAGATAAATATGTTGTGGTTGGACATTTACCGACATCAAATCAATATGCTAATGCAATCAATAATGATATTATCATTGATAAGCAAAAGCGTATTATTAGTATTGATGGGGGAACTGGGGTAAAATCTATTAGTCAATTAAATGCATTAATAATTACTGGTGATGGCGATAGATTTAAGTTATCAAAAGAATATATACAGCCGTTACCGTTATATCAGGCAGTAGTTGATGTTAATGTAGAAAAACAAGTTGTCAATAAAGTGGCATGGCCTAATTTTGAAGTCGAGGTGCTTAAGCAGGGAAAATTATTTTCAACCTGCAAACAAATTAAAACAGGTAAGATTTTTAAGATCAAGAATGAATTTTTGTATTTAAATAATCAAAAATATTATTGTTTGGATGACTATGTTGATTATTTGATTCCTTTGGAAAAAGGTGAGGTAATTAAATTAGTGGGAATATACGGTCCTTATGCTTATGTGATCAAAGATAACGAAATAGGATGGGTTAAATATCGTTATTTAAAAAAAGTAAATTAGATATCTGAGGATAATTGGGTATCTTTTTTTATACAGCGGGAATAATTTTCATTATTATAATAAAAAAATGTAAATGTGTAGGCTAAATATAAGATTTTTGTTATAATAGAAACGTTGCGAAGCAAATGAACTGTTTTTATTTATAAACAATTAGTTTTGCAACCCGACGGGACTAAAACGAACACGGTGTTGTTCAAGATTAGGAGGGTTTTATGTCAAATTCGAAGAAAATCGTTTGGTATAACTTAGCCTTTATGGCCTTTTCGACTGTTTGGGGATTCGGAAATGTGGTTAATGGTTTTGTATACTTTAACGGAGTCCAAGTAATTTTTAGTTGGATCATGATGTTTGCACTATACTTCGTACCATATGCATTAATGGTAGGAGAGTTAGGCTCAGCATTTAAAAATGCTGGTGGTGGTGTGAGTTCATGGATTCAAGAAACTTTAGGACCAAAATTAGCTTACTATGCTGGATGGACTTATTGGGTTGTTCATATGCCTTATATTGCTTCTAAAGCATCAGGTGGGCTAAAAGCTTTAAGTTGGGTATTGTTCCAAAATTCATCTTTTTATGATTCTTTGGATATTCGCCTAGTCCAAATTATTACCCTGGTAGTATTTTTAGTATTTGCCTGGGTAGCATCACGGGGGTTAAATCCATTAAAATCATTGGCGACTATTGCTGGATCGTCGATGTTTGTAATGTCAATTTTATTTATTATCTTAATGATGGCAGCACCGGCTTTAAATCCTAATGGAGGATATCAAACTATTGATTGGAGTTTTAAAAATTTAATTCCATCGTTTAGGTTAGAATATTTTACTTCATTATCGATATTAGTATTTGCCGTAGGTGGATGTGAAAAAATTTCACCATATGTAAATAAAGTAGAAAATCCTTCAAAAGGATTTCCTAAGGGGATGATTGCATTGGCAATCATGGTAATTATTTGTGCCATTTTGGGTACAATTTCAATGGGAATGATGTTTAATGTTGCTGAAATTAATGCTAATTTTGATTCATATGTAGCTAATGGAGCATATTGGTCATTCCAAAAATTAGGAGAGTATTATGGTATTGGTAATACCTTCTTAATTGTTTATGCAGTATGTAATATGGTCGGGCAATTATCAACTTTGGTAATTTCTATCGATGCGCCACTTAGAATGTTATTAGACAATGAAAATGCGCGTCAATTTATTCCTGCAAAATTATTAAAGAAAAATGACAAAGGCGCATATACCAATGGAATTTTGTTGGTAGTAGCAATTGTTACACCATTAATTTTAATTCCGGCGTTAGGAATAGGAAGTGTTACGGCATTTTTAAAATTCTTGACCCAACTAAATTCAGTTTGTATGCCACTGCGTTATTTATGGGTGTTTATTGCATATATTGCATTGCGTAAAGCAATTGATAAATTTCCAGCAGAATATCGCTTTACTAAAAGTCAATTTTTTGCGAAATTTTTTGGATGGTGGTGTTTTATTGTCACTGCAGCTTGTTGTGCTTTAGGAATGTTTAAAGGAAGTGCATTTGAAATCGCAATGAATATTATTACCCCAATTATTTTAGTTGGATTAGGAGCAATTATGCCTGCTCTAGCTAAACGTGGCAAGACAAGTCAATAGTATCTTAGACATATCCTTTAACACATGTTAAAGGATATGTTACAATAGAGCCGTAATTATGGAGGTCATGAAAATGGATAAACAAATATCACAGGAATTAGTAACTTTTATTAAGCAAAGCCCAACTGCTTTTCATGCTGTAGCTAATATGCAGAACATTTTAATTGAACATGGGTATGAAGAATTATTAGAAGGACAAACGTGGCAAATTAAGAAGGGTGGTCATTACTTTGTCACTAGAAATAATTCCAGCATTATTGCTTTTAATCTTGGTGAGAATTTAGATAATTATAGTTTTAATGTTGCTGCATCACATAGTGATTCACCAACTTTTAAAGTCAAAGAGAATGCTGAAATTGAAATAAAAGGTAAGTATACGCAATTAAATACAGAGGGTTATGGTGGGATGTTATGTGCTACCTGGTTTGATCGCCCATTATCTATTGCAGGTAGGGTTTTAGTTCAAGAAGGTGATAACTATGTTACCAAACTAGTAAATATTGATCGAGATCTAGTAATGATTCCGAATGTTGCAATTCACATGAATCGTACTGTCAATGATGGTTATGCTTATAATAAACAAGTTGATATGTTACCGTTATTTGGTGGATCTGAAACTAAAGCAGGAGATTTAAAGAAACTGATTGCTGATGAATTAGGTGTTGATGTTGAAACTATTTATGGAACAGATCTATATTTATATAATCGCATGGAACCATCAATTTGGGGAGCTAATGAAGAATTTATTTCATGTCCACAACTAGATGATTTACAATGTGCATATACTTCATTACAAGGTTTTCTCAAGGGAGCAAATAAGCAATCAATCAATGTATTTGCCTGCTTTGATAACGAAGAAGTAGGTTCAGGTACTAAACAGGGTGCAGGATCAACATTTTTATATGATGCTATGCGTAGAATCAACAATGCTTTAGGAAAAGGTGAAGAAGAATATTATCGGGCATTGGCTTCAAGCTTTATGTTAAGTGCTGATAATGCTCATGCTGTACACCCAAATCATCCTGCGAAAACAGATGTTAATAATTGTGTTTATATGAATGAGGGTATTGTTGTAAAATCTCATGCTGGTCAAAAATATACTAGTGATGCAGTTAGTATAGCTGTTTTTAAGGGATTATGTAAAAAGGCTGGAGTTCCAGTACAATTTTTCTCTAATCGCAGTGATACTGCTGGTGGTAGCACGTTAGGTAATATTGCAATGGCACAAGTTTCAATGAACAGTGTTGATATAGGATTACCTCAATTAGCAATGCATTCATCTTATGAAACAGCTGGTGTCAAAGATACTGCTTATATGATTAAAGTGATGGAAGAATTCTTTAATAGTCATATTGAAGAAATGAGTGGACATATTTTAAAGGTTACTAAATAATGAAAAAAGAAAAAACTAGTAAAAAGCGATTAAAAGAGATAAAAAAAGAAGTACTTGAAAAGTATATTATTGCTGGTTTATGGCAAACGATGTGTGGCTATATTGTTTTACTTTTTATCAAAGAATTATTAACTGATAATTATTTAGTCAGTTTTTCTGTTGATGTTTTGATTGCGATTATTGCTTTCTATGTTACATTACATAATCTAGTTAATCAATACAAACTAATTAAGGAAAATCGGTTGTCATTAAAGCCTTTCTCTTTTCAAATTTTTGGAATTATTGTTGGTTTGTTCATTGTAATACTTACTTTAAAGAGTCCTTTTGATATTTCTTTTGCGATTCTTGTAATTGCTTTTTTAACAAGTAAAAAAATGTTTGAAAAAGAACTAATGAAATAACTGTACGTTTGTATGGCTATTTTGATAACTACTTTTTATAATGTTATCAGATTAATAAAAAAGTCACGATATTGATTTGTCGTGACTTTTTTTAGAATAATTAATTTAATGAGATAATTTTTCTTCTTTTAATTTATTAGCAACATCCATTTGATGTTCTTTTTCTTCTTGAAGTTTGACTGCCATTTCATCAGTAGTTAGTTTATGTGTTTTTGGTTCTTCTTTAGCTTTACCAAAAACTTTTTCAAAAGCTTCTTCTGCTTCTAAATCAATTTTTTGTTTTAAATCATTTAATTCATGTAATTTAGCTTCATGATGAGCAATTTCTTCATTAACGATAGCTTTAATTTGATCTTTAGTAAGTGGTGTAACATTTTCTTTAATAAGATCTTTACCTTCGTTAAAATAAGTTTTTAAAGATTCAATAGCTTGTTCATTGATTTTTTTAGTATTCATAATAATTTCCCTCTTTCTTTTGTTTTCATTTGTAATATATGCTTCTGTGCAAAATAATTCTATATATAATAATCATTTATAAATGCTGTTAACAAAATTTCTACTTTCAATTTAGATTATTTGTTAATGGCATTAACAAATGTTATTTCCTTAATTTAGCTGTTTTTAATTTATTTGCAGTTTCAATTTGATGAGTTTTTTCTTCTTGTAGTTTAACTGCCATCTCATCAACAGTTAATTTATTTGGAGATTTTTTGCTGGTAATCCTTTTACCTAAAACCTTTTCTAACGATTCTTCTGCCTCAATAGCAATATTTTTTCTCAGCACTTCAAGTGATTCAACTTTTTTTTCTTGAGCTTGGATTTCTTCGTTGACAATTTTAGTTATATCTTCTTTATCCAAAGGCTTTCGCTCAAAATCATTCAATACTTTATCGGGATTATCTTTAAAGTAAGTGTTTAATGAATTGAGTGCTTGTTTTTCAATTTCTCTCTTATTCATTTTAATTACCTTCTTTCCTTAACTACACTCGTATCATAATCGTTACTGATAATTTTGGAAAGTAAAAAATAGTTGATTTAAATACTATTAACAAAATTAGAAGTTTTTTTATCATAGTTCTGTTAATGTTGTTAACAAAATATCGGGAATAAAGTTATTATTCGAAAGATTAATTTTATATCTAATAATATTTTTTGAATAAGTCGAAAAAAGCTTAAATTACTGTATAAATTAGTTATATTGTTGCTTTATCGGCATATAGTCTTAAAGAGGTGATATCAGAAGATGAGCTCAAGGATTGCTTACAACAGTAAGGAAGTAGAATTACTAGCACGGTTGATCAAGGCTGAAGCATTAGGCGAAGGTCAAGAAGGAATGCTGTTAGTTGGGAATGTTGTCGTTAATAGAGTTGCTGCAGTTTGTGATGTATTTAAAAATGTTGTTACTATTACGGAAGCAATTTATCAGAAAAATGCTTTTGCTGGAGTTGGAACAGATTTATTTAATGGACCTGTTAATACCAAAGAAAAAGAACTAGCGCTTAAAACAATTAAAGGTTATCGGAATGCTCCAGCAACATATGCGTTATGGTTCAAAAACCCTGGGGATAATGTTACTTGCCCAAAAACATTTTATGGAGAATTTTCGGGTCGATTTAAGAATCATTGTTTTTATAATCCCGGACCAAATTTAGTATGTGAAATCTAAAGGAGATGCATTTATGAATTATTTTGAAGATTTAAATCCTTATTTTGTTAGACAGGATCCAGATGCTGAAGTGAATCCTGACGGTACACTGATACCGCCTAAAAACCCTAATCCGGCAGCTGTACCACAAATATATATGGGAAATATCATTCGTTTGAATATCGGTAAGCTTGGGACTTTTTATTTCACTTATAGTGATAGTGAGAAATGGCGAGATGAAGTTTTTGTTGGTATAGTTGAGGATGCAGGTCGAGACTATTTTATTATTAAAGATGTAAATAGTGAAGATCGGTTTTTATTACCGTTAGTATATTTTTTATGGGCTCGATTTAAGGGCGCAATCTCGTTTACGGTACCGCCACAATAACTAATAATAAAGGATAGCCACTTTAATGATAAATTTTTGAGGTTATCCTTTGTTGTTATAATAAAGCTTCTAAAAAAATGTACAAGTAGATATACAATCCTTATTCTTAATACTATAATAAGGTTGGAGGGATAATTATATGGCAACCGGAGACGTAATCGATTTTTTGGAAAGGGAAGGATATGACTTAGATTTTATTAAGACAGCAAATCGTTATCTTTCTTATGATTCTGAACATCTTATTTTGCAATGTAAAAATGATATATTAGAATTTGGTGAAAAAGAACTTGTAAAAATGTATTTAGATAATGACATTTTTTATAGTTATACTTTGAGTAGGTTCAATTCAAAGGTTGGGTTAGCCTATTTTGAATGTACCCTGAAAGATGCTTTTTCAATTTTTACGTTGCAAAATATTTAAAATTATGTGTTAAAGCTCTACTAAGATAGAGTTTTTTTGTATATAGAATATTTTTCAGTTACTTACCCTCTTGACATTAAAGTTAACTTTAGGTTTATACTAGGCAATGTAAGGGGGAAAATTAATATGGATGAATTTTATCAAGATTTATTAGAACCGGTTGTTTATCGCTGGGTTAAGACGCATGAACATATCAAAGTCTGTGAAAATCAATGCACTCTATGTATTGATGGAAGTAACAGTACCGGAATAATCAGTTTTCATAATGAGGGAATCGTTGAATTGAGTGTAAAGAATAAAGATAGTGATGAAATATTGTTTTATTTACATTTTCAAATGCATGATTTTAAATCTACAATGGATCAATTTAATACATTTTTTAATTATCTTTGTTTACCCACAATTAAGCTTGGTGAGAGCATTTTCAATAATGTAAATACTAATAAAATTTTACTTAGTTGTAGTGGCGGTCTGACAACTTCATATTTTGCTTATTCAATGCAGGAAATTTTTAAACGTCAGGGCTTGGATATAGTTGTTGATGCGGTAGGATATATGGAAATTGATAAAGTTATTGATGATTATGATATGGTTTTATTAGCACCACAAGTTGCTTATTTACTGCCACAGTTGAAAAATAAATATGGAAATAAGATTTTTATTATTGATTCGCTAGATTTTGCAACGAATGATTTTAACGCCATTATAAAAAAAGCAGTTAATTAATGAAGCATTAGATAAGTTCAATTACTTTTTTTAAAAAGAAATCTGCAGCTTTGGAAAAAATTTGATATTTTTTCCAAACAAGATCTAGTCCAACTTCAAGCTTTGGCTCTAATGGTTTAAAACATAATGTACTATTGTATGTATTAATTAATTTATCAAGTGTTAAGGCATATCCAGAACCTTCATCAACTAATAATGAAGCATTGTAGATTAGATTATAAGTAGCGACAATATTTAATTTGTCAAAATCATCTTTTAGCCACCCTGAAAGTTCATTTCGAACAAGGTCTTGGTTAGAACAAATTAGTGGCAGGTCTTTTAAATCCTGGGGGTTGATATATTCTTTGGATGCTAGAAAAGCGTCTTTTTTCATCAATACACCCCAGCAATCGGTATAAGGGAGCTTAATAAAATCATATTTTGAAAAATTAGTCGGCTCAATTAAAATTCCAAAATCTAATAGACCTTTATCAAGTTTTTCAGTCACATCTTGGGCATTTCCACTATAGAGATGAAATTTGATTTCTGGATGAATTTTTTGCGTTTCTTTAATCGCTTTCGTTATTAATCGCATTCCTTCTGTTTCACCACCACCAATATAAATATCACCACTAATAGTTTCATTATCAAAAGTCATTTCTGCTTCAGTTTTATTAACTAAGTCAATAATTTCTTCGGCTCTTTTTCTAAAGAGAATTCCATCATCTGTCAAGGTAATCCGACGATTACCTCTAATTAGTAACTGCTTACCAAGTTCATTTTCAAGATCTTTTAATTGTCTTGACAGGGTTGGTTGGGTCATATGTAAATAATCAGCTGCAGCAGAAATACTTTCTTCACGAGCTACAGTAATAAAATATTTTAGAACTCTAAGTTCCATACAAATCAACTCCTTTAAGATATTTTAACATGCATCAATATGCCTTTCAAGCATAGGAAACTATTTAATATAAGTATTTGCTATCCGAAAAGCTATATTTTAGAATATAGCTGAAGGAGATGATAAAGTGATGTGTTCAAATGATACACCTGAAGCGGTATATCAAAACTTATTAGATGCAGGTTGTGATAGTAAATTAGTAGATAGATTTATGCTATTATTTGCACATAAAAACTATCAAGGACAATTACAAATTTTGTCAGAACAAAGAAAGGAATTATTAGATGAACTTCATCTAGTTCAAAAAGAATTAGACTGTTTGGATTATTTAATTTATAAAATAAAAAAGCTTTATTTAAATGACTAATTGATTATTTATATGACAAAGGGGAGATTTTGATGGGTTACACTATTCGAGAAGTATCTGAAATTTTAAAAATACCAGTTTCGACGATTCGCTATTATGAAAATTTGGGGTTATTACCAGTAATTCAAAGAATTGAAGGAAAACGTGTGTTTACAAATGAAAATATTACTGATTTAAAGCGAATAAAAAAACTAAAAGATATGGGGATGACATTAAAAGATATTAAGAATTTCAATCAATTATATTCAAAGGGAAAACTGTCATTTGAACAAAAAATTATGATACTTGATCAACAACATACTGTAATTATTGAACAAATTGAAGAACTTCAGCATACGCTAGAGATCATTGAAACGGAACGTTTAAAATATAGCAATATTATCAATAAAAATCATACTGCAATTATTTGCAGTTAATAAATAAGATGAAAAAGAAATATATTTTTTACTTCTAGTATTAATATTGATAGGCTATCTGGTTAAACAAAATATAGATAAACAAGGAAAAGAAGAATCAAAAGAAATGATAAAAATAAAGATTGAGATTAATGGACAAATGTTTTTAGCTACATTAGATGATACTCCAACATCCCAGGCTTTATTGGAAAAATTGCCGATGGTACTTACAATGAAAGAGTTAAATGGTAATGAAAAATTCTATAATTTAGAATACTCTTTGCCAGTAACTAGTCAATCAGTTAATCAAATTAATAAAGGAGACTTGATGCTATTTCATGACAATTGCTTAGTATTATTCTATCAAGACTTCTTATCTAAGTATCAGTATACGCGAATTGGTCAAATAGATGATGCAGGTAATATAAATCAAATTGTGGGTGCAGGAGATCTGGTAGTTAGCTTTATGAAATATAGAAATGGAGAAGAAAATGGAAATAATTAAACAAAAATATTTAAGCGGTGAAAGAGCACTTTTTAAAAGTAATAATCTAAAAATTGAAGATTCTATTTTTGCTGATGGTGAATCACCGTTAAAGGAAAGTAAGGATATAGAAATCAATGAGACTATTTTTAAATGGAAATATCCATTATGGTATTGTAATGATGTTAAAGTCACTAATTCAACATTGTTGGAAACGGCACGCTCAGGAATTTGGTACACTAAAAATATTAGTATTATAGATAGTATTATTGAGGCACCAAAAACATTTCGTCGAGCACAAAATATTTATTTAGAAAATGTAGATTTGCCAATAGCGCAAGAAACGCTTTGGAATTGCACGGATATTGTTTTAAAGGCAGCGAGGGTACATGGTGACTATTTTGGGTTTAATAGTATAAATATTAAGATTGATGATTTGAATTTAACAGGAAATTATAGTTTTGATGGTGGAAGAAATATTGAAGTGCATAATTCAAAGCTGATTTCAAAAGATGCCTTTTGGAATTGTGAAAATGTTACAGTTTATGATTCAACGATCATTGGTGAATATTTAGGATGGAATTCTAAAAATATAACGTTTATAAATTGTACGATTGAGAGTTTACAAGGACTTTGTTATATTGAAAATTTAAAACTGATTAACTGCAAACTTATTAATACAACACTTGCATTTGAATATTCTACAGTTGAAGTTGAGGTAAATTCGCATATTGATAGTGTTGTGAATCCAATCTCAGGTGTAATTAAAGCACATAGTATCGGTGAATTAATTCTAGACAAGACCAAAATAAATCCTAGTGAAACAAAAATTGTGATAACAAATCCTCCAATAAAAAGCCAAACAAATATCGAATGTATATGTTGTTAGAGGAGGAGAAAATGAAAAATCAATTTTCAAAACTGACGAACCGCTGGAATAGTGGTTCTTTGAAGTGGGAAATTAAAGAGAATGAACTTCCTATGTGGGTAGCGGATATGGATTTTGAAACTGCGCCAGAAATAATCGAGGCTCTAAAACAAAGAGTTGAGCATGGTATTTTTGGATATAACATCGTTCCTGATGAATTCTTTGAAAGTATTCAGACCTGGTGGCTAAAAAGGCATAATTATTATCTAGAAAAAGAGTGGATGTTATTTTGTACAGGGGTAGTCCCAGCAATTTCTTCACTCGTTAGAAAGATGACAAGTGTAGGAGAAAATATTTTAATTCAAGCACCAGTATATAATATTTTTTATAATTCTATTTTAAATAATGGACGGCATATTATTTCGAGTGATTTAATTTTTGATGGAAAAGAATATTATATTGATTTTGTAGATTTAGAAATGAAGCTGGCAGATCCTCAAACAACTATGATGATTCTTTGTAATCCACATAATCCAATTGGAAAAATATGGGACATTGAATCATTAGAGCGGATCGGTGAAATGTGCGCTAAATATAATGTTTTAGTAATTAGTGACGAGATTCATTGTGATCTTACTGCACCTAATAAGAATTATATTCCGTTTGCTAGTGTTTCAAAAGTTAATCAGATGAATAGTATTACTTGTATTGCTCCAACTAAAGCTTTTAATTTAGCTGGACTACAAACTGCTTGTATTGTTGTCGCTAATCCACAATTACGACATAAGGTAAATCGGGGCATTAATACTGATGAAGTGGCAGAACCTAATAGTTTTGCTATTACGGCAACAGTTGCTGCGTTTACTAAAGGGGCAGTGTGGCTTGATGAATTGAGGGAATATATTGAAGAAAATAAAAATATAGTATCTAAATTTATTCGATGCTATTTACCAGAAATTTATTTAATTCCTAGTGAGGCTACTTATTTATTGTGGCTTGATTGTTCACGAATAACAACTGACAGTACAATGTTAACACAATTTATTCGCGATAAGACGGGTTTGTATTTGACTAGCGGAATTGAGTATGGTGAAAATGGTAATGGATTTATTCGAATGAATATAGCTTGTCCACAATCACGATTATTCGACGGTTTAGAGAGATTTAAAGAGGGTATAAGAGCCTATCAGCAAGGAGAAATAAAAATGGAAGAGATTGACATAGAAAAAATGCATCAATTTGAAGATGTTATTAATATGGAAATATTTTATAATAAAACTACTCAAGAAATTATGGAACAATACTATTTGCAAAGAGAAAATGCAGATTCTCTAGCAATGCAAGATTTTACGTTGACTGACGAAGAATTAAGGGTGTTGGATCAATTAATAAAAATTTAATTAAAAAATTATATTAAATTGCTCTTTTCTAGGAAAATAAGTGAAATAAAAACTTGTACTTAGAAGGGAGCATATTTTTTATTGGAATGTTATATTAATTAGAAAAGAAAATTACAAGCCATTATATAATTAACTGATTATTATTTTTTTATATGGTAAAATATTCTTGAAATTTGATAACAAAGGGGAAAGTTTATGGAAAATAATCAGAAAAAAGAAGTTAATGAAGCACTTCATGCAATTGAAGAAACTTTAGGTCATTTATCAAGGGCTCAGGATTATTTAAGTAGTGCAGGAAACTGGGGACTTTTTGATATGATTGGTGGTGGTTTTATTACAACGATGATCAAACATGGTAAAATGAATGAAGCTGAAAGAGCAATGGCAGCAGCACGTAATTCGATACGAAATCTAAAAAAAGAATTAAGTGATGTAGATCAGCTGGTTGATGTTGATTTAAACATTAGTGATTTTTTAAGTTTTGCAGATTATTTCTTTGATGGAATCATTGCTGATTGGATGGTTCAATCAAAGATCAAAGATGCTCGATTTCAAGTTGATAAAGCTATTCGAGAATTAAATCGTATTAAAAATACGTTACTGACCCTTGCAGTCTAGAAATATTGTAAAATGAAGGTATGATTTGATATTATGGATAACATAATCAATCAAATGATTGAAGTAACTACTTAGTTTGAAGATTTAGAAGTACAATTTTTAAAGGTAACAAGTTGTTTAAAAGAAAATGGATTAATGTTAATATATGGTTTTCAACCATTTATGAATATGTTCGTACTGTCTGAAGCAAGTGTATTTGATGAAAATTCATTTAAATAAAATTGAATATTTGTATTTTGGGAAGGAATCTTAGAAAAATACTGAAATATTTTATATAACTAGACAACACAAATCAAAAGAATTCACTAGTTTTTGGCATATATTCAGTGGAATTATTAATGTATTTACTTATGTAAGTATGAATGTCATAAGATTAAATGAAAGAGAAGTAGAATTTATATAATGAAAACAGTCTATAATAGGATAGACTGTTTTATAGTACGATGGACTTATTTTAAATTGCTTTAGATTGGATTAGGAATTTTGTCATAAATTTTATATAATAAAATAAAGTGAGGTGTAAGCATGGAATTAAGAGTACTTAAGTATTTTTTAGCAGTAGCACGTGAAGAAAATATCACAAAAGCCGCTGAGTTTTTACATATAACTCAACCAACCTTATCAAGACAACTGATGCAGCTTGAAGAGGAGTTAAACGCGCAATTATTTATCCGAGGAAAAAATCGAATTGTTTTAACAGATGAAGGAATGCTGCTTCGAAGAAGAGCTGAGGAAATTGTAGATCTAGCTAATAAAACGGAAAAAGAATTTTTAGAACAAGATAATCTAGTTACAGGAGAAATTTTTATTGGTGGTGGGGAAACAAATGCTATGCATATTCTTGCTAGAATAATCAAAGAATTTAAAGAAGAATATCCTCAAATCAAATATCAATTTTATAGTGGGAATGCTGATGATATTAAAGAGCGTTTAGATAAAGGATTGATTGATATTGGTTTGCTGACTGAACCAGTTGATATTGAAAAGTATGAGTTTGTACGCTTAGAGCAAAAGGAAGTTTGGGGTATTTTAGCACCTAAAGATAGTAAACTTGCAGCTAAGGAATATGCAACACCACAAGATTTATTAAAATTGCCATTATTAAGTACTCGAAGAACAATCGTTCAAAATGAAATAGCTAATTGGTTTGGGCAAGATTATGAGCAATTAGATATTATTGCGACATACAATCTTATTTATAATGCTGCAATTATGGTAGAAGAGGGGATTGGGTATGCGATTTGTTTAGAAAAGTTAGTCAATATTAATGATGAAACAAAAATTCGCTTTATTCCATTTTATCCTCCATTGTTAACTGGAACAGTAATCGTATGGAAAAAGCATCAAATTTTTTCACCTGCTACAGCGCGATTTATTGAAAAAATAAAGCATTCTCTAAAAGCATGATTGATTATAGATTATAGGTATTAGACATATAATTTCTGACGATTTATAATAACATTGAAAAGAAAGGATGAATTATAATGACAAAACAAGCTGTTGCACCACGAACAATTTTTATGACGGAAAAGGATTTTCAGCCCATTGATGAAACTAGAATTTATTGGTTATCAAGCGCTGGTGTGATGATCAATAGTCACGGTACTACTTTGATGATTGATCCATTATTAGAAGGATTTGATCTACCTTTATTAGTTGAAATGCCAATTTTACCTAAAGATGTACCTAGTTTAGATGGAGTATTGATTACACATTGCGATAATGATCATTTTAGTCGATTAACCTGTAAAAATTTAGCTCCAGTGACTAAATCATTTCATGGTCCTCATTATTTAGCAGAATTATTCGCAGAAGAAGATTTAAAAGGAAATGGATATGATATTGGTGAATCATTTGAAATTGGAAACATGAAAATAAAATTAACTCCTGCTGATCATGCTTGGCAAAATGAAAGTAGTAAGTATAGTAAAATTCGTAAATATCAGTTTGAAGATTATTGCGGTTATTGGATTGATACACCTGATGGGACGATTTGGATGGTTGGAGATTCGAGACTTTTACAAGAACATCTGCAAATGCCAGAACCAGATGTTATGTTATTTGATTTTTCAGATAATTCTTGGCATATCGGCTTAGATAATGCGATTAAATTGGCCAATACATATCCTAATACAGAATTAATTTTAATTCATTGGGGAACTGTTGATGCTCCGGAAATGAATGCATTTAATGGTGATCCTAAGTCTTTGAATGGACGTGTTGTTAATCCAGAAAGGATTAGAGTTGTAGCTCCAGGGGAAGCTTTTGTATTAAAAAAATAAAATTGTTAGAACCAAGTTGTCATTAGTATAGCTTGGTTTTTTGATATATCAATAATGCTTTTTAGGTATTATTGATAATACAATATAGGTATTAGACATAACAATATAATTAACTTAAAATATAAGTGTATAGATAAGGTAATGGAGGTGAAACATCTTGAGAATAAAAGAGGTAAGTAAGAGATTTAATGTTTCAATAACAGCTTTACGATACTATGAAAAAGTTGGTCTATTTGAAGATGTTAACCGTGTTAATGGTATTAGAGAATATGAAGATAAAGATATTGAAAGATTAAGTTTAATATTAACATTGAAAAATATTGGCTTGAGCAATGAAACTATTTTGAAATATATCGAATTAAATGAACAAGGGGCACATACGAAGAAACAGCAAATTCAGGTTTTGAAGTTAGAACGTCAAAAGCTATTAGATAGTATTCATAATCAACAGAAAAATATAGATTCTTTGGATTATTTGATTTACCAGTTAAAAGATAAGGAGAAGATAAAACATGGTGAGCAAAAGTAGTAAACATTGGTTAGTTTTAATTGTATGTTGTGGTTTAGCGGCATCTTCAATAGGGGTTTCAATTAATTCGTCAGGTGTCTTTTATACACCTGTTTCAACTAGTCTTGGAATTATGCGTGGAACATTTTCTATGCATATGACTATCTTTTCATTAACAACAGCAATTGGGGCTTTATTCATACCTAGAATTATGAATAAAGTATCTTACAAACTATTACTGACAATTAGTGTTGTAATAGCAGTAGTTGCTACAGGATTGATGGCAGTAACTAAATCAATTCCGGGATTTTATCTGCTGGGAGCTATCAGAGGACTTAGTACAGGTATGTTTTCAATTGTTCCCTTAACAATAATTATTAATAATTGGTTTGAAAAAAGTCATGGTTTGGCTACTAGTATTGTCTTTGGCTTCAGTGGTTTAGCAGGATCGATTTGTTCACCGATTTTATCAAGCTTTATTGAAAATTTTGGATGGCAAACTGGTTATTTAATCAAAGCTGCAATTATATTAGGATTATGTTTGCCCGCTGTCTTATATCCATTTCACCTTGATCCACAAAAAGATGGTTGTTTACCTTATGGACATGTGGAGCAGCCACAAGATATGGTGACACAAGTGTCAAATTCATTTAGCTTTACAACAGTTGCATTTATTAGTTTCTTTGTCTTCGGATTATTATGTAGTTGTATTACTAGTGTTACTCAGCATTTACCTGGATATGGTCAATCATTGGGCTATAGTGCTGCATTAGGAGCAATGCTTTTGTCATCGGGAATGGTAGGAAATATTATTTCCAAATTGATTATTGGAGTTTTAAGTGATCATTTAGGGGCAATTAAAGCAACTGTTACAATGATCATAGCTAATACTGTAGGAATTATTTTATTAATGTGGGGTTCAACAGCGTGGCTATTAATTATTGGAGCATTTTTGTTTGGTTCATGTTATTCAATTGGAGCAGTGGCATTGCCTTTATTAACCAAATACTTCTTTGGAATAGATAATTATGCAAGAGTTTTTCCAAAGATTTCTTTTGCTTCTAATTTAGGAGCAGCAATTTCTTTATCTATGGTAGGGTATATATATGATTTCTTTGGCTCTTATTTATATGCATTTATCATTGCTCTAGCAATGATTGCAGTTTGTGTAATTACTTTAACATTAACTGCCAAAACAAAAGAATAGAGGAGGAAAGATTATGAATAAGAAAGCAGAACAGTTATTTAGTGATTTAAATGATGGAAAGGATTTTTTAGTAAAGGATCCAGAACTTCGGGAAATTATGATTAATTATCTTTATGGGGATGTCTATCACCATGGTAACCTTGATTTTAAATTAAGAGAGCTTATTTTAATTGTCGTTAATACTACCAATCATACTTTAAAGGCTTTAAAGGAACATGTGACAAGTGGCTTGAGTGTCGGAGTAACACCTGTAGAAATTAAAGAAGCAGTATATCAATGCACTCCCTATATAGGATTAGGCAAAGTAGAAGAAGCATTAGAAATAGTTAATCTTGTTTTTGAAGAGAAAAATATTAGTTTACCACTATTACCACAAGCAACGGTACAAGGTGATAATAGATTTGAAAAGGGATTTGCAGTTCAAAGTGCTGCATTTGGACAAGAGCATATTCAAGCAGGTCACGACCATGCTCCAAAGGAATTAAAGCACATTCAAAATTATTTATCTGAATACTGTTTTGGAGATTTTTATACAAGAAATGGTTTGGATTTACCAACAAGAGAATTGATTACAATGGTGATGTTAGCTACTTTAGGAGGTTGTGAGAATCAATTGCGAGCTCATGTTGGGGCAAATCTAACAGTTGGAAATAATCGTGATACTTTAATTGAAACAATTACTCAATGTCAACCGTATATAGGATTTCCAAGAACATTAAATGCAATTGCAATTATTAATGAAATAACTAAGAAATAAAAATGGAGGAATGTAAAATGAATCGTGAAGAAAGTTTAGGACCATCTGCAGTATTTGAATTAGGAGAACCTAATGATGCGTATGCAAAATATTTTATTGGTCAAAGTTATTTGAAACATCTAACAACAGAAGGAGTTGGTGTTGTCAATGTCACATTTGAACCCGGTTGTCGTAATAATTGGCATATTCATCATAAAGGTGGTCAAATCTTAATCGTTACTGGTGGAAAAGGTTATTATCAAGAGTGGGGAAAACCAGTACAATGTTTAAAACCAGGTGATATTGTAAATATTCCACCTGAGATAAAACATTGGCATGGAGCAGTAAAGGATAGCTGGTTTAGTCATTTAGCTGTTGAAGTGCCGGCTAAGGATGCTTCTAATGAGTGGTGTGAACCAGTTACAGATGAAGAATATGAAAAATTATAAAAGGAGATAAGACAATGGAATATGTAAAATTAGGAAATACAGGTTTAGAAGTATCTAAAATATGTTTAGGTTGTATGAGTTTCGGGGATCCTCAACGTTGGATCCATAGTTGGGTACTGAATGAAACTGATTCTCGTAAGATTATAAAAAAAGCATTAGATTTAGGAATCAATTTTTTTGATACTGCTAATGTTTATGGATTAGGGGCCAGTGAAGAAATTTTAGGACGAGCGCTTCAGGAGTATGCTAAACGGGAAGAAATTGTAATCGCTACAAAAGTAAGCGGTCAAATGCATGAAGGACCAAATGGGAAAGGATTATCGCGAAAAGCAATTTTGCATGAAGTTGAACAATGTTTAAAAAGATTGGGAACCGATTATATTGATTTACTTTATATTCATCGCTGGGATTATAATACTCCAATTGAAGAAACGATGTGTGCTCTAAATGATTTGGTTAGAGCAGGAAAGGTTCATTATTTAGGTGCTTCATCGATGTATGCCTGGCAATTTCAAAAAGCACAGTATCTTGCAGAAAAAAATGGATGGACTAAATTTTCTGTAATGCAGGGTCATTATAATTTATTATATCGTGAAGAAGAGCGAGAAATGATTCCTTTATGCAAAGATATGAAAGTAGCTTTGGTGCCTTATAGTCCACTAGCGGCAGGACGATTAACTCGTGATTGGAATTCAGATTCAAAAAGAGCTCAAGAGGATTTGGTTGCAAAACGAAAATATGATAGTACTGTAGATACAGATCGAAAAATTGTTGAAAGAGTTGCTGAAATTGCAGATAAATATCAAGTCACTAAATCTCAAGTTGCTGTTGCATGGTTATGGGCTAAAGGCGTGACTGCACCAATTGTAGGGATTACAAAAGAAAAATATTTAGACGATTTTGCGGGTGCTTTAACAGTTAAACTAACACAAGAAGATATAGAATATTTAGAAGAATGCTATCAGCCTCATGTAATTATGGGACATAATTAGAAAGGATGAAAAAATGGTGAAAAAATTATATTTAATGCGTCATGGACAAACACTATTTAATCTTCAAAATAAAATTCAAGGCTGGTGTGATTCGCCATTAACAGAGTTGGGGCAGTATCAAGCTAAAGTAGCCGGACAATATTTTAAAGATCATCAAATTACTTTTGATCATGCCTATTGTTCTACTAGTGAGAGATGTAGTGATACCTTAGAATTAGTTACAGATATGCCGTATACGCGTTTAAAAGGGTTAAAAGAAAATTTTTATGGTCAATTAGAAGGTGAGAGTGAAAGGTTAAATTGTCACTTGACACCAAAGGATTGCGAAACTTTCTATTTACAATATGGTGGAGAATCTTCAAATACAGTTAGAGATCGAATGATGCAGACATTGACAAATATTATGGAACGAGATGATCATTTTAATGTTTTAGCTGTTAGCCATAGTGGAGCTTGCTTTAACTTTTTAAGAGCAATTCAAGATCCAACTGAAGAATTAAATAAAGGGTTTGGAAATTGCTGTATTTTTGTTTATCAATTTAATGATGGAGTATTTAAGTTGGAAGAAGTAATTAGACACAAATATAATTAAAAATATCCACTTCATTATGAAGTGGATATTTTTTCATTTGCACAGCAAGTAGGTTAACTGTCATTCCTGTATTGCTAACCAACAATATTTTCATCTTAAGTATCTTTATTAATGATAGATAAAACGTTGGGATATTTATTGCAAGTATGCTCACTGTTTAGAATGGAAATTATGTTAGTAATAAATTTATTTTTAAGTTAGCTTTACAGCGATTGATAAGTGGTAATAAAAGAATCAAATCATCTTTGTTATTAATATTTTTATTTAGAGTGTTAATATCAACAGATTCTATTTTTAGTTTTCCTTGATTTAAATCAAGGAATTTTTGTATGTTGTAAGCAAAAAAGAAGAAGTAAATCCCTAGCTGCAATAAATTAAAACTTTTTTCAAGTATTATCAATACATCTAAAATCTTTCATTGTTTTCATAATATTCATTTGGAAATTTATCTTTTGCCCACTGATACATAACCAAATAGTTTACTTGTTTTAAAAAGTTATTCATATTATCTCACTCCTTTATCTATCATTGTGCTTATTATACAAAAAATGGGAACAGATTATAGACTCTTTAAACATTATGGAATATTTTTGCAGCTTTTTGATTAAAGTAGTTAGAAGAATAGAAAAAATTTTTTCAAAATTTGGTATAGTAACAAAAAAGATAGGATAACTGTTATAATTTAGTCATTAATAGAAGGGAGCTTGAAAATGTTTTGTGATTATCATGTACATACAGAGTATAGCGATGATTCTTGCTATCTAATGGAGGATGTTATTAGGGATGCGATCGTTTTAGGTATTAAAGAAATATGTTTTACAGATCATGTTGATTATGGAATCAAATTAGATTGGGATGATCCAAATTTAATAATTAAAGAGAATGAAAAGACTATTGCCAATGTCAATTATCCACAGTATTTTCAAAAAATTGATTCTTTAACAGAGAAATATTGTAACCAAATTACGATAAAAAAAGGAATGGAATTTGGAATACAAATGCATACTATTGATAAATTTCAAAAACTTTTTAATAAATATTCATTTGATTTTATTATTCTTTCAATTCATCAAGTTGAAAATAAAGAGTTTTGGACTAATGATTTTCAAGCTGGACTAAGTGAGGCTGAATATTATCAAAGATACTACCAAGAAATGTATGATGTTGTAAGAAACTATCATGATTACAGTGTTTTGGGACATATGGATTTAATTAAACGTTATGATGATAAAGATGGTTATGATGCCTTCAATGAACACAAGGAGATAATCACTAGGATACTTAAATATATTATTGAAGATGGAAAGGGAATTGAATTAAATACATCTTCAGTTAGATATGGTCTTGATGATTTAATGCCATCACGTGATATTTTTCAGCTATATTACGATCTTGGGGGAAGAATTATTACAATAGGTAGTGATAGTCACGAAAAAGTTCATCTAGGTGCTCATATTGAAACGATGAAAAAGGATTTAAAAAAGATTGGCTTTAAAGAATTTTGTACTTTTAAACAAATGAAACCAATTTTTCATAAATTGTAGAAAATGGATTTTTAATAGTCCATTTTTATATTAATTTTATTTTAAAAATAGTATGAAAATCTAGTTATCCGTATAAACACTGGACTTATCACACTTTATCAAGGTCGAAACCAATCAATTTACTACTAATTTACTAC